>OISA01000284.1_pt1 | contig 13617 bp, 7 predicted proteins | sample 1586431 | NCBI WGS metagenome assembly OISA01 (sample SAMN02675049, study PRJEB24791) | human gut metagenome, SKBSTL061 | isolation source: stool | host: Homo sapiens | place: USA
ACGTCATCAACGCCTTCAGCAAGGCCTGCGGCAAGGAGATCCCCTATGTCATCGACCCGCGCCGCCCCGGCGACATCGCCGAGTGCTGGTGCGATCCCTCCAAGGCCAAGCGTGAGCTCGGCTGGGAGGCCCAGTACGGCATTGAGGAAATGTGCGCCCACAGCTGGAACTGGCAGAGCCACAACCCGGACGGGTATAAGACTGCGGAATAAAATTGCATAAGAAAACCGCCCGATGCAGTGCGCATCGGGCAGTTTTGTTTGTATGCCTTCCCCCTCGGGGGAAGGTGGCCGAGGCCCCGACCGAGGCCGGATGAGGGACGGGTCTGCCACAGCTGCCCGTAAACGGGTTGCAATGGCAAGGTTGCCCCTCATCAGTCAGCGGGCGGAGCCGCTGACTGCTTCCCCCAAGGGGGAAGCCTTTCTTTTACACATACATCTCCTGACTTCTCGGCGGGAGCTTGGGTACGGCGGGCAGGGGTGCGGCGGCGGTGCGCCAGGCCGCGGGGGAGAGGCCCACCTCCCGCTTAAAGACGCGGCACAGATAATTGGCCCCGGAAAACCCCGTCAGGCCCGCGATCATGTCCAGATTGTACTCATCGGTCAGCAGCAGCGTCTTGACTGCCTCGATGCGCACATTCGTCATGTACTTGCCCGGCGGCACCCCCATCTCCTGCTTAAAGACGCGCACCAGATGGCTTTTTGTCACGCCGAGCTGCTCGCTCAGCTCCTCGACGCCGTAGAGGGCCATATAATTCTGGCGGATGGCCGCCACGGCCTCGGCCACAAGCGGCGGCAGGGGACGGGCGGTCTCGTCGGCCTTGGCTGCGGCGCAGAGCAGCGCGTAGGCCATGGGGGCCGTCTGCGCGCCGCACAGCTGTGCGATCAGCTCCGCCGCGCCGGGGCAGGCAGCGCCGTCCGCCCAGCGCGCCGCCCCCAGTTGCAATAAGTAGGCGTCCGTGCAGTGGCCGGTCAGCCGCACAGCCAGCAGGTGGCAGTCGCTCTGCGGCGTCAGCACCAGGGGGGCAGGGCCCAGCAGAATATCGCCGCTTTGGCCTGGGCGGTCAACGCCGTCCAGCAGGCACGCCCCGCGGGAAAGCACCCCCACCCACAGGCCTTCTCCGGCCAGAGCCAGCGGCGCTGTGCCGTCCAATTCCGCCGTTTCGGCAGCGGTGCAGTAAATTTCCGGGTCAAATATCAATTTCGACACCTCTATATCAATAAAATGCTATTTTCAAATAGATTATAACCTGTTATTATAATCATGTCAACAGAAACAGCCCCCTCTACACGGGCTGAAACCACTGAATACATTTGGAGGATGAGCATTATGGCTTCCATTAGCTGCCGTCACGTTAAGAAAGTTTACCCCGGCAATGTTACTGCCGTTCCCGATTTCAACCTGGAAATCGCGGATAAGGAATTTATCGTTTTCGTCGGTCCTTCCGGCTGCGGTAAGTCCACCACCCTGCGTATGATCGCCGGTCTGGAGGAGATCTCCGGCGGCGAGATGTACATCGGTGACCGTCTGATCAACGACGTTCCCCCGAAGGACCGCGACATCGCGATGGTCTTCCAGAACTACGCTCTGTACCCGCACATGACCGTTTACAAGAACATGGCCTTCGGTCTGGAGCTGCGCAAGATGCCCAAGGACGAGATCGACAAGCGCGTCCGTGAGGCTGCCAAGATTCTGGAGATCGAGCACCTGCTTGACCGTAAGCCGAAGGCTCTGTCCGGTGGTCAGCGTCAGCGTGTTGCCTTGGGCCGTGCAATGGTCCGTAACCCGGCGGTCTTCCTGCTCGACGAGCCTCTGTCCAACCTGGATGCTAAGCTGCGTACCAGCATGCGTACCGAGATCATCAAGCTGCACAAGAAGCTGGCTACCACCTTCATCTACGTTACCCACGACCAGACCGAGGCTATGACCATGGGCGATCGCATCGTCGTTATGAAGGACGGCATGATCCAGCAGGTCGATACCCCGCAGAACCTGTACGATTATCCCTGCAACATCTTTGTTGCCGGCTTTATCGGCAGCCCGCAGATGAACTTCCTGGACGGCACCCTGAAGAAGGCCGGCGATCAGTTTATCGTTGATCTGGCCGGCACCGAGGTTCCGCTGCCCAAGGAGAAGACCGCTGACGGCAAGCTGGACGCTTACGTCGGCAAGACCCTGAAGGTCGGCATCCGTCCCGAGGACATCAAGGACGACGAGGAGTTCCTGGAAAAGCATCCCAACAGCCACCTGAGCGCTGAGGTTGAGGTTTCCGAGCTGATGGGCGCTGAGATCTATCTGTACCTGACCTACCAGGGCCAGAACCTGATGGCTCGCGTTGCTCCCACCTCCAAGTCTCGCCGCGGCGACAAGATCACTGTCGCTATGGATACCCACAAGATCCACCTGTTCGATCCCGAGACGGAGAAGACCCTGCTCAACTAATTTTTACAGCATTCATAGCGGTTCCGTTGCGGCGGAACCGCTTTTTTAGTAATACTGCGCCGCAAAAGCCGCGCTGCATCGACAGCTGACGGAGCACAGCGGCACCAAACGGAGGCTCAAACCATGCGCATCGCCAACTACCTGCGGCCTGACTGCGTCGCACTGCGCCAACGGGCAGACTCGCTCACCGGTGCAGTGCAGCAGATGGTTACACTGCTGGACGGGACTGACAATCTGACTGACACCGCTGTGTTTGCGGCGGACGTCCGCGCCCGGCTGGCGCTGGGCGGCGTCTGTGTGGGCAACGGCCTGGCCATCCCGCACGCCAAAAGCACCGCCGTCAGGCAGCTGCAGCTGGCTGCGCTGACGTTGGACCCGCCGCTGCCCTGCGACACACCGGACGGCAAGCCGCTGGACCTGCTGGTGATGATCGCCGCCCCCGCCGAAGCCAACGACCTGCACGTACAGGCGCTGGCCGAGCTGGCGACGCTCTTTCTGGGCGCCGATTTCTGCGCCCGCCTGCGGGAGAGTGAGACCCCCGAGGCATTCTGCCGCGCCATCTCCGCGCGGGAGGATCAGGACGCGCAGGAGCCGCCGTCTGCCCCGTCTGACGCAGCGCCGGGCGCCGCCAAGCCCGGCTATCAGCTGCTGGCCGTGACGGCCTGCCCCACCGGCATCGCGCACACCTATCTGGCGGCGGAGGCGCTCCAGCAGGCCGCGCAGGCCCGCGGCCTGACGCTCAAGGTCGAGACGAACGGCGCTGCCGGTGTCAACGACGAGCTAACCGAGGATGAGATCCAGGCCGCAGAGTGCGTGATCGTGGCGGTGGATCGCTCGATCCCGCTGGCACGGTTCGTTGGCAAGCGGCTGGTCTATTCCTCGGCGGGGGATGCCGTGCGCGACGCGGACAGACTGCTGGAAAAGGCCGTTTCCGGCAAGGCTCCCGTCTACCGCGGCGGGCACGCTTTCCGCACCAGCGACTGGAAGGAGCTGGGCCGCGAATACTACGGCCACCTGATGAGCGGCATCTCCCACATGCTGCCGTTTGTTGTGGCGGGCGGCGTGATGCTGGCGCTTTCCCTGCTGCTGCAGCACCTTTTTGGCCGCAGCGACATCACCACCATGATGACGAACGTCGGCAACGCTGCGTTCAGGATGATGTACCCCGTGCTGGCTGCGTTCATCGCTTACAGCATTGCGGACCGCCCCGGCTTTATGCCCGGCCTGATGGGCGGCTACCTGGCACAGCTCGGCACAACCACCGCCCCCCGGTTGGGCTGGATCTCCAGCGGGTTCTGGGGAGCCATTGTCGCGGGCTTTGCTGCCGGTCTGGCTGTGCGGCTTCTGAATTACCTGTTCCGCCGCATTCCGCAGGAGCTGGATCACATCAAAACCGGGCTGCTGGTCCCGCTGTTGAGTCTGCTGTTTGTCGGTGCCCTGATGGTCATGGCCATCAATCCGCCGCTCGGGCGTTTCAATGCCTGGCTTTCCATCCAGCTGGATGGGATGCAGGGCGGCAGCCGTCTGGTGCTGGGCACGCTGCTGGGCGGCATGATGGCCACCGACTACGGCGGGCCGATCAACAAGGCCGCCTACGTCAGCGGCACGCTGGCACTGGTAGACCAGCAGTATGACCTGATGGCCGCTGTCATGGCGGGCGGCATGATTCCGCCGCTGGGCATTGGGCTGGCCTGCCTGCTGTTCCCGACGCGGTTCACCAGCACCGAGCGCTGCTCTGCGCCGCAGACGCTGCTGATGGGCGCGACCTTCGTGACCGAGGGTGCGCTGCCGTTTGCACTGCGCGATCCGCTGCGGGTCAGCCTCGCCTGCATCGCAGGCAGTGCACTGGCCGGGTTCATAACGATTTTGCTGGGCTGCGGGTGTCCCGCGCCGCACGGCGGGTTGTTTTTGCTGCCGGTCATGGAAAACCCGCCGGGCTTTCTGATTGCGCTGGCTGTCGGCACCCTGACCACGGCCCTGCTGCTGGGTATGCTGAAAAAGCCGCTGAAGCATTGATTTTCGCTTTACTTTTCGTATTTTCCGGCAGTCTTATACAAATTGCATTTACATAAAACCCCGCTGTGCGTTGCGTACAGCGGGGCTTTATGCTATAATTTAGTATATATGTGATTTTTGTGGAGGAGGGCCCCGTCCCTATGGAACAGGTCAAATCATTTTGTCGGCGGTACCGTCGGCTGCTGCTGGCTGCGGCCTATCTGGCTATTTTTGCCGTGGGCGTGCTGTATCTGCGCGTCACGGTCAACATCCCGCCGGAGGGCGACGATAAGCTGACGCTGAACCTCTGGCTGTATGACTTCCAGCGGATGCCGTTCTGGCAGTATGCTCTGCAGGACCTGCAGGGGCGGCTGCGGTACTTTACCTTACAGGAGGTCCGTTTTTTCCCGTTCCATTACCCGAACGCCGTCGACCTGCTGTTTTACACCAGCCTGACGCACTATCGGTTCTACATCATTGCCTGGACCGGCGCGGCGGCCTTCGCTGTCAGCCGCGTGGCGGCCAGACTGGGCAGCGGGGATGCGCTGGCGCTGGGCGGCTTTGCGCTGGCGCTGGCCGCGGCCCCCATTTGGAACGAGGGCATGTACAGCTACTACGCCGTACCGCAGCGGGCGCTGTTCTGGGCTATGACGGCCTGGCTCTGCCTGTTTGCGTGGCAGGGGACACGGCACCGCCGCTGGGCTGTGCTGGGCGCGGTGCTGTCCTTTATCGCCTGCGGCACCTATGAGATCGGCTATGTCTTTGCGCTGCTGGCGCTCGTCGTCTGGCTGCTGCGCCGACGCAGCGTCAAAAACGCCCTGCTGGACACGGCTCCCGCGCTGGTCGGCATGGGCGCGGCGCTTGTGTTCCACGTTCTGTGCGGGCGCAACGGCGGCACCGGCAACGAGCTTTCTCTGGATATTCCCGCCGTGCTGCGCGTCACCGTGCAGCAGATGGCCGCGTCGCTCCCTGGGCTGAACTCCCGCCTTTTGCAGGAGGACGCTGGGGTCATCACGAACGGGGATCGGCTGTGGCCGCTGGCGCTGGGTGTGCTGGCCGGACTGTTGATCTTCTTCGGCGTGCCGTTTAAAAAGCTGCGCGGCAGAACGCTGGGCGCACTGGCCGGGTTCGGCCTGGCCGTCTGGGCACTGCCCGCGCTGCTGCTGGCTTTGTCCGCCCGCTATCAGCAGCCCGAGGCCATTACCTGGCAGTGGGGCTACATTCCCGCGGCAGCCAGCTCCATCGGCTTTACGCTGCTCGCCGCGGCGCTGCTGGCACTGCTGGCGGGCCTGTGCTGTAAGCTGCCGAAGGTTCTCTCCGTGGTATCACGACTGGCCCTGACGGCGGCACTGGCGGCGGGTCTCTGCCTGAACGGCGGCTACCTGCGCGGTGTCGTGCGCACCCACCATGCCGAGAACCTCGCTGCCTATCAGTTCTTTGTCCGCACGATTGAGGCCGGTCTTGCCGATGCCGTACGATCCGACGACCTGATTCTCTGCAACGAGAACGTCTGGGACAGCAACGCGGAGGCCGAGTCCGCCTTCTTCAGCCGGTTCACCGGGCGCGCCCTGCACGCACAGGTCCTTTGGACCGAGAACCCCGCCACCGACGGCGACGCCTACGCCTACCAGACCTACCGCAATTACGGCGGCTATGATCTGGCGTGGTGCGGCAGACTGCAAAGCGCCGACAGTGACCTGATGGACGGGGTACAGGTCTACGTGCAGAGCGCCTATGTCCCCGACAACGCTGTCATCAAGTACAAGGTTCGTCTGGCCGACGGCACCGAGGAGGCCCGCGCCATCTGCCTGCTGGACTGCACCCAGACCCCGCGGGACCGGAACGGCGACTATCTGGCCACTGTTGAGGACACGTCCATCGTGAACGCCAAGCTCATGATCTGGGACGGCTGATAAACTGTGAGGGAGCCCCGGATGAAACACTTTATTGCCTTTTGCCGCCGCAACCGGCTGTTTGCGGCGCTGCTGGCCGCCGAGCTGGCCGTTGTCTGCGCGCTGGCAGCCGGGCTGTTCGGCGCGCCGTATAAGCTGGCGCTGACGCCCGGCGACTTTACGAACACCCTGCCCGACATTGCCGCCGCGGACGACGACGGCTTAAAAATCTGGAACCAGATCGGCTATCACAGCGACGACCCGATGACCTTCTCGGCAGACAATATTGCTTTGCCTTCCGGTGCGTATGAGGTCACAGTCCGTTATTTTTCCTGCCAGACGCCCGACGCGCCCACCTTTAATATGCTCAACGCTGCCGGGTCGCTGACCTTTGCCAGTGAACGTAGCCCCGCCGCCGTGACCTTTGACGCGCTGCGGCTGGACGACTGCCACCGCAGCCTGACGACCCGGCTTTGGGTCGGCTTCGGTGCGCGGATGCAGGACCTGACCGCCACCGTTACCTACGACCAGGGCCAGCTGTACATTTACAGCATCACCCTGACCGAGCAGCCCATCTACCGCGCGGCGCGGCTGCTCTGCTTCCTTGTGCTGTTTGCCGCCACGGACGCCGCGCTGCTGCTCCTGTTTGCCCATGTGGGGGAGCGGGGCGCTGCCCGCCGCCGTGCGCTGCGTCTGCCGCTGGCGCTGGCGGGCATCACGCTGCTGGCCTGTCTGCCGCTGTTCAGCAACTATCTGTACTTCGGCCATGATTTGGAATTTCACATGCAGCGCATCGCCGCCATGGCTGCGGAGCTGTCCTACGGGCAGTTCCCGGTGCGGCTGACCACGACCACGCTGAACGGTTATGGCTACGCCAGCCCGCTTTGCTACTGTGAGCTGTTTTTGCTGCTGCCCGCGCTGCTCTACAACCTGTGGCTGCCGCTGCGCACCTGCTACCAGGTCTACCTCTTTGCGGTCACGCTGGCGACCTGCCTGATCGCCTATTTCAGCTTTGCCAAAATCACGGCCAGCCGTCGGCTGGGTCTGCTGGGGGCGCTGCTCTACACGCTGTCCGCCTATCGGCTGACCTGCGTCTACACCCGCGCCGCCGTCGGCGAGTTCACGGCCATGGAGTTTTTCCCGCTCGTGCTGCTGGGTCTGTACGGCATCTACACCAGCGACAGGCCCCGCTTCGGGGATTGGCTGCCGATGGCGCTGGGCATGGCGGCCATGGTGCAGAGCCATCTGCTCTCCTGTGAGCTGACGGCGCTGCTGCTGATTTTGTTTTGTCTTTTGCGCCTGCGGGAGACTCTCCGCCCCGCGCGGCTGCTGGCCTGGGTCAAGGCCGCGCTGTTGGCCGTGGGGCTGAGCGCGTGGTATCTTTTCCCGTTTTTTATTTCCACCCGCTCCATCCCGTTCCTTGTCAACCGCAGTGATCTGGTCGGTAAGCTGCAAAAGCACGGCCTGTACGCCGTGCAGCTGTTCAGCTTCTTCGGCACGGCGGGCGGCTCCTCCGCCGAGGGCACGACCCATGACATGGCGCTGACCCCCGGTCTGCCGCTGCTGCTGGCGCTTGCGCTGGCGTTTTACTGCCTGTGGCGCGCCCAGCCCCGCGGGGACACACGCCCCGCCGCAAAGCATCTGTACACTGCCACCGGCTTTGCCGTGCTGACGCTCGTGCTCTCGCTCCACGCCTTCCCGTGGGATTTTGTCGAGGGCTGGTTCGGCCCCGCCGTCGGCAAGGTCGTGGGGATGTTCCAGTTTCCGTTCCGCTTCCTCTCGCTGGGCACGCTGCTGCTCTGCGCCGCTGCGCTGTTTGCGCTGCAGCTGCTGCCGGAACGCCGCGCCGCGCTGGCCGCCGCGGGGCTTGTCTGCGCCGCGCTGCTGACCGCCAGCATCACCGAGACGAACATCATGAGCGCCCAAGGCGAAAGCTCCTACGCGACCTACAACCAGAACGCCACCATCAACTCCGTCGGCACGGCGGAATACCTCATCGACGGCGCCAGCTCCTATGAGGCCATCTGGGCGCAGCCCAAGCCCGCCAGCGGCGACCTGCACCTTATCAGCTATGAAAAGCGGGAGGGCGTCGCCTATGTCAGCGTCGAGAACGACGGCGGCGAGGCGGCTATCTCGCTGCCCATCTATAACTACGGCAATTATTATGCCGACGACGAGAGCGGTGCGCCGTTTGCCATCACCAGCGGCGAGAATATGCGCATCGTACTGACGATTCCCGCGGGCTACACCGGCACGATCCATGTCCGGTACCACGCCCCCGGGTATTGGCGCGCGTTTGAGGCACTCTCCGCCGTCAGCCTGCTGGGGGTCATCGGCTGCGGCGCTTTTTCCCGCCGCAAGCGCCGCACCCCTGCCACTGTGTAAACGAGGTCACTACCCATGCCCAATCGCATCAACTATCAGCTTGAAATGGAAAAGGTCCTGCGCACGCTGGGCGGCACCCGCCCGAAGCTGCTGCTGCACGCCTGCTGTGCGCCGTGCTCGAGCGCAACACTGGAGCGCCTGTTCGCGCACTTTGACCTGACCATTCTTTACTACAATCCCAACATCTACCCGCCGGAGGAATACCACCGCCGCGAGGCCGAGCTGGAACGCTTTGTCGAGCAGGCCGGGTATCACTACCCCGTGGTGGAGCTGCCCTACGACCCGCAGGAGTTCTATACCGCCGTGAAGGGGTTGGAAAACGAGCCGGAGAAGGGCGCGCGCTGCACGGTCTGCTATCGGCTGCGGCTGGAGCAGGCCGCCCGCTATGCCGCCGACCACGGCTTTGACTGGTACTGCACAACGCTCTCGATCTCCCCGATGAAGGACCCCGTGCGGCTGAACGAGCTTGGCACCGAGCTGGGCAGGCAGTACGGCGTGCCGTTCCTGCCCAGTGAGTTCCGCAAAAAGGACGGCTACAAGCGCAGCTTACAGTTGAGCGCCGAGTACGGCCTGTACCGGCAGGATTACTGCGGGTGCGTGTTCAGCAAGCGGGAGAGGGAGAAGCAAAACTCTTAAAGCCTTCCCCCTTGGGGGGGAAGGTGGCCCCGCAGGGCCGGATGAGGGGCGAGTCTGCCTCTGCCACCCATTTACGGGCAATATCCGCAAGGCTTTCCCCTCATCAGTCAGCGGGCGGGGCCGCTGACAGCTTCCCCCTGGGGGGAAGCCATTCCACCCGATACTTTTTTCACATACAGGAGAGCCCCCTATGAACTTCTATCAAATTGTTTTTCTCTTCTTCGCCTACTCGTTCCTCGGCTGGGTGGGGGAGGTCCTCTTTACCGCCGTCGTACACCGCAAATATCAGGACCGCGGCGTGCTGAGCGGTCCGCTCTGCCTTCTGTACGGCGTCGGCGGGCTGGTCATCACCTTTGCCCTCGGCGACATCCGTGAGGGCTGGTTCTTCCTGCTTGTATTCAGCGCCGTCTATGCCACGGTCATCGAGTGGATCGGCGGGCACATTCTGGAGTACACGACCCATACCCGGTGGTGGGATTACAGCGCCATGCCGTTCAATCTGGACGGCTATGTCTGCCTCGGCGCGTCGCTGACCTGGGGTGCGCTCGGCGTTGTCGTGCTCAAATGGGGCAACCCGCTGCTGCTGGCGCTGTACAGCCTTGTGCCGCGCGGCATCTGGGTTGTTGTGCTGCTGGCCGCGCTCGTCGTGTTCTGCGTCGATCTGGTCGGCACGCTGCTGGCCATGGCCGGTCTGCGCTACCGCTGGCACGCCGCCGCGGCTGTAGAAAACCGTCTGGCAAACCTGACCGTCCGCGGCGGCATGTGGATCCTTGACCACGTCGAGCGCCGTATGGCGAAGGCCCATCCCGCACTGACCTTTGTGCGTCCCAAACGGCAGCAGACCGACACGTTTGCCGCCGGGTGCAGCCCGTATAAAATTATTTTACTGTTCTTCATCGGCGCGTTCCTCGGCGACATCACCGAGACAATCTTCTGCCGCGTCACCGGCGGCGAGTGGATGAGCCGCTCCAGCGTCGTGTGGGGGCCGTTCTCCATCGTGTGGGGCCTGGCCATCGCCATGGTCACCCAGCTGCTCTACCGCTACAAGGACAAGCCCGCCAGCTGGCTGTTCGTCATGGGCACGCTGCTGGGCGGTGCGTATGAGTACCTGTGCAGTGTTTTCACCGAGGTCGTTTTCGGTGCGGTGTTCTGGGACTACAGCGCGATCCCGTTCAACCTGGGCGGGCGCATCAACCTGCTGTACTGCTTCTTCTGGGGCTTTGCGGCGATTGCCTGGTTCAAGGTGCTGTTCCCGCCGATCTCCGCCTGCATCGAGAAGCTGCCGCCCCGCGGCGGCAGAGTGCTGACCTGGGCACTGTGCATCTTTATGGCGGCGGACATTGCCGTCAGCTCCGCCGCGCTTGTGCGGTACAATGACCGCCTGAACGGCGTACCTGCGTCCAACAGCGTCGAGGTCTATCTCGACGGGCACTACGGCAATGACCGGATGCATCGGGTCTACCCCAAGGCCGTGCATACCAACTCTTAAGCCTTCCCCTGGGGGGAAGGTGGCCCCGCAGGGCCGGATGAGGGGCGAGTGTGCCATCATAACCCGTTCATGGGCAATATCGGCAGGTACAGCCCTCATCAGTCACCTTCGGTGACAGCTTCCCCCCGATGGGGAAGCCTTTTAAAATTCTTTGTATATTCCGCACAGATGTGCTATAATAATTTTGTAGTTAATGTATAAGTTTTGAGGAGGCGATGGGTCGTGAACCGTGCAGATGGAATCGAATGCTACCAGAAAGCCCTGCGACAGGGCCAGCGCGATTACCGCGAGAAGATGAACGCCGGGCAGTCGCCGTTTTTGCCCGTATTGGACGATATTCTGCAAAACGTCCCTGTGGAGAACCAGATCCCGCTCGGCCAGGTGGAGATCCCGCTGGACCTGCTCGTTGGTACCAAGACCTCGGGCCGCACAGCGGCGTTTGCGTCCAACTTTATGCCGCTGCTCGGTCTCAAGACCGAGTTTGCCACCAAGTGGATCAACCTGTGCGTGTCCCATGTGGATGAGGGCATCCGTGACCCCATCACCTGCTATGAGTACATGGGCCGCTTCTACGTGCAGGAGGGCAATAAGCGCGTCAGCGTGCTGAAGTATTTTGACGCCAGCAGCATCACCGGCAATGTCACCCGCGTCGTGCCGCAGTACAGCGACGACCCCGCCGTGCAGATGTACTACGAGTTCATGCACTTTTACCCGGTCATGCAGAACTATCTGCTGACCTTCACCAAGCCCGGCAGCTATGCCCGCCTGCAAAAAATACTGGGCAAGGCGCCGGACGAAAAGTGGACTGGCGAGGATCGAACCGAGGTCTTATCGCTGTACAACTGGGTCAAGAAGGCGTTTCTGGCCCACGGCGGCGCACGGCTGCAGTGTACCGTCGGCGACGTGCTGCTGCTTCTGCTGCGCGTCTACACCAAGGAGGAGCTGGCCAATTTAAGCCCCAGCGAGCTGAGCGAAAAGCTCGACGCCCTGTGGGACGATGTGCTGGCCCTGCAGAAATCGGACCCCGTGCAGGTCAGCGACAAGCCCGCCGCCCCGAAACAGACCGGCCTGCTGGATTTTATCCTGCCCGGCAAGCATACCGCGCCCAGCCATTTGAAGGTTGCCTTTGTGCATGAGCGCACCCCCGGCACCAGCTCCTGGACAAGCCAGCATGAGTTTGGCCGTACCCAGCTGGACACTGTGTTTGAGGGCAAGGTCGAGACGGCAGCCTACTTCAACGCCGTCCCGGGCAAGAACGCCGATGCCCTTGTCGAGCAGGCCATCACCGACGGTGCGGATGTCGTCTTTACGACCAGCCCCAAGCTGGTAGGCGCGTCCCTGCGCGCCGCCGTCCAGCACCCGCAGGTACACATCCTGAACTGCTCGATGGAGATGCCCTACGCCAGCATCCGCACCTACTACACCCGCGTGTATGAGGCCAAGTTCATCACCGGCGCGATTGCCGGTGCCATGGCGGGCGGGGACCGCATCGGCTATGTGGCCGACTACCCCAGCTTCGGCGTGCCTGCCAACATCAACGCATTCGCGCTCGGCGCGCGGATGACGAACCCCAACGTCCGCATTGACCTGCAATGGACCTGTCTGCCCGACCAGATTGACCCGCTGCACGTCTTTACCCAGAAGGGCATCACGGTCATCTCGGGCCGCGACGCACCGATGCCGAACCGCCCGCAGCGGGAGTTCGGCACGTTTCTGGTGCGCCCGGGCGGCGTGCTGCAGGACCTGGCCACGCCGTTCTGGCACTGGGGCCAGTTCTATGAGAACGTCATCCGCACCGTTTTGAACGGCGGCTGGGTGCGGGACAAGTCCGGCACCGATGGCCGCGCCGTCAACTACTGGTGGGGCATGAACAGCGGCGTCATGGACGTGTTGCTCAGCCGTGAGCTGCCGCCCGATGTGACCCATCTGGCGCAGATCCTGCGCACCGGCGTCACCTCCGGCATGATCGACCCATTCTACTGTCGGATCACCGGGCAGGACGGCAGCGTTAAGAACAGCGGACGCCACGGGCTGGACCTGGAGCAGATCGCCCACATGGACTGGCTGTGCGACGCCGTTGACGGCCACATCCCCGAATATGACGAGCTGGCCGAGGTCTCGAAACCGATGTACCGGATGCAGGGCATCCACCGCGATCTTCTTCCCGTCGAGAAGGAGGCCGAGCTATGAAGATCCTGGCCGTTGCGGACGAGGAGTGCAAGGCCCTCTGGGACTACTTCACCCCCGACAAGCTCGAGGGCGTCGAACTCATCATTGCCTGCGGCGATTTGAGCCGCCATTATCTGGAATACCTTGCCACCATGGCGCCCGTGCCGCTTTTGTACGTACACGGCAACCATGACGAGAGCTACGACACCCGCCCGCCGCAAGGCGTCATCTGCCTGGATGACGACGTGTACGTACACAACGGCCTGCGCATCGCCGGGCTGGGCGGCAGCTGCCGCTACCGCACCGGCGCCTGGCAGTTTACCGAGGCCGAGATGAAAAAGCGCATCAACCGTCTGCGCGGCAAGATCGACCGCCATGGCGGCATTGACATACTGGTCACCCACGCGCCGCTGCACGGCTACGGCGACATGACCGACCTGCCGCACCGCGGCTTCACAGCGTTTTCGGTCCTGCTGGACCGCTACCATCCGCAGCTGATGCTGCACGGGCACATCCATCTGAACTACGGCTGCTCCATCCCGCGGGAGCAACAGTACGGCGCGACCCGCATCGTCAATTGCTATGAGCGGGTGTATCTGGACGTGGACG
>OISA01000289.1_pt1 | contig 13396 bp, 9 predicted proteins | sample 1586431 | NCBI WGS metagenome assembly OISA01 (sample SAMN02675049, study PRJEB24791) | human gut metagenome, SKBSTL061 | isolation source: stool | host: Homo sapiens | place: USA
CGCTCTTCCGATCTTGCCAGCCGGTCGGCCGGCTTTATTTTAGATAGTTGATTTTCCGTCTTCATATTCTCCCAATATTTTAAGTTCTTTGGTCAGTGGGGTGATAGCCACGATAGATTGTTTATACTTCAGCACATTGTCGAAAACTACGTCTACATAGAATTGATATTCCCATTCGCGCCCGATGATGGGCAGTGACTGTATCTTTGTCAGGTTGATGCGGTAGAAAGACAGGATGGACAATACTTGCGAAAGGCTTCCCTCGGTATGCGGCAACGTGAATACCATGCTTGCCTTGTTCACTTCCTTGTTGCGGTGGCGGCTCAGCTCGTCCACTTGCCAGGGGTCTGCCACAACCAGAAAGCGGGTGAAGTTGTGTTTGTTGGTTTCGATACCTTCCTGCAGGACCTTCATGCCATAACGCTCTGCAGCAGCTTTGGAGCAGATGGCTGCATGGCCTTTCAGATGTTCCTGTTGGATGATTTCGGCACTGCGGGCGGTATCTTCGCCTTCCACCACTTTGATTCCGGGGTGCTGTCCGAGGAATTCACGGCATTGCATCAGGGCGATGGGGTGGGAGTTGACTTCTGTCAGTGTTTCCCAATTGTCGTCCGGCAAGCACATGAAGCTGTGTTTGATGCGTAGTTTGTGTTCGCCGACAATGGTCATGCCGCTTTCGCGCAGTAACTCATAGTTGTGCAGCAAACTGCCTGCAATGGTGTTCTCGATAGCGAGCATACCAATTACATTGCTATCCTGCTTTATGTTCGCAAAGACTTCTTCGAACGTGGAACAGCAGATTAGTTCGATCTCTTCTCCGGGGAAGAACTTGTGGGCGGCAATGTCGTGATACGAGCCCGGTACACCTTGTATTGCTATCTTTTTCATTCGTATATATATTATAAAAAAATCCCGCTTCTGCCGGAAGCGGGATTTCGTTGTTATTATCGCATTGTTTTAATCATTGTTTAACGTACACATACAAACTCCCGCTTCACTTTGTTGCTAAAGTAAAAGTAATAAAAGAAGAAAAAGTATGTATTGTATAATGCTTTCATTTTGTTCTTATTGTTATTGAATACGCTGCAAAAGTAATATATTTCTAGCAAAAACAAATAAATAAGAAGTTTTTTTTCAATTTTTTTTTAGGCAGTGCCTGTTTGGCTCCTGCTTTCCATAATTCCCGGCATCTGTTGTAAAGCCCAATCTACTAATCCTTCTATATGTGGTATTAAGCTTTTCCCTCTTTCTGTCAGTTCATATTCTACTCGCGGCGGAACTTCGGCATACACCTTCCGGCTCACTAGTCCGTCAGTTTCCAGTGTGCGCAGAGTTACAGTCAGCATACGTTGTGAGATATCGGCTATTGTTTTATGAATGTCGCAGAATCGCATGGTTCCGTTAGCATTTAATGTGATAAGAACCAGCATAGACCATTTATCACCAAGCCTGCACAATACATTCCGTACAGGGCAATTATTATCCGGATGAAAATTTTTCATTTTTTAATATTCTCTATTTGCTTGCCGTTCAACAATGGTTACCTCTATGTAAGTTCCTTATCTACAGGTGCCTTCTTGTTTTTTGGAAGAAGGATACTTACATTTGTATCACAAAAGTAATAAACTTACTAAAGATAACTATTGTTCTACTAGATAAATTTATTGTTTCACTTATAATAAGTTAAGATTATGGCAAAGAAAGTAGCTGTTTTAGCAGTAAATCCGGTGAACGGATTCGGTTTGTTCCAATATTTGGAAGCGTTTTTTGAAAATGCTATATCCTATAAGGTGTATGCAGTGGCGGAAACAAAGGAAATTAAAACAAACTCGGGCATTGAATTGGTGGCCGATGATGTGATTGCAAATCTTATAGGGCATGAAGATGATTTTGATGCTTTGGTTTTTGCCTGTGGGGATGCGGTTCCCGTATTTGCTCAAAATGCGGATAAACCTTATAATGTGGACTTGATGTCGGTCTTGAAGGCATTTGCCGGGAAGGGAAAGATCCTGATAGGTCATTGTGCTGCAGGCCTGCTGTTTGATTTTGCTGGAATTACAGAGGGAAAGAGATTAGCTGTGCATCCTTTGGCGAAACCGGCTGTAAGTAAAGGGATGGCTACTGATGAAAAATCGGTTGTTGATGGTAATTTTTATACAGCACAAAGTGAAAACTTTGTTTGGACAATGATGCCTCAGGTAATTGAAGCCTTGAAAAAATAAGGGAATATTAATGTCGCCCAATGTAGAAATTTCCTATATTTGGGCGACAATTCCTAAAAATAGAAACAATGAGATACAATTTTGATAAAGTGATAGATCGCAGCGGTACGTCTGCTGAGAAAGTAGAAGGGCTGAAACATATTTGGGGACGTACGGATTTGATTCCTTTATGGGTGGCTGATATGGATTTTGCCACAGCTCCTTTTGTAACAGATGCTATTCGTAAACGTTGCGAAAATGAAGTTCTAGGGTATACAGGTAAACCAGATAGCTATTATAATGCGATTATAAACTGGGTAAAACAGCGTTATGATTTGATCGTGACCAAGGAAGTGATAAATTTTGTTCCCGGCATTGTACCGGGCATCGGTATGGCTATGAATTGTTTTACTCAGAAAGGGGATAAGGTAATGATTCAACCTCCTGTTTATCATCCTTTTGCATGGGTTACGACTCGTAATGAGCGTACTTTGGTCATAAATCCGTTGAGATGGGAGAACGGGATGTACCGTATGGATTTGGATGCTTTTCGTGAACAAATTAAAGGTTGTAAGCTCTTTATTTTATGTAATCCTCATAATCCGGGTGGCGTTGTGTGGACTGAAGCAGAGTTACGAGCGATAGCTGATATCTGTTATGATGAGAAAGTATTGGTCTTCTCGGATGAAATTCATGCGGATTTGACTTTACCTCCTCATACGCATCGTCCTTTTGCTACTGTCAGTGAAAAGGCTCGAATGAACTCTGTTACTTTTATGTCTCCTAGCAAGGCTTTTAATATGCCGGGACTATCTGCCTCACATGCTCTTATTTTTAATGAAGATTTGCGTAAACGTTTCCGTATCTATATGGATGCCGGTGAGTTGGATATGGGACATGTCTTTGCTTTTCTTTCTGTTGAGGCTGCTTATAGTCATGGTACGGAATGGCTTGACCAATGTTTGGCATATATACAAGGAAATATAGATTTTGTCGACGAATTTTTGAAAAAACATGCACCTAAAATCAAGGCCATTCGTCCGGAGGCTTCTTATTTAGTTTGGTTGGATTGCCGTGAACTGGAGTTGAGCCAGAAAGATTTGAATGAATTCTTTGTAGATAAAGCGCATTTGGCATTGAATGACGGGGAGATGTTTGGTAAGGAAGGTATTGGCTTTATGCGTTTAAATGTGGCAAGTCCGCGTTGTATCATCGAAAAGGCGATGAAACAACTGGCGGATGCTTATCAACTATATATAAAGTGATTATTTTAAGTATTGCGTCTTGAAAATATTCACGCATAAAATGAAGATGGATAACAATAACGGTCCGAATATGACACCCATGAATCCGAATAAGGAAAGTCCGATGACCACTCCAAAAATGGTGATGAGTGGATGGGTGTCTGCCATCTTCTTTTGCAGAATAAAACGAATTAGATTGTCAATGTTTGTTACAATTAATCCACAATAAAGAAGTAGTCCGGCGGCATGTGTCCAATCTCCTGAAAGAGCAAGATAGGCAGCTAGCGGGAACCATACCAATGCTGTTCCTACAATAGGAATGACGGTGGCAAAGCAGGTCAGGAAGCCAAACAATAGCGCGCTGGGTACATCAAATAAATAGTAACCTAATGTAGCTATTCCTCCTTGAATGACTGCCAGTAAGGGAATACCTATTGCATTACTTCTGACAATCATATTAATTTCTTTCAGTACATTTTTTTTGTTTGTATCGCTGAAAGGAAGTAACTCATAGATATATTTTTCCATTTGAATTCCGCCAATTAGCATGAAATAGAGAACAAAGACCAATACGAAAGCATTAACGGCAAAGCTACTGATACTTCCCATCAGAAACTGTCCGATGGCAGGAAGAATTGAGGCTATGGATGAAATGTTTTCCGCATTTAGTAAGTCATATCCCGTCTTGGTATGGAGCCAATCGGCAAGATTGGTTACCGTATGGATAAAACCTGTCGTATCTACGTTTACCGTCTGTAATTTATTGATCAGTAACCATACAGCCAATGATAAAGGTACAAGAAAGCACATGATGGCTTCTATCAAGAGTAAAATGGCTGTAATACTTTTTTTGAAATGTTTTTCTTGGGTAAGATAAAACATTTGTTTTCTTACCATGATGTAAATGGTGCATGCTCCTAAAATACCTCCTATGAAAGGAGACATTTTTATAAATAAAATAAGTCCTAATCCCAGTATAATGGTGATAAGGGAATATTTCCAATACTGTTCTTTTACGCTCATGTGTTTTTTGCTTATTTTGTATATAAATAAACAATAAAACGAATTGAAATGTTCCGCTTTTAAAACGGAACATTCTTAGTCATGTTTTCATAATTATTGTATTGACCGCTAATATTAATTTCATTTTCAGGAGCCAGTTCTATTGCTTTCTTCATATCTTCCACAGATCCGTCTTTGTCTCCTTTAAGTAATTTGATACGTCCTCGTTCATGATATGCTTTGGAAAAGTTTGGATTGATTTCAATGGCTTCATCATATATAGCCAATGCTTTGTCAAAATCTTTGTTTACCAGATATAGTTCTCCTGACAGGATATAGGCCTTTTCATTGAACGGATTGAGTGACAATACTTGATTAAAACATTCTTGTGCTTGTTCCGGTTCATTGGTGGCGGCTAGAATTTCTCCTTTCAAAAGCAAGGCTTGTTCGTCGTCGGGATTGAGGCTGAGCAACTTTTGTATATCTTCGGCAGCATCTTTTGCTTGTTTCATTTTCCAAAGTACTTCAGCGCGTAGCTGGTATGCTTCGGTATAATCTTCTTTCAATACGATAGCTTTAGTCAGCATGGCAATGGCAGTGATATCATCTTTCATGCCGATAGCTGCTTTTGCTGTCAAATAGAAAGATAGGGGGTTCTTATTATCTAAAACCAAAGCTTTTTGGCAGGCATCCTTCATATTTTCGTAATCTTCCTGCATATAGCAGATGCCAGCTAGTGAAAGGAAGGTGTTTACTTGTTCAGGATCTTTTGTAGCCATGCGGTCTAGTGTGATACGGGCATCATCTAGTCGGTTTGCCTGTGTATAAGCAGTGGCTAGCAGGCTGAGTGTTTCCAATTCATCGTTGATGGCAACTGCTTCTTCAAAACATTTAATGGCATAAGGTAGTTTACCCATACGTTGGGCGCGGATGCCGTCGTATTTTAAAATCTCGAAGTTCTTTTTATCATTTTTCTCTTTTTCGGTTTCGGGGGTGTTGTTTCCGCCGAATAAGGATTTAAATAAGCCCATAATTTATAGTTGTTTTATTTGTCTATTGTTATAATAAATCGTCTGAGGTAAATTTCTTGTTCCTGATGCTGCATGTTGGTAAAACGTACTGCCTTTATTGGTTTCTGTTGTAAACTGGCAGTCAGTCGGTTGTTTTCTTGTGTAAAGTGTACTTTACTCCAGTCTTTTCCATTTGCAGATATCTCAAGACTTCCCCAAGTTTCGATTTCCGGTTTCCCGAAATCTATCTCTATATTTTCTCCGGGATAAACTTGATCCAGTTCGATAGTCAATGAACCATTACCGGGCCATCTGATAACTTCCAGCGCCGGAGAAATCTGAATGCGGTTTATCTTTACCTGTAAAGGTAAGTTCTTTATCTGACTGATATCGCTTATTAGTTTATGCGGCATATAGTCGGTTTCAGCATTCAGCAGTGTGCTATATTTTTGGTTATAGCATTGCGTGACGGTGGCGAAAGTTTGATCAATCAATGGCTTGATTACTCTTCCTGCTGTCTTTATACCCGGCTGGTAAGGGTTTTGGTTGTATGTCTGGTCAATTTGAAACATTTGTTGTTGCAAGGCTTTCACGTGTTTGTATTTACGCATAAATAAAGATTGGTCATTTTTGTCGTATGCTTTGACCATTGCCAGTACTTCATTTCCGGTTTCACCCAATAGTTTGAACTGATAAAGCCAAGGCATGATTTCTACTATAATCGGATTTTTATCAGCATGGGCGACTAAAATATCACTTGATTCAACCATCTGGCTGAAGGTTTCTTGTAGAATAGAGAAGTCTTTTTCAGTGTAAGTTTTATTTTTTATGTAACTTTCAGTAAAGCTCTGCGCTGTGGGTTGGAGATTTACAGATTCCTCTCGGCGATATTTATGTCCGTTGGGGCCCAAGTCCGAATTATGGGCGGCAAAGAATTCCAGTTCAGTGGCAGCATCGGGCAAAATGTTCATAATAGCGTCTTTCCAAGTTTTTTCACTGTTATATTTTGTTGGATTCCAAGCGTATGAGGCTACACTATAAATAGCTATTTTAGAAGCCTCGGCATGTTCCATCGGATTAGTTACAAAGCCAGACATCTGATGGGCTATTTGAGTATCGTTTCCATATACTGGTCCCATGAGCAGATGATCTCTAACGTAATCGGAAACAGGAAAGTTCCACCATATATATGCCGGACGTTTAATCCGGTCGTTTATCCATTGAATACCATCTTGGGTAATATCGGAAATAACTCGGTCTCCTGTCCACATAATTTGTATGGATGGATTCAGTTTGTCTCCTAAAGTCGTAAGATATCCTTTAGCAGGGTCGGACCAACTTTTATTGTATTCCGTGGGACACATGATAAGGGGAGTTACATCTGGTTTTACTTTTACAAAATGTTCATCTATGTAGTTCAGCAGTTCTGCTTGTTTCACAGGGTTAGTACCTTCTCCTGAAATATCATCAAAGAAGACGGCAAAAGAACGGACACCGAGATGATACATCTTTTCAAATTTTGCCAATAATAGTTCACGGTCTTCCTTATTCCATTTGATGTCTTGCCCTGGATGGATGGCCCAAACAAAATCTATTTCGTTTTCTTGGGCTACTTTTACTAATTCCTGTAATTGTTTTGCTTCTTTTTCGGGGTAAGGCAGACGCCAGTTGGGAGAACTATGGTAAGGGTCATCTTTAGGGCCGTATATATAGGTGTTCATTTTGTTTTCACCATAAAATTGAAGTTGGCGAAGACGGGCATTATGGCTCCAGGGGGTCCCGTAAAATCCTTCTACGACACCACGGTAGCGTATGGCCGGATAGTCTTGTATCTCTATTACCGGTAATTGGTTATCTTTGAGCAATTGTTTTAAGGTTTGCAAGGCATAGTAGGTTCCACGTTCATCGTTTCCTGCCAGAATTATTTCCTTATTATTGATGGATAGATAATAACCTTCCTTTTGGTTGGGGATTTGACGAGTAAACTTGCGGATAGACTTGTCTCCTTTTTCTCCAATATAAATGCGCAAACCGGTATTGGCCGGGTGTTTTCCACCTAATAAATCTTTTAATTCTTGTACGGCATATGGATTAGCTTCAGTTTCTCCCAAGAGCTGGTAAGTTTCAGGTAAATTGATTTGTCCGCCTTGTTTGGAAACTTGTTGAGGGATGGGCTGTACATCTATGTTTTGGGCAAAGATAGTACAACCGGTAAAAAGACAAATGATTGCCAGATGCATTTTTTTCATATTCTGTTGGGGTAAAAGGTTAATAAATCAATGGCAAAGATACGATTTATACAGAAAGAATTCCATTTTTTAATTGTATTATTTCTTCGGAAAGTAGGTAGGAGAGTACCTTTTCCGCTTTTTCACGATTGCTATTCAATTGGTTCAGTAGTTCTGAAACAGGCATGGCGTTTGCCTGTAATAGCTGTTTGATTTGTTTTTCCAATTCTTGAAATTCCCCCTGTTTTATTCCTGAATGATGTTTGTTAAGGCATACATCACATTGTCCGCAGTTGTGTTCGTTCTTTTCTCCAAAATATCTGAGTAGCATTCGGCTACGACATTTATCATCGGCTGTGGCATATTCTATCATAGCCTTGATTCGGGTGGTATAGCTTTTTTTTCGGTCTTCGTATATTTCCCGAGTTAGGACAAGGCGATTCTTTTCTTGCCGTTCACGGGTATATATAATATAAGGTGTCTTTTTCCGTGGAATGTAATGTATGATATGTCTACGAGTCAGCGCCAGTAGAATTTCATAGATTCGTTGGCGGGTTAATCCGGAGCGGATTACTAAGGAATCTTCGTTAATATAGGCATAATCAGTAAATAGTCCTGTATAAGAACGCAAGATGATGTTTATCAGTTTCTCTGTATCTGTATCATTCTCGTGTAGTTTATAGAGTTCGTCGCGTTTCATAGTGAAAAGAATACGTGAAGCATTATCTTGCTCGTCCGTATATTCTAAATATCCGGCACGGGTCAGAATCTTTAAAGCGCTGTCTGCTTGTACGGGGAAATGTTTGAAGTTACGACAGAATTCATCCAAGTTAAAAGCAAAGGTGCAACCCATACCGTCTCCCATGGCCATTTGAAAATAGTAGTTGATATCTTCGTACACTTTTCGGATATAATCCTTGTCGGGAAATGTATCACTGATACGTTTGTTGAGAGTGGTTTTATCACTTTGGGCGTATAGCAGAACAGCATATGCTTTCTGCCCGTCACGCCCTGCTCGTCCGGCTTCTTGAAAATAGGCTTCAGGAGAATCAGGCATATCTATGTGGATAACGATACGTACATCTGGTTTGTCGATACCCATTCCGAAGGCGTTGGTTGCTACCATAGTACGGCTTTCTCCGGTGAGCCAGCTTTTTTGACGTTGATCTTTTACATCATTATTCAAACCGGCATGATAGAAAGTGGCAGTTATGCCGTTATTGACCAGTAGTTCGGCAATTTCACGTGTACGTTTCCGGTTGCGGGTATAGACAATGGCGCAGCCGGGCACACTATTTAAAATATGTAATAGCTCTTCCTGTTTATTTTCTGTAGGACGTACAATGTAAGCCAAGTTTTTTCTTTCGAAACTCATTCGGAAAACCTGACTGTCTTTTTTAAAGTTTAGCTTTGTTTGAATATCTGTTACTACTTCCGGAGTGGCAGTTGCTGTCAGTGCCAATACAGGTATGTCGGGAAGGAGTTCGCGAATTTCTGCAATTTTCAGATAAGCAGGGCGGAAATCATATCCCCATTGAGAGATACAGTGTGACTCATCTACCGTGATCATGCTTACCTTCATGTTCCGTAGTTTGCTACGGAATATTTCAGTATCCAGCCTTTCCGGAGAAATATAAAGGAATTTATAGTCGCCGAAGATACAGTTTTCCAATGCAACAATGATCTCTTCGCGTGTCATGCCTGAATAAACTGCCAAAGCTTTGATACCTCGGTCGCGTAAATTGCGTACTTGGTCCTTCATCAGGGCAATAAGAGGTGTAATAACCAAACATAATCCGGGTTGTGCTAAAGCTGGTACTTGGAAGGTAATGGATTTGCCGCCACCGGTAGGCATCAATCCTAGCGTGTCGTGACCGTTGCCTATACTTTCAATGATTTCTTTCTGTATGCCCCGAAAGTCATCATATCCCCAATATTGTTTTAGAATTTCTTTATAGGTCATTGGACGGGAAATAAGAAAATTATGTCAAAACTCCAATGACTTATCATCTTATTATTCTGATAAGTGTCTGATAACGTCATTAAAGTTTTGACATATTTCAAAGATAAATCTTTATCATTATTCCTCACTGGGTTTTATATCTTCTATTTGCAATTGTACTTCACCACGTTTGTGCGTATTCTCTTCAATGGTATAACAAATATCAAAAGAACGTTTGGTCTTGATATAGCGTGCTTGTGAACTTTGTCCGAAAGCGATGCCATTCATCACATTGTTTGATTTATTGTCTACCAATTCCAACTTGATGTGTTCCTGATCACGCCCTACTACTTTGCTGGTTCCATAATCATATACATTATGTGTACAAAAGATTGGTTTGTGGTTGTCCGGTCCGAAGGGATTGAACTTTTTCAGGTCGGCATGGAACTTCGGAGTGATATCCCGGAAGTCAATTTCTGCATCAATATCAATTACAGCACTGGTCTGTTCCGGCAAAATATGTTCTGTGACATAGGTTTCAAAACGGCGGGTGAATTCTTCCACATTTTCCACTTTCATGGATAGTCCTGCAGCATAAGTGTGTCCTCCAAAGTTTTCCAACAAGTCACGACAATGTTCGATAGCTTTGTAGACATCGAAACCTGATACGGAACGGGCGGAACCAGTTGCCAGATTATCTGTACGGGTTAATACAACTGCCGGGCGGTAATAAATCTCTGTAAGGCGTGAGGCTACGATACCGATAACACCTTTATGCCACGCTTCATTATAGATGACAATGGAACGCCGGTCTGCTAGTCCTTCCAAGTGGTCTACAATTTGGTTGGCCTCTTCGGTCATGGTCTTATCCAGATCTTTACGGGTTTCATTGTATTGGTTGATTTGGTTGGCTTTCTCTAATGCTGCCGAGAAGTCCTTTTCTATGAGCAATTCCACCGCTTCTTTTCCGTTCTGTATACGTCCGGATGCGTTGATGCGCGGACCTATCTTGAATACGATATCACCTACGGTAATTTCTTTTTCTGATAATCCGCATACATCGATAATAGCTTTCAGACCTACACTGGGATTGGAATTCAACTGCTTTAAGCCGTGGTGTGTCAGCACTCGGTTCTCTCCCATGATAGGTACGATGTCTGATGCTACACTGACAGCAACCAAATCTAATAAAGGAGTTAGTTGATGAAATTCAATGCCATTATTCAAAGCGAAAGCCTGCATGAACTTGAAGCCTACACCACATCCCGAAAGATGATCGTAAGGATATGTATTGTCAGCCCGTTTGGCATTCAGAATAGCTACGGCTGGTGGCAATATATCATCAGGCACATGGTGGTCACAGATGATGAAATCGATACCTTTTTCTTTTGCATAAGCAATTTCCTCTACGGCTTTAATACCGCAATCTAACACAATAATGAGTTTTACACCTGTTTCACAGGCATAATCCACTCCTTTTACTGATACTCCGTAGCCCTCATTATATCGGTCGGGAATATAGTAGTCAATGTTCGAATAGAACTGCTGGAGAAATTTGTATACCAATGCTACAGCTGTTGTACCGTCTACATCATAATCTCCATAAACCATGATACGTTCTTTCCTGCCCATAGCTTGATTGAGCCGTTCTACGGCAATGCTCATATCCTTCATCAGGAATGGGTCGTGTAGCTCGTTAAGCTGGGGGCGGAAAAATCTTTTAGCCTCTGCTGCTGAGGTTATACCTCTTTCCAGCAACAGCTTACAAAGAATCGGGCTGATCCCTGTTTCTTTGGCTAATGCTTTAGCTGCTTCTGTCTGTTCTTGGCTTGGAGGTTGATAATTCCATTTGTGATTCATTTTATATATTGTTTTTTCTTTTTTCTGCTCTCGGAAACGGGATAATACCATTTTCTGGTTATACTTACCCAATCAATCCGTAAAGTTAGGAAAAAACAAATAAAAAAACCGCTAATTCCATATATATTTTATGGAATTAGCGGTAAAGTATTGTATAGTAGCGGATTATTTGATACCTAATTTTTTAGCAATTTCTTTAGGCAGTGCATTTTTATTGACTACGATATTCATGGTTTTGTAACGAACGAATGCTTTTGAGGCGTACCATAAGCCTTCGTATTTTCCAGCTTTTCCCCAAGAATTCTTTACCATATAATAGTCATTTCCTTCTTGGTCTTTAGCTATACCGTAAATCAACATGCCATGATCGTCGGTTGTTTCCCAATTGTCATAAGCTTCCTGGCGTTCTTCTTGTGTACACCATTTCTGAGGTTGTGGTTTGGTGTTCAGTTTCTTTTCTTCCGGTTTCATTTTCAACCAATGAGCCATGTCTGATCCACTTAGTTCTTGTACTTTTTCCGTATCGGGCATAACAGCTACGCCGTCACGTGTAAAGCCTTGTTCACTGACATCAGATCCCCATGCGATTGGATAGCCGTTATTAATGGCATTATCAAAAACCTGCATGAATTCATCAATGGGAAGGTTGTATGATTGCCCCCAACGCCAGTTGTCTTGAATTTCAAGAACAAATGGTTCGTAGAACGGATGGTGGGTGTACGAGGTCAATGAAATGTAATCATTTGGATTCAATCCTGTTGATTCGAAGAATGAATGGGGAGTGTATTCTTTTCCTTTATAAGTGAATTTTTCAGGGCATTTACCTAAATAGATATCATGAATAGCGGCAATGGCCTTTTTCCATAATGGATTATGGTTATTATCTGTCTGGAGTTTGCGTAATTTTCCTTTGGCTATTGCTGCTACTACAGCATCCGATACGGCTGTAAGTTCTGTATGGTTACTTAATGTATCACCATACATGACTCCCGGACGCATAACTTCTTCGGGTACCAGACCAAATTTTTTCATTCCATAGATAACGTCATAGAATGATCCTCCTTGGGAAAAAGATACATCTCCATGAGTACGTACGGCGGCATCAGCTCGATCCAAATAAGTTTGGTGTACGATGTACATTTCAGAAAAGTCGTATTCTCCTTTTCCCATACGAAGTAATTCTGATTCTAGAAAGGCCATACTGGAATAGCACCAGCAAGTACCGGCACGGCTTTGGTTCTTGACAGAAGTAATAGGCAGTTCTTTTACTGTAGTGAATACAAACCCTTCTTCCTTTGGCTCTTCTTTTTGTGCATCTTGTGCAAAGAGGCTTATACTGCATAAACCTAATGCTGCTAATAATGTAAATCTTTTCATTTTAGAAATAATAGTTTTGTTTGTTATGTTACTCATTCATGATAGTTTCTACTTCTTCGATAGTGATAGGGATGCGTTTCTCGCCAGTGAAACGGGAGCCTTCCGAAGTAATCAGAATATCGTCTTCCAGGCGGATGCCTCCAAAATCTTTGAATTTTTCAATGGCATCAAAGTTCAGGAAGTCTGTATGCATTTTCTCTGCTTTCCATTTGTCAATCAATGCTGGAATAAAATAACAACCCGGTTCATCAGTAATTACAAAGCCTTTCTGTAAGCGACGTCCCATGCGTAGAGAGGCTAGCCCGAACTGGGAAGAAGGACGGATTTCATCGTCATATCCTACGTAAATTTGTCCCAGGTCTTCCATGTCATGTACATCCAATCCCATCATATGACCTAATCCATGGGGCAGGAATAAAGCGTGTGCACCAGCGGCAACAGCTTCTTCCACGTCGCCCTTCATGAGTCCCAGGTCTTTTAATCCTTGAACTAGCACTTTGCAGACTTCTAAGTGTACAGACATATAGGTTAT
>OISA01000318.1_pt1 | contig 12632 bp, 10 predicted proteins | sample 1586431 | NCBI WGS metagenome assembly OISA01 (sample SAMN02675049, study PRJEB24791) | human gut metagenome, SKBSTL061 | isolation source: stool | host: Homo sapiens | place: USA
GAGGCCGGCTGCACCAAGAAAGTCATCGTGGGCGGCTGGAGCTCCGCTCCCTACGGAACGCGGCTGGAGAAGATCGGCGGCTTTACAATGCCCCATGTAGGCGCGAAATATCGCGCCATTACCCTTCGCGGCGCGACGCAGCCCATGACAGATATCGATGATTTTCTGGAGTCCGCCAAATATCTGCCCTGCATGGATGCCGTTACCCACGGGGATGGCCCTGTGGCCGGAGACACGGTGCTGGACATTGGCTTTTCCAATGTCAACCCGGTGATCCACGTTCCCGCTTCGGTGCTGGGCGTGTCGAGCATGGAAAACTGGTCATCCATCTATGGCAACGACCCCGACAGCTATTCCATGTACTCCCACGGGCTGTGCCCCTCCATCTGCCGAGTGCAGTATCAGTTCTATCAGGAAGAATGTGCCATTGCCGACGCGATCGGCATCCGCATCCCGGACTATGCCTATGAGTCATTCTTCTCCCGCCGCAGCATATTGACGCAGGAGTACATGGGCCTTGGCTCCGAGGGCGAGGATAATGTGATCTTTCCGCTGGACAAGCCCTGCGACGAGGGCAATACGGGGCCAAATTCCATCGACCACCGCTACATCACCGAGGACATTCCCGTGGGCTGCAAGATCTACCACGACCTAGGCAAAAAGTTCGGCGTACCGACACCGATCATTGACAGCATGATCGTGCTGGGCGGTGCCATGCACGAAACCAGCTTCTTTGAAGACAATCCCTTCGATTTGGACTATCTCGGCATCGGCCATTTGGACAAAGAGCAGCTTCTCCGTTACCTGCACACCGGTCAGCTACCGGCCTGATAGCACAGGCACAACACTGATACGTTCATGATGCTTGAATAATTCACAAAAAAACAGCTGGTCGCATTTGCGGCCAGCTGCTTTTCGCGCATCCTAAATATGCTGCTTGATAATTCGGGTGATGATCCCCAGCGCAACGCCGTGTTCCTCATCCAGATGGGTAACGGCAAAGCTGACATCATCCTTTCGTCCGGGTCTGCGCCGATCATAGCAGGAATGTGCTATGGCATTGGCACCGTTGCTAAGGCGGATATACACAACGCCCTTATGGATATGGGTGACCTTCCCGGCATATTTGCCCTGAATACGGCATTTCTGGAGATTGTCATTCTTGCTGTTGCCGGATACGCTTTTGATGTCGGCTTTAATTCTGATGCGCTCCGGCTCTGTGCGGTCAATCTCCAGCACGCGTACCAGAGCCTTGTCTCCCACAGCATAGCGGTCATGAGCATCGCCGATCCAGTCCCACGAAAGATCGCGAGCCAGGATGGATGTCTCCACGCCAAACACTTCGACCCGGACGACCTGCTCCGCCACAGCGATCACACGAGCCTCCACCACGCGCCCGTCATAAATACGATACTGTCCGTCACCGTCCTTACCGAAATAGTAGATCTGCTGCTTCTTCAGCATGGCGTCCTTTCGGCTGGCAACAACGGTTCGGCTTTTGGCGTCGATGCCCTTGACCATAAGATCCACCTCTGCGCCCAGCATCTTATTGAGGATCTTCTGGTGTCGAAGGATCATCTCATTATAGTCAGCACCGTACATATCTGCCGGGAAGTCCAGCACCATCTCCTTCAAGGGGATCACAATGCGGAATCCCTTGTAGTCCACAATGGCAATGGTTTTCCCCGCCTCCGTTCTTTCAATGCCGCTCAGCATACCGGAGAGCATGCGCCGGGTGCGGTAGGCATTGTGGATCTCGTGCCAGATAATGTCCTCCATCTGCGCCTGCGTTTCCGCTTCGCCCCGGGCATCCAATGTCAAAATATCTCTCTGTTGGACAGCGGCAGGGGCAGGTTCAGCAGAGGCGGCAGCATCCTCAGTAGGCGGCGTAGCCTGCTTCTCCACCTCTACCGTCTTTTTTGCAGCGGTTCGTTTGCGGACGGTGCGCTTCGGCTTTTCAGAGGGCTGGGGATCCTCCGGCACAGTCACCACTTCCGCAGGTTCGGCGAGAACACTCTCTGTAGGTACAGTATCCTCCACAACAGGATCGGCTGCGATTTCCGGCAAACACTCTTCTGTCACCGGCTGTTCTGCCGCATCCTCGGGGACGATGGGAAGTGCCGGTGCTTCCGGCATCACGGCAAGTTCTTCTGTTTTCTTTCTCGGCATATTACTTTCCTCCTTAGCTCACATTTTGGTTGACATGATGGAATCCTTATCGGTTTTTACAAACTCACTGCGCCTGTTCGGCACCTTCTTTGACTTAATAGGCTGCTCTGTTTGTTTCGGTGCGGGCGAAAACACAGGGCTTTTACGCCATTCCGGGATATGGGCAGAGGCCTTGCAGTCCCGCAGCTTCTTTGCCTCGTAGTGATTGGTATAGTCGTACTTATCTACCTGCAGCACCTTGTTGCCGCGTGCGATAACCAGCGCGCGGTTTACCGGCAGGCGCAGCACCTCATCCATAGTCAGTAGCTTGCGCTTGCCCACGCCGCTGGTTTCGCGGAACTCCGGCGTGTAGTTGCTGATACGCCATGTACCCAACTGCTTGGCCTTGCTGGAGACATGGACGCTGACCTCCCCGGTGCGGTCACTGAGGAATTTGGCAGTCAGCTCATCGGTGCAGCCCAGTGCAAGCTGATAGTCGCAGCAGCCCAATATCTCCTGCCATTGGTTGTAGGGATACCGGTTCTGTAAGCCCGCCAGATTCTGAAACACGCAGCTCATGCTGACGCCCCGCGAGCGGATCACACTGATCTTCCGGCTCAAGTCTGGAATAACGCCGCAGGCTGTCAGCTCTTCGCCCAGCACATGAACGGGGACTGGCAGCCTGCGGTCGGCACAGTTTTTATCCGCGTAACGGATCAGCTTGATAAACGCGAAGGACAGAAACAGGGACGTGAGAAAATCAAAGGTACTGTCCTGATCGGATGTGATACAGAAATAGGCACAGGGCTGCTTGCCCGGCAGCTCCATGTCAATTTCATCATGGCTGGTGATCTGGCAGATGGGCCGATTCTGAAACACCTGCAAGCGGCTGCCCAGCCCAATGATAACGCCGCTGCGCACCGTATCTGAGGATTGGCTGAACAGCGCATAGGGTGCTCTGGCAGGATGACTGGCAGGCAGCATGGAAAAACGGTTGTCCAGCTCCTTCTCCGCGTTCAGCACCAGCAGCTTATAGACCTCACCGATGTTCCGGCTCTCCGGTGGATAACCCAGCGCCACATACAGTACCAGCGCTTTCAGCAGGTTCATCTCCGCGGCGTTCCAGAAATGGTCGCCCTTTTCGCTGCCGGTATTTCTGATGATAATGTCGCAGAAGATCTGCGCCATCAGCTCATCACCCTCGATCTCCGCCAGGCAGTTCCATGAATCAGAGTTCTCCGGCTGGATCAGGTTGAACACCTTTACCACGTAGCCCTTGCTGCGCAGATATTCGCTGGTCTTTTCGTAAAGCTCCGATTTCGGGTCGGTGATGATCAGTGACTCCTTGTGGCCGTTGTGGGCCTCGGACGCGCTTTGCAAAATGCGATTGATGCAGTAGGCTCGCGTTTTCATGGAACCGCTGGCGCCGAACACGGCGATATTGCCGTTAAGCCGAGAGTTCTCGGGAATACACACCACCTGATTGTCCAGCTTACCCAGTATGACGCCGCTGTGTTTGCGGATATCGGACACCAGATCAAGGACGCCCTTCATCTCCGCTTTCTCCATGAAACCAGCCGTTCCGTAGGTGCCTTTGTTGGAATAAGTCAGGTTGCGCTCCGCGTCATACTCCCCAACATCGGAATAGCCCATGCGCATCACCATGACGATCAGCAGGCCCAGCAGCAACAGGCAAAGCCCTACGCCGATGAGCCCGCTCTTACTGAACAGTGCTTCGCAGCAGGCGGAGAAGGACAGCACCGGCGCGGCCGGGGAGCTTCCGTCGCCCGGCGTTCCGCCCGCGTCCTTCCACTGTTGATAGTTCCGGACGAATTGCGATAGATAGCCGCCGCCAAACAGCAACCCTGATAGAAATAGCGGGAGCGCGAATAGCAGAGTTCGCAGTTTCTTTTTTTCTACGGAAAAAACCTCCTCTCGAACGCAGCAAAGTCAATGGCCTGCACAACAGCCCTGTCGCCGCAGTAGCGGCGCAGCACTTCGGCCTGATGGTCGAAGCAGATCAGGATGCCATAGCGGTCTTGAAGTCGCAGTGCCGTATCGAACCGCCTGATCCGCGGCAGGTCACAGTCATAGGCAAACAGCACCGGCGCACCATCCGGCGTCATGGCGTCATTCTCCACTGTTTCACTCAGCTGCCGGGGCTCCAGATCAAGGAGCAGCAGCTCGCGCAGGTCATTGTCTAGTTCTTTATCACAGAGGAGGCGCAGCAGCACCTCTCCATGATGGTCGTTGGTCAAGAAGCAGAATCGCTCATAGCTGCCATCCAAAACGAAATAGTTTTTGCCACCCTGATCAGTCAGCAGCTCATAGGCCAGTTCCATGCTATCACCCAGCAGGAGACCCCGCACCGCATCCGGGTGATACTGGTGCGGCATTCGTTCACGGCACAGCACCGTCTGCATGAGTGCCTTTGTCCGCATCTCAGCCTTATAACTCCATTTCATCAGCGCGTTGCCCATGTTGTAAACCACGTGGATATGCTGCGGTGTCAGCAAAACGCCCACGGACCGGGCACCACGGATTTTAACAAAGGTCGTCCCCATCTCCTTGATCTCACGGGAGGTGTAGAAGTCAGGTGTGCAGATGCTACCAGTCGCTGTTTCACCGGGACGGAATACGCCGGGTTTTTCATCGCGGAAGATACTAACGTTGGCGTTACGCATGGTGATCAATGTCTGCGAGACACGGTGGAGTCGAAGCCGCTGCTCCGGTTCACTCCTGATGTGGTTGGTGGCACAGGCTCCAGACATGTAGAAAGAAAACCTCTCCGGGTTGTGCTCCAGCAGCAGCTTTTTCGCCGCGGCGGTGAGCCGGTATCCACGCAGTCCGTTCTTATAGTAGGACAGCAAAAGCCGCTGACGCTTCAGCGACTTGACCACGTTCTCTTTGTAGCTGGTGCCACCGGCGAGCCTGCTCAGTTGGCTGGCCGGCAGCTCACCGGACAGGGCGACCAGCGCCAATAGCTGATAGGCTTGTGATAGGCTACCGGGAGCTTTCTGTGGTAGGGTACTCATACTGACCACCTCCTTCTGGTGTGCAGTACCCAGACTGCCATGACCACGGTATTTTTCGCCCGCACCGGTCATGTGAAAATGCCCGGAAATACAGGCTTTGCCGTACCATCGTCATGTGTACTGTTTTTGACACGGTCGAAACACTATAAATCGGATATAGATCTGAGCCGATTCTCGCGGTCCGAAAGCCAGCCCTGAAAACGCTCCTTATCCATCACCGACACGCGGGTACAGTCACCGTCGCCGATCTCCGTCGTGTTATAGGCATCGCACAGCAGACCTGTATCATCCTCCATAACGAAGGCGGCAATCACATCCAAAAGCTGCTTGAGCTCCAGATTGTCATAGTCACGCACCCGGTTGGGGGACAGCTCGCGGCTGTAGATATGAGAAAAGCAGACAACACAGTGCCGGAACTTGGGCAGCGTGTGTGTCTGCGTATACTTACTAAGCGTGTAGTAGATGGGGTCTGTCAGATACTCGCAGCTATGCTTCTTGCTCTTCTTAGGCAGTAGGCAGGGGAGCGTGATTTCCAGTATGCCATCTTTCTCTATAACAGAGATGCCCTGCATGACACCAGCCGATGTCAGATACTCGGCTTTTCGGATGGTGGTCGTCTCATAGATGAGATGCCGCAGCCGGCAGGCAATGACCTCACCCCGCAGTGCGGCCTCTGTGGACAGCATTTCATAGTTATCTGAATGCCGCTGGATATTCGTGTTGTCCATAGCGTAGAGCGTGTTGGACAGGCGGGTGATCTCATTCAAAATGCTCTCTATCCGCTGCGAGAGGGTGGCTCTGTCCACAAGGTTCCTCCTTCCTGAAGTACTGTACGCAGCCTTGGTCATCCACCATGCAGTAGGCGGCGATATGAGGGATGTGCAGGTGCTGCAGTTGGTCTTCTTCCTCAATGATAACGAGCCGTTGCCCAGAATCATCTTCCGCGGCCAGCGCGTGCTGCAGCAACGCTTCCTTACCCGGGCCTACATAGACGACCTCATATACCTCGCCATCGGCGAAGAATACCAGCTTTGCCGGCATATTGTCAGGGCTGTGATACTCCACCTTTTCGATAAAGTCCAGCAGCACCCATAGTGCCGCTGTCAGTTCTCTGTCCTCGCGGCAGTCAGGAACATCTCCGTAGCAATCCCGGTCAGTGTTATAAAATATCCGCTGCTGCTTGACCAGATAGCGCAGCAGGTTTTCAATCACGCCCTCCTTGCCCGGATACAGGCGTAGAAGCTGGTCACGGCGCATGCAGTGATAGACGGTTATGTTCCGCAGCAGCTCTGCGGCCTCCTGTCCATAGATCTGCTCTCTGTTTCTCATAGGCGGCATCACCTCCGTAATGCGTATTAACTCCGTATTAAATGCGTATTGATTTTGTAATGCGTGTTATCTCCGTATAAACGCCGTATTAGGCTTCCGGTCGCTTCATGCGGCGCAGCAGGTCAAGCAGCTCGCGGCGGTCTGTGGTAATAAGGTCGTGTTCCAGTGGGCTGGCTTTGATTTCCACTGTGATATTGTTGTTATTGCTGCTGATCAGGCCATTGCCCCGCTCAAAGTGGGTGATCTCCATGACCTCCGCTTCGGAGAGATGCAATACCTGCTGAACGCGCTGGGCTTCCTCGTCCTCCAGGTTCAAGATGACTTTCGTGCGGCAGTTGTTGATAATCCCCTTGCCGTACTTGCCGTTGTCCAGGGAGAAGAAGTCGTTCAGATCCTGCGTCGCGCAAATGCCGCTGCCGGAATAGGCGCGGATGGTCTTGAAGATCTCCAGCACCATTTCAGCCGCCAGACGGTTACCGATGCCGAAGGTGCCGGATCCGCCGCCGATGAGCTGCCAGCATTCGTCGATAAAGATGGCCTTTTCCTCCGTGCGGTTGGCTTTGGCTTTATCCCACACGAAATCCAGAGCTACGAACATCCCGATAGGCAGTAGATCACCGCTGAGTTCCGAGATGTCCAGCACTGTGAATTTGTTGTCCAGATTCACATTGGTCTGTTGGTTGAAGGTGCTGGCCGAGCCGTGTACAAAGCGGTTGATGATGTTGGAAAGGCGTTTGGTATCGCTCTCCTCCCGCAGAACGTCGTAGAGGTCGCCCAGCACAGGCATCTGGCGGTAAACGTTGGGGTTATCCGGATCACTGAGAGAGGCGTTATCATGGGTGATACCTTTCCGTGCGTAGGTACGAATCAGGGCATCGTCCAAAAGCTGTTTTTCCTCATAGGACATATCGGGGATCAGCAGGGCAAAGAAGATATGAAGCCGCTGAATTTTTGCTGCCAGCTCAGAGCGTTCGATACCGGGGCCATCCAGCGTTTCCTCCACGGACTTGTCTATCTTACGTATCTCCAGCACGTTGATGCAGCTTTTGGAGGCGGGGGAGATACTGATAAACTCGCCGCCTGTGTTGATGCAGGCACGGTGGAACTCATGACCTTTCAAGGGTGCCAGCATGAAAACCTGTATGCCCTTACGCCGCATACGGAGTGCCATCAGCAGGATCAGGAAGGTCTTTCCTGCGCCGCTGGTGCCGCATACGGCAATATTGGCGTTTTTATAGACCTTGGAGTCAAAGATGTCGATGATGACCGGAGAGTTGTTGTACTTGTTCAGGCCGAACAGGATGCCGTTTTCATCACTCAGCTCATAGGACGTGAAGGGATAGCAGCTTGCCACGCCGGTGGTCAGCGCATTGCGCTTGGAGCGTTCAAAGAGGTGCTTCTCCATGCTGACCAGCGGCAGCGACGATAGAAACGCCTGCTCCTCATGAAAGGCGCAGCTGCACACGTCCATATCACGGGACACGAGCAGTTTTTTCAGTTCATTGACCTTCCATTCCAGTTCATCCACTGTGGGAGCTGTCACTGCGATCAGCAGGTTCAGGTAATAAAAGTCCTCGTTGTTGCCCAGCCCTTCCTTCAGGAAGTAGCCGCTTCGGATAGCACCATCCAGATCATCAAAGTCCGTGTTGGTATCGCTGGCGTCCTTGATCTTACTGCGATTGATACGAAGCTGCTGTCCCAGCCGCTGTACCATGCGGGCTTTCGGCTGGCGGCTGATGAACATATCCAGGTCAATGCCATCCCCGGCTTTGACAATGAGAGACAGCCAGCCGGCCGGCACCTGCGCCTTATAGCCGGTAGAGGGCACCAGCAGATAGGCGTAGTAGAGTCCGTCAATACAGATATGCCGCCCGTTGGTAAAGTCGATGCTGTCAGGGGCGAAAAACTCCGTACAGGGAATGGCGTCGATCTCAGATTCCAGCCCTTTCTCCTGATACTGGGCAACGATCCGGCGAACTCGATCCGGCAGCGACGTGGTGGTGTTGCGGCACAGCAAATGGTAGAGGGTATCGACCGTAAATTCATCATCGTTTTCCGGGATCAGCACCTCATTGCCGCATTGCTTGAGATAATTGACTGCGGTGCGGGCTGCCGTTTGCAGGGAGGCAATGGCCTCCGCTTCCTCGTTATCCCTTTTCCGGCCTGCCCATGCCTCATATTCAAATACCATGAAGAACCGGCGCGAGGTAGCTTCCCGTGCACCGATCCGGTCAATGAGCGTCAGGTAGTCCTGCTGCAGCAGGCGACAGTTTTCATCGGTTTCCTGCGCCATCTCCTGCTGCACGATCTCTCTGTGCCGGTTCAGGTCGGCACGCTTGGCAATGACCTTGATCTGCATTTTGACCGGGCTGATCTTGAGAAACGAGATGAACGAGTAGATGATGTTCCGCTGCTCTCTGGCACTGCGCAGCAGGAAGTTGATGGGCACGACCTCAACGATCTTCAGGTAACGGTGATCCCGTGTGTAGATGATGCCGTTTTCGATCTTCTCCACAGGCAGGTATTCCGCCACTGGATTGATGTACTTGGGCGCGTCGTCACCGCTCTTAGCTTTTCGCTTCTTGCGTTTTTTCCGCTTGTCCTGTCCCTCTTCATTGCGTGTAATAATACGGCGGTTGCAGAGATATTTCAGAACAAGAAAGATAAATGACGAGAGGCTTTCGCCGTTGATGCCAACCAGCGCGATGATGCCAAGAGGCAGCGCGGTCAGGCACAGAATGATGATTTTAGCAGTCAATGTCAGGGCGGACACCGAGAACACCGGTATGCCGATAGCCAGCACGATAACCAGTGCCTCGGCTGTATTGCGGAGCTTCAGCAGTCCGCCGAAAAAAGTCCCGCCTTCAATAAAATTGGGCGGGATGATATAGGTGTCATATTCATTTGGTTTACTCACATTTAGTTCTCCTTCCTACCCTATGATCCAGAAAGGCCCACCAGCACCGGCACGGCCGCTGGCTTCATTCAGGATGATAGACAGATCCCATGCCTGTTGGCTTCGGGTATAGTTGGCAGGGTCTGCCACCAGTATCTTTCCGTTCTCCACACCGCGCAGCACGATGAAGTGGCCGGAGCTGGTGAAATGACCTTTCAGCATGATTGCAACCCCCAGCTTGCCTTGAGAGAGCGCATCCACAATGCGCTGCCCTTCTGTTTTCCCGCAGCCCTGTACCGGAAGCTCCCACGCTTTGGCAGCACCGGGGATCAGCGAATGGTAGGAACCGCTTCTACTGCACCAGTAACCGTTTTCATAGGCCCAACGTGCCATCTCAATGGGATCGACCGTCTCGCTGGTCAAAGAAGATACCACCATTGCCATACAGGTAGGCCCGCAGCCGTAGGTGCCGATGTCGTCGGTGCCGTAGGGCTTGCTCGCGTACCGCTTGTCCAACTGATTATAGTAGACCACCTGCGTCGCGCCATCCGAGAAACGAATGTCGCCCAGAGATACGAGGCCGGCGGACTCGACAGGCAGCAAGCCCTGCATCATACCATCTCCCAGGAATACGCTCAGGTTCTGGGCGTAGTTTTCCGCCAGTCCCTTTTGTTCATCCGACAGAGCGAATATCTTATCCTCAAAATAGGCTTCTCCGTTGTAGACGATGGTATATATCTTCCATATCTCTGTTACTTCCGTTTCCGTCACCGTGACCTTACCGGTTTTGGGATCCGTATTCGTTTCCGTTACCGTAGTCGTGCGAGACTCCTCCGTGCTCGTGAAGGTATAGAGGGCGTCCTTGGCCTTGCGGATCAGCGCCTCCATATCCTTGAGGGAGATGGAGGCGTAGTCCTGATCCTTGGCGGCGCAGTACATGGCGATGAAACGGTTGGCATTATAGGCTGGGGAGCTCTCATAGGGGTTGACGATCTCCTTCTGGTCGGCACTGGAAGCGCCAAAATCTGCATCAATACGGGTACGAACGTCCTCCAGGCCTTCCTCCAGCAAGTCGCTGATCGCCTGCGAGATCTGATTTATGTTCTCCACAACGGCGGCGTTGTCGTTGAGGATCGGTGTGTCTGGACTTCCTTCAACCCCTGCCTTGGTCAACCCGCCGAAGATCAGGGAAGGCAGCAGCATGATGAACAAGACGGGAAGCACCAGCACCCCGGCAATGATGGCAGCAACCGCCTTGCGATGTGTCCAGAGTGCCGCTGCCGCCGCACCGTAAGGGCCTGCAGCAGCAGCGCCTTTTGCCGCGCCGCTTACCGCTTTTCCGGTTTTGATGGCGCCGCGCACAGCGCCGGCAGTGTGTGCGCTGATCTCAGCGGCTTCGTTCAGACCGTTGCGTTCTTGCTGGGTCATATCAGGTCTTGTCCTTTCTGCGAGGCGGGTCAGGCAGGCGCCGGATCAGGCTCTCACGATAGGAAATGCCGCCATCCGGATTCTGATAGGGCTTTTTCTCCACTACGTCCTGTGCGTACTGCCTATACCATTTTGTGCCATCCACGGTGGTGACGGTGGTGTATTCCCGTTTTGGCTCCATATACTGTTCAGTGCTGTACATGGCAAAGGCACGACCGTCAGGTTCTTCCTCAGAGGTCTCCGTGCCGGTGATATGCCCACCGCCGATCTCCACATTGGAGAAGTTCGGAATATCCGCCGCGCCTTCACCAAGAGCCGTATAGCCCATATAGGACATGAGAGCGTCCGCCGCCATATTGCCGGACATGACATCCCCATATCCTGCGCCGCCGGTGGCAATACGGCTGATAACGTTATTGGCAATATCGCCGCCCTTGGTCATAGAGGCACGGAATGCCATGCCGCCAACGCCGCCGCTGCCTGTGCCGGTGGCGTTTCGGTATGCGCCGTTATAGAAGCTGCGATTGGCAACACCGGCCAGACCGCCTTGCAGGAAGGTATTGCTGTCACCGCCACTGCCACCGGTGCTTCCGGCTCGCCCTGCATTACCGCCTCGACCTCGTCCGGCGACGCCACGGGCGGCAGCGATGCTCCGCGCGGCCAGCATCGCTTCTGCCAGCATAGAGCCGCCTGTATGACCCACATTGATGCCAAGACCCTGCATGAAGCTGTCGATCTTCTGTGAGATCTTCAAAAATGCCACTGCGCACAGAAACCAGACGAACAGGTTTCCGGCCACGCCTTCTTTACCGGAAGCTGAGACCTGAGACTGCACATCTGATTCCGTCAGAGCAAAGGCCGGGATCGTGAGCGCACATATAACCAGTACGGACAACACGATCCCTGTGATGTATTTCGTTTTTTGATTCATGATCGTCTCCTATAGGGATAAGGGGTTTGCCAGGAAGGTTCCCACCATGGTGATGAACAGGCGTAGGCACCATGCGTTCATCAGCAGCAGAAATATCTGGCCGCCGAACATCCGGCACCACGCCTTGAAGATGTTGGAGGTGCTCTGCGCCGCGCCCGTAGCAAAAGCCACCGGTGCCGTGAATACCAGAACGCCCAGGAGCACATAACGCTCCGCCGCCTCAAATAGCAGCTTGATATAGTTCCACGCCAAAATGAGCACGAGGATTAGGGCGATTAGAGCCACCGCGCCGTTGGCGCAGACCCCAAGGATGGTAAGTATGACCGAATTGAAGTCGGCAAAGTTCAGTGTGGGCAGCTCAGACGACATGATCCACGCGTAGGGTGTCCCGCCGATTTTCAGTATCAGCTCCACGATTTCATCTGCGAAATAGGTCAGCAGAATGAACAGCACAGAGCGGATCGTCAGTTTTACCGGGTCTTCCGCCTCCACACCGGCCACAAGGCCATAGTTCTTGAAAAGCTGCCAGATCAGGTTCAGCAGAATCATGCCGATAGCCAGCGCAACAAAGATGTGGTACATTGTCTCCGCGGCGGGGAAATAGCGCAGGAAGGTGCTCATATTGCAGCCCAGCGCACCCAGTACAGAGGTGTTGATAAGGTCAAGACCGTGCATGACCTGTTCCGCGATCCATTCTACAATGCCATCTAATATGCCCATAGCACCTCTCCTTTCTCAGCCGGGCAGTTTGGCGTTATCCGTTCCATCTGCCATCTGCGAAGAAGGGCGTCACATAGGACATGATGAAGCCCAGACCGTTGAGGATCGCCCAGGTGATGATGATACGCTTGAGCCATGCGCGGCT
>OISA01000327.1_pt1 | contig 12489 bp, 8 predicted proteins | sample 1586431 | NCBI WGS metagenome assembly OISA01 (sample SAMN02675049, study PRJEB24791) | human gut metagenome, SKBSTL061 | isolation source: stool | host: Homo sapiens | place: USA
CTAACCGTATTGGAGGAGGTGACGAAAGGATAGGAGCCGAAATCGATGTCCAGCAGCGTACCCTGGGCCCCTTCGGCCAGGACGGGCTGCCCTTCGGCGAGCAGCCGGTTGATTTCGTATTCGCTGTCAATCAACCGGAACTCCTTGAGGTACTCGACCGCATCGAACCACTGGCGCTCGAGTTCCGCGATATCGTAAGCATACCCCAGGCTGCGGAGCGTCGCCTCGTGACGAGCTTTCACCCGGTCGTAAACGGCCCGGAATTCAGGACCCAGCACGTCGCCGACACGCATACCCGTACGGCTTACCTTGTCCGTATAGGTCGGGCCGATCCCCTTGCCGGTCGTACCGATACGGGCGCTGCCTTTGGCCGCCTCCTGCGCGGCGTCGAGCATCCGGTGAGTCGGCAGGATCAGGTGGGCCTTCTTGGAAATTTGCAAACGCCCCTTCAGGTCGTGGCCGCTCTTGGCCAGCGCCGTAGCCTCCTCGCGGAAAAGAATCGGGTCGAGGACCACCCCGTTGCCGATGATGTTGGTTTTACCGCCCTGAAATATGCCCGAAGGAATCGAGCGCAGGACGTACTTTTCGCCGTTGAATTCCAGCGTATGGCCCGCATTGGGACCGCCTTGAAAACGCGCAACCGCCTGATAACGGGGAGTCAGCACATCGACAACCTTGCCTTTGCCCTCGTCGCCCCACTGCAGGCCGAGTATGACGTCAACTTTATTCATGATCTTTTTGAAAAATTTAATCGCAAAAAACGATTTTGCCTTCAAAGGTACTAATTTTTCGTTAAAAACCCCTTCGGGGCTGTCGAAATCTCAAAATTCCGACACAAAAAAACAAGTGTCCCCTTCGAAGACACTTGCTTATAGTTTAACCGTCAGAATATTCCGAGCTACAAATCCTCCACTTTCGTACCGCCGTCCACGTTCAGGTTCAGGATACGCTGTCCCGCCCGTTTGTAGAGCACCGAAAGGCTCTCGTTAGGGACCGTATCGACACGGATCATGTCCGTAGCACAATGGCTGATGTCGAGCGATGCGAAGCGGTTGCCGCCACACCAGAGATTCTCCAAAGCCGCATTGGTAGCCAAATTGATATAAGTCAGGTCGTTATCGCTGCAATCGAGCCGGTTTAGAAAGCGCAATCCTTTGATGTCAAGACTGATAAGCGCATTTCCGCTGCAATTCAGCTGCTCCATGAAAATACATTTGCGCACGTCGAGCGCGACGATCTCGTTGCCACTGCAATCGAGCTTGCGCAGAGCCGTGAATTCCTCGATCCCCGCCAGCGTCTTGATCCCGAGCGACGAACAGTCCATATCCCAGACCCGCTGGGCCTCATAACGGGAAATACGACCGTCGCCGTTCAGATCCCAATGCTCCAAACAGTATGCTTCGAAGGCCGGATCCGCAAACCGAAGATAAACGTACCGGTTATCTTCATCGCGCGAATCCTCTCCCAGCCCGCAGGAGTGCAGCGGCAGGAAGAGAGTCGCAAGCAGAACTCCAAAACCTATTTTTCGGATGAAAGGATTCATTTTCAGCGATCGTTTTCCATATCAGGTCGTCCGGAAACATTCGGCTCGGCCGGAGGAGCGGAAAGATCGACCTTTCCGCCGTCTTTCGCACCCGCCAAGGTGGAACCGCGCTCGTCAGAACCGAATGTCATCCAAGCTCCGCACACACCGGACCTCGAATAAATTCGGTCCGCCCCACCTTTCGAAAAATGTCCGAATATCCCCGATAATAATATTATTGATGAATGGGAAAACAATTTCCGTTCCGAAAACTACATGTCATCCCGGTCCTCGTCGTCGCCCGAATTGTCTTCGTCCTGCAAATCGTCGGCGCCTTTGATATCGTCGTCGTAATAGTCCTTATCTTCGTCATCGTCCGCACGGTCGTCGATCTTCACGTCGATCTTCACCAGGTAATTGATCTCGTCCGTTTCGAAAGGCACAGCGTAAAAAAACTCTCCGTTGGGTTTGTCGATGCGCATCATCGCCTCGGAAAACCCGAGGGGATATTTTTGCTTTATTGCCTCCTGAAGTTCCGAAGGCAGATTACGGAAACTGGCGACAAGGCGTTTCTTCGGTGTAGTAGAGTTTGCCATATTTCGATGTTCGTTTTCAATAGTCGTTTCCTTCGTGCGGCAGAACGGATTCACCCGTTCCGCCCCCACTTATCGAAAATGCGGAATTTTTTTGTCATATCCAGCCCCGGCAGGATTCCGCATCCGCCGTCGCCGGTCGATTGTGTGGAGTTTTATCCGTCGTTTTCCTGCGTCCGGCGAAGCCCGAAAAAGGGCGTCGCCGTCTCCGCGAACCGGAAACGTCTGAAAATTTTGTGCAAGTATAAACAAAATTTGGCGATCGGTATCAAGGTCGAATTTTTTTTTGCATTTTTTTTATTTTTTGCGGTCTTTCCGCACAAATTATGTACTTTTACGTACGGAATAACAAAGGTATGATACGCGAAAAAATAGAAGAATTACGTCGCACACTCGACTACCACAACCATAAATACTACGTCGAAAACAGTCCGGAAATATCCGATCGGGAATTCGACGTCCTGATGCGCGAACTGCAGGAGCTGGAGGCGGCACATCCGGAATACGCCGACCCGAACTCCCCGACGGCCCGCGTCGGAAGCGATCTCACGACCGAATTCCAAAGCGTCGAGCACCGCTTTCCGATGCTTTCGCTGGGTAACACCTATTCGCTCGACGAGCTGCACGAATTCATCGGACGCATCGAGAAAGAGCTCGGACAGACGGAGTTCGTCTGCGAGCTCAAATTCGACGGCACGGCCATCTCGCTCACCTACGAACACGGAGCTTTGCTCCGTGCCGTGACGCGGGGCGACGGCACACGGGGCGATGACGTAACGGCCAATATCCGCACGATTCGCACCATTCCGCTGCACCTGCAAGGGGGCGACTACCCCGATTTCTTCGAAATACGGGGCGAAGTGCTGATGCCCTATGCCTCGTTCGACCGCCTCAACCGCGAACGCGAGGAGAACGGCGAACCGCTGCTGGCCAATCCGCGCAATGCCGCAGCGGGCACGCTCAAGCAGCAATCCTCGGCCGTAGTCGCCCAGCGGGGGCTGGACTGCACGCTCTACCAACTGGCTGGCGACGACCTGCCCTGCACGACCCATTGGGAGTGTATGCGGAAAGCCAGCGAATGGGGATTCAACGTATCGGACAAGATGCGGATCTGCCGCAGCCAGGCGGAGATCGACGACTACATCGCCTTCTGGGACGAAGAGCGCAGGAAACTGCCGTTCGCTACGGACGGCGTGGTCATCAAGGTCAATAGTTACACCCTGCGGCGCGAGCTGGGCTTCACGGCCAAGGCGCCCCGATGGGCCGTGGCTTTCAAGTTCAAGGCCGAACAAGCGCTCACGCGGCTCGAAAGCGTCGATTTCCAAGTGGGACGCACCGGAGCCATCACCCCCGTCGCCAACCTCGATCCGGTGCAGTTGGCCGGAACGACCGTCAAGCGGGCCACGCTGCACAACGCCGAACAGATCGCCCTGCTGGACATTCGCGTAGGCGATATGGTATATGTCGAAAAAGGCGGCGAGATCATCCCCAAGATCACGGGCGTCGATCTTGCGGCCCGTCCGGCGGACAGCCGTCCCTTCCAGTACATCACCCGCTGTCCGGAATGCGGCACTCCGCTGGTGAAATACGAGGGCGAAAGCAAGCACTACTGTCCCAATCAGAGCCACTGCCGGCCTCAGATACTGGGCCGCATCATCCACTTTATCCGCCGCAAGGCGATGGACATCGAGGGATTGGGCGAAGAGACCGTCGAACTGCTCTTCGAAAACGGACTGCTGCACGACATCGCCGACCTGTACGACCTGCGGGCCGAACAGCTCGCCTGTCTGCCCCGGCTGGGCGAAAAATCAGCCGAGAACATCATCCGGAGCATCCGGGGCTCGGTCGAGGTTCCTTTTCAGCGGGTATTGTTCGCCCTGGGCATCCGATTCGTCGGGGAAACCACGGCCAAATACCTGGCGGCACACTTCCGCACGTTGGATGCCGTGATGCACGCCACGCGCGAAGAGTTGATCGAAGCCGACGAGGTGGGCGGCAAGATCGCCGATGCCATCATCGACTACTTCGCCGACGCGGAGAACCTGCGGATCATCGAGCGGCTGCGCAAAGCGGGGCTGCAAACCGAAGCCGCGCACAAAGCCCTCGAATCGGAAAGTCTGGCGGGCAAAAATTTCGTCATCACGGGCAGATTCTCCGGTCACAGCCGCGACGAACTGAAGGAACTGATCGAAGCGCACGGCGGTAAAAACCTCGCGGCGGTATCGGCCAACGTCGATTTTTTGGTCGCAGGAGAAAAGATCGGACCGGCGAAACTCCAAAAGGCGACCAAACTGGGCGTACGTCTCATCTCCGAAGAGGAACTGCTGGCGATGATCGCTTCCGGCGGAACGCTGCCCGTGACAGAGAACGCTTCGGACGGGAACACGTCTGCGGCACCCCCGTCGGCTCAGGAAACGACCGACAAAACCGACGGCGGCAACACGGAACAGGGGTCGCTGTTTTAGGCGGGAAACGGCACTCCCCGGGCCGAGAAAACGCACAATATTATTTCGGGCGCATGCCCTGACACCGAAAATAATGATGTAAAAAATCAGAATAATACGAACGAACTCCTTTCTCGCTCCTACGCTCGCCAGGCTCCGGCCGGGCAGTTTCCGACTCCTTCCGAAAAGGAAATTCAAAGGAAACGGGATGCAAATACGCAGACAGCGGCCACGAACGGCCGCGAACGGATTCGAAAAACAGGACGAAGCCTCGGAAGCGTTCAAGGATATAATTATCAAATATAACATTATCAACGATATGACACGACACAAACTCAGCGGCGCCGGCGCAGCCATCCCCACCCCTTTCACACCCGACGGACGGGTGGATTATCCGGCTTTGGCCCGCACGATCGACTACATCATCGACGGCGGTGTGGATTTCATCGTCGCACTCGGCACGACGGCAGAAACCCCGACCCTCTACCTGCACGAACGGGCCGTGGTCGCCATGTTCATCAAAAACCACATCGCAGGGCGCGTGCCGCTGGTGATCGGCGTAGGCGGCAACTCGACCTCGGAAGTGCTCGACCAGTTGCGCGAATTCGACCTGCGGGGGGCGGATGCGATCCTGAGCGTCACACCCTACTACAACAAACCGTCGCAGGAGGGGTTGTACCAGCACTTCAAAACCGTATCGGAACATTCGCCCCTGCCGATCATTCTCTACAACGTTCCCGGCCGTACGGGGGTCAATATGACCGCAGCGACCACGATCCGCATTGCGGGCGACTTCCCGAATGTCATCGGCATCAAGGAGGCTTCGGGCAAGATCGACCAGATTCAGGAGATACTCGACCGGCGGAGCAGGGATTTTCTGGTGCTCTCGGGAGATGACGCCCTGACGCTCGACCTGATGAGCCGGGGCGCCGACGGCGTGATCTCGGTAGCGGTCAATGCCTTCCCGCGCAAGATGATGACTTGCATCGACCTGGCAAAGAAGGGCGACTTCGAAGGAGCACACAAGGCTTACGAATGTCTGGAGGAGGCCGTGACCGCCCTCTTCGCCGAAGGCAACCCGACGGGCGTGAAATGCGCCATGTCGGTACTGGGACTCATCGGCAACACGCTGCGGCTGCCCCTCGTTCCCGGAACCCCGCAGCTCGAAGCCCGCTTCAAAGAACTGATCGCCAAATACGATTTGAATTGATCGCACGTTTATATAACAATGCGGCACGAAACGGGTTCCGCACCGTATTCGCACACTGAACCGCCGCACACAAAAGGCTATGAGAAAATTGCTTGTCCTGCTGCTGTTTCTGCCTCTGATGGCAACGGCCAAAATACCTGTCGAAGAGGATATTATCCGGCAGACGCTGGATTCCGAATCCCCCTACTACTACCCGAACCTGATGCTGCGGTACCAGTCGGGCGACGACACGATGACCGAGGAGGACTACCACTACCTCTACTACGGATATGCCTATCAGGACGCCTACAAGCCTTTGAATGCCAATTCGGACATGGACAAAGCCATGCTGATCGCCCAGACGGTCGATTTCGAGAATCCGACGCACGAAAGCCTCGAGAAACTGATCTCTGCGGTGAACGATGCCCTGGTGCAGGATCCGTTCAGCCCCAAACTGCTGAACCTGCTGGCATTCGCTTACGGAGCGCTCGGCGACTCGAAGAACGAACAGATCAACTACAACCGGATGAACTCCATCCTGGCGACGATCGAGGATTCCGGCAACGGCCTCAAGGAAGGGAGCGCCTGGCATATCCTGATGTTCGGACATGCTCTCGATCTGCTGGCCGCACACGACCGTCACTACGGTAAAGCACGCGTCGTCAGCCGCTCGGTGGAATACGTCCCCCTGCTCGAGCCGGTACGGACCGAAGAGGGACGGATCAAGGGATATTACTTCGATTACAGTCGTATCTACCGGAACAAACCCGACGGCTACGTATTCAAACGTCCCCGGACCTGGCAATTCAATAATCTGCGTCCGAGGGAATATAAATAAAGTTTTTCGGAACGCCCGGCATGATTTCAAATCCTTAATTTATAACAAGATGAAAACAACTTTTTTCTCCGAAGCATCCAGCAAAGGCACCTTCCTCCATACGCGGGGGGGGGAGTATTTCTAACCTTCACAAAACGGGTACGAAACGCCCCGAACAAGATTCAAATGAAAAAATTACATCATATAGTGCTTGTCCTTGCACTCGCGGCGACCCTCTTCACGGGATGCACCAAGGACGAAGGGGTCACTCCCCGCCCGCCGGTCCCCGAAACGGCGGACCAGACCATTATGTTCTATCTGACGGGAACCAACCTGGGGTCTTACTTCAGGAAAAACGTCGATGACGCGATGAACGCCATCGACCGGAACATACTCCACAACAGTCGCGTACTGGTTTTCATCCAGCCCCAAAGAGGCCTTTCGATGGTATTGGAACTCTATTATACGCCCCGCAACGACGATTACGTACCCGGAGCACAGTTTTCGTACGAACACTGCAAGGTCGATACCCTGCGCCGCTGGGCGGACGCCGACTTCAACTCGATGGACGGAGGTACGATCACCGAAGTTATCTCCTACATGGCCGAACAGGCTCCGGCACGTCGATACGGTCTGATCCTCGGCGGACACGGGCTGGGTTGGGTCCCGGACGGTACGTCGGTCAATGCCATCCGGTTCTCCGCATTCCAGGATTTCTGGAGCCCGATGCCGGATGCCCTGCCGACCCGCTGGATGGGCGATTCCGGCAAGCGGGCTGAAATTCCGCAACTGGCAGCGGCCTTCGACAACACGGGGCTGCATTTCGACTACCTTCTCTTCGACGCCTGCTTCATGTCTTCGATCGAGGCATTGTACGATCTTCGCGGTTGTGCCGATCGCATCATCGCTTCACCGTGTGAAGTGATGGCCGCCGGTTTCAACTACACCGATATTCTGCCGCACCTGCTCGCCGATGCAGGCACAAGTTACGACCTGCCGGGAGTCTGCAGCGAATACCATGACTACTACATGAACCGCGCGACCACGAAATCGGGCTGCATCGCCCTGACGGTCACCGGCGAACTGGAGCCGCTGGCGGCTATCGTCAAGGAGATCGAAACGAAGTATCCGGGGCAAACGTACGACCGGGCATCGCTGCAAACCTACGAAGGGCTCGACGAGCATGTATTCTACGACTTGCAGGGATACATCGAGGCGATCTGCGACGAAAAGGATCCGCTGCTCGATAACTTCAGGGCGCAAATGGGAAAGACCTTCCCGACGGAAAGCCGGCTGCATACGCCTTCGTTCTACTCGGTATATGGATTGGGCGACGCTCCGAACGGGATGCATACGATCGAAAACGGAAAATATTCCGGCGTAACGACCAGCGCCCCGTGCGAACGATTCGCCCCGGAATGGGGACAGACCGCCTGGTACCGGGCGACCCACTGATCCGACGGATCAGAACGGAAATCCTCGATGAAACATCAGACAAGAAAGCCGAAATCTTTGGATTTCGGCTTTCTTTATACATCGCTTGGGCATCACTCCTATTCATACTGCCCCGACTTGAGGCGCTGCACCTCCTCGCGGGTCAGGAAGCGCCACTGTCCCCGCTTGAGATTTTTCTTCGAAAGCCCGGCGTAGTAAACACGGTCAAGTTTCTTGACCGCATAACCCAGATGCTCGAAAATACGGCGCACGATGCGGTTGCGGCCCGAATGGATCTCGATCCCCACCTCCGTCTTGTCCTCCTTGACATAGGCGATCTCATCGGCATAGATCTCGCCGTCCTCCAGCGTAATGCCTTGAGCGATCTGCTCCATATCCGCTTTGGTGAGGGGCTTGTCCAACGACACCTGGTAAATCTTCTTCTTCTGGAACGAAGGGTGCGTGAGTTGGCGGGTCAGATCGCCGTCGTTGGTGAAAAGCAACAGCCCGACACTATTCTTATCGAGGCGTCCCACAGGATAGATACGCTCCGTACAGGCGTCCTTCACCAGCTCCATGACCGTCTTGTCGGCGTGGGGATCGTCGAGCGAAGTCACGTAACCCTTGGGCTTGTTGAGCACCAGATAGACCTTCTTCTCGCCCTCGACACGGCTGTCGTTGAATTTCACCTCGTCCGTAGGCTGGACTTTCGTTCCCAGCGTCGTCACGACCACCCCATTGACGGTCACCAGCCCCGCCTGGATGAAATCGTCCGCTTCGCGGCGCGAACAGATCCCCGACTGGGCGATGAAACGGTTCAGGCGTATCTCGCCCGTTGGTTTGTTGGGATTGTATCTGGGATAACTTCGGAACTTATCGTCCCGGCGGCCGAACGAGCGGTCGCCGCCCCGGAACCCACCGGATTTCCGATCGTCGGAACGGCGTTCACCGTAAGGCTTATCGAATGTCTTGTAACCGTCCTGTTTGCGGTCGTCGTACCGACGTTCGCCGTAAGGTTTGTCCGAACGGCTATAACCGCCGGATTTCCGATCGCCGAATGACCGGTCGCGCCCCTCCTTCTGCTCACCGTAAGGTTTGCCGAACTTCTTGAAACCGCCCGGTTTGTTATCCTCGTACGGGCGGGAAGCGTACCCGTCTTTCCGCTCCGAAAAACGAGGCTTGAACTCCCGATCTGCAGCATCGTTCCTACGTCGGTCGTCCGAACCGAACGACCGGTTCCCGAAACGACGGGAATCGTCACGGTGCGCACGGTCTTCCCGCACGGGACGGTTGTCGCTCGTAAAATTAGGGTTGTAAGATGCGCGCGGACGGCTGTCCGAAGAGTGCTCCGAATCGGCGGCATCACGCTGCAAACGCGGGCGACGCTCGATACGCTCCGCAGAGGAAATACGCGCCCGCTTATCGCGCCCGAAGCGGGCCAACGTCGTATCCGAGTCGTTTTTGAAATCTTTCATAATCGATTCTGTGAGTTTTGCGAATTTAATAAGTCGTATTCCCGGAAATCGCAATCGTCGATGGAACCCGCAAAACTCACGCTACGGCGTTTTACGACGCCAGGTCCCAAATCGGCAATTTCACTCGATTTCCCCTGCATAACAGGGAAAACCCCGGCATTCCGCACCGGCCGAAAATACCGGTGCAGGCAGCAAAGGTAATCGAATTTTCGGGATAACGGCACCGACAGCCGCTATTTTCCGGAAAAAGAGGATTATCCCTGCGGAAATCCGATCGAAATACCGTGCCAAAATATTTCCCCTTACCCGTAAAAGCCGTATATTTGCGCATCAAAACCCAGGACATGAACCGAGAAATCCTCCGATTAGCCGTTCCGAACATCATCTCCAACATCACGGTCCCCCTTATGGGTATCGTGAGTTCCGCCGTCGCAGGACACCTGGACAACTCCGCAGCGACGATCGGGGCACTCGCCATCGGCGTATCCATCTTCAACTTCATCTACTGGAACTGCAGCTTCGTGCGCATGGGTACCAGCGGACTCACGGCGCAGGCTTTCGGTGCAGGAAATTTCCACGAATGCACCAACATGCTCGTCCGGGGCATCCTGGTCGCAGCGATCCTCGGCCTGCTGGTTATTTGCTTCCAAAACCCTCTGGGGCGACTGGCACTATGGGCCATGAACGGCAACGAAATCGTACACGACTATTTCTACGCCCGCATCTGGGCGGTACCCGCCGGTATCATGCTCTTCGGATTCAACGGCTGGTACACAGGCATGCAGAATGCCGTGATCCCGATGTGTATCGCCGTCACGGTGAATATCGTACACGTTTCCACGAGCCTGTGGCTCGTATTCGGACACGGCATGGGCATCACGGGCATCGCCTATGGCTCGGTCGTGGCCCAAAATACGGGGGTCCTGCTGGCGGTCCTGCTGCTTATCCTGCGATACCGCAAAATTCTCACACGGTTTACGTGGCGTGAAGTGGTGGACTGGGAACCGGTGCGGAAATTTTTCCTCATCAACCGCGACATCATCGTCCGTACGCTCTGTATCGTAGCCGTATATACCTTCTTCACGGCGGCATCGGCCCGTATGGAGGACCCGATCCTGCTGACGGTCAATACGCTTCTGCTCCAGATATTCACCCTTTTCTCCTACATGAACGACGGCTTCGCCTATGCCGCCGAAGCCCTCACGGGACGCTTCATCGGAGCCCGGGACGAACAATCGCTGCGTCGCTGCCTGGGACGTTGTCTGGGCTGGGGCACACTGATCTCGGTGCTGTTCGTCGGCATATACCTCATCTGGTGGCGCGACCTGTTAGGCATTTTCATCAAGGCCGGAACTCCGGACGCAGCACAGGTCGTTTCGACGGCGGGTAATTACATCGTCTGGATCATCCTCATCCCGCTGGCCAGCGCCATGCCCTTCATCATGGACGGTATCATGGTGGGTGCGACCGAAACCAAAGTGATGCGCAATTCGATGCTGCTCTCGACCGTCGCCTATTTCGGTATCTTCTACTCGCTCTATCCCGTCATCGGAAACAACGCCCTTTGGCTGGCCTTCACGCTCTATATGTTCCTGCGCGGCACGCTGCAACTCCTGATGACCCGGCGCCTGCGGCTCATCTATCGAAAAGCTGCGGCATAAATTTCCCGACGTATCTTCGCCCTGCAAAGGACGGCCCTTCCTCTCCGCCGATCCAAATAACCGGGGTTCTTCGTCCGGCAGATCCCTTCCTCTTCAACTACTGCATACACCGTACTGCAATAAATTTTTCAACAGTAACGAAAAGATTATACGGAACTTTCCTCTTCGCACCGCTGCCGCCATTTCGGTACAGGGAACAAACGTGTCTGTAAACAAAGTGATCGGTTGAAAAACAAAAAGCCCGGAGCGTCTTGCTCCGGGCTTTATTTGGAAACCAACGTTCGAATTACATCTGTTTGTAAAGCTCGTTGTATTTCTCGTATTTCTCCATCATGCCGGGTTCGTCGCGCAGACGATAGCAAAGAGTCTTGAGCAGCTGTACGGGATCGGGATTTTGCAGCATAATCTCATGGGCAACTTCCAGATAGGGAACAGCCTGCGAATAGATCGAAAGAAACTCCTTCTGGTCGGCTTCATACTCGCCCGCATTGGTATATTCTTTCTCATTGGCCTCCTGATTCAGTGCATCGGCCTTCATAATGATGTAGTAACCCGTAAAGAACTGCGCTTCATAAGACAGAGGATTCAGTTCGATCGCCTTCTCCAGGGAGGCAATCGCCTCATCGTAATCCTCCAACGAAACGAAGATCTGGGCACGGCTGAACCACAGTTCGATGTTCTGGGGATCACCGGCAATCGCATCGTCGAGCATCGTAACCAGTTCCGACGAATCGCCCAATCCCTCTTCCATCGAATACAACATAATCAAACTCTTGAGAATATCCTGATTCTTCGGGAATTTAGTAATACCGGTCATCAGGGCGTCTTTGGCTTTCAGGACATTGGCACGGTCCGCCTCACGCTGGCCATAATAATTATGGAACAGGTAGTAATAGATCATACCGTTGTCATCCGTATATCCCATTTCAAGCGCCTTATTCAACAATTCCACGCCGCGAGCATATTCAGCAGCGTCCTTCTCGCCGGCAGCAGCGGCCAGATAGCCCGCATAGTAAAGGCGCGAAGCGTCGGGAGTACCGCAAGCCGGACTCATCTCCGCACGGAAAGCGGTTTCGAAAGCCTCCGAACCGAGTTTGTATTCACCGATATTATTGCAGGCATCGCCCAATTGCGAACAGTAGTTACTGATCGCCATAAGCTGCTCCTTGACTTTCGGACCCTGCTTGGAATCGAGTTCGTAAGCCTTGTTCAAAGCAGCGATCGCCTTATCGATAGCACCTTCCTTTACGGGTTCTATCTCCTTCCAGCCGATTACCTGGCCGTTCGAAACGTAAACCGTCACGTAATCATAGTTCTGTGCAGCTACCGACAGGCCGTTGATCGTAACCTCATC
>OISA01000333.1_pt1 | contig 12383 bp, 10 predicted proteins | sample 1586431 | NCBI WGS metagenome assembly OISA01 (sample SAMN02675049, study PRJEB24791) | human gut metagenome, SKBSTL061 | isolation source: stool | host: Homo sapiens | place: USA
CCGACAAGCTGCCCGTGGAGACGCTGGCCGGGGATTTCCCTGCCGATGCCGTCATTCTGGCCACAGGGGCTTCCCGGGCAGCGCCCCGCATTCCGGGCCTTGCCGGGCTGGAGGGTCACGGCGTGAGCTACTGCGCCACCTGCGATGCCTTTTTCTACCGCGGCAGGGATGTAGCCGTGCTGGGCAGCGGAGAGTACGCCCTTCACGAGGTACAGGCCCTGCTGCCCGTGGCCCACAGCGTCACCCTGCTCACGGGCGGGGCCCCGCTGACAGCACAGTTCCCGCCAGAGGTGGCCGTGCGGACGGAAGCCTTGGAAGCCATCCTCGGCGAGGAGCGGGTCACCGGCGTGCAGCTGAAAGACGGTGGGACGCTGGAAGTCTCCGGCGTGTTCGTGGCGCTGGGCGTGGCGGGCAGCACTGCCCTGGCCCGCAAGCTGGGGGCCGAGGTGAACGGCAGCCGGATCGTGGTGGATGACCACATGCAGACCTCCCTGCCCGGCCTGTACGCCGCCGGAGACTGCACCGGCGGGCTGCTGCAGGTCGCCAAGGCCGTGTACGAGGGTGCCGTGGCAGGCACCGAAGCCGCCAAAGCCCTGCGGAAATGACCCAGACAGAAAAAGGACGCTGTGCCCTGCGGCACAGCGTCCTTTTATTGCTTTGCTCAGCTCTTGCAGCCGGATTCCTCTTCGATGCCGGTGAAATCGCTGGCCTCCGCGATCTTGGTGGTATCGAACTTGCCGTTCTCATCCTTGGGGGCAACGGCAGGGCCTGCCTCCACAGGATTCACGGTCGTTTCCTCTGCCGCAGGCTTTTCCTCGGCAGTCTCCTCTGCCCGGGCAGCTTCCACCACCGGGGCTGCAGGAGCAGTCTCGGGCTCGGCAGGAGCCTTTTCAAAGGCAGGGGGCCATGCGTCACCGGGAGCGGTCTCCTTGGCCTCGCCCTCGGCGTAGGCTTCGGCAGTCTTTTCGGCCTCGGCGGGGTCCTTTTCAGCTTCCTCGGGGAACTCCACGTTTTCGACGTGGAGCGGGTCCTTGTCGTTCAGAACTTTGTCCAGCACGACGATGGCGGCACCGGTAACAGCCACAGCGGCAGCGGCACCCAAAACACGGAACAGAGTTTTCATGGTGAAGTCCTCCCTGTATAAGTTAGGATTAAGAGAATGTTACGACATCGTTCTGCGGCTTTTCGGCGGGCTCCACCGAAATGGCGGTCAGCACCGGGCCCTTGCCGCGGTAGATGTTGTGGAACTTGTAATTGACCTTGGCGGTCACAGTGACCCAGGCGCGCTGCTCCAGTGCCTTGTAGCCATCATAGCTGCAGGGGAAGCCCACGAACTGGATATCCTGCACGCAGCAGGTCATTGCAAAACGGCCGGGCACAAAGCTGTTTTTGCCCGCGCGGTTGGTCTGGCAGACCTGCGCCAGGAACCGGACGGTCTTGCCCACGTACTTCTGGGGCTCGTCCTGGCAGTCCATATACCAGATGCCGTAATCGTCGTCCGGGATGTCGATGACCGGGGCGTTGATGTCGAAGGGCAGCGGGTCGGGGATGTCGTCGTAAGCCACGCTGCCGTCCTTGAACTCGTAGGCGATGTCGCACTTGCGGGATGCCTGACGCACCAGCTTGTGCAGCTCCTGACGGGCGGCATCGTTGTTCACGGCCTCGGCGCGGTTGAACACGATCAGCTCACTGCGGGCGATCTTGTCCAGCAGCAGAGAGCGCATGGAGTTGTCGCGGGCGTAGGTCAGAGCCGTGGTGCCGTCGGCCGTGGCAATGCACTGGTAGACGATCCAGTTCTCGGGCAGGTTGTTGGCCAGATCCTGCAGCAGCCACATGCCGTTGTACTCAATGACCACACGGCCTGCGCCGGATTCTTTTTCGAGCTTGGCCAGATTCTGGGGGTTCAGCTCCGCCTTATCCTCGAGGACCTTCAGGGTCACGCCGGGGAAGGCGAACTTCTTTTCGTTATATTCTTCCTCACCCTCTTCGCAGACCAGCAGCAGGGTCTTGTCGCCGGAGTCGAAATTGGGGTCTTCAAAGGTCTCCTGAATGAACTTGGTCTTGCCGCTTTCGAGGAAGCCCACAAACAGGTAAACCGGGATCTCGTTTGCCATAATCGGTTTTTCTCCTTACACAACTTGCAGCTCAGCAGCCAAACAGTGCGGCAATGGCCTTTTCGTCCAGCTTGGAGCCGATGACGACCAGCTTGCCGCCCACGTCGGCACCGCGCTGACGCACTTCCCACTCGCCGGGGACGTAATCGAACTCCAGCCAGCCGTCGGCACCGCCGTCCACGATGCCCTTGGAGCGCAGGATCATGCCGTACTTGCCGCCGTCCAGCTCGGTCAGTGCATGCTCGATGTCTGCCTTGCTGAACTTCTTGGCCGTCTCGACACCCCAGCTGGTGAACACCTCATCGGCATCGTGATCGTGGTGATGGTGGTGGTGATGGCCGCAGCAGCAGTGGCCGTCCTCATCGTGGTGATGATGCTCATGCTCATCATGGTCATCCTCATGGTCGTGGTCGTGATGGTGGTGGCAGCAGTGGTCCTCGTGGTCGTGGTGATGCTCGTGCTCGTCCTCATCATCGTCGTCATCGTCATCGTGATCATGGTGGTGATGGCCGCAGCTGCACACACCGTTCTCATCGTAATGATGGTGATGATGCTCGTGCTCTTCTTCCTCGTCCTCCTCGGCGTGCTTCTCATTGGCCTTGGCAGCCATGGCGATCAGCTCTGCCTTGAAATCGTCCTTGGAGGACATGGCCTTCAGGATCTGTTCGCCGGTCAGGGAATCCCATGCGGTGGTCACGATGGTAGCGGTGGGATTCTTCTCGCGCAGCATGGCAACCGCAGCGGCGATCTTCTCCTCGCTGGCGGTCTGGGTGCGGCTCAGGATGATGCAGCTTGCGTGGCTGATCTGATCATCATAGAACTCACCGAAGTTCTTCATATACATCTTGACCTTGTTGACATCGGCCACGGTGACAAAGCTGTTCAGCTGCACGTCCAGATGCTCTGCCACGCCCTCCACGGCGCGGGTCACATCGCTCAGCTTGCCAACGCCGGACGGCTCGATGACGATGCGGTCGGGGTGGTACTGCTCCACCACCTGCTGCAGAGCGGTGCGGAAATCGCCCACCAGAGAGCAGCAGATGCAGCCTGCGTTCAGCTCGTTGATCTGGATGCCGCTTTCCTTCAGGAAACCGCCGTCAATGCCGATCTCGCCGAACTCGTTCTCGATCAGCACCACCTGCTGGCCTGCAAAGGCCTCGGTGATCAGCTTTTTGATCAGAGTGGTTTTGCCGGCGCCAAGGAAGCCGGAGAAGATATCGATTTTAGTCATGTTCCAAATGCCTCTTTCTTTTTATCGCAATATTCGCAATTGTTAGCGCAAAGGGCCGCAGAGTGCTGACCCATAAAAATACTACACCTCTATTATAACAAGGCTGTCAATGGGAAACCGCCTTTTTTGATGAGAAAATTGTAACTTTTTTTGCAGTTTGGCTGCGTTTTCAGAAAACGCTGCCTCCCGGACACAAAAAAGCCCCCGGAACGGGGGCAGAAAGCATAGAACCCATACAAAAACACAGCCCCACTTTGGCGAAGGAGAAGCCAAAGCGGGGCTGTATTCAATGAAGGAGAAATGATGGGAATATCAGGTTACAGATTCAGTTCAAACTGTTCCGCCGTAACAGTTGCTTTGCCATCGGCGGCAAAGGTGATGCCATCGGCAGACTGGGGGGTGTAGATCCATGCGGTCATGGTCTGCTCACCGTCGTTGGCGAAAACTTCGATGCTGTTCTTATCCAACAGGATGCGGAGCTTGAGTGCACCGTTCTGGCTGCGCACCTTGCAGCTGCGGCGGTGAACGATGTCGGCACGGGAACCGGCATAGCTGCGATCCAGCGTCAGCTCGGAAGTGTAGGGATCGTAGGTCAGGCTAGTGTGATGATCTGCATCTGCAGCCAGCTTCAGGGTGAAGGAGCGGTATTCGCCGGGCTGCACCGTGACGGTCAAGTCCGCCACACGGCCCTTGATGCCTTCCAGAGAAGTTTCGCTTTGCACCGTCACATTTTCGTGGAAGGTGCGCTTGCCATGGACGGCATCCAGCTCCCGCACGGGGGTCTGAAGAATGCGTCCGTCCTTGATATGCAGCTCCCGGGGGCAGATGGTCTGCCCGAACCACTTGCAGCCCTGGGGCTTATCCTCGGTGTCCGACCATGTCTGCAGCCATGCCGTCATGATCCGGCGGCCATCCGGGGCAAGGGTGGTCTGGGTGGCGTAGAAGTCGATGCCGCCGTCCATCAGCTGCACGTTTTCCTTGGTGAAGGTGTGGGTAGCTTCGTCATAGCTGCCGATGAAGGCAATGACGTTGTGACCATTGTGGAACTCGCCCTTGGGCAGCATCTCCATGGGCCCCAGCATCAAAACCTGCTTGCCATCCAGCGGGAAGAAGTCCGGGCACTCCCACATTTTGCCGTACTGATTGTTGCAGCGTTCCAGCACCGTGACAAAGTGCCAGTCGAAGCCGTCCTTGCTTTGGAATAGTGCCGCTGCGCCGCTGTCGTCCTCGGCCCGGCAGACGGTGACGGCGGAGTAGGTGCCGTCGGCCTCACGCCAGATCTTGGGGTCCCGGAAGTCGAACCTGCTGAAGCCTTCCGGCAGGTCTTTCTGGGTCAGCACCGGGTTGCAGGCAGGCTTTTCGTAGTTGAGACCGTCACCGATGGCAATGCTCTGGGTCTGGATATCCCGCATCTCCCCATTGGGCTGCTTTTCTGCAATCACGCTGGTGTACATCAGCAGCTGCTTGCCGTCATCCATCTCGGTGGCAGAGCCGGAGAAGCAGCCGGGGCCGTTGTCCACCGGGGAATCCGGGGCAAGTGCACAGGGCAGATACTCCCAGTGCAGCAGGTCGGAGCTGACCGCATGACCCCAGTGCATGGGCGCCCACCGCACATCGTAGGGATTATACTGATAGAACTGGTGATACTTCCCTTTGTAATAAGAGAAGCCGTTGGGGTCGTTGAGCCAGCCCACATAAGGAGTCATGTGGTAAGCAGGGCGTTCCGCCGGGGAAATGGCTGCGCCGTGCTCGGCCTCGTAGGCACGGGCTTTTTGTAAAGTCAAATCGTTCATGGAATCCTCCAAAGGAAAGAATCCTTATGCGTAGTAAGCATCCAGATATTTCTGCATAATGCCCAGATAGTCGGACAGGCCGTAGGCTTCCAGCTTGCTCAGATAGTCGTTCCACTCTGCATCCGTAGTGCCGTTCATGATCCAGTTGGCCTTCTGCGTATTCATGTAGGTCTGCAGATCTGCCTGCAGGTTAGAGACCTGCTCGGTGTCCTCGTTGCTCATAAAGACATTGGGATAGACATAATCGTTGTTCATATCCGGGGTGTAGATCTCCTTGATCCAGTCCAGACGGTACTGTGCATCGTCCGGGCAGGTAACGTATACACCATAGTAATCATCCAGAACCGCCAGAGGCCCGCCGACACACTGCGCCTCACGGACTTCCACGGGAGAAGCATCGCCCAGAGGAGCGTGCTTCAGCATGGGCTCGCCCTTATCGTTGGTGGACAGTTCAAAAATGTTAAAGCCTTCCGCATCGCCGTAAGTACCCCAGTTGTTCTGCGGAGACTGGAGGGGTGCGTACATCTGATCCAGCCATGCGCAAACCAGTGCAGGATTAGCCGCCTTTGCGGTAACAACGCACTTGCCGCGGGCAAAGCCGCTGGTGAAAGAGCCGTTCTGCGGAGTGATATTCCGGGTATCGGCGGTCAGGGCAGGCAGCGGCTCCCAGTCGGTCAGGTTGTCAATGTTGGCAACATCCCAGCTGAAGCAGACACCATAGCGGCCAGCCTTGCCCTTGGAAACATAGGTGGACCACTCCTGCGTGAAGCACTCCGGGTCAATGAGCTTCTCGGCATACAGCTTGTGCAGCCAGTCCAGACCATCACGGTAGCCCTGCTGGGTGGCGGCACAGATAACTTTCCGGTCATTGGTAACGGCAATATGGCGGTCTTTGTCTGCATCGCCGTAGCCTTCGCCAAAGCCATTGATGAGGATGCTGGGGTCCTGATCGCCGTTGTTGACGATGCAGGACATGGGGATAATGTCGCCGTCAATGCCATACTCTGCCTTGATAGAAGCGGCGTTATCACGGAATGCCATCAGCACCTGCTCAAACTCGTCCACCGTGGTGGGCATCGACAGACCGAGGAAGTTCAGCCACTTGGTATTGATGAAGCTCATGTTGCCAATGGTCTGGATGGCGGTCTTTTCTGCGCCGAGCTGCTCGATCCAGGGCAGTGCCCAGATGTGGCCATCGCTGTCGGTACACATGGTGCGGTACTCCGGGTACTGCTCAAAGACCTTCTGGAGATTCGGCATATTGTTGTCAATGTAGTCTTCCAGATTGAGGATGACACCCTGATCTGCGTAGCGCAGCAGATTGCTGTCGGTAAAATCAGCAGTAAAAACAAAATCCGTCAGGGTGTTGGGGTTGGACATATTCAGGGTGATCTTATCGCTCCACTGGTCGGACTGGATGGCGGTCCAGTCGATGTGCACATTGGTCTGCTCTTCCAGACGCTTGAAGATGGTGCGGTTGTTCGGCTCGGATTCGCTGCCCACAGGGAAGCTGGTCATACCGGTAAAGGTGACCTTTTCGGACAGCGGAAATGTAACGGCACCGGTCGTGTCCACAGCTGCGGCAGCAGAATTGCTGCTGCCGGTGGATTTGCCGCCGCCACAGGCAGACAGAGCAGCGGCAGAGCCCGCCAGAGCGCAGACCTTGAGGAAGTTGCGGCGAGAGATCAGCTTTTTCATGGTATTTTCTCCTTTTTATGTTTCTTTTTTCGTGTAACAGATGAGCGTACCTGCTTATAAAATTCTGGAATATCCTCAGCCTTTAATGGAACCAGCCATGATGCCGGCATCAAAATACTTCTGGAAGAAGGGATACATCACCAGCAGCGGCAGACTGGAAATAATAATGGTTGCATATTTGAGCAGCTCTGCCATCTTCGCACGTTCGGCAGTGCTCTGGATATCTGCGATCATGCCGGATTCCGGCTGGCTCTGGATCAGGATGGAACGCAGCACCAGCTGCAGCGGCTGCTTCGATGCGCTGTTCAGGTAGATCATGGCGTCAAAGTAGCTGTTCCACATTGCCACGAACTGCCACAGGGCCAGAACTGCCACCACCGGCATACAGACGGGCAGCAGGATCTTGAAGAAGTAAAGCATCTCGCTGGCTCCATCCACATCCGCAGCTTCGCGCAGCTCACGCGGGATGCCTTGATAATAGGTACGGGCAATGATCATGTTCCACACGCTGAATGCTCCCGGCAGAATGACCGCCCACATGGAATCCAGCAGACCCAGATTGTTGATGAGCAGGTAGGTGGGGATCAGACCGCCGCTGAAAAACATCGTGATCACAAACAAGGTGTTGAAGATCGTTTTGCCTTTGAAGTCCGGCAGCGACATGGGATAAGCGGCAAGCATCGTCACAGCGACCGAGATGATGGTGAAGATGATCGAGTAAAGTACTGCGTTCTTGAAGCCGACCCAAATCTGCTTGTCCGAAACGACACGCTGGTAAGCATCCAGACTCCACTTGCTGAAATCAAAGGAGATTCCCTTGTTTTGCAGAGTGACCGGGTCCATAAAGGACGCGATGACGATGTAGATCATCGGAACGATGATCGCCAGCAGGAACAAGCCCAGAAGTGCGTAGCCGCAGTACAGGATGATCTTATCTTGTCTGGTGTAGAGGGCCATTTTTGATTTTTTCTGTTTTGCCATGGTAAACCCCTCCTTACAAGCCCTTGCCATCGTTCATTTTGGCAACGATCTTGTTCACTGCGATCAGCAGGATGACGTTGACAATGGTGTTGAACAGACCGACTGCCGTGGAAAAGCTGTAATCGCCGTCCAACAGGCCCTTTTTATAAACATACGTTGCAATGATCTCGGCAGTGTTCAGGTTCAGGTCGGTTTGCAGGGCATAGGCTTTTTCAAAACCGATGCTCATGATGTTGCCTGCCTGCAGGATGAACTGAATAACGACCATATCCTTAATGGCGGGCCACTCCACTGTCATGATCTGCTGGATCAGGTTTGCGCCGTCGATCATCGCAGCTTCCTTCAGATCTTTGCTGGCGTTAGAAAGGGATGCGGTGTACATGATGGATGCCCAGCCGGCACCCTGCCAGATGCCGCTGATGATGTAGATGGGGCGGAACGCTTCCGGCAGCGTCATGAAGTTGATGCTGGTGTGAAGCAGGCCGTTCACCGGACCGGTGACACTCAGCAGCACCCGGACGATACCGCACAGCACGATGACCGAGATGAAGTTGGGCATATACAGCACCAGCTGCACCTTCTGCTTGATCTTCTTGCTCTCGATACGGTTGAGCAGGAATGCCAGCAGGATGGGGATCGGGAAGCCCCACAGCAGACCGTAGACGCTCAGCTTCAGGGTGTTGATCAGATAACGCTGGAAGTCCGGCGAGGACATGAAGCGGGTAAAGTTTTTGAAGCCTACCCACTCGCTGCCCCAGATACCTTTGAAGGGATTGTACTTCTGGAACGCGATCAGCACACCGCCCATGGGAGCGTACTTGAACACCAGCGTCAGCACCACGGCAGGCAGCAGGAACAACAGGTAAAGCTGCCAATGCCGTTTGATGTAGACCCATGTGTTGTGCAGCTTGCGTTCTGCTGCCAGCACAGCCGTTTCCGACGAGGCTGTCTTTGCTTTCATGAATCATTCTCCTCCTTTTTGATTTGTTTGCCGCTTGATTTGCATTTTACATTTGCACCTTTGAATTTTGCACTTTTTACTTTGATTGTGCAAATGTAAAACTCTGTAATTCATTTATACCACGCAAGCAAGCGAATGTCAACGATAATTCATAGTATATATCAAGAAATACTGTGGATTTGTACAGATGCACAAATTCGAAAGTGCGCAAATATGCAAAATGATGATTTGCATTTTTGCATTTGACTAATTTGTGCATTTGCACTATACTGGAATCGCAAAGAATAAGATCCGTCGCCAGACTTTATCTATAAAAGAAAGAGGATGACTTATGGCAACCAAAGTCACCATTCAGGATATCGCAAACGAGCTGCAGCTTTCCCGCAACACAGTTTCAAAGGCCATCAACAACACCGGTGTGCTGGCAGATGCCACACGGGAGAAGATCCTGCGCAAAGCCGCCGAAATGGGCTATAAGCAGTTTGCCTATCTGCCGCTGTTTCAGGAAGACGCTGCAAAAGCAGCAGAGCCTTTCATTCTGCCGAGTGACAAACGGGAGATCGCCATGCTGACGACCCAGTTTCTGAACAGCTCTCACTTTTCCTCCATGATGCTGGATCGTTTCCAGGCGGAAATCGATCATCTGCATAGCTGTATGACCATTCATCGCATTTCTCCCATAGAGCTGAAAGAGAAAAAACTTCCATCTTCTCTCAATACCGAGCGCACAGCCGGCATCATCTGCTTTGAAGTATTCGACTATGACTACGCACAGATGCTGTGCGATCTGGATCTTCCGCTGCTGTTTGTAGACAGCCCTGTGATGAATATGCGTCCTCCTCTTAAAGCTGACCGCCTTTATATGGAAAACCGCATTGAGATCCAGAATGCGGTGGCCCACATGGTCCAGCGCGGCAAAAAACGCATCAGCTTTGCGGGGGATAAAAACCACTGTCAGTCCTTCTTTGAGCGTTATATGGCTTATAGGGATGCAGTGGAGCACTTTGGTCTGACAGAGGGCCTGAGCACCTGTGCGATGCCATCTGGACAGCAGAACTATCCGGTATCCCTGTACGAAACCATCCGTCGGTTCAAAACGATGCCGAATGCCTTTGTCTGCGCCAATGACTTTGTTGCCATGGATCTGGTCAAGGCATTGGATGAGCTGGGGTATTCGGTTCCCGATGATATCTGGGTCTGCGGCTTCGATGACAGTCAGGAGGCTTCCTACTTTGTCCCCCGTCTGACTTCGATCCATATCCATGGACAGATCATGGGCTACACTGCTGCCAATCTGCTTATGACCCGCATCGAAGAACCATCGCTGAACTATCGCACCGTCTATACGGAAACCAACCTGATCCTGCGCGAATCCACAGGAGATTGAGCGAAAGGAGAACCCCCATGCGTGACCTGTTCAATACGGACAAGCCGCTGTTTGCTGTGCTGACGAAATTGACTTACAGTGCTTACCTGAACATCTTATGGCTCGTGTGCAGCCTGCCCATCGTTACCATAGGGGCTTCTACGACCGCATTGTTCTACGTCACGCTCAAAATGGCGGAAGATCGGGACGATGGTCTGACCCGGATGTTTTTTAAGGCGTTCCGGGAAAATTTTAAGCCCGCCACAAAACTCTGGCTGATCCTGCTGGCAGTCGGCAGTTTCCTGGCTGCGGATGGCTTTGTGCTGCGCCGAATGTGGAGCGAAAACATTTTCTGGACGCTGCTCACTGCAGTGCTTATTGGTGCGGCAGTTCTGTACGGCATCGTTCTGCTGTATGCCTTTCCTCTGCTGGCACGGTTTGAAAACACCACCTTCGGCATCCTGAAAACAGCGTTTCTCGTGGGTGTCCGGTATCTGTTCTGCACCCTGCTGATGGCGGCAATCTATGGCATCATGGGGTACGTCATAGTGTTTGTGTTCACGCCTGCATTCCTGCTGGGCATGGGCTTCTGCGCCATGCTCTGCTCCTTTCTGATGCTTCGGATCCTCTATCTGATCGGTGGAGACCCTGATGCAGTACACGAGGAATACGACCATGACGAAAACTGACCGGGATACGCTCCGCTCCCTCCATGGGCGCAAAAAGTGGGAGCACATCTGGGCATATTACAAACTGCCCATTGCGATCGTGCTCATCGTCGTCTATATCCTCGGGTATGCAGCCTACCGTCATGTGACGAAAAAAGAGGATGTGCTTTACCTTGGTCTGGTAAATATCACTGCCGGGTCTGATCTGACGGAACAGCTTACCACCGGCTTTGCCGAGGCGCAGGGTCTGACCAAAAAGCAACAGGTCGATCTGCTGTCCGGCTTGCTGCTCAGCGAAAGCGAACGCGCAGAGGAGCAGTATGTATATGCTTCGGAGATGAAGCTGCTGGGTGCAGTCAGTGCCCAGCGGTTAGATGTTGTTCTGATGGACGAATATGCACGGGATCGACTGTTGGCAGATGATTATTTTCTCGATCTGCGGACACTGGATGCGTCTTTCCGTGCACTGCCGGGTCTGAACGCCGGTGGGACCGTGCTGGATATTTCAGACACGCCGTTTGTCAGGCAGGCAGGTTTTTCTGGCAAGGTCTATCTTGGAGTAGTGCAGAATGCACCGCACCCGGAGCGTGCAGCCGCTTACATTCATTATCTGTTCCAGCGGTGATCGTTGGGTTTCACATCAAGAATAAGGAGAATTATCATGGACATTGTAACGATTGGTGAAGTTTTGATCGACCTGACCCAGACCGGCAAGGATGCGCGCGGCATCCCTCAATTTGCCGCAAACCCCGGCGGTGCCCCGGCAAATCTGGCTGTGGCAGCCGCCCGGCTGGGGGCACAGACCGCCTTTATCGGCAAGGTGGGTGCGGATGCCTTTGGCCGCTACCTGAAAGAGGTTCTGGCAGAGAACAAGGTGGACGTTTCCGGCATGGCGGTGGATGCAGACCACCCCACCACCATGGCAGTCGTGTCAGTGGATGCCACCGGTGAGCGGGATTTCAGCTTCTACCGCAGCGCCAACGCTGACGTGATGCTGTGCAAAGAGGACATTTCGGAGGGCGCTCTGAAAGCTGCCAAAATCGTCCACTTCGGCTCTGTCAGCCTGACCGCTGACCCCTCTCGCACTGCCACGCTGGACGCTGCTGCCCGTGCCAAAAAGCTGGGTGCTACCATCACCTACGACCCCAATTATCGTGCCAACCTCTGGAAGAACAAAGAGGATGCCATTGCTCAGATGAAAGCACCCCTTCCGCTGGTGGATATCCTGAAAGTTTCCGATGAGGAGCTGCCCCTGCTCACCGGCACCACCGACTGCGAAAGCGGCACGGCACAACTGGCACAGAACGGCATCCGGCTGATTTTTGTCACCTTGGGTGCAAACGGCGTATTCTACCGCTTTGGGGACAAGACCGGTCATGTGGCGGGCGTTCCCTGCAAGGTGGGCGACACCAACGGCGCAGGCGATACCTTCTTTGGGGCTGCTCTGTCCAAGCTCTGCAAGGAGGAGCTGGACACCCTGACCGTGGACAAGCTGGAAGGCATTCTGGCTTTTGCCAACAAAGCGGCAAGCATCACCACCAGCCGGCATGGTGCTATCCCTGCCATGCCCA
>OISA01000337.1_pt1 | contig 12353 bp, 9 predicted proteins | sample 1586431 | NCBI WGS metagenome assembly OISA01 (sample SAMN02675049, study PRJEB24791) | human gut metagenome, SKBSTL061 | isolation source: stool | host: Homo sapiens | place: USA
AAGTTGGTGACCAGCGCGTCCATCACCTTAAAGCGGTAGCCCGGGTAGATGTAGATGCTCGTCCAGCCTGCGGACGGCTCCATGTGTCCGTCCTCCTGTGCCCAGCTCTCGAGCGTGCGGCACGACGTTGTACCGACGCAGATCACGCGTCCGCCGCGTGCCTTCGTCTCGTTGATAAGCGTCGCCGTCTCAGGCGGGATAACGCAGTATTCGCTGTGCATATCGTGCTGCTCGATGTCGTCCTCCTTGACAGGACGGAACGTACCGAGGCCGACATGCAGCGTCACATAGCCGATGTTCACGCCCTTTGCCTGAATTTTTTCCAGCAGCTCCGGCGTGAAGTGCAGGCCCGCCGTCGGCGCGGCGGCGCTGCCGTTGACCTTGGAATAGACGGTCTGGTAGCGCTCCTGATCCTGCAATTCCTCCTTGATGTAAGGCGGCAGCGGCATCTTGCCAAGGTGTTCGAGCACCTCGAGGAAAATACCCTCAAAGTCGAATTTCACCATGCGGTTGCCGTCAGGTAACACGTCCACGACCTCCGCTTTGAGCTCGCCGTTGCCGAACTGCATCTTTGTGCCCTTGCGCAGGTGCTTGCCCGGCCGCACGATGCACTCCCATGTTTTGTCGCCGCGGTCGATGAGCAGAAGCACCTCGCACGCGCCGCCGCCCGGTAGGCGCTGGCCCAAAAGGCGCGCCGGCAGCACGCGGGAATTGTTCAAGATCAGGCAGTCGCCGGGGTTCAAAAAGTCCGGCAGCTCATAAAAATGGTGGTGTGAGAGCTCACCCGTCTTCTTGTCAAGGCACATCAGGCGCGATTCGTCGCGCTTTTCGAGCGGCGTCTGCGCGATCAGCTCCTCGGGCAGGTAATAATCAAAATCTTTCGTTTTCATGTCGTTTCTCTTCCCTCATCGGATGCTGACATCCGTGTAGTAAAACTGTAAAATATCGCGGTAGGAATAGCCGAGGTTTGCCATCGAGTACGCCCCCCACTGGCTCATGCCGACATTATGCCCGTAACCGCTGCCGGAGATCACAAAGCTGCCGCTGCCGGACGATGTCGTCGTCCGCTGCACAAGCTGCGATGTGCCGCTCGACGTGATGACGTACACGTTGCCGGACAGCGCCGAGCTCTTCCCGCTGCTGTCGATCGCGCTCATAGAGCCGAGCGCGACGCTTTCGCCCGTGTCATTCACACTGTAAATATTTTCGCCCGTACCGCCGCCGATCGTAAAGCGCTGGCTGCGCAGATTCAGCAGCGTCCGGCATGCCTCGCGCGAAACGGTCTTGCTGCCGCTCGTACCGGTAAAGGTGACGGAATAGACGTTACCTGTGTCGGTATAGGCCGAGACATAGGCGTTTTTCACCGTGCCGATGCCATAGCCGCGGTTGTTGAGAAGCGTTGTGAGTTCCGACGCGGTAAACGTCGTCGACCAGTTGTACCGTGGGATGATCGAGGCGATCTTGCCCTCATAGGGGTCGATCTTGCCTTTGAGATAGCCGACGTCATTGCCCCAGACGTTCAGGCTGTCCTCGCTCGCGCCGCCGTTGCTTGAATAATACACAGCCTCCTGCACGAGTCTTCCGCTGTAGTAGAGGAACTCCCCCGCCGTCTGGTCGACCGCAGCATCGGAATTCGCACCGCTCGCCGCCGTGCCCTGATAGACCTGACAGTGCGTCGTCGCGCAGATGTCAAAGCCCTGCGCGCGATGCTTCGTCTGACAGACCGCGTAGGTGCGCGCACAGACTGCCTGCGCCTTGAGCGCCTCGACCGGCCAGTCCTTGCTCATTTCCCAGGGAATGACGCATTTGACATAGTCCTCGAGATCCACCACGTTGATGACATTGATGTTCCCGCCGCTCACGCGCTGGTATTCAAAGCCGCCGTAGTAGCGGTAGCCGCGGAACCACGTGACCGTCTTTTCACGCGTCTCGATCGGCAGGATGCCGAGGTTTTCGCTCCCGCCGCAGTCGAATTCAAAGAGGATCGTATCCGTTCCCGTCACGATGACCGTCACGCCCGTGCTGCTGCCGCCGACGGCAGTGCCGCCGTATTGGGCTGCCGCGGACCGCGCCGCACTCAGGCTCGTGTAACTGCCAGCGCGCGCATAGAACGCGCCATTCTCGTAGGCAGCGAAGCCGCCGCTGTACTGCGCCGCTGTGCGCGACGCGTCGTCGTAATCGTAAAACGTGCCGGAAAGCTGCACATGATAAGTCGTATCCGTCGTCACCGTGATCTTTTCATACAACTGCGGCAGCGCACCCAGCTCTTCAAAGCTGCCGTCCGCGTCAAAATACCCCAGCGCGTAGCCGCCGAAGGCCGAATAATTCTGAAGGTTCGCCGCACTCATCGCGTCCGAGCCGTACTTGAGCCCCACGCGGAGCGTCTCACCGTCCGTTGCCTGCGCGAGCGTGCACAGTGAAAGGCACAGCAGACAGGAAAGCAGGAACGTTCTGCACCATTTTTTCATAGTATCCTCCACAGCCAGTTTTGCAGAAGCGATCGCTCTGCGCCCGGCTGAACATATCCATATGAATCGTATTTTACATTATACGACAGTTTCCCTCTGCTTTCAAGCAAAACTGTATCTCTTTTTGGCCGCCGCTCCCCCCTACCGTTTTGGCGGTCAAGCGTCATGGAAAGGAGTCCTTTATGAAACCCTGCGTCTTTACCGGCAGCGCCGTCGCTATCGTCACACCGTTTTGCGGCGACGGTGTCGATCTCAAAGCCTTCGACCGTCTCATCGAGCGCCAGATTCAAGGCGGCACCGACGCCATCGTCGTCTGCGGCACAACCGGCGAGGCCGCGACGCTGAGCTACAATGAGCGCATGGCGCTCATTGAGCGCTGCGTGCGCACCGTCGACCGCCGCGTGCCCGTCATCGCGGGCAGCGGCACGAACAGCACCGCGTCCTCCATTGCGCTCTCCAAAGCCGCGCAAAGCGCGGGCGTCGATGCGCTGCTCACCGTCACGCCGTACTACAACAAGGCCTCGCAGAGCGGTCTTGTGCAGCATTTCTCCGCCATTGCAGACGCGGTCGACATTCCGGTCATCCTCTACAACGTTCCCTCCCGCACAGGCGTCGGCTGCACGGCGCAGACCTATCAAGCGCTTGCCAAGCATCCGAACATTGCCGGTGTCAAGGAGGCGAGCGACGACTTCGACCTCATTCAGGACACCCTCAACCTCTGCCCGCCGGGCTTCACCGTCTGGAGCGGCAACGACGGCTCCACCGCCGCCATCATGGCTCTTGGCGGCAAGGGCGTCATCTCCGTCGCCGCAAATGTCGTCCCACGCGAAATGCACGAACTGACACAGCTCTGCCTTGAAAATCGCTTCTTGGAGGCAGGCACGCTTCAGCTCAAGCTGCATGAGCTCATTCGCGCGCTCTTCTGCGAGGTCAACCCCATCCCCGTCAAGGCCGCCATGGAGCTCTTGGGCCTGTGCAGCGGCGAATTGCGGCTGCCGCTGTGCCGCATGTCTGAGCGTCATTTGGAACAGCTATCCAGTGCGCTAAAGCCGTTCCGAGCCTCGGTATAAGTGATTCTTATTTCTCGTTTATGCAATATTCATCGTGTATTCATTTTGTATTCACGTAACATTCATTGCGGTATTCATCAAATGTTTACTGTATTCATTCCGCCGTTTCGCTTTGTGCATTCAGTCAAAAAGCAGGACTCTGCGCTGAAAACGCGCAGAGCCCTGTTTCACTTTTTCGTTTACGTTTTGTAATCAGCCTTGCTTACGCCTTCACGCGGTGGAAGACCTTCTTACCCTTGCGGACGATGACGCCCTCGCCCTCAAAACGTTCACGCGCAAGGCTCTCGTCGATGGAGGCGACCTTCACATCATCGATCGTCACACCGCCCTGCTGGACCAAACGGCGCGCCTCACCGCGGGACGGGCACAGGCCGGTCGCGACCAGCATCGAAAGGACATTGATGTTGCCGTTTTCAAAGTCGGCATCCGTCAGCGTGCTCGTCGGCATGTTGGCGTTATTGCCGCCCGCGCCGAAGAGCGCCTTGGCAGACTCCTCCGCCTTCTTGGCCTCCTCTTCCCCGTGGACGAGTGCGGTGAGCTCGTAGGCGAGGATCTCCTTCGCGCGGTTGAGCTGGCTACCCTCCCACTTATCCATCTCGTCGATCTGCTCGAGCGGCAGGAATGTGAGCATACGGATGCACTTCAAAACATCCTGATCGCCCACGTTGCGCCAGTACTGGTAGAAGTCGTAGGGCGTGGTCTTGTTCGGGTCGAGCCACACCGCGCCGCTCGCGGTCTTGCCCATCTTCTTGCCCTCGGAATTAAGAAGCAGCGTGATCGTCATCGCCTGCGCGTCCTTGCCGAGCTTGCGGCGAATGAGCTCCGTGCCGCCGAGCATGTTGGACCACTGGTCGTCGCCGCCGAACTGCATGTTGCAGCCATAGTGCTGGAACATGTAGTAGAAGTCATAGCTCTGCATGATCATGTAGTTGAACTCCAGGAAGCTCAGGCCCTTCTCCATGCGCTGCTTGTAGCACTCGGCGCGCAGCATGTTGTTCACGCTGAAGCAGGAGCCGACCTCGCGCAGCAGCTCAATGTAGTTCAGGTCCAGCAGCCAGTCGGCGTTGTTCAGCATCAGGGCCTTGCCCTCGCCGAACTCAATAAAGCGCTCCATCTGACGCTTGAAGCACTCGGCGTTGTGGTCGATGTCCTCCTTGGTCAGCATCTTGCGCATATCGGTACGGCCAGACGGGTCACCGATCATCGTCGTGCCACCGCCGATCAGGGCAATGGGGCGGTTGCCGGCCTGCTGCAGGCGCTTCATCAGGGTCAGGGCCATAAAGTGACCGGCAGTCAGGCTGTCCGCCGTGCAGTCAAAGCCAATGTAGAACGTGGCCTTGCCGTTGTTGATGACCTCCTTGATCTCCTCCTCGTCGGTGACCTGGGCAATCAGGCCGCGGGCCTTCAGTTCGTCATAAATCGTCATGAGTTTTACCTCCGTTTGTTGCGGCAAGGGCAAAAATAAAAGCCCCTGCCAAATGTGAATTTGGCAGAGGGCGAAAGTTCGCGGTACCACCTCTGTTTGCCCGTCCCTCACGGCGGCGGGCCTTCGCGGGTGCGGCAGACAAAGGGCTGCGTACACCCCAAGCGCTGTAACGTGCGCACACGGCACAGCCTACTGGCTTTCGCGTTCAGCCTGCTGCTCCGGGCTGTATTCCGCCGCCTGCACTGCCGACCCCTTGCACCAACCGGGGCTTCTCTGAAGCATAACAGACGGGTACTGGCTCCCATCACTGCATTTAACAAAAGATACTGTATCATATCCAACACGGGTTGTCAAGGGGTGGTGCATATAGAATGCGCCCGCTCCTTGTAGGGGCCGATGCTTGCATCGGCCCGCAGCCGGCGCGAGGGCTATTTGGATTTCTCAATCAATTCCCGCGCACTGGCCAGGCTCAACTCGCTGACCTTGTCGCCGGAGATCATCCGTGCCAGCACCTCCACGCGGCCATCCATGTCAAGCGTGTGGATCTCGGTGAACGTGCGGTCCTTGCGGACATTCTTCTGGATCAGCAGCTGGTTGTCCGCAAACGCAGCGACCTGCGGCGTGTGGGTGATGCAAAGCACCTGATGCCCCCTGGCCGTCTGGTGCAGCAGCTGCCCGATGCGCCCCGCGGCCAGGCCGGAAACGCCGGTGTCGATCTCATCGTAGATGACCGTCGGCAGCGCGTCGCGGTCCGCCAGCGCGCTCTTGAACGCCAGCATAATGCGGGAAAGCTCACCGCCGGACGCGATCTTTGCCAGCGGCTTCGGCTCCTCGCCGGGGTTCGTCGAAATCAAAAATTCCACGGTATCCTGCCCGTGGGAGGACAGCGGCCCCCGCGTATGCTTGAGCGCAAAGCGGATGCCAGGCATGTTCAGAAATTCCAGCGCCGCCTTCATCTCCTTGTTCATGGCAGCAAAGCCTTTCAGGCGGCTCTGGGTCAGCTTCTCGGCAGCCTCCTTGGCGGCGGCATACAGCGTCTGCATCTGCGCTTTCAGCTCGGCAATCTTCTGCCCCGACGACTGGAATGTCTCCAGCTCTGCAGCGGCGGCCTCGCGCCGTGCCAGCAGCTCGTCGACCTCCATGCCGAACTTCTGCTTGATGCGGTAGATCGTATCAAGCCGCGTTTCGATCTGGTCCAGCTCCCCGGCGTCAAAGCCGTAGGCGTCCAGCCGGTCTGCCAGGTCGGTAGCCAGCTCGCGCGCGCTGTAGTACAGGTCGTTCAGCCGCTCGGACATGGCCGTCAGCGACTCGTCGAGCCGCGCACTGTTCTGCAGCCCGTCAACGGCCCCGCCCAAGAGGTCTGCCGCGCCCGCCTGCTCACCGTCCTCGTCACCGGCCAGCGCCAGATGGGCGGCGGTAATGCCCGCCAGAATGCTCTGGGCGTGGGTGATGACGTTCTTGCGCTCCTGCAGCGTCTTTTCCTCGCCGGGCTGCAGGGCCGCGGCGTCGATGGTGTCGATCTCGGCGGTCAGCGCCTCAATGCGGCGCTGTTTGTCGGATTCGCTTGCGTTCAGGGCATCCAGCTGCCGCTTGACCGTGACCAGCTCGCGGTAGCGGCGGTAATACTCGGCGAACAAATCGCGGTTCTGGGCATACTGATCCAGCAGCCCCAGATGCAGTGCCGGGTTTGTCAGGCTCTGGCTGTCGTGCTGGCCGTGGATGGAGAGCAGCCCCGACGAAATGTCCCGCACCACCGCCGCCGTGGCGGGCATAGCCGCCGTAGGTGTCCACGATGATTTTGCGGCCTGTCAGGCCGGAGTCGCCCTGCGGGCCGCCCACAACAAAGCGGCCCGTGGGGTTGATGTAATACTTCGTGTTCTCGTCCAGCAGCTCGGCGGGAATGACCTTCTCAATGACCTCGCGGCGGATGTCCTCATGCAGCTGCTCCTGGCTGATGTTGGGGCTGTGCTGGCTGGAAATGACCACCGCGTCGATGCGCACGGGCTTGCCGTCGTCGTACTCCACGGTGACCTGGCTCTTGCCGTCCGGGCGCAGGTAATCCAGCGTGCCGTTCTTGCGCACCTCGGTCAGGCGCTTGGCCAGCTTATGGGCCAGGCTGATGGGCAGCGGCATCAGCTCGGGCGTCTCGTTGCAGGCGTAGCCGAACATCATGCCCTGGTCGCCCGCACCGGCCACGTCGTCGTTGGTGCCCAGCGCAATGTCGGGACTCTGGCCGTCGATGTTGGTGATGACGCCGCAGGTGTCGCAGTCAAAGCCGTACTTGGCGCGGTCATAGCCGATGGAGCGGATGACCTCGCGCGCCGTGCCGGGGATGTCCACGTAGCAGTTGGTCGTGATCTCGCCCATGATGTGGACAAGACCGGTGGAGCAGGTCGTCTCGCAGGCAACGCGGGCGCCGGGGTCCTGCGCCAGGATGGCGTCGAGGATGGCGTCGGAGATCTGGTCGCAGATTTTGTCGGGATGCCCCTCGGTGACGGATTCGGACGTGAAAAGAACTTTGGACATTGGGGAAAGCCTCCTATAAAATATTCGGCAGAAACGCAACCGTGGAAACAAAAAGCGCGCAGCCGGAAAGACTGCGCGCGGTAACGCTTATCTTTCGGTTTCCCGCAGGACTTGGCACCTTGCGCATACACGCAGGTTGTCGGGCTTCATCGGGCCTGTTCCCTCAGCCGCTCTTGATAAGTTGCTATTCTGTTGTTGTGAAGTTAGTGTACCACAGGTTTTTGGCAAAGTCAACGATATTTCGTTGTGCAGTTCAGACGGTTTGCACAAAAACGGGGCAGATGCGGCAGCGTGCGTGGTTTTGGAGGAGAGCCTTCCCCATCGGGGGAAGGTGGCCGAGGCCCCGCCTGAGGCCGGATGAGGGCAAAGCTCTCCTTGCCGCCCATAGACGAGTGGTTGCGTCAACCCGGCCCTCATCAGTCACCTTCGGTGACAGCTTCCCCCTGCGCGGGGGAAGCCTTTCTCACTTCCTCCCGTGCAGCACACCGGACAGCGGCTTGTAAATCAGGAAGCAGAGCGCCGCGTCCAGCAGACCTTTAAACAAGGTAAACGGGAAGTTGAAGGTGATCAGGCAGGTCAGCAGGCCGTCCACGCTGGGGTTGATGGCCTGGTACATACCGATGATGGCCTCGAGCGGCAGATGATACAAAACTACATAGGCCGGGTAGACGATGAAGTAGTTGTACGGCACGGACACAACGGCCATGATCAGTGCGCCCAGCCCTGCGCCGATGAGTGCGCTGCGGCGGGTCTTGCTGCGCTTGTACACAAAGCCGGCGACGCCAACAAACAACGCACCCATGACGAAATTGAACAGTTCACCCACCGCAGCAGTGCTGGTACTGGGCAGCTTGATGAGGTTTTTGATCAGGCACACGGCGATGCCGGACACCGGCCCGTAGGCGTAGGCGGCCAGCAGCGCGGGCAGCTCGGACACGTCCAGCTTGATGAAGGACGGCATGATGGGGATCGGAAACTCCATGTACATAAGTACGGCGGCAACAGCGCCGAGCATGGCGGTACCGGTGAGCTTGCGGATGTTGGTAGTCTTGTTTTGCATGAGAAGATGCCTCCCGTAAAAATTTGTGAAAGTCAGCTCACGAACCCGGGAGGCTCTGCCCTGCCCTTGCCAAAACGAAACGCCCTGCCGCAAAATATACGACAGGGCGCAAAAAAAGCAAAGCAAACAGCTTTCCGTTTCTTTCATCCGGACTTTAACCGTCGGCCCCGGAATCACACCGGGTCAGCAGCCGCATTTGCAGCTGGTCGCGGGCTTGCGGGCCATGCCGCTCACCGCCGGTGGGGAATCACACCCCGCCCTGAAACAGACTTTCCGGGAAGTATTATAGCATAGATTTTACAAAATGCAAGGGGGTGTGGTATAATTAAGGAAATTCTTGCCCGCCAACGACAGCCCACTGCGGAGCGGTCTTGACCCCTCCGGTCCACTGAGGAGCACCGTAGGGGCCGGACATGTCCGGCCCTGCACCTACCCATAAACGCCCGCTAACGGGACCACCCTTATTTCATCCCAACCGAGGTACCCACCATGGAAGAATTCACCCACGATTTTCTCTCGTTTCTGCCTGCGGCGCTGCTGGCGCTGGCGGCTGCCGGTGCACCCGAGGTGTACAAGCTCGCCGCCCGGCGTTTTCTGGACCGTGCAAAAAGTCACATGGCATCGTGGCTTTACATCCTGCTGGACAGCTTCCTTACGCCGGTGGCGGGCCTTTTTCGGGTACTGCTGGGCGCAGCTACCGTCAAGTCGCTGCCGTTTGAGCTGGTGCGCGACGCCGTTTTTTTGCAATACCTGAATCTGGCTGCCGATCTGCTGGTCATCTTCTATATCGCGCTCGGCTGCTGGCGTGCGGCCCCGGTCACCCGGCTTTTGCTGCGCAGCGCCCAGAACCATCTGGATTTAGAAACAAATCAGACGATGGGACACTTTTTTGAGAACATCTTTCATGCGCTGGTCGGCCTGTTTGCGGGTATCGCCATGCTGGATCGCCTCGGCGTGCCGGTCTCCGGCCTGCTGACCGGCGCGGGTGTCGCCGGACTGGCGGTCTCGCTGGCCGCGCAGTCCACACTGAACAACCTGATTGCGGGCATCACGCTAGTGTTGGAGCGGCCCTTCGGCATCGGGGATTACATCGTGCTGGGCGACTGTGAGGGCACCGTTGAGGACATTTCCTTCCGCTCCACCCGCATCCGCAGCCCGGATAATGTCGCTATCACGATAGAAAATTCCAAAATCACGGCGGAGTACATCCAAAACTATGACCGCCGCCAGAGCCGCCTGTGGAAGTTTACGATTGGTCTGACCTACGACACCCCGCGCAAAAAAATCGAACAGCTGACCGCCGATCTGACCGCCATGCTGCAAGCCAAGCCCGACGTGCAGCCCGACGGCGTGACGATTGCGCTGGATAAATTCAACGACTACAGCATTGATCTGGCGTGCCGGGTGTACATCACCAAAGTCAATCTGCGGGATTTTATGCAGGTAAAAAACACGCTGAATCTGCAAATTTTGGATTTGATGCAGGAGGAAGGCTGCGAGTTTGCCTTCCCGACGACGACGGTGGATTTGCCGGAGAGGAAGTGAGGCGGCACGCGGCAACGACAGCAAAGGCTTTCCCATCGGGGGAAGCTGTCGCCGCAGGCGACTGATGAGGGCTGAGTTCCCGTGACTGCCCGTATGTGGGAAATCGCGCGGACTTTCCCCTCATCCGACCTCGGGCGGGGCCTCGGCCACCTCCCTCCCAAAGGTGAAGGCATTTAACGCACAAAAAATCCCCGCTCAGCCAACCCGGGCGGGGCATTTTCATTTCACGTCGCTTCTCTCACTGACGACCAGAATCTTATCCTCGCCGGTCTGCGTCGTCACCGTGAACTCAAAATTGTACGCGGTGTCCAACTCATAGGAGACGTACCCGTCCCCTTCTGTCAGGATGTAATCCAGCTTGATCTGCGGCTTGACGCGGTCATAATCGACGTACACGTCGCCGATGTCCTCCAGATATACAAGGTCAATATCCTGCGCTGCTGCGCCGTAAAACGTTACAACGGGCTGACCGTCGGCCTTGACGGCGGGCAAAACCGACACATTGTGCACGTACAGTTCCTCCCGCGTTGCGGCGTAGTAGACGTCCGCGTCGGAGAGCAGCGCCGCGTTGGCAAGCTCTATATGTACGCCGCTGGCGGGCAGGTCACGCTGCCAGACTGGCGTCAGGTCGGGCGCGGCGGCGCAGCCGGGCAGCAACATTGCCAGCGCAAGCGCCGCAAAACAGCGATACTTCATTGAAAAGTTCCTCTCATTGATAAGGGTCGTAGGGCGCGGCGGGCGGGTCCTCCCCCACCTCCAGCGTGCGCGGGCAGAGGCCGGTCTCGGCCTCAATAAAACCCATCACCATGCCCATGTGGCGGTATAAATGCCGATACTGCGACAAAATCAGTGTAAACCGCGTCCACTCGCAGTTGTCGGGCCGCTGCAGCAGATCCTCGTCGTGGAGCGAGGTCAGATAGATGGACAGCTTGGCCTTGATTGTATAAAAATAGTCATCTACTGCCTGTCTATCAAGACGCACTGCCGGGTAAATGTGCAGTTCCTGCAAGTGCGGCGTGTGGATGGGCGGCTCGACAAAGTCGGTGTCCCGCGGGTTGATGAACCACTGATCCAGCTCGTGCAGTGTGTGGTAGACGTGCTGCCACAGCGGTGCGCCGCCGTAGCAGCGGTCCCACAGCGCGTCGGGGATGCAGTCCAGCAGGTTTTGCAGCTCCCACAGTGCGCGGACTGTCATCTCGGCAATGACCGCGTGGTAGGATGTTTCCCGCATGGCACATGCCCCCTTTCAGGGTCAGTATGCCCGCAGAAAACACGTTTATTCGTTGTAATTTTCCGTCTCGCGGATGGTTTTGCGGGTCGTCAGCAGCTGCATGAACGGGTCGAGCAGTGCGCGTTCCTCCTGCGAGGGCGTGCGGCTGCGGGCCTGCATCAGCAGCCAGGCCAACTCGCCGCTGGCGGGGCGGCCATAGACCAGCGCGTTGTAGCCGTCCTTGCAGACGGCCAGCTTAGCCGACGTGATGTCCAGCGTCGTCGCGCCCGCGTAGTGGCGCAGCACATTTTGCAGCGCTGCCGGGCTGCCGAACACCGACTTGACCAGCTGCACATACGCGGCGATGTACCGCGGCGGCATGCTGTCCGCGGCGCGCAGCTCAATGCGGGATTTGAGACGTACATCGTAAAAGAAATTGGACAAAATTTGCGCGGTTTCCTGACGACTGACATGCCCGGCGTAAAGTTCCGGCGCAATCTTTCCGCCCGCAGCCCTGACGCGGCCCAGCCGCAGCGCAGTGATTTGGGGCTTGGTCAGCACGTTCTCCGCATAGCGGGCGTAACCGAAATCCGCGTCCATCAGATGCGGCGTGACGCCGCAGCGGTCACGGTCCACATCCTGCCAGAGCCGCGTGCGGATGCAATAGCTACTGTTGCGGCTGGCCTGATAGACCGGGGCGTTGTCACTGAGCAGCGCAAAGAACGGCGTCAGCAGGCTGGCCGCGCGCATTTTGCGGACAAAATCGGTCTCATCCTGATAGTCAATGGACACCTGCGTCGCCGCTGTGGCGCGCATCATCTGCACGCTGCAGGCCCCCTTTTTCCGCAGGTAGGCGTCCATAGCCTCGTCCCGGGTACGGGGCACCAGGGGCAGGTCCTCGGCATGGCAGGTCGGGTGGCAGCCCGCCGTCCAGGCGCGCAGCCCGTGGGCAGCCAACGCCAGCCCCAGCTGCAAATAGAAGCGGTTGTACAGATCCATGATGTCCTGCACGTCGCGCAGCGGGGCCAGGCTGATGCGCAGCTGGCAC
>OISA01000361.1_pt1 | contig 11954 bp, 9 predicted proteins | sample 1586431 | NCBI WGS metagenome assembly OISA01 (sample SAMN02675049, study PRJEB24791) | human gut metagenome, SKBSTL061 | isolation source: stool | host: Homo sapiens | place: USA
TGGTTATGATTAATATTTGTCATCTACGAAGATAGGCAAAACAGTTGAATGACGTCCATTTTGGAGTGGAAAATACGGCATGACACTCCGACTGGATGAAGACAACCAAGGGGATAGATGGCTTGAATCTAGCTACGGTAGCGCTATAGCTTCACTTCATAGCGACTCCTACATCTCCGCCGATTCTCTTCTCTCACGAGGAAATCAAAAAGCTCCACGGAGCAAACGAAAATTCTCCACAGAGGGCCGAAATAAAAGTTCGGAAGAATGAAATGAAACTTCGGAAGAATGAAATCAAAGTTCGGAAGAATTTGTGCGTTCCTCACTGGATAATCAAAAAGATCCACCGAGGAATCCTGCGATTTCCTTGATAGTCGTGGATGAACTCATCCAGCATAAGGCAATCAGCCCTGATGCGTCACGAAGTGGTGCAAAAGTCGTAGCTTTGCACATGCTCTTCGCTAGGTGAGGGTAATCCTTGTCTCGAGGAACTATGTATCATACTATAAGATAGCATAATGGACAAAAAACTAGAAGCGGCTGCGAGAGCCTATCATGCGCTTCCACAGCCTGGTAAGATAGAGGTGCGACCCACTAAGTCGCACAATACACAGCAGGATCTGACGCTCGCTTACAGCCCTGGTGTGGCAGTTCCCTGCAAGGATATAGAGGCCGATCCCGAGCTTGCTTACGACTACACCTCCAAGGGTAATCTCGTTGCAGTTATATCCAACGGTACAGCGGTCCTAGGTTTGGGCAACATCGGTGCTATGGCAGGCAAGCCCGTCATGGAGGGCAAAGGATTGCTCTTCAAGATCTATGCGGGTATCGATGTCTTTGACCTAGAGGTCGACGAGAAGGATCCCAAGAAGTTTGTTGAGATCGTTCGCTCGCTGGCACCTACCTTCGGCGGTATCAACCTCGAGGACATCAAGGCGCCCGAGTGCTTTGAGATCGAGGAGGAGCTGAAGGCTACGCTTGACATTCCCGTCATGCACGACGACCAGCACGGCACTGCTATCATTTCGGCTGCGGGTATGCTCAATGCACTCAAGATCGTCGGCAAGAAGATCGAAGATACTAAGATTGTTGTCAGTGGCGCAGGTGCCTCAGCGCAGTCCTGCACCAAGCTTTATATAGCTCTGGGAGCTAAGCGGGAGAACATTGTGATGATCGACTCCAAGGGAGTCATTCGCACCGATCGACCCAATCTAGATGAGCGCAAAGCTTTCTTTGCGACCGATCGTGAGGGCATCTACACGCTAGCCGATGCGATCGAGGGGGCTGACCTTTTCCTCGGACTTTCGCAGCCTGGAGTGTTGACGCCTGAGATGGTGCAGAAGATGGCCCCCAATCCAATTGTCTTTGCGCTAGCCAATCCAGAGCCTGAGATCAGGTATGAGGATGCAAAAGCGGCACGCCCTGACGTACTTATGGCTACGGGCCGGTCGGACTATCCGAATCAGATCAATAATGTGATCGGCTTCCCCTATATCTTCCGAGGGGCACTCGATGTACGTGCCACGGCAATCAATGAGGAGATGAAGATGGCTGCCACGATAGCCATCGCAGACCTAGCGCAGGAGCCTGTCCCCGATGAGGTCTCTAGTGCCTACGGACACATGCCGCTGCACTTCGGCCCTGACTACTTTATCCCGAAGCCTGTGGACCCACGTCTCATCACGAGAGTCTCGATGGCTGTGGCTCGTGCAGCTATCCGTACGGGTGTAGCACGTCGTGAGATCTCCGACTGGGAGGCTTATGAGCAGTCGCTCCTGATGCGCACGGGAGGTATGAGTCACCTGCTACGTCGCATCCACGAGGCTGCGCAAAAGTCCCCCAAGCGTATGGTCTACGCTGCGGGTGAGAACCCACTCGTGCTACGTGCTGCTGCTGAGGTAGCTCAGCTGGGCATCGCTCATCCGATCGTGCTCGGTGACCCCGTGGTCATCCGAGAGATAGCCAAGGAGCATGATTTGGATCTCTCCACGATCGAGATTATCAATCAGCATGACGAGCAGTGGAAGGCTAAGCGTGAGGAGTATGCTCGCCGCTATACAGAGCAAAACTGGCGCAAGGGAGGTCTCCTAAGCGAGGCTAAGGACAAGATGTTTGGCCCGAACTACTTCGGCATGATGATGGTGCAGTGTGGCGATGCCGACAGGTTGATCACAGGCATTTACTCGAACTATGGATACCTCTCCAATGTGGCTCGCGATACGGTGGGTATCGCCCCTGGTCACCAGCACTTTGCGACGATGCACCTGGTGATGATGAAGAGTGGACCTCTCTTCCTGGCAGATACGCTGATCAATCAAAATCTCAAGGCAGAGACACTGGTAGACATTGCGCTCCTAGCTGCCGAAAAGGTGCGCTGCTTTGGCATCAAGCCAGTCATTGCGATGGTGAGCTTCTCGGACTTTGGCAGCACCGATGCGGAATCTTCTGTGGAGGCGCGCAAGGCAGTGGAGATCCTGCACAGAGACCACCCGCACATTCTGGTGGATGGTGAGATGCAGCTACAGACTGCACTCAACTATCAGCGACGCGATGAGGAGTACCCCAACAATTGCATCAAGGGTGAGCCTGCCAATGTACTCATCTTTCCCCGTCTCTCGGCTGCGAATGCGTGCTATCAGCTACTCAAGCACCTAGACATAGCGGAGGATGTGATCGGTCCTATCCAGATCGGACTGGCTAAGCCAATCTACTTCGCCGACCACGATGCAGACGTCAAGGACATCGTCAATATCACGGCGATGGCTTCGCTAGACTCGAACTCCTGCTTCGTCTAGCCCGTCGATCCATACGACAACAAGAGGGAGATTCACCGTCGGTGGGTCTCCCTTTTTAGTTTCATGGGGGAGAAACTCCAGTTTCATGGGGGAGAAACTCCAGTTTCATGGGGGAGAAACTCCAGTTTCAAAGGGGAGAAACTCTAGTTTCAAAGGGGAGAAACTCCAGTTTCATGGGGATGAAACTCTAGTTTCAAAGGGGAGAAACTCCAGTTTCATAGGGGAGAGGGGAGGAATTGCGTAAGGGAAAGGAACAAAAAAGAGGAGACTTAACCGCGTTTAATCAGCGATTAAGTCTCCTCTGCATGGGTGCGCGTCTGACTTCCGTCAGCGGGCTATGGTTGAGAGCGGAGCTGGGTTAGTATTGTCGCTCGCCAAAGATGGCGGTGCCGATGCGCACGATCGTGGAGCCTGCCTCTACGGCTATGGGCCAGTCACTACTCATACCCATAGAGAGCTCATCCCACGAGATGTCGGGGTAGCGCTCACGTAGCTCCGTCTGTAGCGTGCGGAGCGCGTCGAACTCGTGGCGTATCTGCTTTTTGTCTGCTGTCAGCGTTGCCATACCCATCAAGCCGCAGATGGTGATGCGTTCTCGCCACTCAGGGGTGGCGAGGTAGTGATCCACGAGTGTCAGGAGCTCCGTGCGGTCTAGGCCGCTCTTGCTATCCTCCTGTGCTATCTTGTACTGCAGGAGGATGCGTAGCTGGCGGTCGAAGCGGTTCGCCTGCTTGACGATCTCCTTGAGGAGTGACTCAGAGTCGACGCTCTCGATGAGGGAGACGTAGGGGACGATATACTTGACCTTGTTGCGCTGTAGTGTGCCGATGAAGTGCCACTGGATGTCTTCGGGGAGCTGGGGAGCTTTTTCGGCAAGCTCTTGTGCACGATTTTCGCCAAAGAGTCGCTGACCAGCTTCGTAAGCTTCACGGACGGACTCGACGGGGTGAAACTTGGAGACTGCCACCAGCTGCACCTGCGCTGGTATCTGACTCCGTATCTCTGCTAGACGCTCTGCGATCATGATGTGTGGAGAAATTTTTGAGGATTGGTACAATGCAAAAAGAGACTGCTACCTGACTCTCGGTAACAGTCTCGGAATAGGAATCGATTTACTCGTTGGGCTTAGAGAAGTCTATTGGCCACGCATCCATGATGATGGTCTCGGTGATGGAGGCTATCTCGTAGGGTGAGAGGGTTGTGGACATCTCCTTCTCCAGGCGGTTGAGGGCGTTGGGCAGGCTGTCGCTCTGCACGATCATAGCTGCTGCGGTGCGCTTTTCGATGCCTTTGGCTTCGTCTAGAGAGATGAAGTTGACCTTGCAGCGATAGAATCGATCGTCCTCGGGGTGATCAGAGAGGAAGAGCTCAGCAAGCTTGATCCGCTTGATCGTATTGATTATGAGTTCGCCTAGAGAGGTAAAGGGCGTGAGCTCCTTGGTGAGCCTCTCTTCTATCTCTGTATAGGTGTCGCCCTGTACGAGGTATCCCTCGGAGGTACGCTTGGGTGTTCCGTTGTCGACCATCTTCTCGTAGGTCACCTTGCATTCAAACCAATTGGCCATATAGTTGCTATTCGTCTAAAAAGTGAATTGATGTGGGGCAAAGGTACGGATTTATTGAGATGCAAGAAAGAACCAAAGGCTAGAAGATTACGCCTGCATGAGGTCACGTAGGAGTACTTTCATACGTACGAGAGAGGGCTTGACCAGGAGGTAAGAGCTCGTTGCTCCGATGGTGACACCGATGAGAGGCGTCTTGCGACCGATCCAGGCAGTGACGCCACCCTTGGCGGAGAGGACTAAGAGACGCTTTGAGATCTCTACAATGACTTTGTCGATAGGGGAGTGGTCGCCTACATATGGCATAGGCGTTATGGAGACTTGACCCTTATATGAGCGACAAGCGCTGCGGAGGAGTGCATCAGCCTCTCGTATGCCTAGCATGCTGCCCATCATAAAGGTTATACGCGCCTTGGTCTCTGCCGTTACGGTTCCATAGGAGTAGAAGTCGTCCCAGCCGTAGAGGTAGGCGAGCTTCTGTATGAGGAGGACGAGGCTGACACTGTACTGCGCTAGCTCTGTCGGTATGCCGACCCATGTGGCTATGCAGCCTGTGAGACTGCTTCCTGCCGAACCCATAGCTAGGAGTTCGGTATGGCGATTTATCTCTTGGTTGGCAATATGGTTAAGGACCTTGACCGAGAGGAAGCGGTGGGGAGGCTCCGTGGCGAGCTGCTCTAGCTCAGTGATAGAGAGAAAGGGGTAGAGCGCATCGGTGAGCCACTCGACACGATTGACCTGCGCCATATTGGCCCCGAGGACAAGGTCTAGGAGACGATCCCAAGCTTTGGAAGATAGTGACATGGTTCTGTAGTTAATAGAGAGGTTTAGAACTTAAAGCCGAAGGTTGCTACCCCGTAGATGCGGTGCTTCTGTAGCTGGATAGCTTGAGGCGTCGTGAGCTGCACCCCATCAGCATAATAACGTGTCGGGAAGGGGTACATGTGAGATTGCTGTCCCTGATAGACGATCGCTAGATCTAAGTAAGAGAAGGGGGAGAAGCGCCAGCCTAATCCGCCCGTGACACCGTAGCCCATGCCGACGATCTCGTAGTGCGGCACGGTACCTGCCTCGTTGACAGGGATTGTGGCACTTTGTTGCTTGGGGTTGGAGTCGAAGCTTGCCTTCATAGGCGCTTGTCGCCAGTAGCCACCCGCACGGATACTGAACTGAGGAGATATTCTCAGCTCGCCACCGAGACGTAGCGTGCTCTGCATAGGGGTGAAGTAGTCCTTCATCAGTTTGTTGTCATCGACAAAAGGACCATAGGTGTCTTTGAGCTGGATGCCCGAGTAGTTGGCTAGCTCATAGTCGAGACTCAGCATGCCGTGCCGTCCGACGAAGGCTCCACTGAGAACGACCTTTGTAGGGGTCTGTAGCTGGTAGCGCCAAGCGGCATCGCTAGGTGTCTGATCTTTTTTAGTCCACTCCTTCTCGGATAGAGGCTTGCCCTCCTTGTCTACTCGTAGGTGTCGAGACTCGGCTCCTGCTACGTAGTTGTCTTGCAGTGAGAACCATGTGGGCGTTTGGACTGCAGCTCCCAGGCGTAGATGGTCTGAGACACGAGCGATCAAGCCGAAGCTAACCGATGCGCCTGAGCCAGAAGTGCGAAGCTCGTTGGCCAGCTCCAGGTAATCCTTGTCTATGAAGTCTTCGCCGTAGTAGGAGTTCATCCGATAGTCTAGCGCACTGAGCTTGACTCCTAAGCCGAAGTATAGGCGGTCGTTGTAGTTAAGTCCGCAGGTGAAGTCAAAGTCCTGAATGCCGCCACGCTCGTTGACTCGTAACTGCGAATTGCTAGGCCCTAATATACCGCCCTTATCACTGTAGTTGAAGGCGCTCTCGTAGAAGCCCTCTGGACGCTGTACTGTCCATCCAGCTCCATGCCCTAGTATGGCGAGCCACGGTGCGGGGACACTACCATAAGCGTTCTTGCTGAGCAAGTTATCGGAAGAAACATTGGTTGGTGTGATAAAGGCTGCGTAGTCCGCTAGTGAGAAGTCCGTAATCTGATGATTGCTTATGTCAAAAGAGCGTGCGAAGCTCTGGCGCTGGTAGAAACCTAGAGCGAGGTTGAAAGATAAACCAGATCCTCTGAGCGGTGTAGCTAGCACGACTGACATATTACCACTGAAGGCAGTGCGACCCTTCTTGTACTGCTCTTTGTACCAAGTGGCTTGGTCAAGGTTCTGCCCGAAAGCGATGGTGCCCTGTATCTCGTTACTGCGGAAGAGCCCTAGACCTGCTGGGTTTTGTCGCAAGCTGCTGTAGTCAGCGCCTACTGCACCGAAAGCTCCTCCCATAGCTTGGTAGCGAGCTGTCCCGTCGAGCGTTTCGGTGCTAAAGCGTAGCGCATTGTCATGAGTCTGTGCGGATAGGTAGCTTCCTGTGATGAGTAGGATGGCTAAGCTTATGAGGGGAATGAAATAGTGTCGAAGCATAGTTTACAAGTATGAGTGTATAAACGAATGAGACTTGACCATTAGTCAGAACCTGCGTGCGGTGGCTAATGATACAAGTCTCATACTTAGAAGTGTCTACTATCGGCGTCCTCTAGCACTGCGACCAGAAGATGAGGAGCTACCAGCCGAGCTGCTACTCCGTGATGAGGAGGACGAAGATCCAAAGCTGCTAGAGGATGATCTAGAGCTGCTAGGAGAGTCGTAACTACGACTGCTGCGAGATGAGGAGCTAGACGAGCTTCCCTGCCAGCTGCTGTTCCCTCGATTAGAGCGTACAGAGGAGCTGGAGTTGCTACGATAGCTTCTGTTACTAGGCGTGTCATAGCTTCTCCTGTTACTAGGCGTGTCATAGCTTCTTCTCTGGCTATTCGTTGAGGCATCGTAGTTACCACGACGTGAACGAGCGGAGCCTGAGTTGTAGTTGCGATTCGATGGGGAGACCTGTCGTTCCTGTCTGATGGAGGTGGCATCCTCAAAGTAGGACCCACGGCGTGAACGAGAAGACTCTTGTCTGTAACCCTCCGAAGCTCTGCGCTGTATGCCGCTAGACTGATCGTACGATCCACGAGCACTACGTCCCTGCGTATTGTCATAGATACGATTGCGATCATCCTTCCAGAAGTTGCCACGATCAGCTACCTCTTTGCGGCTATAAGTAGACTGATCTAGCGAACCTCTACGAGCGTTGCCTGAGAGTGTGCCTTGGTTGCCGCGTGAGGCACGCGGATTGCTGCTATCATAGTAGCTACTACCTATGCGACCATTAGAGTAGTAAGTTGAGGGCTTGACGTAGCTACCATAGTATGGATCGTAGATGCCGTAAGAGCCAGCGTAGTACCCGTCCCAATATCCATGATTATAACCAGCTCCGTAACCATAGCCTCCGTAGTGCGGATAGTATCCGTACCAATAGCTACCGCCCCAAGACCAAGGATTGGTGTACCAAATAGAAGGTCCCCAATAGTTGTATCCACCCCAGCTGTAAGGATAGGCGTATCGGTTTGTGTACCATGGATACCAAGAGCTGTACCACATATAGTCATAGTAGTAGTCCCACGATGGATACCAGCCAGGACTCCATAGGTTGATGGAGATGCCGACAGGATTATAGCGGTCAGCTACGTAGTCGTAACGATCGGGATAGTTATAAATCCCGTAGGTGCCATCCTCGTCGTAGTATACATCTACATTGTTAGAGTCGTATATGTATACAGTAGCGGGATTGTGAAAGCGCATGATGCGTCGGCTATACTTGCCTACACCTTTCTTAGTCTGTGATGAGGAGTAGCTACGTCCTCGCTCACCTTGATACTCCTCTCCACGGTGATTGTAAGCGTCGAGAGGGTCTTGGTTGTCATACTGGTTCTCTGCATCGCCCCACAGGTCGTTAGAGCGATTATCTTGCTGAGATGCCTTAGAGGGGACATAATATACGTCGTCATCCCAGTCCACCTGTGCCGCACTCCATATGTATGATGAGAGGGCGACGATCACGAGTAGAGATATAGATCTTGTTAGCCTCATCATGGTATTTGTTGGTTTAGGGTTTGAAATCTGTTAAGTTGGTCACTGAGGGGAGGTCTCTTAAGGAGACTCTCCCCCTCAGCCACCTTTGCCTACTTAGAGTGTTTAGAATAGACTTCGTTTAATCATAATTCTCTGCGTAAAGGTCTCTTGCATAGTACGTATGAGTGCGATGTATGAGCCCTCGGGTAGATCTGTCAGATCGATAGAGCCACGCAGTGCATCTCCTTGCAGAGTCTGGAGACAGCGCCCTGAGAGATCGTAAAGCTGTAGCGATAGAGTTCCGTCAGATTCAGAGAGAGTAGCCATATCGCTGATGACCGATGGGTAGAGATAAGGTCTCTTGCTCTCTGTCTTGCTCTGATCGATCGATAGCTTCTTTGGGGCATCATATAGTACTACGATGCGGTACTTATCTTCCTTCTTGCCCTCAGCGTCTTGATAAGAAAGTATAGACGGATCTGTCTCGATGAGTAGCTCGTCATTGCGATAGATCGCATAGCCCTTGACCTCTGGGAATGGGACTGGAAGTGGTCCACGAGTTAAAGTCTCACGGATGGTGTCACCACTGAGTGTGGGGCTATCAGAGATAACTAGCTCAAGCGCCATATAGCCTTTGTCTGTAAAGTTAGGTATTGCCCCAAACTTGTTGCTGCTAAGGACTGAGACAAGCCCTCCATCTACTTCCAGGTACTTATCCTTAGAGTTTGTATCGATGTAGACGTCGTGAGGAGAGCTCGTTCTGATTTTAAACCCTACCTCGAGATTCTCCTCCATGTCCAGTTCAAAAGGCTTCTTGAGCGGGATGGAAAGCCACTCGGGATCACCTGTTACGTCGCCTCCCTTGGGGCTTTTGTAGTACAGAGCGTATTCACGACTTTCATTGAGCTTCTGGCGTAGATAGAGGTGATGTAGATTACCTTTGCTCGTTGCTACAGGAAGGACATTGATCTGATGTACATATAGAGGCTTGTCAAATGGAGAGTGCCCTAAACGAAACTTGTCAAAGTAGCGTATCTCAGAGTATCCATATAAAGCGAGTTTATTTACAAGCTTAGAGGACGCCTTGACTGGATGCATCTTTGCTCTGTCAGCGATCTTAGAGATCGTCTGTGTATTGACGGGGTGTAGCCAAGTGACGGTTACGCCTCCAGTTTCTTCTTTTTGTATTGTAGCCTCAACTTCCTTGACGAGCTTGCCCATATAGACCGTGCGGTAAGCTGCTGGGGTAGGGATCTTTTTGCCCTCGACAGTATAGAGAGCTTCTACGGCATAGCTGACAGAGCCTATAGATGTGAGACCATAGTTGAGCTGATCTATGTAGACCGTGTCAGTAACCTCTGTCAGCGGTGTACCGTTGCGATATATCTGATAGCTGATGGGATAGCCCTGTGTGTGTGCTGGTACTGCATCCCACTCTAGCTCTACCTTGAGATGATCCTTGAGGTCTAGCTTGCCTCGTAGCTCACGTATGGGGGCAAAAGGCTTATAGTCTTCACGCCATGTGCCAGCCACCTTGAGTACCCCCGTACTGTCTGGATCGAGGTACATATCCATGTGGTATAGATCACCCTTGTCGCTGTACTTATTAAAGTGTGAGCTGAGACGACCATAGAAGCCATCTTGAGCACAGGGTCTGATACTACCTCCTGTGAGGGTACCGATCTGCTCTTTCTTATCATTATATAGTGGAGACCCTGAGGAGCCTCCCTCTGTATTCCCTTTATCAAACATGAGCTTGTAGTGATCATCCTTACCTCCTAATGCTGTAATCACCCACGAAGAACCTTCCATCCACTGACCGAGACCCATGCCTCCACTGTAAAGCGCGATTTTGGTTACATCTCCTGCAGGATGATGAATGCCGGCTCCATTCTGCCATGTTTGCTCCGTAGCATTCCAGCCTGAGTAGTAGACACGGTAGTCGAGCGGTATCTCATCCTTGAGCTCTAGGAGCATACCATCAGAGTAACCATAGACAGATGTGTAGGTGCGTATGTTCGCGCCAGTAAGTGTCTTGGTCATTTGGAATCCGTAGTCGCTATTGTTGCAGCGTGGCTTCTCATAGTGAAAGCCAAAGATCCACTGATCCATCTTGCTCTGGTCTATGCCGAAGTCTCCCTTGAACGATCCTACCGAAGGATCGTCCGTACCCTCCTCTCCGGAGCAGTGAGCTGCTGTAAGGATATAGGGTTTGAAGTCTCCCTTTGCATTGTTGATGAGGTTACCAGAGCACCAACTTATGTCGCCATTAGCGAAAACCGGCATATAGATGACTGAGCTACTCTTCTGCTCCTGCCACTCATCACCCTCGGGGCAGTTGACATTGATCTGGCAATACTTATCCTTAGCGGGGTCTGATGCGTCTTCATTCTCTATACCATGCCCCACGTGAGCCTGCATTACCGAGCGGTAGAGGTAGCCCACGCCGCTGATTAGGATAGAGGGTCTTGCAGATCCACGGGGAGCCTCGTAGTCTAGTATCAGCTTGCTCCCACTGAGCGGCTCAGAGGCAAAGGCGCCATGCTTAGGATGCGTCTCGTGTGTGTAGGCTCCAAGGAGCTGCTCGCCACCTGGGGTGTAGATGTAAAGCCGTCCACCCTGGGGTATGAAGAAGTCTGAGTAGTATAGGTTTAGTCCTACAGGACTCTGCTCCATATCTATCTCTAGTCGATAGATGTCTGTACCTGCTGTAGAGCCAATCAGCTCAGCCTCAGAAGCGAAGTCTATGAAGCAAGGGACTACCTTGCCGATGTTGTAAGGCTTGCGATAGAGCTCACCCTTGTGCCATGTCTCTTTGCGGATTAGGTCTTGCGGATTGAAGTCTGGAGCAAGCGAGATGCTGGCTGTTGCGGTGCGTAGTGTACCCTCCCCGAGGAGCTGTGGTGTGCCTCCGAAGGATTGCTGCGCTATACCGCTATTGGCTCCAGCGAAAAGGAAGAGAGGAATGAGGATCAGTAGGATCAGTCGATTCTTTAGGTGATTCATTGGTCTTCTTTAGTATTATATCTATGGTTGTTTAAGTGGCAAATTATCTGTTGAGGCTCAGATGAAATGTAGTCATGGTACGTTCTAGAGACCGCACAGAGGCTTGTGGCGGTAGGCTCGTATCCACACCTAGTACGATAGTATGATTTGGCTCTATTATCTTCACATTCGATCGAGTTTCAGACTTCAAGCAAAGGTATGAAATGTTTTAAGACTGAGCAACAGAAAGACCCCGCCCTCAATTCCCGAAAATCGTTACACGTCGCATCGCTATTGATCTTGTCATGCAACAGCGGACTCCCTCCCGTCAATCCTTGTCTGTGAGTCGCCATCGTGCGGACATCTCGTCTACTCTGTTCGTATTGTGCTGAATCCGTTATATATACGAGTTCCAAAAATAGTTCCCCTCTTGGAACTTTTTAGTTCCAAGGGAGGAACTTTTCGGTTCCAAGGGAGGAACTATTAGGGGGAAGGGCATTAGGGAGAGGATTGCGGGTAAGTAAATGGGAATGAGAGGGATTTGCACGATATCTCTGTGGTTTGCACTGCGGGGTAAAGTGCAAAAGAGGTGGATTTGAGCAGAAGTTCCGTTACCAAATCGTTAGCCCATTCTCCGAATGGTA
>OISA01000369.1_pt1 | contig 11789 bp, 9 predicted proteins | sample 1586431 | NCBI WGS metagenome assembly OISA01 (sample SAMN02675049, study PRJEB24791) | human gut metagenome, SKBSTL061 | isolation source: stool | host: Homo sapiens | place: USA
GGCCTGTGCGCTGACTGCACCCACCTGGACGTGGATCTCAACGGCTATATCAACTTCCTCCGCACCGGATCCTCCCTGGACGTGGACGCCATGAACTTCGAGACGAAGCTCTTTGACGTGAACACCAACCTGAAGATGACCCGTCCCGCCTTCGGCGGCCATCTGATGGCCACCATCGTCTGCTCACGCTTCCGCCCCGCCATGGCCACCGTGCGCCCCGGCGTGATGAAGAAGCGCGACTTCGACGTCGCCGGCGTGAGCAAGGTGGAGCTCATCCACCCCGCCTTTACCCTCACCGAGGCCGACATCCACACCAAGGTGCTGGAGATCGTCAAGGCCGCCCGCGCCATGGTGGATCTCACCGGCGCTGAGGTGGTGGTCTCCGTGGGCCGCGGCATCGCCAAGGACGTGGACAAGGGCATCGCCCTGGCCGAGGAGCTGGCCGCCCTCATGGGCGGCGTGGTGGGCGCGTCCCGCGCCGTGGTGGACGCCGGCTGGATGACCGCCGACCACCAGGTGGGCCAGACCGGCAAGACCGTCCATCCCCGCATCTACGTGGCGCTGGGCATCTCCGGTGCCATCCAGCACAAGGCCGGCATGCAGGACTCCGAGTGCATCATCGCCGTCAACAAGAGCGACGTGGCCCCCATCTTCGAGGTGGCGGATTACGGCATCTGCGGCGACCTGTTCAAGGTCACCCCGATGCTGATCGAGGCCTTCAAGGCCGCGAAGGCGAGCAAGTAAGACAATTTCAAAAAAGAAGGGCATCGTTTTGCGATGCCCTTCTTTTTTGATTTTTTGCAGGTCGCTGCGCGCAGAAATTGCTTGCCGCAGGCAAGCAATTTCCACACTTGCGGCCTGAGAAGTGTAATTTCCAACGCACATGTCGTTGGAAATTACGATTAAAATTATTTCGCGCCTATGGGCGCGAAACTCTGCGAAGCTTTTTGCCGAGTTAGTGTCGGTGACATGCGTTTTGACAAAATTTACGTCTGGTTTCTTGTTGCTTCGTGCGCATACTATTGCTTGGGTATCGCGGGAGATGAACGTAAGGAGAAATGCAGCAATGAAGCAGACCCTTGCCATGCTTTTTGTGACGGCGCTGCTGCTCTTCTCGCTCGCGGGCTGCGGGGAGAAGAAGGACAGCAACACCGCCAACGGCCCGTCGACCGGTACGACCAACAACGGCGCGGCGGACAGCGGCAAAAAAAAGGATAACATGCCGGGCGACGACATGAGCGGCGAAAACAAAAAAGACGACAGCGTGACCGGCGACGGCATGATGGGCGACGACATGGACGGCGACGGAGAGAATACCACGCGCAGCGTCGACCGCCGCAATGCCGCCGCGAGCGCCAGCGACCGCAGCCGCTATTTTGGCAGTGACAAGACCATCACGCACGAAAACGGCAACCTCTACGGCAAGACCTATCTGAACCCCGAGACGGAAAAGAGCGCGAACGCGCAGCTGCGCAGCAACGGCCGCAGTTTGACAGGCGCAAATATCAATGGAATCTCGAACGATGTGCGTTACCGGCAGATGCTGTCGAACGGCCGCGTGCACGACACGGACGGCTTTTTGTTCGACGGCGAAAATACGCACTACAACACCTTAAAGTGAAGAAAGCGGGAGCGGCATGCTCCCGCTTAGCTTTTGCCGTATTGACGAACCGCATTCACCTGGATATAATGAAATACAACAGAAAGGAAGTGCCGCCCTATGGATCGTGAGCTCCGCGTTGTTCTCTCCGCCCGTGTGTTTTCCGACCAGAAATGCTTTGGCCCCGGCGTGTCCCAGCTTTTGAAGCGCGTAGACGAGCTGCATTCGCTGCGCGCGGCGGCGCTGTCGATGTCCATGGCCTATTCCAAGGCGTGGACGGTCGTCCGCAATGCCGAGGACGGGCTGGGCTTCCATCTTTTGACCTCCATGGCGGGCGGCAAGCACGGCGGCGGCGCGGTACTGACGGACGAGGCGCGGCAGATGCTCACCGCCTACGATGAATACTGCGAGAAGCTGCGCGCCTACGGCGAGAAGCTCTTTGAAGAGACCTTTGCCTTTTACGATGACATTCCCAAGCAGGAAGTGCATAAAAAGGAGGAACGATATGCTCGGTAAGCTTTGCGTCTGCGGACACGAAATGAAGCCTCAGGGGAAGCAGACGCTCGAGATGAACGGCTCAAGCCTCGGTTCGAATCTCTGGACGGATCACGTCCCGGTCGAAGTGTACATTTGCTCGTGGTGCGGCCGCATGGCATTCTTTGAGCCGGAGGACGTGCGCGAAAAGCGCTTTCGGGATGCCTGCGAGGAAATGACGATGGACGAGTTGCGTGCGATCGTTTACGATGCCAATCCGGATATGCTGCGCGCTGTTGCGCGCGAGCGCATTGAAGAGCTGGAGTCGATCGATCGTTACAAGGCGGAGCAGAAGCAAAAAGAGGAGGAAAGGCGTGCAAAGCGCAAAAAACTCTTTTCGGGCATTCTCGGCAGAGACGAGGACGACGGCAAGCCGCCCAAAAACCGCCCGCCGGAGTTTTGATGAATTTATTGTAAAAGTGCGCACACTGTGCGCACTTTTTGCTTGACAAACGGGCGCGGCGGGTGTACACTCCCATCATCAAAATGGCACGGATAGGGAAGAAACCGATATTTCCCCGCGCAGAGAGGGATGCATTTGCTGCGAGCATCCTGCGGAAGAGACCGGCAGTACCACCCTTGAGCCGCCCGCGAAACAAGCGGGACGGGATCGCCCGTTACAGCGGACACAAGCGGCGCAAAATGCGCAAGCAGGGTGGAACCGTGGAGTAGTTGAATGCTTCACCCCTGAGAACATCGGGGGTGGAGCTTTTTTGCACCCTCAAATGAAAATGGAGGTAAATAACATGTCTGAAGAAGTCAAGATCAGCGAAGAGAACCAGTTCTCGTTTGAAAATCCCGAGTACCGCAAGACCTATTGGCACACCTGCTCCCATGTGCTGGCGCAGGCCGTCAAGCGCCTCTGGCCCGAGGTGAAGCTCGCCATCGGCCCGAGCATCGACAACGGTTTCTACTACGATATGCTCGCCCCGTTCTCCTTCACGCCGGAGAATTTGGCTGAGATCGAAGCCGAAATGCGCAAGATCTGCAAGGAAAAGCTCAAGCTCGAGCGCTTTGAGCTCCCGCGCGCCGAGGCCATCAAGTTTATGGAAGAAAAGGAAGAGCCGTTCAAGGTCGAGCTCATCAACGACCTGCCTGAGGACGCCGTCATCAGCTTCTACAAGCAGGGCGAGTTCACCGACCTCTGCGCCGGTCCGCACCTCGACTCCACCGGCCGCATCAAGGGCAACGGCATCAAGCTGACCGCCTGCAACGCTGCCTACTGGCGCGGCGACTCGAACCGCGAGGTGCTCCAGCGCATCTACGGCGTCGCTTTCCCGAAGAAGGAAGAGCTGGACGCCTACCTCAAAGAGCGCGCGGAGGCCGTCAAGCGCGACCACAACAAGCTCGGCCGCGAGCTCGAATATTTCACCACCGTCGACTGCATCGGTCAGGGTCTTCCGGTGCTGCTGCCCAAGGGAGCGCGCGTCGTGCAGGTGCTCCAGCGCTGGGTCGAGGATACCGAGCAGAAGCGCGGCTATCTTCTCACCAAGACCCCGCTGATGGCCAAGCGCGACCTTTACAAGATCTCCGGCCACTGGGATCACTATCTCGACGGCATGTTCATCCTCGGCGACCCGTATGACGAGACGAAGGAGTGCTTCGCCCTGCGTCCGATGACCTGCCCGTTCCAGTATCAGGTCTACCTGAACCGCCAGCGCTCCTACCGCGACCTGCCGATGCGCCTGGGCGAGACCTCGACGCTCTTCCGCAACGAGGATTCCGGCGAGATGCACGGCCTCATCCGCGTGCGTCAGTTCACGATCTCCGAAGGCCACCTCGTCCTGCGTCCCGACCAGCTTGAAGAGGAGTTCAAGGGCTGCCTCGACCTTGCCAAGTACTGCCTCGGCACCGTCGGCCTTCTTGACAAGTGCACGTTCCGCTTCTCCCAGTGGGATCCCGCGAACCCGAACAACAAGTACGAGGGCACGAAGGAGCAGTGGGATCACGCCCAGAGCGTGATGGAGCGCATCCTCAAGGACCTCGACGTCGACTACACCGTCGGCATCGACGAGGCCGCATTCTACGGCCCGAAGCTCGACATCCAGTATAAGAACGTTTACGGCAAGGAAGATACCCTCGTCACCATCCAGATCGACATGTTGCTCGCCGAGCGCTTCGGCATGTACTACATCGACGAAAACGGCGAGAAGAAGCTGCCGTACATCATCCACCGCACTTCTCTCGGCTGCTACGAGCGCACGCTTGCCTACCTCATCGAGGAGTATGCCGGCGCGCTGCCGACGTGGATGGCGCCCGAGCAGGTGCGCTTCCTGCCCGTCACCGACCGCGCCGCCGACTACTGCGCCGAGCAGGCCAAGAAGCTCGAAGACATGGGCTTCCGCGTCGAGGTCGACTACCGCAACGAGAAGATCGGCCGCAAGATCCGCGACGCGCAGATGGAGAAGGTCCCCTACATGGTGGTCGTCGGCGACCGCGACATGGAAAACGGCACTGTGTCCCCGCGCCACCGCGCGGACGGCGACCTCGGCGCGATGAGCATGGACGAGTTCTCCGCGCTTCTCAAGCAGGTCGTGGACAACAAGGAAAAGAAATAATAGCATACCGATTTTGCATAATTAGCATTTGAACCTTTCATAGAATCAGGGCGGCGCTTTGCCGCCTTGATTTTTTATACCTAAAGAAAAAATTGAAAACCTGACAAATGTTTAACGAAATAATCGGTCGAATGATGACGGAATTCAACGATAATTTGGCGAAATATCCAAAAAAGTAAAAACGTCTTGCAATAGACCTGTCATTCAGCTATAATGAGACTGCCTGAAAGAGGCAAGTAAATTTCGGAATTCAACGCTTCTCCAACGTAGGTGCTCCGAAGCGCCCCCACGCGGCGGAGCATGTGCCGGTGAAGCGGTGAATGCCGGAAGAATCAAAAAGGAGATTGCGTATGAAAAAGTTTTTAGCTCTGATCCTCTCTCTCGCGATGGTCTTCGCGCTGGTCGCCTGCGGCGGTGAGAAGACGGATGACAGCCAGAACAACGACGGCGATTCCAGCTCCCCCGTTGCGATCACTCTGGCGACCGGCGGTACCTCCGGTACCTACTACGCTGTCGGCGGCGTTCTCAAGACCGTCCTCGACTCCAAGCTGACCCTTTCCACCCTCAATGTTGAGTCCACCGGCGCTTCCGTCGCGAACGTCAACATGATCACCGACGGCGAGGCTCAGATGGCCATTCTGCAGTCCGACGTTATCAACTACGCGCACGAGGGCACCAACTCCTTCGACGGCGCTCCCGAGACCAACGCTCTTTGGGTCGCCGGTATCTACAACGAGACCGTTCAGATCCTTGCCAAGCCCGGCATCAACACCGTGTCCGACCTCAAGGGCAAGACCATCTGCGTCGGTGACGTTGGTTCCGGTACCGAGATCAACGCCTGGCAGGTTCTCGGCGCTGCGGGTCTGACCAAGGACGATGTCAATGCGGTGAACGGCTCCTTCCAGGATGGCGTTGACCAGCTCAAGGACGGCAAGATCGATGCCGCCTTCACTGTCGCTGGTGCTCCCACGACCGCTATCGTCGACTATGCCACCACCAACACCCTCAACCTCGTCTCCCTGAGCGACGATGAGCTCGCCGCCATCCAGGAGGCCTATCCGTTCCTGATCCGTGACGACCTGGCTGCCGGCACCTACACCGGTCAGGATGCCGACGTCACCTGCGTCGCTATCCAGGCTACTCTCGTTGCCTCCGAAGAGCTGAGCGAAGATGTCGTTTATGAGTTCGTCAAGGCCATGTTCGACAACAAGGACGCTCTGACCGAAGGCCACGCCAAGTTCGGCTTCCTCGATCCCGAGGCTGCCTCCGCTGGTGCTACCGTCACCATGCATCCCGGTGCTGAGAAGTACTACAAGGAAATCGGCGTCCTGTAAGCAGGATCGCTACCGTGTATTGACGTGAATTCTCATCTGCGGAAATACATAACTGCGGCCGCTGCAATAATAACGATTATTGCAGCGGCCGCCGTGCTTCTTCCTCGCTCCGGCTACTATCTGACCCTGCGCAACCGCGACACCGGCGAGGTCTACGCCCGGTACAAAATGGGCGAGGGAGACCGCTTTTCCGTGACCTTTATCCATTCCGTGAACAAATATCCCCTGACCGATACCTACGAGATCGAAAACAAAACGATCTATGTGGAGGAGACGACCTATTGCTCCTTTGGCGCAGGCGTGCAGACGGAGCTCAACCCCGGCGAAACGCTTGACAAGGTCTATGTGGACCGCCCCGATTACAAGGGCTGGGCAATGGTCATCCGAAACATCCATCAGGACAGGACAAACGTCGGCTACATTGTCGGTACGGTCTCTGACCATGTACTCAATGTAAACGGCGAGGATGTCAGTCTGCGTGATTTGTGTGGAAAAAACGCGCCTGTGCGTTTTAATTACGAATTCTGGCTCGTCTGAGCGCACGGACGCTCTCAAATAGAATTAGGAGGAAATTGCATCATGGCTGAAAACGAAAAGCTCAACAATGTTGCAGTCGACAACGACGTCGGCACCATGGAAGACGTCGATGCGATCATGAAAAAGTACGACCGTGAGTCGAACACGCGCGTCTGGGAGGGGACTCCCCGCAAGATTCTGCGTGTCCTTACGGCACTGTTCGGCATTTTCCTGATCGTGATGAACATGTGGATCAAGATGGACGAGCGTGCGCGCCGTCCGCTCTTCCTCGGCCTGGTCATCATTCTCGTGTTTATCTACTACCCCATCAAGAAGGGCTCTCAGAAGGTCAACTACATGCCTTGGTACGATATCGTCATGGCGGCAGTCGGCGCGTTCTGCTTCCTCTTCTACCCCTTAAATCTTGAAAAAATCGTGTCTGCCGGTACGCGAATCCAGAAGACCTTTGTCGTGCAGATCGGCAGCATTTCCATCCCCCTTCTGATCGTATTTGCAATCATCGGCACTTTGATCCTCGTCGAGTGCTGCCGCCGCGTGGTCGGTATGCCGATCATCTGCGTGGCGACGGTGTTCGTGCTCTACGCCTTCTTAGGTGCGGGCAAGGACTTAAAGACCGTTATGTATAACCTCTTCTACACCACGACCGGTATCCTCGGCACCCCGATCGGCGTCTGCTCGACCTACATCGCGCTGTTCGTCATCTTCGGCGCCTTCCTGGAGGCCACGGGTGTTGCAAACTTCTTCATCGACTGCGCGAACGCGCTGGTCGGCTGGGCTTCCGGCGGTCCTGCAAAGGTCGCGGTCGTTTCCTCTGCCCTCTGCGGCATGGTCTCCGGTTCCTCCGTCGGTAACACCGTTACCACCGGTTCCGTCACCATCCCGATGATGAAGAAGACCGGTTATCCCCCGGAGTTTGCCGGCGCGGTCGAGGCTGCGTCTTCCACCGGCGGTCAGATCATGCCCCCGATCATGGGCGCTGCGGCGTTCCTGATGGCGGAAATGGTCGGCGTTCCCTATGCTGATATCATCGTGCGTGCAATCCTGCCCGCATTCCTGTACTTCCTCGGCATCTTCCTCGGCGTGCACTTCAAGGCCAAGAAGCTCGGCCTCAAGGGCCTGCCCCGCGAAGAGCTCCCCAAGTGGAAGATCCTGCTCCCGCAGATCTACCTCATCCTCCCGCTGGTCGTTCTGGTCTACATGATCATGATCGGCTTCACGATGGCCACCGCCGCCGTGTACGCGACCCTTTACTGCGTGGTCGTCGCCATGATCAGCCGTGAAGAGGGCAAGAAGAAGCTCGTCATGGCCATCCCCCTGATCCCGCTTCTGTTCATGACCCTCATGAGCCGCAGCTTCGAGCCGGGCACCTTCATGGGCGAGAACGGCAGCACGCTCTGCCTTGCCATCGCCTTCGCGCTGCTGGTTATCAACTACGCCATCAGCAAGCCCAACGTCAAGAGCCTGCCCACCATCATCGACGCGTTTGAAAACGGCGGCAAGAACTGCCTGAGCGTCGGTATCGCCTGCGGTATGGCTGGTATCATCGCCGGCGTCGTCACCATGACCGGCCTCGGCCAGGTGCTTATCGGCGCGATCGTCGGTCTGTCCAACGGTTACCTGATCATCGCTCTCGTGCTGACGATGCTCTGCTGCATCGTGCTCGGCATGGGCGTTCCCACCACCGCGAACTACATCATCATGGCCACCACCTGCGCGCCGATCCTTGCCTCCGGCATGGGTCTCGACCTGATGGCTGCCCACATGTTCTGCTTCTACTTCGGTATCGTCGCAGACATCACCCCGCCCGTTGCGCTGGCTGCCTACGCCGGTTCCGCCATCGCCAAGGCTCCCCCGATGAAGACCGCCTGGAACGCGACCCGTCTCGCAATCGCGGCGTTCATCATCCCCTACATCTTTGCTTACAATAACGCCCTGATCTTCGTTGGCAACGACGTCAAGTTCCTGAGCGTTGCCTCCATCGTCATCTCCGCGACCCTCGGTATGGCGTCTATCGCCTCCGGCCTGATGGGCTACCTGATCCGCGACATGAAGGCGATCAGCCGCGTCGCGCTGGTCATCGGCGGCCTGCTGATGGTCATCCCCGGCACGGTCACTGACCTTGCGGGTCTTGCGGTGCTGGTCGCCGTCCTCGTTCTCCAGCGTATCGAGAACAAGAAGGACAAGGCGGCTGCGTCCGTGTAACGCAAAGCATCCTGCTAATGAAAAAGAGACCGCTTCGGCGGTCTCTTTTTTTGCATGTGCGCCGCTTTTCAAGCATAGACTGGAAACGACGGGAGGTTTTGCACATGCCCAGAATTTATTTGAGTCCCTCCACGCAGGATTGGAACCCGTATGTCGACGGCAGTGGCAGCGAGGAATACTGGATGAATCTGCTGGCCGACACGCTCGAGCCGTACCTTTACGCAAACACCATCTCCTTTGTGCGCAACACGCCGGAGATGACCGCGGCCTCGTCCATCGCGCAGGCGAACAGCCTCGGCGGCTTTGACTTTTACCTTGCCTTGCACTCCAACGCCTCGGGGGAGGAGCAGGCGGGGAAGAACCGCGGCATCATCGTCTTTTACTATCCCACGAGCAGCGACGGAAAGCGTGCTGCCGAGCTCTTCGCCGCGCAGCTGCGCATGGTCTACCCGCTGCCTGCAAAGGTGACGACGCAGGCGACCACAACGCTCGGCGAGGTGCGGCGGCCCAGATACCCTGCGAATCTCATCGAGCTCGGCTATCACGACAATTACGACGATGCGCGCTGGATCGAAAATAACCTCGACGCCGCGGCGCAGGCCATCGCGCGGGGACTGACGGAGTATTTCGGCCTGCCGTTCATTTACCCGCAGCTCGTGCGCACCGGCGTCGTCACGACCGAGGGCTCAGCCCTGCGCCTGCGAAGCTACCCGGGTATCGACGGGGAAACGGTCGGCAGCATCCCGAACGGCGAGAGCGTGCAGGTCTACGGCAGCTTCCAGGGCTGGTACTCCGTGGGCTACGACGGCCAGCTCGGCTACGCGGCGCAGGCCTACATCGCGGTGTGATCTTCGCCCGTTTCCGATATTTTCCGGGCGCGACTTTTCCTTGACAGCTGGTTATAAAAAGTTTACAATGTTTTTTGGATTTATGGAGGGGAGAGAAGGGGAATCTCCCGTTTATGATTCAAAAACCCAACGATAGATCAATCGCATCGATCAAAAAAAGCACACAGGAGGAATCGTATGATCAGCTATCTCTACGCTGCGCTTATCGCGGTGGGGACGCTCGTCATTGGCATTCTTCTTGGTATTTGGATTCGCAAGAGAGCCGCTAAACGCGCCGAGGAGAAGATCTCCAACGCCGATGAAGAGGCGCTTCGTATTGTCAACGAAGCGATCAAGAGCGCTGAAAACAAGAAACGCGAAGTCATGTTGGAGGCAAAGGAAGATATCCTGCGCTCCAGAAACGAATACGAGAAGGAAGTCAAGGAACGCCGCGCCGAGCAGCAGAAGCAGGAGCGCCGGCTTCAGCAGAAAGAGGAGAACCTCGACCGCAAGACCGACGCGCTGGAAAAGCGCGAGGAGGCCCTCAACCAGAAGCATGCCGCTCTGGACAAGGAAAACGAAGAAATCAAGATCATCAAGCGCAGCCAGACCGAAATGCTCGAACGTATTTCCGGTTTTACTGCCGAAGACGCCAAGAAGTACCTGATCGAGCAGGTCGAGAGCGAAGTGACGCACGAGACCGCGCTCAAGATCAAGGAGCTGGAGCAGCGCGCCAAGGACGAGGCCGATTCCCGCGCCCGCGAGATCGTCGCCTCTGCCATCCAGCGCTGCGCTGCCGACCATGTTGCCGAGATCACCGTCAGTGTGGTGCCCCTGCCCAATGACGAGATGAAAGGCCGCATCATCGGCCGCGAAGGCCGCAACATCCGCACGATCGAAACGCTCACGGGCGTCGACCTCATCATCGACGACACGCCCGAGGCGATCACCGTCTCGTGCTTCGAGCCCGTGCGCCGCGAAGTCGCGCGCCTGGCGCTCGAAAAGCTCATCGCCGACGGCCGCATCCATCCCACGCACATTGAAGAGATGGTCAACAAGGCCCGCCGCGAGGTGGACGCCATCATCAAGTCCGAGGGTGAGCGCGCCGTGCTGGAGACCGGCGTCCGCGGCCTGCACCCCGAGCTGCAGAAGCTGCTGGGCCGCCTGCATTACCGCACCAGCTACGGCCAGAACGTGCTGCAGCACTCTATCGAGGTCAGCCATATCGCCGGTATGATGGCCGCGGAGCTGGGCGCCGATGTGCAGGCTGCCAAGCGCGCCGGCCTGCTGCACGATATCGGCAAGGCCCTGGACCATGAATTCGAGGGTACCCATGTGGCGCTGGGCGTGGAATACGCCCGCAAGTACCGCGAGAAGGAAGACATCATCCATGCCATCCAGGCCCACCACGGCGACGTGGAGTGCCGCACGCTGGTGGCCTGCCTGGTCCAGGCGGCGGACGCCATTTCCGCGGCCCGTCCGGGTGCGCGGCGAGAGAACCTGGAAAATTATATTAAACGTTTGGAAAAGCTGGAGGAGATTACCGGCAGCTATCCCGGCGTTGAGAAGAGTTATGCCATCCAGGCCGGCCGTGAGGTCCGCGTCATGGTCAAGCCCGAGCAGGTCAGCGAGGATGAAATGGTCATCCTGGCCCGTGAGCTGGCCAAGCGCATCGAAAGCGAACTGGAATATCCCGGCCAGATCAAGGTCCACGTTCTGCGTGAGACGAAAGTTGTGGAGTACGCGAAATAAAAATTTAATGTTTGCAGGGGCCGCTTCGCATTGCGAAGCGGCCCCTCTTTTGCTATAATGTCTTCGAGTACACAGAAAAACCGACCGGACCCCCGATGGAGGACATACTATGAAGCGTTTTCTGCTGTTATTGCTGCTGCTGGCCCTGCTGCTGAGCCTGACCGGCTGCTTTACCATCACCGGAGACACGACCGACACCTCACCGGAGGGGAAGCAGGAGGCGCCGGAGGAGCAGCACCTGACCGCTGACGTTGACGAGACGCAGGTCTGGCAGCGCACTGCCGGCGCGCCCTGGACCGGCGGAGAACCCCAGACCGTCAGTGCCGACTTTGAGCGCATCAGCGGTGCGGCGGCCCAGGGCATGACCGTGGGGCAGGAACTTCTGCTGCTGGATTTCATGGACTGTTACTACCAGTCCGTTGCCGACCTGCGGGTCATTGACCCG
>OISA01000373.1_pt1 | contig 11746 bp, 7 predicted proteins | sample 1586431 | NCBI WGS metagenome assembly OISA01 (sample SAMN02675049, study PRJEB24791) | human gut metagenome, SKBSTL061 | isolation source: stool | host: Homo sapiens | place: USA
CTACCAGCTGTCCGGCGGACAGCAGCAGCGCGTGGCCATTGCCCGCAGCCTGGTCAACCAGCCCCGCGTCCTGCTGCTTGACGAGCCGCTCGGCGCGCTCGACCTCAAGCTGCGCAAGGAGATGCAGCTGGAGTTGAAGCGCCTGCAGCGTGAAATGAACATCACCTTCGTCTACGTCACCCACGATCAGGAGGAAGCCCTGACCATGTCGGATACCGTCGTTGTTATGTCCGGCGGTAAGATCCAGCAGATCGGCTCCCCGCAGGATATTTACAACGAACCCAAAAATGCCTTTGTCGCCCGCTTTATCGGTGACTCCAACATTGTCGACGGCGTCATGCTCAAGGACTTTCTGGTCAACTTCGGCGGCCATGATTTCACCTGTGTGGACCGCGGTTTTAAAGTCAACGAGCCTGTGCAGGTCGTCATCCGCCCGGAGGACGTGCAGATCGTGCCGCCCTCTGTCGGTATGCTGACCGGCCTTGTGCGCGAAGTCATCTTCAAGGGCGTTCACTTTGAAATGCACGTCGATGTGGAAGGCTATGAGTGGATCATCCATTCCACCCAGGCCAGCCAGCCCGGCGAGCTTATCGGCATGAACATCGGCCCGGACGAAATTCATATTATGAAGCGTTCGGAGGTGTGATCCATGCTCAAATCCAAATCCTCCCGCTGGCTGGCCGGGCCGTATCTGGTCTGGATGGCCATTTTCACAGTCGTACCGCTTTTCATCGTCATCTGGTACGCCATGACGAACGCGGACGGCCAGTTCACCTTTGACAACCTCACCCAGATTGGGCGGTATTCCAGCGTGTTTGCCCGCAGCCTGATTTTGGCCGCGATCTCTACCGTGATCTGCCTGGTCATGGCGTTTCCGGTGGGGTATTTTCTCTCCCGCCTGCGCGCCAACAAGCAGCACATTATGCTGATGCTCATTATGCTGCCCATGTGGATGAACTTCCTGCTGCGCACCTACGCCTGGATGACACTGCTGGAGAAAAACGGCCTTATCAACAAGTTCTTCGGTTTGTTCGGCCTCGGCCCCTTCAACATGATCAACACCTCAGGTGCGGTTGTGCTGGGCATGGTGTACAACTACCTGCCGTTTATGATTTTGCCCATCTACACGGCCATGACAAAAATCGATGATTCCATCATTGAGGCCGCGCAGGATCTGGGCTGCAACGTCTGGCATATTCTGTTTCGGGTGCTCGTCCCGCTGACCGGCCCCGGCATTGCCACCGGCATCACGCAGGTGTTTGTGCCCGCGGTCTCTACTTTTATTATCAGCCGTATGCTGGGCGGCGGCTCCAACCTGCTGATCGGCGATTTGATCGAGCTGCAGTTCCTTGGCAACTCCTACAATCTGAACCTCGGCTCCGCCATGAGCCTGGTGCTGATGGTCATTGTCCTGCTCTGCATGAGCTTCACTTCGAGCTTTGACGAGTCCGAGATGGAAGGAGTGATGTGATATGGCAAAAAAACATTCCGCATTGCTCATGCGCACCTACGTCATTCTGGTGTTCTGCTTCATGTATCTGCCCATCGCGGTCATGATTGCGTTCAGCTTCAATGAGAGCAAATCCCGCTCGAACTTTACGGGCTTCACCCTCGGCTGGTACAAAAGCCTGTTCCACAACGAGATGATTTTGTCCGCGCTGGGTCTGAGCCTTGTGCTGGCGCTGGTGTCCAGCATTATCGCCACGGTGCTGGGCACGCTGGCGACCCTTGGCATCAACTCGATGTCCCGCAAAAGCCAGCTCATCATCAATAACATCAGCTATGTGCCTGTCGTCAATCCGGAGATCATCACCGGTGTCTCGCTGATGCTTCTCTTCGTCATGGCGCAGAACTTCGGCATCGGCGGCGAGAGCGGCGTCTTCGGCTGGCCGACGCTGCTGATTGCGCACATCACCTTCAATATCCCGTATGTTATCTTTAATGTAGGCCCCAAGCTGCGCCAGCTCGATCCCAGCCTGTACAATGCAGCGCTGGATCTGGGCTGCACACCGCGCCAGGCTTTCACCAAAGTCATCATGCCGCAGCTGTCCCCGGCCATTTTGTCGGCATTCCTCATCTGCCTGACCTACTCTATTGATGACTTCATGATTTCCTACTTCAACTCCGGCACGATGCAGACACTGCCTATCGCCATCTACTCGATGACCCGCAAGAAGGTCAGCCCCGAGATCAACGCGCTGTCTGCAGTCATATTCTGCGTCATTCTGGCAATCATCCTGATTTCCAACGCCGCAGACTCCCGCGCCTACCGCCGCAACCAGAAAGCCATCCGCAAAGCCATGCTGGACGAAGGGGGGCGCTGAAGATGAAGCTGAAAAAGTTTTCCGCTGCAGCGCTGGCCGCACTGACTGTCACCATGATGAGCGCCGCGCCGGTGCTGGCCGCCGATGACATCGAGGTCAACGAGGATATTTCCGTCTCCGGCGACTACGATTGGAAGCGCTTTGCCAACGACCATATCACGCTGAATGTCTACAACAACGGCCTGTATATCTCCGACGGTTCTGACGAGAGCATCAACGTTCTGTCCGCATTCGAGGAGCTGACCGGCATCAAGGTCAATTACACAACCTACGACTCCAACGAGAGCCTCTACGCCAAGCTGAAATCCGGCGGCGTATCCTATGATGTCATCTTCCCATCGGATTACATGGTGGGCAAGATGGCCAAGGAGGGAATGCTGTCCGAGCTGAACATGGACAACATTCCGAACTTTGCCGGCATCGGTGAAACATATCTGGACCGCAGCTTCGACCCCGGCAACAAGTACAGCGTGCCCTACATGTGGGGCACAACGGGCCTGATCTACAACACGACGATGGTCGAGGAGCCGCCCACGAAATGGGCGGACATGTGGGATGTTGCGTACACAAACAATGTGCTGATGTTCAACAATTCCCGCGACGCTTACGCGATTGCAGCCAAGACGATTGGTCTGTCGATGAATCCGCAGTCCGTTGACGAGATCACCGCCATCACCGACGCGCTGAAGGCCCAGAAGAACATCGTGCAAGCCTACGTCATGGACGAGGTCTTTGACAAGATGGAGGGTGGCGAGGCCGCCATGGCGCCCTACTATGCGGGCGATGCCATCACGATGATCGACGAAAACCCAGACCTTGCTTTCGTCCACCCGGAGGAAGGCGTCAACTTCTTCATCGACAGCATGTGCATTCCGGCCAACGCCAAACACCGGGAGGCCGCCGAAATGTTCATCAACTACCTGTGTGAGCCGGACGTCGGCCTTGCCAACGCGGACTTCATCGGCTATTCCACCCCCATCACCGCCGTGTGGGAGATGCTGGACGACGATTTGAAGTACAGCGAAATTGCCTACCCGGGCGCGGAGGTTCTGGACAAGGCGGAGGTCTTTGAGACTCTGCCCGACGACATCAACGCCGCCATGGATGCCCAGTGGAGCGAGATGAAGAGCTACGAGGAGGGTGGCAGCGGCTGGATGGTTCTTGCCCTGCTGCTTCTGGCCATCGCTATCTCTGCATTCAATATCTGGCGCAAGCTCCGCAAAAAATCCCGCGATAACTATTAAACAGTTTCAGGCTGTACACTGTTTTGCGTGTGCAGCCTTTTTGTTTGCCGCCCCGTAGGGGCCGGGCATGCCCGGCCCGCAGCCTTGCCGCTGCACCCCTTTACAGCTCGATTTGTAGGGAAGGATCTTGACCCCTCCGCGGGCCGATGCAAGCATCAGCCCCTACGACCAGCCCAAAAAGCCCCCGCCTTTGCATTTTTCCAACATTTGTGCTATACTCTGCTTGGCGAATCAATTCAAAATCCATCAAGGAGGGCTTCCTTATGCCCGAAAAGCTCATAACCTACACCCAAAAATTTACCGTCTACCGCACGGACGGCGACCACCTCGGCCATGTCAAGCTGGGGGCGCTGCTGCGCTATGCCCAGCAGGTTGCTACCGCCCATGCCGAGGCCGTAGGGCTGGACGATGCCCTGTACCGCAAGACCCACACCGCCTATGTGCTGGCCAAGCTGGCCCTGCACGTCACACGGCTGCCCCGTGTGGACGAGGAACTGACCCTTGTCACCCAGCCCGAGCGCTGCAAGCGCGCCGTCAACAAGCGCATCACTCATTTTTACGATGCCGACGGGGCAGAGGTCGCCACAATGGACAGCCGCTGGGTACTCATTGATACCGAAAAGCGTATGATCCTGCGCAAGCACCCGGAGCAGTTTGCCGACCTGTGGGCCGAGGATGTGCCCCTTGAGCTGCCGATGCGCCTGCCCCGCGTTGCACCCGAGGACTGCGAGACGCTGGGCACGCAGACCGCGGCCTACTCCCGCTGCGACATGAACGGCCACCTCAACAACACCCGCTATGCCGACATTGTCTGCGACGCCGTACCGTGGCAGGTTTGGGACAGTGCGCAGATTTCGGATTTCATCATCAGCTACCACCGCGAGGTACCCCGCGGCGAGAGCTTCACCCTGCGCCGTGCCGGACCGGCAGAGGATACCTTCTATTTTGATGGCGAACGGGAAGGCAAATCTGCCTTTGAGGCACAGCTGATTTTCAAACACTTATAATTTCTACATAAACCCCTGTTACACTGTTTACAACAACAATGTAAAGGGGTTATTATTATGACAAAGCAAAAATTCGGTCTGACCGGCACAGCGCTTAAAACCATTGCGCTGGTGCTCATGGTGATGGATCACATTCACTGCTTTTTTGAATTTACGGGCGTTGTGCCGGAATGGTTCAGTATGCTGGCGCGGCTGTCCGCACCGCTGTTTTTGTTCTGCACCGTGGAGGGCTTCGCCCACACCCATGACCGCAGGCGCTACTTTCTGCGCATCTGGGCCATCGGTACTGCGATGGGCACGGTGGAATTTTTCATGCTCTATGCAGGGGCCTTTCGCCGCGGGGACGGCTTCTACCCGATGAACGCGATTTTTCAGCAGTTCATGCTGCTCTGCATCATCTGGCAGGGCATCGACTGGCTGCGTCAGCGCCGGTTTGTACGGGGCGCACTGGCTGCTGCCATGCCGATTCTCTGGCCGTTTTGCATCGCAGCGCTGCTGATGCTTTTTCCCAAAATTCAGGACGCACCGATTGGCTCTTCCGTGTTGGCGTGGCTTATCACGGCACCGTTTCCCATGTGGTCGGGCATCACCGATGGCGGCTGGTACTATTTCTTCGGCGGCATTGTTCTGTATGCGCTGTACAATCATAAGCGTCTGCGGCTGGTCGTTTGGGCGGTGTTCACGTTTTTGACCGATTTTGTGATGGTCTATCTGCAGGTTCACAGCTTGCCGGATTTTGCCTTTTCCCAGATGTTCACAGTCTACTATGAGTGGCTCGGCGTCTTTGCCGTTATCGGCATGGCGCTGTACAACGGCCAGCGCGGCAGCGGCCACAAGCAGCTGTTCTACTGGTTCTACCCGGCACATGTCTATCTGCTTTACGGCGCGTCCTGCCTTGTTTACAGCTTACTGCAATAAAAGGGGCTATTATGGCAAACATTCTGGCAATCGATGATGACCGCGACCTTTGTACGCTGCTAAAAACAGCGCTGGAGCGTGACGGCCACACCGTAGAAACGCGCACCTCCGGCACGCAGCTGACCGATACGCTCTGCCGCTGGGCGGACTGCATCCTGCTGGATGTGATGATGCCCGGCGAGGACGGCTTTGCCGTCTGCCGCCGCATTCGCGCCGAGACGGACGCGCCAATTCTGTTTCTGACGGCACGCACCGATGAGCCGTCCGTGCTGACCGGTCTCGGTCTTGGTGCGGACGATTACCTGACCAAGCCGTTCCGCGTGGCCGAGCTGCGTGCGCGGGTTGCCGCCCACCTGCGACGGCAGAACCGCACGCCGTCCCATAAGATCACCCGCGGCGGGGTGACGCTGGACCTTTCTGCCAAAGAAGCCGGCGTTGGCGGCACGCCTTTACACCTGACAAAATCCGAGTACGCCATCTGTGAGCTGCTGGCCCTCCATGCAGGGCAGACCTTTTCCAAAGAACAGATTTACGAAGCTGTGTTCGGTTATGACGGTACAGCGGATGACACCGCCATCACCCAGCACATCAAGAACATCCGCGCCAAGCTGCGCGCGGCCGGGGCGGGGGAGGTGCTGCAAACGATATGGGGAGTGGGCTACCAATGGCAAAACGAAAACTGACATCCCTGCGCAGTGTTCTGCTGCGGTATCTCCTTTTGTGCGGCGGCGGGTGCGCGCTGATTCTGGTACTCTGGTGGGGCATTTTTATGCGGCTGATAGACGTCGGTTTTCTGCTGCCTGCCGTGGCGTCCGCCCAGGCCTGCGCCGAGGCCCGGGAGACTGTGGCCGCCGTGACCGCTGAAACATTTGATTCCAACCAAATCAGTGACCTGTGCCACTGGGCTGTGGTGCAGAATGACACAGTGCTGCAGACCAACATGACCGCCCGTCAGCTGAAAATTGCCCTCAACACCTTCCATGGCGGCAGCGGCAATCTGGGGTATACGCAGTATCAGTACGATGTCAAAATGGCTGACGGAAGCTTTTGCCTTTTGCAGTACGACTATGCTGTGCCTTACGCCGACCCGGCCCTGCGGAACACGCTGCCGGATTTCCAGACCTGCTACCTGCTTTTGCTGGCGCTGCTGGTCATCGCATGGCTGGGCTGGCAGACCCACTGCACCGTGCGGGTCTTTGCCGCCGAGACCGCCTGTCTGCACCGCGCGGTGGATGCCATCGCTGCGCAGCAGCCCGAGCGCATTGACGCAGACGGCGCACGTCTGCGAGAGTTTTCCGCCACGCTGCATGCCATGCAGACGATGGGCCGAGAGCTGACCGACAGCCTGCAAAGCCAATGGCGGATGGAGCAGCAGCGCGCCGAACAGATCGCCGCGCTGACGCATGACTTGAAAACGCCGCTGTCCATCATTCAGGGCAACGCAGACCTGCTGGCCGAGGATGCTCTGTCCGCCGACCAGCAGACACAGGTCGAAGCCATCCTGCGCGGCACGGAGCGCGCACGCCACTATTTGGCCGCTCTGCGCACAGCCGGCGCAGCACCTGCCGTACAAGCACCGCTGGCCAGCCACACCCTCACGGCCCGGCTGGCGCAGACAGCCAGCGCCCTCTGCGCGCCTGCCGGAATCCAATTTATACTGCAGGAGGAATGGCAGGGGACGATCCGTGCTGCAGAGAATGACCTGCTGCGCGCTGCGGAAAACCTTTTGGACAACGCTGCCGCCCACACCCCGCGCGGCGGAACCGTCACCCTGACCGTTGTAAGGGAAAACAACAGCTTTATTTTGCGTGTGACCGATACCGGCCCCGGCTTTACTGCCGAAGCATTGGCTCGGGCAGGGGAGATGTTCTACACAGATGCTGCGCGCAGCGACAGTTCCCATCAGGGGCTGGGGCTGTATTCTGCACGCAGGACCGCTGCAGCCCACGGCGGTACCCTGCGGGTATATAACACCCCCGGCGGCTGCGCCGAGCTTTGCCTGCCAATTTGTGAATAAATTGAGAAATTACAAAAAAATGACAAAACGCTCTTGACATTTGGTGACAAAACAGTTACAATTTAGTTGCAAGCTAAATGAACCCCAAGTCAAATAGCTTTATCACATTTTCATGTGTTCTTCTCCTCCTTTCTTGTAAATCCCCGCCCATCCCTCAGGGCGGGGATTTATTTTTTTGTAACCCGGCACCGCGGGCATTTTTCTTTACAATCCCCGGAAATCGTGCTAAAATGAAAGTCGTATGTCCTTACCGTCCTGTACCTGTACAGACTACTTATATATAAAAAAGCGTTCAGAGAAATAAGAGAGGGAAACACTGTAACATGGCACAATCTCGTTCCGGTAAAAAATCAACAAAGAACTCCTCCGGCAAAAAGGGCGCCGCCTCCTCCCGCGGCGCAGGCCGCAGCAGCACCGGGCGCTCCGCATCCGCGCGCAGCAGTGCGGCCTCCCGCAGCCGTCAGCCGTCCCGCCGTGCCCAGCGCCGCGCCGAGACCCCAAACCTGGCCCGCAGCATCCTGCTGGTGGGGCTTGGTCTGCTTTGCGTTGCGCTCGTGCTTGTGCCCGGGCAGAATCTTTGGCGCACGCTGCGCAGCTGGTACTTTGGCGTTTTCGGTATCACGACTTATCTGGTCGGACCGTTCCTGCTGTACCTGGCCTACCTGCTGGCCACCGGCTACCGCGTCGCGCTGTTTGCGGGCAAGGTATCGCTGATGGGCGTGCTCTGCGCCAGCGTGCCGGTCATCTTCTCCAAACTTAATATTGAGAACCTCAAGGTCGGGGAGATCGTCAAGATGCTCTTTACCCGCGGCGGCACCTACTTCTGGGAGGGCGGCGTCCTCGGTGCGCCCATCGGTGCCACGCTGCTGGCGCTGTTCGGGCGTCCCGCCTCCAACATTATCATGCTGCTCATCTTCCTGCTGGGGCTGATGTTCTTCTTTGCCATCACCCCCGCGGACGTCGTTCTGTTTGTAGACGGCCAGTACAAGACCCTGCAGGCCAAGCGCGAGGAGCGCGCCGCAGCCGAGACCGCCTACGACACCCGCCTGTTTGAGCAGGAGCCCGAGGAGGAGAGCGTCGAGAATCTGACCGGTGCGCTGCCGGACAGCAGCCGCCCGCACCATCCGGTTTACGACGTCATCGCGGACACGAGCCGTTTCCCGAAGCAGACCCCGCCCGCCCCGCAGCGGCAGGCCGCCTACACGCCCCCCGTGGCACCTGCTGTGCCCGAGGCACCGTTTGCCGCCAAGCCCGCCGCCCAGACCCATGCGTCGTTTGACGTGGATCTTGGCCCCAGTGCAGGGGAAAACGCCCGCCAAAAGGCCGTCAGCGCTGACCCGCTGGAGCCGGTCAGCATCGGCCCGGGCGGCACGTTCGGCATGGATCCGCTGTCCAACCGGGCTAACAGCACACTGCGCCACACCCAGCCCCAGCCCGCTCCCGCACCGAAGGATGATTTTGAGCTGCAATTGCAGCCTTCCTCAGAGCCTGCCGCGCCGGTGTACAGTACCCCGCTGACCCCGGTCACGCCCGCGCCCGCTGCACAGGCGTCCCCCGCGCCGCAGGACGAGCTGGATGCGCTCATCAACCGCGCTGTCAGCGGCCACGCGCCTTACTATACGCCGCAGGAGGTCAGTGCCGAGACGACGCTGGACCTGCCGCAGCCTACCGAGTTTGAGACCCCGCTGACGCCTGTCCCGCAGGAGCCCAAATTTGACACGCCTCTCATTCCCGTGGAGGACGAGCCCGAGCCGATTCCTGTCGAGCTGCCGCAACTGGATATGACAGGCCGTGTGCAGGGCGATACGATGGTCCTTTCTCCAGCTGATCTTGCTGCACAGATGGCCGCAGACGCTGCGCCGCTGGGTACGCCCGCCCCCGCAGCTGTGCCCGCCGCACCGGAGGCCCCCGCTGTTTCCGCACCGATCCCGACACTGGGCGGCAGCTTCAGCGATACCGGCAGTGCGGTCAGCGCTGCCTGGCAGTCCGGGCGCTCTGTCTCCGAAATGCTGGATGATATGCTGGCCGAGACACCCGCCGCCCCTGCCCAGCCTGTTGTCGAGGCTCCGGCCCCGGCAGCCGATCCCTACACCGCCGCACCGGCTGCCGTCCCGCAGCCGTACCAGTCTGCCCCTGCCATGACCCGCCCTGCGGCGGAAACGACCCAGAGCAGCTTCACTGTGCCCCGACAGGGGGAGGCTGCCCGCGTGCAGGTCAGCACCGCTGTCGGCAACTCTGCCGGTGCGCCCATCCATACGCCGCCCTGTGCGGCCAAGGCCGACCTCAACGCTATGCGTCTGCCCACCTCGGAGGAGCAGCCGCCGGAGCCCTACTGCTATCCGTCGCTGAATCTCTTCAACGCCACGCGCCCCGACGACGAGGCCGGGGCCGCCCGCGAAATGAAGAAAAACGCGGACATTCTGGTCAACACGCTGGACAGCTTCGGCGTCAAGACGACGATGCTCGACATCTGCCGCGGCCCGTCCGTCACCCGGTATGAGCTGCAGCCCCAGGCCGGTATCAAGGTCAGCCGCATCACAAGCCTGGCCGACGACATCGCCCTGAACCTGGCCACCGCGGGTGTGCGCATTGAAGCGCCCATCCCCGGCAAGCCCGCCGTCGGCATCGAGGTCCCGAACAAGATCCGCTCCACCGTCAACATCCGCGCAGTCTTTGAATCCCAGAATTATATCAACATGCGCAGCCCGCTGACGATGGCCCTCGGCAAGGACATTGCCGGTACGGCGCAGGTCGCAGATCTCTGCAAGATGCCCCACCTGCTGATTGCCGGTTCCACCGGCAGCGGTAAATCCGTCTGCGTCAACTCCATTATCATCAGCTTCCTGTTCCGCTCCGGCCCCGAGGATGTCAAGCTCATTTTGATCGACCCGAAGGTCGTCGAGCTGGCCGAGTACAACGGCATTCCGCACCTGCTGATGCCCGTCGTCACCGAGCCGCGCAAGGCTGCCGGTGCGCTGGGGGCCAGCGTGGCCGAGATGGAGCGCCGCTACAAGCTCTTTGCCGAGAACAACGTCCGCGAGATCAAGGCCTACAACAAGCTGGCCGCCCAGACCGGCATGGAGCATCTGCCCTATATCGCCATCGTCATTGACGAGCTGGCCGACCTGATGATGGTCGCGGGCAAGGAGGTCGAGGACTATATCTGCCGCATCGCGCAGAAGGCCCGCGCCGCCGGCATCCACCTGATCGTTGCGACCCAGCGGCCCAGCGTGGACGTCATCACCGGCCTTATCAAGGCCAACATCCCCAGCCGTATCGCCTTTGCCGTTTCCAGCCAGATCGACAGCCGCACCATTTTGGACAGCGGCGGTGCCGAGAAGCTGCTGGGCAACGGTGATATGCTCTTCCTGCCCGTCGGCGCGTCCAAGCCCGTGCGTGTGCAGGGTACCTTTGTGACCGATGAGGAGATCGGCGCGGTGCTGAGCTTTATCAAGTCCACCTCCACCGCCCAGTACGATGAAGAAATGATTGCCGAAATGGAGCGCCGCGCCGTTGCCGAAAAGGGCAGCAAGAAGGGCGGCGACGATGACGGAGACGGCGGCGGTGCACTGGACGCCATGTTTGAGCAGGCTGTTGAGTGCGTTATTGAGGCCGGACAGGCCAGCACCAGCCTTTTGCAGCGCCGCTGCAAGCTGGGCTACGCCCGCGCCGCCCGCATTATGGACCAGATGGAGCAGGAAAAGATCATCGGCCCCTATGAGGGTGCCAAACCCCGCGCCGTGCTTGTGACCAAGGCCGAGTGGGAGGAGCGCAAGCTGAACGGCCAGTATGACGGGTAAGCGCTTTGCCCGCCTGGCCGCGGCGGTGGCCGTCTGCTTGTTGGTGCTTGCCGCATTTGTCGTCCAGCTTTTGGGCGGCAGGGGCAGCGTTCCCGGCTGGCAGCAGCTGCGCGCTGTGCTCGGCGTACCGCTCCAAACCGAGGAAAGCGCTCCGCAGACCGCGGACGGCAGTACCGTCGTGTATGTGCTGGATGTCGGGCAGGGCGATGCCGTGCTGCTTTGTCAGGACGGCGCGTACTGCCTGATCGACACCGGCCCCGTCGAGGCTGAGGACGCGCTGCTCTATGACCTGGACGTGCTGGGTGTGCCGTCGCTTGAGTATCTTGTGCTGACCCATCCCCACGCAGACCACACCGGCAATGCCCGCGCGGTGCTGCGCACCCTCCCGGTCAAGACCCTGCTGCTGCCGCTGTGGCAGCCCAGATCGGAAGAGCGT
>OISA01000374.1_pt1 | contig 11697 bp, 9 predicted proteins | sample 1586431 | NCBI WGS metagenome assembly OISA01 (sample SAMN02675049, study PRJEB24791) | human gut metagenome, SKBSTL061 | isolation source: stool | host: Homo sapiens | place: USA
TCTTTTTTCATGCCTGCGCCTCCTTTATCAGCTCCAAATAGCCCTGCTCAAGCTCCCGCTGCGCGCAGAACAATGCAGCATAGCGTCCGCCCCGGGCCATCAGTGAGGCGTGGTCGCCCTGCTCGCAGATACGGCCGTCCTCCATGTACAAAATGCTATCTGCTGCCGCCACGTTGGCCAGACGGTGGGTGATGACCGTCACGCCAGCAAAGGTGCTGAGGGAGCGGATGACCTCCATGATGATACCCTCGCTCTCGGCGTCGATGTTGCCGGTGGCCTCGTCGAAAATATAGATCCGCTTGGGGGCGGTGAGGTTGACGGCCAGTGCCAGCCGTTGCTTCTGCCCGCCGGAGAGGCGGCGGGAGTCGGCGTGGATGAAGTCGGCAAGGCCGACGGTCGTTAAGTGCTTGATGGCCGTGGCCTCGGCCTGCGTCTTGGGGATGTGCTTGACGTCCATGGGAGCGAGGGTGCAGTTGTCAAGCACGGACTTGTTGTTGAAGAGGTTAAAGCCCTGGAACACCATGCCGATCTTCTGGCGCAGGGCGTTCAGGTTGACCTTTAAGTCCATTAAATCCTGCCCGTCGAACCAGATGTGGCCCGAGTCGGCCTCTTCCAGTAAGTTGATGCAGCGCAGCAGTGTCGATTTGCCAGAGCCGGATGCGCCGATGATGCACACGACCTCTCCGCGGTTGACCTCAAGGTCAATGCCCTTGAGCACGTGCAGGTCGCCGAAGGACTTTTCGAGCTGTTCGATTTTGATGATGGGATCGTTCGTCATAGCGCCCTCCTGTCAGTTCGAGCTGGGAAGCCCCAGATCGACGGTTTGGTTGCCCTGGTGCCGCTTGGTGTTGTCCGGCGCGGTCATCTTTCCCGTGATGGCCTTGAGCAGGAGCGAAGAAAGATACGTCAGGAACAGGTAAACGATGGCGGCGATGAGGTAGCACTCGGTACCTTTATAATAAATACCGGCGACCGAGCGGGTCATGAACATCAGATCGGACACGCCGACGACGCAAAGAACGGACGAATCCTTGATGTTGATGATGAATTCGTTGCCGATGGCGGGAAGCGAGTTCTTGATGGCCTGCGGGAAGACGACCTTGCGCATGGCCTGCCAGTGCGTCATGCCGAGCGAGCGCGCGGCTTCCATCTGGCCTGCGTCCACGGCAAGAATGCCGCCGCGCAGCACCTCGGCGAGGTAAGCCGTGGAGTTGAGGGAAACGGTGACAAGACCTGCTAAAAAGAGCGGCCAGACACGGTTGATGTCCGAAACGCTCATGCCCGTGCGCTTGAAAAGGCCGAACACGGCGTTATAAAGGATGAGCGACTGCACCATCATTGGCGTGCCGCGGATGACGAAGATATAGAAGCGGGAGAATTTGTTGGCAAGGATCTTGAGGAACTTCACAAAGTCGTTGTCGCGTTTGTCGGGCTCCTGAATGCGGAGGAAGACCATGAGAAGCGCCAGCACGAACGCGATCGCCGTGCCGAAGAGCGCGAGGCGCACCGTGTACGAAATGCCGATGGCGAACAGCGAGCGCTGGTTGTACGCCATGTAGGCCATGGTGGAGAGCGTGTCGGTCGGGTTGCTGTCGGCATGGATGGCGGCGTTGATGATGTAGGCGAGCTTTAAAATGAAGCGGTCGAGCACCAGCAGCGCGCAGGCCGCGGCATCGAGATACGAGAGGTAACGGCTGACGCGCACGATGAGGGGGCGCTTCATAATAGTGGAGCTGTAATTGTTCCAATAGGCCCACTTGACGAGCAGCGCCATGGCGCTCACGCCGAGGAAGAACCAGCAGATCGCCGCGAGCGCCGTGCCAAACACGGACTGCGCGGGGATGAAGCTGTACGGGCTGGGAGCGGAATAAAACATGCTCAGGCCCAGCAGGGCGATGAAACTTCCGCCTAAATAAACGTAACGGTGATCCCGGGTGATGAAGTTCTTCCGGGGCGCGGTGGGTGCTGCCATGGTGTTTCCTCCTTTATGGTGCGAAGCGCGTTGTCTCTAGAGTGCTTCGCGTACCCGCCGCCGCGTTTTTCACGCGGCGGCGGTGCGTGGGATATATTACTGGGGCTGGCCGTCGACGGCTGCCTGCCACATGGCGGCGCGGGCGTCGTCGTCGATGCCGGAAAGGATGCTGTTGACCTGGTCGAGAAGTGCGGTGTCGCTCTTGCGCAGACCCACGCAGGAGCCCTTGGCCGGCAGCGTGAAGCCGCTGCCCTCATCGAAGGTGACCAGGCGGAAGTTCGGGTTGGAAGCGAGGTAGCCCTGCGCGTTCTCAACGTTGATGACGATGGCGTCGCAGGTGCCCTGCTGCAGGCGGGAGATCATGTCGGGCACGCTGCCGACGGGGCTCAGGTGGTCGACGCCTTCAATCTGCTCGATGACATCGTCAAGCGCCGTGCCCTGCTGGCCGAGGACGGCCGCGCCGGAGAAGTCCTGAATGGAGGTGGCATTTAAGTACGGGGAATCGGCGAGCACCATCAGGCCGTAGGTGGTCTCACGGTAGGGCTCGGAGAAGTTGATGGATTCGCGGCGCTCGGCGGTGTCCATCATACCGGCGATGATGGCGTCGATCTGGCCCTGATTGAGCGCGTCGATCAGGCCGTCCCAGCTGAGCTTGACAATGACGAGCTCCTTGCCGAGGCCCTCTGCGATGGCCTTGGCGATCTGCACGTCGTAACCCTCGGCATACGCGCCGGCGACATTTTCAACGGGGACGTTCGAGTCCGTCGCTTCGCTTTCCTGCCAGTTGTTGGGGGCGTAAGCGCACTCCATGCCGACGCGGAATTCGTTGCTTTCGTTCGTGGTGGTGTCCTGCTGCTCCTGCTGCTGATCGCTGCTGGAATCGTCGGCGGCCTGACTGCCGCAGGCGGTGAGCGCGAAGAGCATGATGGCCGCCAGCAGGAGGGCGGTAAAGGTTCTGAGCTTCATGGTGGTGGTTTCCTTTCTTGTGATGAGTTTGATTTTTTCAAAAACAGGGGAGTCCTGCTTTCTACGCCTTCAGCGCACTCCCGATGCAGACAAAAAACAAAGCCGTAAATGCTTTGTGAAGCATTTACGGCTGCAACTGTACTGCAATCCGGCAAACCGGTCATCACCTTGGGGGGGATAAACAGCTTGCCGACCTCGATAGCGCTCCACATACGTGACAGTCCGGCGGATGTTCTCCGACGAACCAGCGGCAAACGGCACAGGAACCGTTTCCACTTCGGCGGCATCCCCTTTCGCGCGCTCCGGCTTCCTGTGCCGGTGCGAACGCGCTACTTTTGTCAGCCGCGCCTCTATCTTCCCGACCTCGCGATCGGGCGTTTGAAATTGTTGGCGTTACCATACTCCCATGCTGGGAAAATGTCAATCCCTAATTTTCCACTTCTCCAAATTTTGAGAATCTTTTTACACGGAAGAATGGGTTCTTGTGAAATATTACCACAGCTTTCCTGCATGAATATCGGATATGACACAGCGGAATGTAAAAAAGGGGCCGGAGCATGATACCCCAGCCCGCTGAAAATTCATCTCAAAACTCGGTGACAACATCATATCCGCTGCCCGTCCAGATGGCGGGACGCGTTTCCAGCGTGTGCAGCGCGGTGACAAAATCGGGCAGCGTTGTGACCGTTTCGGGCAGCCATGTCACGTATTTTCCCACCTGCCCGGGCACATGCGCGTCGCTCGCGCCGATGGCCTTGAGCCCCAACTCGCGGCAGAAGCGCAGTGCCGTCCGGTTCTCCTCAAGCGGCGTGCTGCCGTTGAGGAACTCCACGCCGTCAAGACCGTGCACGTCGCGCAGGTGCTCGCGCAGCCCGCGATTGTTGCTGCGAAAGGGGTGGCAGGAGACGCAGAAACCGTCCTTTTCGCGCACCAGGTCGATAAAGTCCTGTGCGCTGACGCGCTGGTCGGGGATGCCGTCGATCCCCCAGGCGGTGATATCGCCCCAGAGCGAAAAAAATTCCACGCCGACGAAGATGGGATAGCCGATCTCGCGGGAATAGGCCTCCGCGCGCTCGCGCAGGCCCATGCTGTCGTGGTCCGTGATGCAGATCGCGTCCAGCCCCTTTTGTCTGGCAATAGAGACGATCTCCTCCAGGTGGAGAAAGCTGTCGGTCGAGTAGGTGCATTCGTGCAGGTGCATATCAACAAGCATGGCGGTGTTACCCCTTTTCTCCGTGGCGGATGACCTTCAGTACGCTGCCGTCATCCTTCCATACAATGTCGTTGAGGCCCAGAAATGACGCGATGTAGTCGTTTGCGGGATGGCGGAAGACCTCCTCTGCCGAGCCGAGCTGCAAGAGCTCGCCCTCGCTCATCACGGCGATGGAGTCAGCCAGAATGAGCGCCTCCTCCTGATCGTGTGTGACGAAGACCATCGTGGTGCCGAGCTCGCGCTGCAAGCGCTTGAGCTCCCCGCGCATCCGCACGCGCAGCGCCGCGTCGAGGTTCGAGAGCGGCTCGTCAAGCAGGCAGAGCTTTGGCTCGACGATGAGCGCGCGGGCGAGTGCCACGCGCTGCTGCTGGCCGCCCGAGAGCTCGCCGATGCGCGCGTTCTCGCGCTCGGCAAGGCCGACGAGACTCAGGTACCGGCGGCCCTTTTCCTTTGCCTCCGCGCGGGAATAGCCGCGGAATTTGAGCCCGTAGGTCACGTTTTGCAGCACGCTCATGTGCGGGAACAGACCGTAGGACTGGAAGACGGTCGAAACCGGCCGCCGCTCGGGCGGGAGCGCGGTGATATCCTGTCTGTCGAGAAGCACTCTGCCGCCGTCGGGCTTGAGAAAGCCGCCGATCATGTTGAGCGTGGTCGTCTTGCCGCAGCCCGACGAGCCGAGGATGCACAAAAGTCCGCCCTCTTCCAGGCCGAGGGAGAGGTCATGCACGGCGTATTTGCCGTCAAACTGCTTGCTCAAGCGGTCAAGTTCGAGATACACGGCGATTTTCTCCTTTCCGGGTGATGAGGAAGGCGAGGCCTTCAACAAGAAGGACGATGACGGTGATGACGCTCGCGATCAGCGAGGCGAGGGCGTAATCGCCTTGATACACCGCGTCAAAGAGCTTGAAAACGGCCAGCTGACGCTTGGCGTCGATGAGAAAGATGATGGAGCCCGCCGTCGTCATGCTGCTCGTGAAGTTATAGACAAAGCAGCTCAAGAACGCGGGCCGCAGTGCGGGAAAGACCACATCGCGCAGCACGGCGAGCCGTCCCGCGCCAAGGTCGCGCGCCGAGCGCTCCTGCACTTCGGGTAGGAGCGCGAGCGACGCGGTGCAGATCTTCGTGGAGGTCGGCAGCTGCTTGAAGAGCATGTTGGCCAGCACGATAAGGGCCGTGCCCGTCAGCTTGAGCGGCGCGTGGTTGAACGCGAGAATGTAGCCGATGCCGAAGCACGTGCCCGGCAGCATATAGGGCAGCGTCGCCAGGCAGTCGAAAAGGCTGCGGCCGATGATGCGTCGGCGGTCCATGTAATAGGCGAAGAGCATCGCAAAAACCGTACCGGCAATGGAGACGATGAGCGCGTATTCAACGCTTCGCAGCATCGTCGACGAGCCGATGCGCCAGAGCTGGTCCCAGTATTGCAGCGTGAAGGAGTAGACACCTTTCGTGCTCTTCAAAAAGCCCGAGAGGAACACGCAGCCGTATTGCAGCACGATCATTACGAAGAAAACGGTGCTCAGCGCGATCATGCCCCAGCCCATTGCGCCGCAGTGCGGCAGCGAAAGGCCAAGCTCTGTCTGAGCGGTGCGGCTGGCGTCGGTCAGCCTGTCCGAGCGGCGCATCAGCGCGCGGTAGACGAAAAAGAACACAATGGACGGGACGAGCAGGAACATGTTCATCGCCGAGGACTTTTCAAGGTCCGAGTATCCAACGACTTGCAAATAGATGTCCGCGGCCAGCGTGCTGAAGCGCCCGCCGATGATGATGGGCGTGCCGAAGTCCGCGAGTGAGCGGACGAACGAGAGCAGCAGGCACACGAGCGTCGCGGACCGAATGAGCGGCAGGACAATATCGCGCAGGATGGCGCCGCCCGATGCGCCGAGGTCGCGCGCCGAGCGAAGGCTGCCCTCGTCCAGCTTTTCGAGGATGCCGGAGAGAAACATTGCGTTGAGCGGCACGAACGAGATCGACTGCATCAGGATGACGCCCCAGCGATTGTAGGGGTTCAGGCTCAGGTGCAGCAGGCGGTAGGTGATCCACCCGCGCCGCCCGTAGAGCTGGATATAGGCGAGCGACGAGACGAACGGCGGCGACACCATGGCGACGAGCATGATGATCATGCAGAGCGTCTTCTTCCACCCGCGCGCCGTGGCGCATACGAGCGCCGCTGAGAGCGAGAGGATAGTGGACAGCACTGCCGTAAAAACACCGACAAATACGCTGTTGCGCAGACTCTCGCCGTATTGGCGCAGAACAGTGCCGAACATTGCAAAGCTCACGCCGCCGTCCGCGCCGCGCAGGCTCCGCAGCGCGATGCACGCGATGGGCCAGAGAATGAACAGCAGCACGCTCCCGAGCAGGACAAGTAAGATCAGCCTGTCGGCCGCGTTTTCACATAGGGAAAAAAGGACATCGTGAGATGCCCTTTTTTCTGTATTTTTTTGGATAGCACCGGCGGATTTCATTTATTCCGCGGCAGCCTTGTCGCCCATCAGGGGCTCAAAGCGGTCGAGGATCTCGGTGCGCTGGGAACCGAACAGGGACAGGTCCTCCGTCATGAGGAGTGTAGGATCATAGGACAGCTCAATGCCTTCGATGGAGGGCTTGATGACCTTGATGCCGTTCTTCTGCTCGATCTCGGCGAGCTGACGGAGATGATCGTCGCTGCTGAAGAGCCACTCGACGAAGTACTTGGCGGCGTCGACGTTTTCAGCGTTCTTGAACACGGCCACACCCTCGGGGACCCAGGGCATCCCGTCAGAGGGGTAAACGATGGTCAGGTCGTTCTCCTCGGCGGCCTGCTCGATGCTGGCGTCGATGTAGGAGATGCCAACAGCGAACTCACCGGAAGAGACCTTGTTCTTCGGGTCAGATCCGCGCTTGCCGTAGTAGGCAATGTTGTTGTTCAGGGCATCGAAGTAGTCCCAGCCCTGATCGCCCTTGGCCTGCAGCAGCGCGTTGACCACGGCGTAGTTGGTGCCGGAGACGGCAGGGTTGGACATGACGATCTCGCCCTCATACTGGCTGTCGGTCAGGTCATCCCAGCTCTCGGGAGCGGTCAGACCCAGCTCCTCCATGAGAGAGTTGTTGAGCAGGAAGCCGACAATGGTGATGCCCTTGGAATACCAGTAACCCTCGGTATCCTTGTACTCGTCGCCGAGCTCGGCGGCCGCGTCAAAGGTGACGGGCTCAAGCAGGCCGTCGTCCTTGGCACTCATGAACGCGTCGATGCCGCCGCCGAACCACAGGTCAGCGGACGGGGTGCCGCCCTCGGCGCGGAGCTTGGAGAGCACCTCGCCGGAGGACATGGACAGGCATTCGACCTCCACGCCGGTGTCGGCGGTGAACGCGTCGAACAGGGGACCGTAGACGTCGCCGGTGGCGACGACCTTCATCGTGCCGGAGAGCTCGGGAGCGGTGTCCTGAGGCTCGTCGGGCGTCTGCGCGTCATCAGTCTTCGAGCCGCAGGCGACCAGAGAGAGCACCATCACGACGCAAAGCAGCAGAGAAAACAGCTTTTTCATAATTGACCTCTTTTCCAAATTTGCTAAAGAAATCCCCGCCGCTGTGCTGACAGTGGCGAGGACTATATTTTAGATAGAATAACGCAAAAAGTAAAATCGAAATTTGCACATGACTAAGGCGATCTCATCGAAAAAAACAATTATTTGGCAAACTGCGGATCAAGGACGGACAGCGCGTATGCCGCGTAGAGCGCTGTGCCGAGGGGGAGCGTTTCCTCGTCGATGTCGAAATCGCCGCGGTGGTTGGAGATGCAGGTGTGCGGCTTTTTGGGGTTTGCCGTGCCGAGGTAGGCGTAAGCGCCCTTCGTTTGCAGCAGATACTCGGCGAAATCGTCCCCGCTGAGCGACAGCGCGCGGTTTGCCGTCGCGGGGATGCCGAGCACGTCGGCGACGCGCTCGACCTCCCCGCACACACCGGCGTCGTTCGTGAGCGGCGTGGCGAAGTCGTCCCATTCGACCTCTGCCGTGCCGCCGTAAAGGGCGGAGATGTGTGCGGCCGCGGCGTTGATCGTTTCGCGAAGGTGCGCGCGGCTCTCGGGCGAGAACATGCGCGTCGTGCCCTCGAGCACGGCGGTCTCGGCCACGGCGTTGTAGGCCGTGCCGGCGTTCAGCTTGCCCACGCCGATGAGCACCGGCTCGACCGGCGAGGTCATGCGCGTGACGATGGACTGGAGCGCGACGACGAGCTCGCTTGCGATATAGAGCGCGTCCACGCCGAGCTGCGGCGTGGAGACGTGCGCGCTTTTGCCGTGGATGCGGATGATAAAGTGGTCGACGCCCGCGTTGTTGGCCCCCGGCTTGACGCCGACGGTCCCCGCGGGAAGGTCGGACGCCGTGTGCAGCCCGAAGACGCGCTGTGCGCCATCCAGCATGCCCGCGGCGATGAGCGGCCTTGCGCCCTGACCGATCTCCTCGGCGGGCTGGAAGAGGAAGCGCACTTCGCCGCCAAAGTCCGCGCGGTGTGCGCTCAAAACCTTTGCCGCGCCGAGAAGACACGTCGTGTGCGCGTCGTGGCCGCAGGCGTGCATCATGCCCGGCGTTTGCGAGCGGTAGGGCACGTCGTTCGTCTCCTGAATGGGTAAGGCGTCGATATCCGCGCGCAGCACGACAAGGCCGCTTCCATTGCCGTTGCCGGTCAAATGGCCGACAACGGCGGTCTCGCCGACGCGCTCGTGCGGGATGCCGCACCTGTCAAGCTCGCGCTCGATGCGCGCGGCAGTGTGGTATTCGTGCAGGCCGAGCTCTGGGGCGCGGTGAAATTCCCGCCGCAGTGCGATGAGTTCGTCGCGAAGCTGCTGGCACTCTTCTCTCAGGGCGTTCATGGCGAATTTCCTTTCTTAACCCTTGGCAGGGATCTTTTCGCGCAGGGATTCGAGACGGTTCAGCGCGTCGGTGAGCGTTTCGTCCTTCTTGGCGAAGTGCAGGCGGATGAGGTGGTTGACCGGCTCGCGGAAGAAGCTCGAGCCCGGCACCGCGCCCACGCCGACCTTGCTCGCAAGGTCCTCGCAGAATTGAAGATCGCTCTCGTAGCCGAACTCCGAGATGTCGAGCATCACGTAGTAAGCGCCCTCGGGGTCATTGTGGACGATCTTGAGGTCGTCAAGGCCCTTTAAGAACAGGTCCTTTTTGTGCGTGTACTCGGCCTGCAGCGCGTCGTAGTAGTCCTGACCGAAGTTGAGACCGGGGATGATGGCCTCCTGTAGGGGCGCCGCCGCGCCGACGGTGAGAAAGTCGTGGACCTTCTTCGCGCGGTCGATGATCTCCGGCGGGGCGATGATGTAGCCAAGGCGCCAGCCGGTGATGGAATAGGTCTTGGAAAGCGACGAGCAGGACAGCGTGCGCTCCCACATGTCGGGCAGCGTCGCAAAATAGGTGTGCCGGTGCGGGGCATAAATGATGTGCTCGTAGACCTCGTCGGTGATGACGTAGACGTCATATTTCTTGGCAAGACCCGCGATGATCTCAAGCTCCTCGCGCGTGAAGACCTTGCCGCAGGGGTTCGAGGGGTTGCACAGCACGAGCGCCTTGGGGTGCTGGCGGAACGCGTCCTCGAGCACTTCGGGGTCAAACGTGAACGACGGCGGCGTGAGCGGCACATAGATGGGCACCGCGCCGGAGAGGATCGTGTCGGCACTGTAATTTTCGTAGAACGGGGAGAAGATGACGACCTTGTCGCCGGGATTGGCGACGGTCATCATTGCGGCCATCATGGCCTCGGTGCTGCCGCAGGTGACGACGATCTCGCCGTTGGGGTCGATGTCGCGGCCCATGAAGTGGGACTGCTTCTTCGCCAGCGCCTCGCGGAAGTCCTGCGCGCCCCAGGTGATGGAGTATTGATGATAGTCCTCGTAGGCGACCTGAGAGAGGCGGTCGAGGATGGGCTTGGGCGGGTCGAAGTCGGGGAAGCCCTGGGAAAGATTCACCGCGCCGTACTGGTTGGAGATACGGGTCATGCGGCGGATGACGGAATCGGTAAAGCTCGCGGTGCGGTCAGAAAGTGCCTGCATTATTGTTTCCTCCTGTGAGATAAGATTTTCCGTTGTTCAAGATATGCTGCGGGTCGAGCGCCGTTTTGATGGCGTTCATGGCCTGTAAATTTTCCTTCGCCGTCTGGCGCAGGAAGTAGGGACGCTTCGATAGCCCGATGCCGTGCTCGCCGGAGGCGACGCCGCCGAGGCGATAGGCTTCGGCATAGGCCCTGTCCATGTTTTCGTGCAGCTCGCGCTGCCACGTTTCTTCATCCCGCTCGCCGCGCACGACGCACAGGTGCACATTGCCGTCGCCCGCGTGGCCGAAGCTGACCATCTGCATGCCGCTCCGGGCTTCCAAGTCGTTGATGAAGCGGATGAAGTCCGCCGTGCGGCTGATGGGCACGACGATATCGACCGGCTCCTGCTCGGAAACGGCCTCCACGGCCTTGACAAGCGCGCCGCGCACGCGCCAGATGTCAGCGCACTGCCGCGCGTCGGAGAGCTCGATAAAGTCGAGCGCGCCGTTTTGCAGCGCCAGAGAGCGCACGCGCGCGGCATTGGCCGTGACCTCTTCGCTTCTGCCGTCAAAGGTCAAGAGAATATAAGAGCCGGCGTCGGGGCGGGGATAAGAGACGCCGCAAAAGCGGTCGCCAAGCGCGACGACTTTGCGCTCCATGAATTCGACCGCCGTGGGGTTCGCATTCGCGCGCAGGATGGTCAAAACGCTCTGGATGCCGGTTTTCAGGTCGGCATACGGCACAAGCACGCTGAGCGAGGCCTCGGGCTTGGGAACAAGGCGCAGCAGGCACTTTGTGATGACGGCGAGCGTACCCTCCGAGCCGATGAGAAGGTGCTTGAGCGAGAGTCCGCTCGCGTCCTTGACCTGCTTGCCGCCGACTTGCATCACCGTGCCGTCAGCGAGCACGACCTCGAGTCCGCGCACATAGTCACGCGTGACGCCGTACTTCACCGCGCGCATGCCGCCGGCGTTCGTGCTGATGTTGCCGCCGATGCTCGAGGCCTTTTCGCCGGGATCGGGCGGGTAGAACAGCCCGCGCGCTTCGACATAGGCCTGCAAGTCCTGCAAGAGCATACCGGGCTCGACCGTGACGGTCATCGTGTTCTCGTCGAGCTCGAGCACGCGGTCCATGCGGGAAAGGTCGAGGGTGATGCCGCCCTCGAGCGGCACGGTAGAGCCGACAAGATTCGTCCCCGCGCCGCGCGGCGTGACGGGAACGCGGTGCTCGTGCGCGTAGCGCAGGAGCGCGCTCACCTCCTCGGTGGATAAGGGAAAGGCGAGCGCCTCGGCGCTGCCGTGGACGCGGCCGAGCACGTCGCTCTGGTATTCTGCGGGAATGTCCGCGCCGGTGAGCAGGCGGTTTTCGTCTGCAATGATGCGCCGCAGCGCGGAAAGATCAAGTGCCATAATAAATTCCTCCCGGAAAGGCGTACCGCCGCCCGCGCTCCCTGCGTTGCGGGAGCGCGGCGGCGGTCAGATGGTGTTTACTGATTGATCAAGTCCTGATCCCAGCCCACTGCGATAGATCGGAA
>OISA01000386.1_pt1 | contig 11533 bp, 9 predicted proteins | sample 1586431 | NCBI WGS metagenome assembly OISA01 (sample SAMN02675049, study PRJEB24791) | human gut metagenome, SKBSTL061 | isolation source: stool | host: Homo sapiens | place: USA
CCTGATCGCCGTTGGCGGGCTGATAGTACTTGTAGCTCAGGCCGTTGTTGGCAGCGTACAGCTTCACGCCGTCGAAGGTGCCCTGGTTGAAGGACTTATCCTTCAGCTGGCCCACGTCGGTGACGAAAGCGATCTCGTACTTGCCATCCTCGGAGGTCATCTCGTCGGCGATCTCGTCGGCGTTGGTGATCTCGGTGACTTCGGGGTTGTCGCCCTGGTTGTCGTCGGTCTTGGGGTCGTCCTTCTTGTCGCCGCAAGCGACCAGGGACAGCGCCATAACCAGAGCCAGGATCATAGCAAGAAACTTCTTCATGGTTATTCTACCTTCCTCAATTTTTTTATTTTCGCGCCTTGCGGCGGGAAAACCATCATTTCGGCACGGGGTCTTCCTCCTCCTGTGCCTTGCGCATTATAGCAGACTTTTTCGCCTTTGGCAAGTGAAAACCGCATTTTGCGGTAGAAATGTAAACAAATGTCATCAAAAATTTACATTTTGTTTGCGCGAAATGCACAAATGTATCACACATAGCGACAGCGCGAGATATCCTCCCGCGCTGCCGTGACCGTTGTTTACTTCTTGGCGGCCATCTTCACAGCCACCTCCAGGGCGATCTTCATCATGTTGGTGAAGGTGGTCTGGCGCTCCTCGGGGGTCAGTTCCTCGCCGGTGATGAGGTTGTCGGAGATGGAGCAGATGGCCAGCGCCCGCTTGCCGGTATAGGCGGCGGTGCAGTACAGACCGGCGGCCTCCATCTCCACGGCCATGACGCCCATCTTGGCGAAGCGCATGTTGCGCCCGGCGGCGTCGTAGAACGTGTCGGAGGAGTACAGATTGCCAACGGGCATTTTCACGCCCAGCTCCCTGGCGCTCTCTACGGCGGCCATCAGCAGGTCGAAATCGCAGATAGGGGCGAAGGAGCCGCCCAGCTCATACTGGCTGGCAAAGTCGGAATTGGTGCAGGCGCCCTGGCCGGCCACCACGCTGCCCAGCTCCAGGTCGGCCCGCATGGCGCCGGCGCTGCCCACGCGGATAATGTTTTCCACGTCGTATTGGGTGTACAACTCATAGGAATAGATGCCGATGGACGGGATACCCATGCCGCTGGCCATCACGGACACCGGCACGCCCTTGTAGGTGCCGGTATAGCCCTGCACACCGCGGACGTTGTTCACCAGCTTCGGCTCGGTGAGAAATGTCTCGGCAATGAACTTGGCCCGCAGCGGATCGCCGGGCATGAGAACGGTCTTGGCGAAATCGCCCTTGTTGGCGTTATTGTGGGGAGTCGGCATAGTGGTTCCTCCTTATATTTACTGTTCCATGGCCTTCACGGCCTTGACGATACGGCTGGTGCCCAGACGGTCCGCGCCCAGGGCGATGAAATCTTTGGCGTCGTTCAGATCCGCGATGCCGCCGGCGGCCTTGATCTTCTTGCCGTTGGTCATGTGGGCGGCCATGAGGGCGACATCCTCGCGGGTCGCGCCGCCGCCGGCAAAGCCCGTGGAGGTCTTGATATAGTCGGCGTGGGAGTTGGAGACGACCTCGCAGAGCTTGATCTTCTCTTCGTCGGTGAGCAGGCAGGTCTCGATGATGACCTTTAAGATGTTGCCGTGGCAGGAGATCTTGACGGAGTTGATCTCCTGAAGGATCTTGTCGTACTGGCCCTCCTTGACCCAGCCGAGGTTGATGACCATGTCGATCTCGGTCGCGCCGTCGGCGACGGCGGACTCGGCCTCCATGCACTTGATGCCGCTGGGCGTGTAGCCGTTGGGGAAGCCGATGACCGTGCAGATGGGCAGCTGGCCGAAGCCGTAGTGCTGCTGCTCGGCAACATAGTGCGCGGCGTGGTTCACATAGGTCTGCGGGATGCAGACGCTCGCGCAGCCGTATTTGATGCCGTCGTCACAGATCTGCTTGATGTCCTCCCAGGTGGCGGTCTGCTTGAGGAGGGTATGGTCAACGTGCTTGAGAATTTTCTTAACGTCCATGATATATTTCCTTTCTGTCGTTGAAAGCGTATTTGATCAAAAATCGTTTTATTTTAGCATGTTTCCGTGCTTTTGTCTACCGTTTCGGCAGGTCTCTTACAGTGCGCTGCCGAAATACTCCGTCATCGCGCGGATCAGGAATTCATAGTCCTGCACGCCCGCGGTCTCCCACGAAGAGTGCATCGCGAGCTGGGGCAGGCCGATGTCCACCGTGCTGACCGGCACGAGCGTGTCGGAGATCGAGCCGAGCGTCGAGCCGCCGGGAAGATCGGAGCGGTTGGACATGACCTGCGTGGGAACGCCCGCGTTTTCGCACACGGCGCGGAAAATAGCGCAGGAGCGGCCATCGGTCGCGTAGCGCTGATTGGCATTGAACTTGATGACGACGCCCTCGTTCATATACGGGCAGTTGTCGGGGTCGGCGTATTCACCGTGGTTGGGGTGCTGGGCGTGCGCGTTGTCCGCCGAGACGAGGAAGCTGCGCGCGAGCATCATCTGGAGTTCCTGCTCGTCCTTTCCGAGGCACAGGGCGATGCGGCGCAGCGTGTCGCGCAGGAACGTTGAGCCCGCGCCCTGCTTGGTGGACGAGCCGACCTCTTCATTGTCGAAAATGCAGCAGACGGCGATATTTCCGCTCTCCTTCGCCGCAAGGAAGCCCTCGAGGCAGCCGCAGGCGCACTCGAGATCGTCGAGCTTGGGAGAAAGGATGTACTCCTCGTTCTCGCCAAGCAGCGTCCCCTCGCCGCGGCAGTAGAGGAACAGGTCGCTGCCGAGGATGTCGTTTTCTGCAACGTCCGCGGCTTTGGCGACGATGGGCAGGATGCCGCCGCTGTCTTTGCCGCCGAGCAGCGGCAGCGTGTCGATATTCGCGAGGTACTTCATGCCGTCGTTCGCCGTACGGTTCATGTGGATGGCGACATTTGGAATGACGAGCAGGTCGCGGTCGACGCTCACGAGTTTTTCGACGATCTCGCCGTTTGCGCGCACGAAGACGCGGCCCGCGACGGAGAGTGGGCGGTCGAACCACGTGGACATCAGCATGCCGCCGTATTTTTCGGTCGAGAGCTGGACATAATGCGCGCTGCGGCGGTCGGGATGCTCTTTTAAACGGAATGCTGGCGAGTCGGAGTGCGCCGCAGCCATGGCGAAGCCGCCGTCGATCATCTCCGGCACGCGGAAGGCGATGGTGCTCGAGCCGTTGCGGCGGACGAAATACTTCCCGCCGGGGGCTACCTCCCAGCGTTCGCGTTCGGAAAGCTCGGTATAGCCGTTTGCGAGGAGCTTTTGGCGGATGTTCTCGGTCACATGGTAGCAGGTGGGGCTATTTTTGATAAAATGCAGCAGTTCTCTTGCCGGTGCATGTTGCATGGTGATGTCCTCCACAGTTTATTTTTGTTTGGCGGTATTATAGCACACGTCATGCTTCTCGGCAAGCGGACACTCCCTCTGTGCCGCACAAAACAGGGGCAGCATTTGTGCATTTGTCCATATTTGGTGGAATTATAGTTGATTCTTTTATCGAAATCCTTTATAATACAGTTGATTTCCGTCCCCCTCCCGCATCGAGCGGGCTTTTGTTTGCGCTCTTAAGCCGGAAGGAGGCTATTTCTATGAACGAATCCTCTTCTCCCGCGCCAGCTCCGGTCTCACCGCTGTGGACGCGGGATTTCACTATCATCACATTGGGCAGCGTGGTCTCGATGCTGGGCAATTCGATGTCCGGCTTCGCGCTGAGCCTGCTCGTACTGGATTACACGGGCTCGAACCTGCTCTATGCCATCTACATTGCAACGTTCACGCTGCCGCAGATCGTCATGCCGATCTTCTCGGGCGCGATCCTCGACCGCTTTTCGCGCAAGAAGACGATCTACACGCTGGACTTCCTTTCCTCCGGGGTCTACCTTGTCGCTGCGCTGATCCTGAGCCGCGGCTGGTTCAGCTTTCCGATGCTCGCGGTCTTCTGCTTTATCATCGGCTCGATCAACAGCATCTACTATGTCGCCTACGACAGCTTCTATCCCCTGCTGATCTCTGAGGGGAACTACTCCAAGGCCTACTCCATCGCGAGCGTGCTGGAGACGCTCTCGGCGCTCATCATCCCTATCGCAACATACTTTTATAATCTCTTCGGCATTGCGCCGCTGCTCGGCATCAACGCGCTGTGCTTCTTCATCGCCGCGACGGCGGAGACGCAGATCCGCGCCGAGGAACACTACATCGAAAAGCAGCGTGCCGCGCTCGCGCTCGAAGAGCAGCATTCCTCGGGCCGCCAGCTCCTGCGCGACATCAAAGAGGGCTTTCGCTATCTGATGAGTGAAAAGGGGCTTCTGCGCGTGGCCATCTATTTCACATTCAGCATGCTGGCCTCGGGCGCGTCGCAGGTCATCACGCTGCCGTACTTCAAGTCGACATTCGATAACGGCGAATACATCTATATGCTCGTCTGGGGCATGGCGATCTTCGGCCGCGCCATCGGCGGCGGCATTCATTATAAAATCAAGCTGCCTGTGCAGCATAAGTATTCCATTGCCCTGATGGTTTATGTCGTCATCTCGCTGTGCGAGGGCTTCTATCTCTACTGCCCGCTGCCGGTGATGATGGTCTCGTGCTTTTTAACGGGTATCCTCGGCGTGACGAGCTACACCATCCGCATCTCCGCCACGCAGAGCTACGTGCCCGACGAGAAAAAGGGCCGCTTCAACGGCGCGTTCAACATGCTCAACACCGTCGGCAGCTTCACGGGCAATCTGCTCGCGGGCGCGCTGGTGGCGTTTCTCCCCGTGCGCGGCGTGCTGACGGGCTTCATGCTCGTCACGGCGGCCGCGGCGGTCGTCGTCATCGGCGGCGGACGCAGGGACGTGTCCGCGATCTATAACCGGCAAGAATAAGAAATGTAACAATAAAAATTTGATGGAGGAAACAACATGAAATTTTCCGAAATGACCTACACCCGCCCCGATCCCGCGACGAGCAAGCAGCGCCTTTCCGCGCTGACGGCGGAACTCAAGGCCGCCAAGAGCTATGAGGAAGCGCGCAAGGTGTTCCTTTCGCAGCAGGAGCTGATGAGCCACATCTCCACCGCCGCGACGCTCGCGAGCATCCGCCACTCGATCGACACACGCGACGAATTCTACGACGGCGAAGAAAAATTCTGGAACAACTTCAACCCCGAGCTTGAGGAATACAATCAGGCGTGGACGGCAGCGATGCTCGAAAGTGCCTTCCGCGCGGACTTTGAGAAGGAATACGGCGATCTGATGTTCGTCAACGCCGAGATCGCGCTCAAGACCTTCTCCCCCGCCATCATTCCTGAATTGCAGCAGGAAAACGACCTGACGCAGGAGTATGAAAAGCTGCTCGCCTCGGCGCAGATCCCGTTCGAGGGCAAGGTCTACACCCTCTCGCAGCTCTCCCCGTTCAAGACCTGCGCTGACGATGAAAAGCGCCTTGCCGCATGGAAGGCCGAGGGCCAGTGGTACAAGGACAATCAGGCGAAATTCGACGAGCTCTACGACAAGCTCGTGCATCTGCGCGACGCGATGGGCAAAAAGCTCGGCTACGAGGGCTATACCACGCTCGGCTACTACCGCATGGGCCGCAACTGCTATACGAAAGACGATGTCGAGAAGTTCCGCGAAGCGGTCGTCAAGTATCTCGTTCCCGTGGCGGACAAGGTGTACCGCGAGCAGGCCAGACGCCTGGGCAAGCAGTATCCGATGAGCTTTGCCGACAACGCGCTCGAATTCCGTTCCGGCAATCCCCGCCCCGCGGGCACGCCGGATGACATTCTCGCCCAGGGTATGAAGTTCTACAGCGAGCTTTCGCCCGAGACGAAGGAATTCTTCGAAACGATGCTGCGCGACGAGCTGCTCGACGTGCTCTCGACCGAGGGCAAGCAGGCGGGCGGCTACTGCACGAGCATCATGGACTATGAGGTTCCCTTCATCTTCGCCAACTTCAACGGCACGCAGCACGACGTCGAGGTCGTGACGCACGAGGCCGGTCACGCCTTCGAGGCCTGGACGAACCGCAAGCGCATCCCCATCGACTACATCTGGCCGAGCATGGAGGCCTGCGAGGTCCACTCGATGTCTATGGAATTCTTCGCCGAGCCGTGGGCGGACGGCTTTTTCGGCAAGGATGCGAAAAAGTTCCTCTACAGCCACCTCTCCGGCGCGCTGACGTTCATCCCCTACGGCACGATGGTCGACCACTTCCAGCACATCGTGTATGAAAAGCCCGAAATGACGCCCGCCGAGCGCCACGCCGTTTGGAAGGAGCTTCTCGGCATCTATATGCCGTGGATGAAGCTTGACGGCGAGATCCCGTTCTACTCCGAGGGCATGGGCTGGCAGCGCCAGCACCACATCTATTCGAGCCCCTTCTATTATATTGACTACTGCCTTGCCCAGACCGTGGCGCTCGAATTCTGGGCGATGATCCGCAAGGATGTCAAAAACGCCTGGCAGCACTACATGGCCTACACCGTGCAGGGCGGCAGCCGGACGTTCACCGATCTTCTCAAAAACGCCGGCCTTGAAAGTCCGTTTGACGAAGCGTGCCTTCGCGGCGTGTGCGCCGAGGCGGAGAAGGCGCTCGCGGACTTTGACCTCACGGGCATCGAATAATGGGTGAACAGCGCAAAAAACACAACCGCCGCGAGCACCTGAACGACTTTCATCTGAACATCGCGGGCGAATATGTTTACGACGGGGCACTCTACGCCTGCCAAAGCGATGATGCAAAGCAACGCAGATCTAAGCGCGCCGTGTGGGGAATGGCAGCCATTCTGACCGTTGCGGTCGCCGCGGGCGGGTGCATTCCTGCGCCAGGGATGCAGAACTGTTTTTACGTTCTGCTCCCCTACCTCGGCGAGTTTCTGGGCGCGGCGAGCGTCATCTGGGCGCTTGCAAAGCTCGGAACGGACTGGAGCACGGTGCGCGAGTACAACTACAAAAAAAGCGTGGCCGTTCTGCCCGTGCGAACGGCGGTCACGGCGGTCTTTTCGGGCCTTGGCATCGTGTGCGAATTGATCTTCTTTTTCGTCAATGACCACGCAGGACAGACGTTTTTTGCGCTGCTCTATGTCCTGCTGAAGCTGATAGCCCTACTGAGCGCCCTTGTTCTGCGCGCCGAAATTATGCAGGCAGAATGGGACAAATTGCCTAAAAAAAATAACTTCTAAGATTTTACTCTGTACAATGTGCATCCTTTCATGCTATAATCAAAAAAAATCTACGCGCTGTTTTTCGGCGCACAGATGTCCATAGGAGGCGCACTCCCCCTTTCCGCGCGTGTATACGCGCGGGCACCTTACTTTGTGCTGCACGGGGCGACCCGTTTTAGCAAAAATTTATAAAGGAGTAGATTCAATGAAAAGAACACTTGCACTGATCCTTTCTCTGGTCATGTGTCTTGGTCTTCTGGCCGGCTGCGGCGACAAGAAGACGGACGACGGCCAGACCGACGGCAAGACGCTTGTTGTCGGCACGCAGAACTTCGACGGTAAGTTCTCCCCCTTCTTCTATACCAATGACTATGAAAACCAGGTCATGGGTATGGTCTTCGACGGTCTGTTTCTCGTCGACCGCGAGGGCTCTGTCGTCCTCAAGGGCATCGAGGGCGACGTCCGTCCCTACAACGGCACCGACTATACTTACAAGGGCATTGCCGACTGCGACATCGTTGAAAACAGCGACGGCACGGTCGACTACAACATCACCCTGAAAGAGGGCGTCAAGTTCTCCGACGGTGAGGAAATGACCATCGACGATGTCATCTTCTCTTACTATGTCCTGCTTGACCCCGCTTATGACGGCGTTTCCACGCTGTACTCCCTGCCCATCAAGGGTCTGGAAGCCTATCGCAGCGGTATGGACACTGTGCAGAACCTGATCCTCGCCGCCGGTCCTGACGCCTACGCCGCCAACGACTTCTACACCGAAGAGCAGTACAACGCTTACTGGGCCGCCTTCAACGCCGCCGGCGTGAAGTTCGCCCAGGAGATCCTTGACTACGTGGTCGACTCCGGTTCCGCCACCGCTGATGACTCCGTCGCCGCGCAGGCTGGCAACTGGGGCTTCGATCTCGCCGATGACGCGACCGTCGAAGACTTCTGGGCTGCCATCGTTGCTAAGTACGGCTACGACATCTCCGATGACGGCATCAACGCCGAGACCGCCGGCACCAGCATCTCCTCCTTCCTCGAGGCCGAGCTGGGCGACGCCTACACCGACTATACCGTCGCCGTCCAGACCGGCGAGTCCGCTCCCAACGTTGCCGGTATCGTCAAGACCGGTGACTACTCCATGACCGTCACCCTCACCGAGGTCAACGCCACCGCCATCTATCAGCTCCCCGTCACCGTGTGCCCCATGCACTACTATGGCGAGACTGACAAGTATGACTACGACAACAACATGTTCGGCTTTGTCAAGGGCGATCTGTCCCACGTCAAGTCCGTGACCTCCACCCCCATCGGCTCCGGCCCGTACACCTTCGAGAGCTGGTCCAACGGCGCTGTCACCCTGCAGAAGAACCCGACCTACTGGAAGGGCGAGCCCAAGATCGACACTGTCATCTGGCGCGAGATGACGGACGAAGATAAGATCCCCGGCGTTGTCTCCGGCACGATCGACGTAACTGACCCCTCCTACTCCAAGGAAGCTGCCGAGCAGATCAAAGAAGCCAACTCTAACGGCGAGATCTCCGGCGATACCATCCAGACCGACCTCGTCGCCAACCTCGGCTACGGCTATGTCGGCTTCAACGCCAACCGCGTGAAGGTCGGCGACGGCAACGGCGGTGATGAGGCCTCCAAGGATCTGCGTAAGGCCATCGCCACGGTTATCGCCGTTTACCGCGATGTCGCTGTCGACTCCTACTACGGTGAGTTCGCCAACGTCATCAACTACCCCATCTCCGACACCTCCTGGGCCGCTCCGCGCGTTACCGATGAGGGCTACAAGGTCGCCTTCTCCGTTGACGTCAACGGCAACGACATCTACACCGAAGGCATGAGCGCCGACGACAAGTACGCCGCCGCCAAGCAGGCCGCTCTCGGCTACTTCGAGGCTGCCGGCTACACCGTCGCTGACGGCAAGATCACCGCTGCTCCCGCCGGCGGCCGCATGGACGCTGAAGTCATGGTTGGCGGCAGCGGCAAGGGCGACCACCCCTCCTTCATGGCTCTGACCCTCGCGTCCGACGCTCTCAAGGAGATCGGCTTCAACCTGATCGTCTCCGATATGTCCAACTTCGCCGAGATGACCAACGCGATCAACGCCGGTACTGCCGACATGTTCGCCATGGCATGGCAGGCCACGCCCGACCCGGATATGTTCCAGATCTATCACAGCAAGGGCGGCTCCAACGAGAAGTCCTACTGGATCAAGGATGCCGACCTCGATGAGCTCATCATGATGGCGCGTCAGTCCACCGACCAGACCTACCGCAAGACCCTGTATAAGCAGTGCCTTGACATCGTGGCCGACTGGGCGGTCGAGATCCCCATCTATCAGCGCCAGAACTGCGTGATCTTCTCCGCCAAGCGTGTCAACCTCGACACCGTGACGCCTGATATCACGACCTACTGGACCTGGTACAACGACATTGAGCTGCTCGACCTGCAGTAAGCTCCGTCGCTGCACAAAAACGTTACTTAGGCGCATGGCTACCCTGCGGCTTCTGCCGCGGGGTAGCCTGCCTCAGGCACATCTGCTTATGATCCAAATGCCCCGGTGCATCGGAGCATTTGGCTGATATGCAGAGAGAGACATATCAAACCCGAAACGGCGACAAGGCCCCGGGCGCGGGGCGGCCGTTATCAAAAAACGGAGGGATTCTATGCGCAAATATCTGGTAAAACGCCTGCTGCTGTCGGTGGTGATCCTCTTTTTTGTGACATTCATCATCTACGTGCTTATGCGCTGCATGCCCAGCTCCTACGTGGAGAATATGGCGCGGCAGCTCTCGCAGGCTCCCGGCTCCAAGCCCTATGAGGAGTGGCTGGCACAGCTCAACGCACAATACGGTCTGGACCTGGGCCTCATCCCCGGCTTTTTCGTCCAGCTCAAGAACCTGTGCACCGGCAACTTCGGCGACAGCTGGAAGTATACCGTGCCCGTCATCCAGAAGTTCAACGAGGTCATCTGGGTCTCGTTCATCATGGGCGCTATCTCGCTCGTGTTCGAGCTTCTCATCGCGGTGCCGCTCGGCATCGTGGCTGCCACCAAGCAGTACAGCGTGACTGACTACACCGTCACGACGGTCGCACTGCTGGGTATGTCGCTGCCGACGTTCTTCTTCGCGACGCTCTTAAAGCTCATCTTCTGCATCAAGCTCGGCTGGTTCGACCTCGTCGGCCTCACAGGACGTGACTTCAACTCCCTCAGCCAGTTTGGTCAGATCCTCGATATGGCAAAGCATCTGGTGCTGCCCATCGTGACGCTGGTCTTCATTTCCATCGGCCCGTGGATGCGCTATGTGCGCACGAACATGCTCGAGGTGCTCAACGCCGACTACATCCGCACCGCCCGCGCCAAGGGTCTTTCCGAGCATAAGGTCATCTATCACCACGCCTTCCGCAACACGCTCATCCCGCTCGTGACGTTCATCGGCGGCTCGCTGCCCGGCCTTTTTGCCGGCGCGCTCATCACAGAGACGCTGTTCGCCATCCCCGGCATCGGCTTCATCTCGTATAACGCGATGGTCGCGGGCGATATCCCCTTCTCCATGTTCTACATGACGTTCCTGGCGATCCTGACCCTGCTGGGCAACCTGATCTCCGACATCCTGTACGCGGTGGTCGACCCCCGCGTGCGCATCGCGTAAGAAAGGAGGCGCTAATCCATGTCTGAAGAAAAGAAGATCAACGATCAGCAGGAGAGCGGCTCCCCCGAGCAGCTTTCCCTCAACGACGACCGCCGCGTCAAGGTCCTTTCCCCGGGCACGCTGGTCGCCAAGCGCTTTTTCCGCAACCGCCTCGCGGTCGTGGGTCTGACGATCCTCGCCGTGATGTTCGTTTTCTCCTTCATCGGCGGCCTCATCAGCCCCTACGGGCAGGACGAGGTCTTCTACCGCGACGATATCCAGCTCAAGGAATACGCCGCCATGAGCGAGAACACCGAGTACCGCTATCTCGTGGCCGACGGCCAGGAGTTCGGCACGATCCTCCAGGCGCAGCTCACGCTGCACATGGGCAAGGACGACAGCTTCTCCTACAAGGGCGTCACCTACGACGTGACCGAGGAGGGCGACTCGCTCTACTCCGTCTCGAGCGGCGGCAGACTCCTTGCCATCGCCTATAAGGACATCATCAGCGCCAACGACCCCAGCCAGAAGTTCGGCTTCAACTTCAGCTTCAACGCCCTCAAGGCGCACGCCAACGGCGAAGCGGAGTTTACGGCCAACGGCAAAACCTATACGCTTGATGAAGACAGCGTCATGCTGAATGGCGAGGAGATCGCCTACATCAGCCGCTTTGTCATCCAGTCCAAGGTCAGCGGCACGGTCATCACCAAGGACTTCAAAGAGCGCGTGCAGCAGG
>OISA01000388.1_pt1 | contig 11519 bp, 8 predicted proteins | sample 1586431 | NCBI WGS metagenome assembly OISA01 (sample SAMN02675049, study PRJEB24791) | human gut metagenome, SKBSTL061 | isolation source: stool | host: Homo sapiens | place: USA
GCCTGCAAAATACTTTGCAGGTAGTCAAAGCTAACCTCGAACCACTTGAGAAGGTAATTTCTATATGAAAAAGACACGACTGACGATCATTCTATTGATGATTCTAACGCTTGTTTCTGCAATTATTACGCTTTGCATGGGAGCAGTCCGCATTCCGGTACAAGATACACTATCGATCCTGCTTCGGCACCTGTTCGGGACAGACACAGGCACCTCGGTATCTTTGGCATTTGAACAGATCGTCTGGCAGATCCGAATGCCCCGAATTATTCTGGGCTTTCTGACAGGAAGCGGGCTGGCCCTCTGTGGCTGCGTGATGCAGGCAGTTGTCCAAAACCCAATGGCAGACCCATATATTCTTGGTGTGTCGGCAGGCGCAACGCTGGGAGCCACTGGTTCACTCTTTTTAGGGCTGGGCGTGATCTCCGGCTTTTGGGCCTTTGTAGGAGCAGGCGGTGCCTGCTTTCTCGTATTGGCCCTCTCCTCGGCGGACGGTAAAACCACCTCGGTCAAACTGATTCTCTCCGGCATGATTGTCAATGCACTGCTGACAGCATTTTCCAACTTTATCATTGCGGTAGCAGGCGATTCGGACGGTATGATGTCCATCAAGTTCTGGACGATGGGCTCCCTGACCCGCGCCGGATGGAAAAACATCGGCCTTATCACACTGATCGTACTGGCGGCAGCAGTCTTTTTCCGGACGCAGGCGCAGACGCTGGATGGCCTGATGTTGGGCGAGGAAGCAGCTTCCACCATCGGCATCAACACCTTCCGGTGTCGGTTGGTTTACCTGCTGGTGCTCTCGGTGCTGACCGGTGCACTTGTATCGGTTTGCGGCACTATCGGATTTGTGGGGCTCATCATCCCGCATGTTTCCCGCGCCATTGCCGGCACAGCCCACCGAAAACTACTGCCGATTGCGGCATTATCCGGCGGACTGTTCATGCTTTGGGTAGATGCCATCGCCCGCAGTCTGATTCCCAACACCGAGCTGCCTGTGGGCATCTTCACCGCCTTGATGGGTGCGCCGTTCTTCGTCTATGTGATGGTGCGTAAAAAATATGGATTTGGAGGCAATTGAATGAGACTGGATGCGAAAGACGTAAACATTTCGATTTCCGGCAAACCAATTGTACAGCATCTCTCCATTGAGGTGCCGGACCGGAAATTCTCGGCCTTGCTGGGTGCCAACGGCAGCGGCAAGACCACTCTACTCCGCTCCATCTACCGCACACAAAAGATGGACAGCGGCATCGTTCGTCTGGATGACGAGGACATCACACACTTTCCCGGCAAAAAGCTGGCGCGGAACATGGCGGTGATGGGACAATTCAACCAGATCAATTTTGACTATACCGTGCTGGACATCGCCCTGATGGGACGGTATCCCTTCCATTCCTTGCTGGAGCAAGAACGGGAGAGGGACTACGAGATAGCTTTGGAAGCACTGGACAAGGTTGGTATGAAAAACTACCGTGACCGTAACTTTCAGTCTCTCTCGGGCGGCGAAAAGCAGCGAGTGGTTCTGGCCCGCGCGCTGACCCAGTCGCCCAAGATCCTGATCCTAGACGAACCGACAAATCATCTGGATATCCGTTATCGGTTAGAAATCCTTTCAATCATCAAAGATTTGCAGATCACGGTCCTGGCAGCGCTGCACGATCTGAGCCTTGCAGCACAATTCTGCGACCACCTCTATCTGATGAAACAAGGCGAAATTGTAACGCAGGGCCAGCCTCAAGCGGTGATAACCCCCGAAAATCTGCGCCGAATCTTTGATGTAGAAGCCTGTGTGTACCCCAGCCCGATCAACGGAAAACTGATGATTCAATATCTATAACAAAAACGCGGGAGTACCCCGCAGAAAGAGGAACCTTTATGAAAAAGAAAACCCTGAGTGTTGCTGCCGCGGCACTGGCAGCCGTCATGCTGACCACTGGCTGTGGTCAGACCGCATCTTCTGTGGCATCGTCTGCTGCCGCCTCCTCTGAGATTGCTTCGTCTGTTGCCGAGAGCACCGTCTCCGCCGAAGAGACCTCTTACCCCCTGACCCTGCAGATTTATGACGCTGATGGCAATGCTGTGGATATGACCTACGATCATGCCCCCGAAAAGGTGCTGTCCACCCAGTTGTCCATGACCGAGCTGCTCATTAAGCTGGGGCTCAAGGACAAAATTGTCGGTGTGTTCGATAATGACAACGCCCTGAAAGGCGACATCGCCGATGAAGTTGCTTCGCTGAACAGCCTTGGCGATAAGAAGTCTGTTTCCAAGGAGACTATCCTTGCCACCGAGCCGGATCTGATCCTTGGCAAGGGTCCTCTGATGTTCACCGAAAGCAGCATTGGCACCGTCCAATCCTATCAGGAACTGGGCATTCCCGTCTATACCGAGTTGGCCAGTGCTTCCACTGACCAGGCTCTGGACAACATCGTAGAAGATGTGCGGAACATTGGCGAGATTTTCAACGTGCAGGAGACTGCAAACGCTTACGCTGACGAGCTGCAGGAGAGAATCGACGCGCTGATGGACAAGGTCAGCGGCCAGAGTGGAGAGCCCCTGAAGGTTCTGTTCATGGCTGGCTACGCCGATGGCACCTTCGTGGCCTTCAATTCCAAGATGAGCAGTTGTATGCTGAATGCCCTGAACGCTGAAAATGTTCTGGACAAGGGCGGCAACGGCCTGACGCTGGAGAATCTGGTCTCCATGAACCCGGATATCATCGTCTACGTCCGCGCAGACCGCTTTGGTTCCACCGATGCCGACGCGGTGGAGCAGCTGACCTCCAACGCCGTCGTGCAGGAGGTTCCCGCCATCGCCAACCAGAAGGTCATCGAGATGGATTATGATGACGTAATGGACTACGGTGCACGGGTCATCGATTCTGCTGAGACCCTGTACAACTTCATGTACAGTGCATCTTAACGGAACCTGAAATCAAAAATTTCGGTTATGGCAGAATACGGGTGGGCGGAAAGCCCATCCGTTTTTTGTAAATGCGGCTGAAATAACAGGCATCTCGGTAGCCGACCTCATGAGCGGCCTGTGTCACAGTGTAGTCGCCGGAACGCAAAAGCTCAGTGGCTATTCGGACACGATAATTGATGAGGTAATCGATGGGGCGGATGTTTTTGTACTTATAAAAGAGATAGCTGACATGTCCAGCTTTCTCATTGACCTGCTCGGCCAGTGCGTCCAGCGTCAGCGGCTCTGCATAGTGCTCTGCGATGAAATCCAGCAGGATGCTCATGATTTGGCTTTCATTGTAAGTTTCCTCGGGCTGAAAATCTGCAAAAATCTGGGCGAAGAACTCTTCTGTCAGCTTTTCTTGCTGGTACTGGCTGCGGATGTCAGCGTCCGGGTGGAGCTTTAGGATCTGCTCCAGAATGGAAAAGGTCTGTTCCGGATTTTTGAGCTTGTGGGAGAACAGCAAAGGCCGGTCGTTTTCGTAGTACATATTGATGTAGTGGAAATCCTGCTCGCCCAAGGCCGAAATGGTCAGGGTCTTGTCGGGACATCCGTGCAGGAATAGTCCTCGCTTGGCAATGAAGGGTTCGTGCTCAAATGAGAAGATGGCCCGACCCGACACCGGAACAATCAGTGCACTTTTCAGGGTGCGGTAGCTATTACTCTCACCAGCGTGCAGGGTAAAGCTGCGGAAGCCGACAGACTCGATTCGGCCCTGATTGTATTCCTGAAATAAAATTTCCAGCGGATTAGGAAGCGCGGATATTTGATTCATTGGGAGCTCCTTTGTGCAAAAGCGGTTAGTTAATGCTAATATAGCACAAAATGCTACCGTTTGTCTATGTGGGGAGCACCCCACACTGCGTAATAATTGACAAAAAAGGGTGGTTATGGATGGATATTCTAAACCTCGGTTCACATCGAATTGGAGCCCGGTTCCCGGAAAAGGGACTGCGCAAAGGCAAAAATCCTGCAATCCTACTCAACGATGGGGAACTGATTGAGCAGTTGAATCTGCGCACGGAACGAGCAGTGTTGGTGGGGGTATACCCCAATAACAGACTTTCAGAGTATACCCCGTGGCCAGAACCGGCTTTTCGACCGGGCACACCGGATTTTGGCGGGCAGCTAGGACAATATCATCGAGAACTGAACAACGAAATTCTCCCGGCGCTTATAGACGAATACGCCCTTGACACGGAAAAACTGGCGTATGGCGGCTATTCGCTGGGCGGTCTGGCTGCAACCATGAGTCTCTGGGAAACAGATGCCTTTGCTGCAGTATTTTCCCTCTGTGGGTCGTTCTGGTATCCGGGTGTTGCCGATTTCATAGAGGAACATGTCCCCAAAAACTACTCCGCACAGGTTTATCTGCAAAATGGTATCCGGGAGGGCGAAGGCCACAACAACCGTCTGTGTGATGCCTATAGCTACGCCCAACGAGTCCACACTGCCCTGCAAGCGACATGTGGAGCTAAAACTGTGCTGGATGACTACGGCCATCATGACCGGCAAAGTGAGCGTCTTAACGCTGCACTGCGTTGGGTGGAACGTGTGCTATGAATCATTGGCGTAAATTTTGGCGTATGCTGAATCAAGGTGCATTTTATAATCACCAGCGACGAGCTGATTTAACCGCAGGGAACGCCGATTGGTAGCATAAAATCCTTATATGAAACAAAAAGCGGCAGCTACGTTGTTTTTCGCAACATAGCTGCCGTATCTTCGTTTTGGGAGTTCGGTGTACCTACTACACCAATCCGTCTATTCACTTCTTACACCACACCGCTTTGTAAGGCTCTTTTTCGGGAAAACGTCCCAAAATTGGTGTAGTTGTGGTGTAGTACCGCAGATGTCGCTTGAAATCTGTTCATAATTTCATCGTATCTGCGTTTTAATTTTGCATTTTACTGCTCAATCGGCTTCATCGTGGGGAACAGCAGAACATCGCGGATGGAGGCGCTGTCGGTGAGCAGCATGACCAGGCGGTCCACGCCGAAGCCCAGGCCGCCCGTGGGGGGCAGACCGTACTCCAGAGCGTTGACGTAGTCGTAATCCACCTGAGCCTTGCAGTCGGGCTCAATGGCCTTGCGCTCGGCGACCTGACGCTCAAAGCGGCCCTTCTGGTCGATGGGGTCGTTCAGCTCGCTGAAGGCGTTGCCGTACTCGGTGCAGTCGATGAAGTACTCAAAGCGCTCGGTAAAGGCGGGATCGTCCGGCTTGCGCTTGGCCAGCGGGCTGATCTCGACAGGATAATCATAGATAAAGGTGGGCTGGATCAGCTTGTCCTCAACAAAGGCATCGAAGAACTCGGCCAGAATGGCACCCTTGGTGGGGACCTCGGGCAGCTCCACATGATGCTCCTTGGCAGAGGCAATGGCATCCTCGTCGGACTTCCAGTCGTTGAAGTCCACGCCGGAATACTTCTTCACGGCCTCCACCATGGTCAGGCGCTCCCAGTGGCTCATATCGATCTGCTTGCCCTGGTAGGTGATCTCCAGGCTGCCGCAGACCTTGAGGGCCAGGCGCTTGTACAGCTCCTCCACCAGGTCCATCATGCCGTGGAAATCGGTAAAGGCCTGATACAGCTCGATGCTGGTGAACTCGGGGTTGTGCTTGGGGTCCATGCCCTCGTTGCGGAAGATGCGGCCAACCTCGTACACGCGGTCCATGCCGCCCACGATCAGGCGCTTGAGGTACAGCTCGGTCTCAATGCGCAGGACCATGTCCATGTTCAGGGTGTTGTGGTGGGTGTAGAAGGGGCGGGCGGACGCGCCGATCTCGAACGGGGTCAGGATGGGGGTATCCACCTCCAAGAAGCCCTTCTCGTCCAGATAAGCGCGGATCTCCTTCAGGATCTGGCTGCGCTTGACGAAGGTATCCTTCACCTCCGGGTTGGCGATCAGGTCCACATAGCGCTGACGGTAACGCATCTCGGTATCGGTCAGGCCGTGGAACTTCTCGGGCAGGGGGCGCAGGCTCTTGGCCAGCAGGGTCAGCTCGGTGGCACGAACGCTCAGCTCGCCGGTCTTGGTGCGGAACACCTCGCCCTTGACACCGATGATATCGCCCACGTCCAGCTTCTTGAAGGCGGCGTAGGCCTCCTCGCCCAGCTCGTCGCGGCGGACATACAGCTGGATATCGCCCTTGTCGTCGCGCAGGTGGGCAAAGCTTGCCTTGCCCATGACGCGCTTGGACACCAGACGGCCGGCCAGTGCGACCTTCTTACCGCTGTCGGTCTCGTTGGGCAGCTCCTTGAACTCTTCCTTCAGGTCGGCAGAGTATGCGTCCTGCGGGAACTTGGTCAGGGTGAAGGGGTCGTTTCCGGCAGCCTGCAGGTCGGCCAGCTTCTGGCGGCGCACCTGCACCTGCTCGCTCTCAGACAGGCCCTGAGCGGGGTTTCTCTTTTGCTCTTCCATGGTTTCCTCCCGTTCAGGCTCAGTTTGCGGCGTGGGTGATGGCCAGCACTTCGTACTCGACGGTCTGGCCGGAGGGCAGCAGGACCTCAGCCTTCTCGCCCACGGCCTTGCCCAGCAGAGCGTGACCCACGGGGCTCTCGTCGCTGATCTTGCCGTTGATGGGGTCAGCCTCGGTGCGGCCAACGATGTCGTACTCCTCGGCCTCATCATCGCCGATCATCTTGATGGAGACGTGGGTGCCAACAGCAACGCTGTCCACGCTCAGCTCGCTCTCGTCGATGATCACAGCGTTCTTGACCATCTGCTCCAGCTCGGTGATGCGGTTCTCCACCAGACCCTGGGTGTTCTTGGCTTCATCGTACTCGCTGTTCTCAGAAAGGTCGCCGTGGCTGCGGGCTTCCTTGATCTCCTCGGCCAGCTCCTTGCGGCGGACCGTCTTGAGGTATTCCAGTTCGTCCTGCATCGCCTTCAGGCCGGAAGCGGACATCTTGATTTCTTGTGCCATTTTGGATCTTCTCCTTGTCTATTGGATTGACGCAGCCGCAAAGCCGCGCACGAATGCTATTATGACTGTTCTATTATAATAGCAAGCCGGGAGCTTGTCAATAAAAACCACGGCGCTAGAGCGGAAAAAGCGGCGGTTTCGGCTCCCGCCCCTATGCAGAAGCGCCCCACCGGTTCCCCGGCAGGGCGCTTCCACAGGTTATTTGGGAATAGAGAATGGTTCGGTTGTGGGGGCAACCCCCCAGTCGCTTTCAGCGACAGCCCCCGCTAATAGGGGGGCCCTTGGCATGGCGGATAGTTTCACCTTTTTGCCAAGGCCGCCCCTATTAGGGGCGGTGGCATCCCGAAGGGATGACGGTGGGGTTTACTTTTCCTGTGCCTTATTCCACACGCGGATCACTTCAACACGGCTCACGGAATCGGTATCCACATAGGTCTCGCCGTTGTCCTTTGCGGCCTTGAGCAGATCGTTCTCCACAGCCCAGGCAATGGCCTTCTGGGTATCGGTTGCATCGGCGGGCAGAACTGCGGCGGGTGCGGGCTTACCGGCATGGTTCCACACCAGCAGGGCCAGCTCGGCACGGTTTGTGGGGATGGCAGTACCAGCGGGCAGAGCGGTTTTCAGGTACAGCTCCGTGCCCAGCTGGTAACCCTGCCATGCCAGAATGGCGGTACCAGCAGCGGCAGTGCCGACTACTGCGGCGGTGCCCAGAATATTGGGCTCGTCCTCCTCAATGGAGGCATCCTTTGTCATGGCTTCGATGGTCACGCCACCGGCAGGCATCTGGAACTTCAGGGGGTTGTTCTTGACATCCACATCCAGCGTTTCATCGGTGGTAATCGTCCACTGGTCAAATGCAACGGCATCGCTCTGGCTGGTGTAGGTCACGGTCACGTCAGCCTTTTCGGGCACTTTGGCGATCAGCTCGCCCTTGTCGTTCTTCTCAGCCTTGATCTCTTCGTCACCATTCTTAATGGTAACATCAGCATTCTTAACGGTCAGGGTGTAGAGCTTGGTTGCAGGGGTAAGTTCGGCGGCCTTTTCGACAACAACGATATCCGTGCCGCACTCACTCACAATCTTGTCCCCATTTTTCAGGACAATACCAAAGGTATGCGTACCGGCCTTGCCATAGGTTACATCCAGCTTGCGATTCTGGCCCATCAGCTCGGAAATGGTGTATTCTTTCTTGTCCAGCACTTTGCCGTTCAGCATCACACTGGTAACATCATCATCGTAGGTCAGCGAAATCTTGATATTGTTCACATTTTGCTTGAGATCTTTAATATCATCGCCGGGAGTAACCGTAACATTCACATCAGCAGGGGTGTTGACCAGATAGTTACTCTTGGAAACTTTTGCAGTCAAAGAGGTATTCTGATATTCATGCCACTTCGCATAAAGAGTTGTATTACCAGTGATGGCCTGCTTATCATATTTGGTTTTGAAGTTTTCATCCATATACCAGCCATCAAATACCCATTCGTTGGTACTGTCGCTCAGCTCAGGCAGGCCAGTAACAGAAGCACCATATTCAACAGGAGGCATAGCATCAGGCTGTTCACCATGCCCATTGTTGTTAAGGGTCACAGTGTACTTGTTCTTTGTCCACTTGGCGTAATAGGTTTTACCCGTTACGGGGGTCGTTACTGCTTCACCCGTCAGTCCGGCATTATCATACCAGCCGGCAAAGGTGTAACCGGCCTTTTCGGGAGTAGCCAGCTTACCTTCTTCAAATGTGGTATTTTCTGCAAAAACTCCACCATTCGTGATAGCGAATACAGAACGATTCTCCGTGATTTGATTGGTAATCGTATTTTTCTGTTCTTCACTATTTACATAAATAGTATTGGGGTTCTTCAGGCTCTTAAATACATTCGTACCATAATCAGCGCTACCAATGCTCGAAATATCCAGTGAATGAATGCTTGTACAATTTTGAAATGCTGTATCTGCAATACTGCTTACTGACTTTCCAAGTCGAATACTTGTAAAGCCCATGCCGTTAAAAGCTGATTTTCCAATTTCCTTTACGCTATCTGGAATATTCAGTTGGCCAGTATAGGTGCCCGATGTATTAAAAGCACTTCCACCAATTTTTTCAAGATTCCTACCCAGCGAAATTTCGCTAAACTTGTTATTTGTAAAAGCACTGTCGCCGATGGAAATAACAGAATCAGGAATTGTCAGCTTTCCGGTAAACTTGCATCCAGAAAATGCAGAATCTCCGATCGTCTGTACTGAATTGCCAATTGTCAGAGTTCCTGTCAACGCAGTATCATTTGCAAAAGCAGCATTTCCAATTACAGTCACATTACTGGGGATTTTCAAATCTCCCGCAAGTGAATTACAGCCGGAAAAAGCACCATTTTGAATTTTTTTTAAGGATTCCGGAAGTTCAATAGAGGTCAAAGCAGTATCGCTAAGAGCGGTCGAACCAATCTCTTCCAGATTGTTAGAGAGCTCAATCGATTGCATTCCCGTGCAGTAGTTAAAAGATTTCTCTCCAATTTTCGTTACACTCTGCGGTAAAGCAACATGCGTGATTGCTCTGTGAGCTTCAAAGGCATGTGCACCGATTTCAGTAATACCATCGGCGATTTCAAGCTCTGTAACTGCATAATACACATTATTGACTGCTACTTTTTCCTTTAGAATCAATGCAAAATTCCAAGGGCTTCCAAAGGCCCAGCCTTTTAAGTCTCCCATTGCACCAGTACCAGAAATCGTAAGCTTATAGGTATTTTCACCATTCGGTGTCAATGTCCAAATAGCATTACTGTAATATGTTCCAGTAAAGGTACGTTCTATGTTTTTATACTCCACAGAATAGTTATACGTCTGACTAGGGTAGGAGCTGTCAGCACCACAATAACCAGTTAGCACTGGTTTTTCTGCAAACGCCGTAATTGCGCTCACTGGCAACAGTGCAAATATCATACATGCTGCAACCAACAAGCTGACGAACCGCTTTTTCATAAAATTCCTCCTTTTTGCAAAAACCCAAAAATACTCTTCTCTGCACCCACCGCAAACACAAAAAGCGCCGCACCGGCCAAATGGCTGGTACAACGCTTTGCGTTTTGTACTTTAGGGGTGCTCGCCCTCTCTATCTATACTTTAACCTGCCACTTCTCAAGGGCAAGGTGATCGTGGTGCCCGGAAAAGCTACTCCCATACACTTCTCCATAACCCCGCACCGACTGCCCTTTGGGGGCGCTGGCACATTTCCGCATAGTTGAAGAGGGTTGCAGAGCAAAGTGCAGCTGGCGGCCCCTACCGGGCCTTCCACCTTGCGTCACAGCCTCCCGACTGATTTGCTGATCTTTCTGTTTTGCTGACAAGGTGCTTCTCGCACCTTGTCATACCCCCCCCTATAAAAAATCAAGAGGTCTGGGCGAGGTTTGTAGATACTCACAAATTCATGGGATTTTTTAGGCCGTTTTGATGGAAAAGTGCACGCATAACAAAAACAAACCCCCAAGGAATTTCTTCCTCAGGGGTTTTGTTTAAGTCGGCGACTACCTATTTTCACGCGCCGTTTCCAGCGAACTATCTTGGGCACGAGTGAGCTTAACTTCTGTGTTCGGAATGGGAACAGGTGGAACCTCACCGTCATCGTCACCGACCAATATGACTGGTTCAGTATAACATTTCTGTTCTACTTTGTCCAGTGTTTCTTGAAGGACGTGCCTTCAAAACTGAATAATCACTGCTCACATTTTATCATTGACTTGAGAATTCAAGCGAATTGTGGTCAAGCCCTCGATCTATTAGTACACACTTGCTGAATGGATCGCTCCACTTACACATCGTGCCTATCAACCTCGTAGTCTACAAGGGATCTTACCTGATTCAATCAGTGGGATATCTTATCTTTGGGTCGGCTTCACGCTTAGATGCTTTCAGCGTTTATCCGATCCGTACGTAGTTGCCCAGCTATGCTCCTGGCGGAACAACTGGTGCGCCAGAGGTACGTCCGTCCCGGTCCTCTCGTACTAGGGACAGCTCCCATCAAATATCCTGCGCCCACGACAGATAGGGACCGAACTGTCTCACGACGTTCTGAACCCAGCTCGCGTACCGCTTTAATTGGCGAACAGCCAAACCCTTGGGACCGAATACAGCCCCAGGATGCGATGAGCCGACATCGAGGTGCCAAACCTCCCCGTCGATGTGGACTCTTGGGGGAGATCAGCCTGTTATCCCCAGGGTAACTTTTATCCGTTGAGCGATGGCATTTCCACTCACATACCACCGGATCACTAACTCCAACTTTCGTTACTGCTCGACCCGTCAGTCTCGCAGTTAGGCTCGCTTCTGCGTTTGCACTCTTTTGCTTGATTTCCGTTCAAGCTGAGCGAACCTTTGAACGCCTCCGTTACTCTTTAGGAGGCGACCGCCCCAGTCAAACTGCCCACCTAACAATGTCCCCCGACTCGATTCAGAGCCGCAGGTTAGAATTCCAATATCGCAAGGATGGTATCCCAACGGCCACTCCACAAATGCCAAAGCACTTGTTTCCCAGTGTCCCATCTATCCTGTGCATGCAACATCGAAACCCAATATTAGGCTACAGTAAAGCTCCATGGGGTCTTTCCGTCTTGTCGCGGGTAACCGGCATC
>OISA01000405.1_pt1 | contig 11179 bp, 8 predicted proteins | sample 1586431 | NCBI WGS metagenome assembly OISA01 (sample SAMN02675049, study PRJEB24791) | human gut metagenome, SKBSTL061 | isolation source: stool | host: Homo sapiens | place: USA
ATGAAAGTGCAGAATTGCCCCTAAAAATTAGACATATAATCGAACAATAGGAAAAAGCATGTGCAACAGCCCCTTCATCGTCATATTCTGTTTTCAGAATAGCCAAGCAAATAACGCTGATGCAGCGACAATCAAAGCACTTCCTGCCAGTGATAGCAACATCGGTGCTGCAAATGGGCATAACAGCAGCGCCACAAGCGCCGAAGATGCCGCCTGTGCATAGCTGCCACCCAGCAGCGCAAGGAAGGCCGCAAAGCCGCCCGGCCCGGCAAGCAGTAATAGTAAATCTAACAAGCGCTCTCTGCAATCATCCAAGGTGAATTTACAGAGAGCGCTTGTCTGTATCAAAGCAGAGAATTGTATGATTTCGCGTCATGTGTTCAAAGTACAAATTATGGGACAGACCATGATTTATAATAGAAGTATCGAAGGGAACGGTTTCCTCCCCCAATACAAAGCGGAGGTAACTACTATGCTGAAGGATATGGATTTCGGGGTCTACGGTAAGGGCGTTGACGGATATGTTCACTACTCGCTGGCGATGGAACGTATCCGGGAAGAGGAGGAAAGCCGTAAAGCGCTGATGGATGAGTTCGATAACGATGAGGACAACTTCGATTCGGACGATCTTGATTCTGATGACTTTAGTTCAGACGACTTTGGTTCGGATGATTTTGGCGGTGATGATTTCTGACGGGAAACGTCACCGGTAAAATATCGTACATGACAGAAAGGACTTTACCATGAAAAAGACTATTTGGAAAAGCATTCTTTGCGCAATGCTCGTTACGCTGACTGCCTGCATTTTGTGTATCGGTGCATTCGCTGCCAAGTATACCTGTATCAAGAGCGGCTGCAACAGAGAGGCGGCTAAAGGCTCCGCCTATTGCTGGGTACATAAACCCTCTAAGAGCAATTCCAGCGTCTCCGGCAGCAGCTCCAGCATAAAGCATAAATACACCTGCATCAAGGACTGCTGCACGCGAGAAGCGGATAAGGACTCTGACTACTGCGGGGTACATCGCCCTTCCAAATCTTCCACCAAGAGCAGCACTTCTTACAGCTCCAAATCTTCGTACAGCAGCTCTTACTCCAGCAGTAAAAAATCCTACAAGACGTATGATTCCTATGACAATGGCTACGATGCCATCTATGATGATGACGACTACGATGAGGATCGCTACGACAGCGACCCGGACTACGCAGCAGGCGTAGATGACGCTATGGACGAGTTGGATTGGTAACACAACAGTTTATGCAAATGACGGGAGATTCCCTATGAAGTTCTTATTCTGCGACACGGCCAAAGGCGCAGATGCCAGTGCCCTGTGCTTCAGCGTGATTGAAACAGCTAAACGCAACAAGCTGGATCCCTTTGGATACCTTCAGTTCCTTTTGCAGGAGCTTTCCAAACTCGGAAACGAGCCAACTCGTGAGCAACTTCTGCCGCTATTGCCTTGGTCTACGGTGCTCCCTGAATATTGCCATCTGTCTTGATTTTTTGAGCATCTCGGTTTCGAGGTGCTCTTATTTTTTGCCTTCACGGGGGATTCTTGATCGCTTACATTTTTATGCTTATATCATTGTGATGAAAGGAGAAATTGGATATATGAACACTTATGGATATGTCCGTGTCAGTAGTCGGGAACAGAATGAGAACCGTCAACTAATCGCATTAAAAGAAGTTGGATTAACAGGGAAAGTGATTTTTCTGGACAAACAATCTGGCAAGGATTTTAACAGACCACAGTACAAGAAACTGCTGAGAAAACTAAAAAAAGGCGATTTACTCTATGTCAAGAGTATTGACCGATTGGGCAGAAATTATGAAGAAATTCAACAACAATGGCGTCTTCTGACGAAAGAAAAAGGAGTCAATATAGTGGTGTTAGATATGCCGTTGCTGGATACCCGACGAGGCAAAGATCTTATGGGAACCTTCTTAAGCGATATTGTTTTGCAGGTTCTGTCTTTTGTTGCAGAAAACGAGCGCACCGACATTCGCCAACGACAAGCGGAAGGAATTGCCGCAGCAAAAGCAAAAGGCGTGAAATTTGGAAGACCGCCCAAACCATTGCCGCACAATTTTCACGAAGTCCATAGGGCATGGCGTGCGAAGAAAATGACGCTGAAACAAGCGGCAGAAGCTTGTAATATGCCTGTTGGAACATTCTATGACAAAGCTCGAAAATTTGAAAACACCGCTTAAATAAAACGGATCAACAATTTGGGAAAGTGTACCATTACAAATTGATGTAAAGATTCAATTTGTAACGATACACATTTAATTATACACCAAAATTCAGGATTTGCAAGGGGAAACACGATTATTCTAAGGCAAAATTTCACTTCTTTTCGACCTTTGCAAAGGTACACTTTATCAAAATTAAAAAGGAGGGAATAGGTAAAGCTCTTATGACGGATTGGGAGCTTGTGCCTGAAATGCAATGAAAAGAAAACCGAAAATGAGAGGAGTTCTCTCGTGTTTGTTGGCGTTGGTGTTGGCGCTTTCAATCACACCGAGCGTATTTGCGGAGGAGCCTGTTAGTGGCACAACAATCTACGTGGATGCGATAAAAGGTGATGATACGCAGGAGGGAGTCGGCACAACCAGTGACAAAGCTTATAAGACGGTAGATAAGGCTGTGGCTGCTGCAAAAAGTGGCGATACCATCCAACTGGGTGAAGGCAACTACACACTGTACGGTGTTTCCAGCGTGGGACACACCAAGGATAAAGACCTGACATTTGTAGGTCAGGGACCTGATAAAACAGGGTGGAATATCGGTGCAGAAGTTCCTGATCCAGCTAATTTCGGTACAGAGTACAACGGCGATTACAGTTTTGACGGGGCAAAAACGATTGCATTTGAAAATATGACGCTCCGTTCGGGCGACGCAAATTACCTTGGCTTTATCCGTGCCAACAATACTATTGTTGAAAACTGCGTGATCAACGGCAAGACTTTCTACTGGGGTTATGAGACTGCAATATTCAGCAATACCATATTCAACTGCCCAGCTCTAGATTACGCCATCTGGACATACAGCTCTCCCGTGATGACTTTCGATAACTGCACGTTTAATTCCTCTGGCAAAGTCATCAATGTCTACACCGATTTTGGTGCAGGAAAGAATGACATCACAGTAAATTTCAGCGGTTGTACAGTCAATAATTCCGGTCTGTCTCTGAAACCAGTGCTGAACATCAATGACAGCAACATGGGAAATTATAAGTATGTCATCAATATTTCCGGCGACAATGTTGTAAACGGGGTAAATACAGATAAAATAACCTGCTCTCGTTTGTTTGGCTATGGCGGTAAAACCGGCAATAATACAGGCAGAACTATTGTAAGCTTCGGTAACACTCCCGTTTGGCAGGATAGCAAAATGGTTGATGCCGAGGCATACCACAACAGCGGTGTGACGTCAGATGGCGTCACCTACACCAACGGTGTTGAGGGTTCCAATGATAGTTTGTACGCCGAAGGCTATAAGGATCATGCGCTTGTAACTACCTACGGTGAGTGGATTGCAAACGAAGATGGCACGATAACCCGCGATGTAACAAAAAAATGCACGTATTGCGGATATGAGGAAAAAGTTAAGGAATATCAGGTCAAGTTAACTTATGATGCAAATGGCGGCGAAGGAGCAATAGATTCAGCAACTGGTGCGGCAGGAGAAAGTGTGACCGTTGCAGAAAATGTTTTTACCCGCAACAACTACACCTTTACCGGCTGGAATACACAGGCAGATGGCAAGGGTACTGCTTACAAACCGGGCGATAGTTTTATGTTGACTGATGAGGATACCGTACTTTATGCTCAGTGGAGCGAGAATGCGCCAGCACAGATCAACGTTTCTTATGACGCCAACGGTGGAACTGGTACAATGGAGTCTATAACCGGCGATGTAGGAAGCAAAATTGTTATCGATCGGAACGGTTTTGCCCGGAGTGGATACACTTTTACCGGCTGGAATACACAGGCAGATGGCAAGGGTACTGCTTACAAACCGGGCGATAATTTTATATTGACTGACAAAGATACCGTACTTTATGCTCAGTGGAACAAGCTGGTAACGGTCAGCTTTGACCTGTGCGGGCATGGCGGGGCCAATATTTCCAGCCAGACCTTTGTAGGCGGCAACAAGGCCAGCGAGCCGACCGCCCCCAAAGAGGACGGCTGGGTGTTCGGCGGCTGGTATACCGAGAAGGGCTGCAAGTACCGCTTCAGCTTTGACAGCGCTGTTACCAGCGATATCACCCTGTACGCCAAGTGGGACCGCGTGACCACAGTCGTTTCTGCGCTGGTCACTACGCCCACGCCCTCCCCTGCCTCGGCTGCGGCTGCCACCAAGACCGCGACCGTAAAGAACGCTGCTATTCCCCAGACGAGCGACGCGTTCCCGATGGAAGGGCTGCTGGCCCTGCTGGCCGTCGGCGCGGTTGGCTTTGGCGCGGCGGGCTGGCTGCGTAAAAAGCACCACTAAGCCTACCATTCGCTTTCCCATATAAATGCCTGCCCCGTGTGGATGTACTCCCGCAAGGCAGGCATTTTTTACAGGTTGTTCACCATTCTTTCATGTTTTGCGGCGGACGGTGTGCTATAATCGGTGGGTTAAAATATAATGGCTCATGTGCAGGGGTGACATTGCTTGCCCACCAACTTGGCGCAGCATTGCGTTTTTCAGGGCAGTTTCCTTACAAGGCAAACGGACACGGGCGAGCAATGCTCGCCCCTACAAGAGTTTTTCGACAGTCTGCGCCGAGGGTTCCCATATGGGAACCCTCGGCGTTCTTCATTTCATGCTTTTTGATTGCCCGGTCAACAGTATCACGCGCCTTACTGCAATGTACAGATCACAGCCACTGTTTCAGCACATCGTTCAGCTTATTCAAATCAAGCGGTTTGGCGATATGCTCGTTCATGCCGGTGTTCTTTGCCAGTTGCACGTCCTCGGCAAAGGCATTTGCCGTCATGGCAATGATGGGCACTTTGCCCCGGCTGCCGGCAAGCGCACGGATCGCAGCAGTGGCTTCGTAACCATTCATGATGGGCATCTGGATGTCCATAAAAATGAGATCATACCACTTTTCCGGCGCTTCCATCACCTTTTCGACTGCAATTTTCCCGTTTTCGGCGCTGTCGATGGTCACGCCCGTCATGCCTATGATCTCGGTTGCGATCTCACGGTTCAGCTCGTTATCTTCCACAAGAAGGATCCGCTTACCCGCATAGTTTTCCTTCGCAAAGTCTTCCAGATAGTTCCGGGCGTTTTTCTCCTTCTTCCCGGATGTAAACTGCCGCAGAGTTGCCGTCAGACGAGAACGGAACAGCGGTTTTGCCATAAACGCATTCACGCCCGCTGCTCTGGCTTCTTCTTCGATCTCGCTGAAATCAAAGGAAGTCAGGATGATGATCGTGACATCTTCTCCTACCTGTTCCCGGATTTTTCTGGCGGTTGCAATACCGTCCATTTCCGGCATCTTCCAGTCCAGAATCACCGCAAAATAGTCGCGGCCGGTCTTGTGCCGCGCCGCGCAGCGTTCCACGGCTTCCTTGCCGGTCAGAACCCATTCGCCCGCTATGCCGATCTCCTGAAGGGTTGCAACGGTGCTTTCGCAGCAGGTCTTGTCGTCGTCCACGACCAGTACCGGCAGATCGAGCAGTTCTTTTTCCTGTTCCTTCTCGTTCTCCTGAAGCTTCAGATAGACCGTGACCGTGATCTTCGTTCCCTTGTTGGGAGCGCTTTCGACCTGAATGTCACCATTCATCAGGTTGACGATGTTTCTTGCAATGGCCATGCCAAGACCGGTGCCCTGCACCTTGGTCGTCCGGTGATCGTCTGCCCGGCTGAACGGCTCGAACATGATCTTCTGGAATTCCGGCGTCATACCGATGCCGTTGTCCTCGATGGAAAACTCGTAGCAGCCAAGCTCCGAGAAGCCGTTCGGTTTTTCCTTGATCGTAAGGGTGATGTTTCCTCCATCCGGGGTGTACTTGACGGCGTTGCTCATCAGGTTCACAAAGATCTGCTGGATGCGCAGGCTGTCGCCACAGACAGCTTCGTGCTCGATGTGCTCAACTTTGACTTCGAGCTGATGTTTGTGCTCGTCGATTGCAGGTTTTGTGAGGGTGAGCAGGTTATCGACCAGCTCCGGCAGGCTGAAATCCTCCTCGGCAAGGCTCATTCGCCCGCTCTCGATTCTGGCCATATCCAGCACTTCATTGATCAGTCCCAACAGATGACGGCTCGATTTTGTGATCTTGCCAAGGCACTCGACCACCCTGTCCTGACTCTCGATATTCGCACCCGCAATGGCGGTCAAGCCAACGATTGCATTCATCGGTGTACGGATATCATGGGACATATTGGAGAGAAATTCCGTCTTGGCGCAGCTTGCGTTTTCCGCTGCCCGGTACGCTTCCTTCAGTGCCTTATGGGATTCGATCTCGGCCTTTTTCTCCTGCGACACATCCATAGAGCCCAGCAGCGCTTTGACCAGCTTTGTGCCATTCCACTCCAGCGGAATGAAGGAAGCGATCTTATAGGTGTTCTCATCCATGGAGCAGTATTCAAATTTGTAGATGTCGTTCTCGCCCTGCAAATTCCTGCGGATATTTTCCGGCGAGATTATAGCATCCAATGTGTCCAGCGATTCCAGTGTCTTATACTTTGCAGCCACCTGCTCCACAAAATCATGGTATGTTCCCGTCGGCGCGTATATCATTTCACCTTGCAGATTATAGAACCGATACCGGTCATTCTCCAAATCGCAGACGACAAAGCGGTCCAGCAGACGCACCATGCTCTGGATCAAAAGATCCATCGATGCGTTATCTGAGGCCATCTGCATCCGCCGTGCCGTCTCTGCTTTGGACTCTGTGATGTCCCGCAGAAAAATCATCGCATATTCGGAATCTTCGATCTCACCGCGCATGACCACGTTGCTGACCCATCGTTCCTCCCCATCCAGAACGATGCGGCACTCCTGACGCAGCTCCGTCTCAAGCACCTTTAATTTTTCCGTGATGTAGGCGCGGTCGTAGAACTCCGTGACCTTCTGTTTGTCCTGTTCGACCACATAGTTGTCCACAAAGAATTTGACCAGCTCGTCCCATGTCTGGCTCTGCTCAAAGGCCGTCATCAAAGAGGGCTCCACTTTGAAAGTATCAAAGGTGTTCTTTTCCAGATTTACATAGTATTCGCAGAGGTTTGCGCTGGTAAATGCACGGTGAAATGCCGCTGCCCGCTGCGCCTGCATCCGGCTTCTTTTTTCCGCGTCAATGTTGCTGATGATCCCGGCAATTCGATTGGCCGAGCCATCCAGACGGCGTATCACCTCCGCCGATGTCCGGAACCACTGGTATTGGCCATCCTGCATTTTCAGTCGGTACTCAACATTATATTTTGTAGTATTGGTTTTGTCCGCAATCGTTTCCAAAAGCAGCTGCATTACCCGGTCATAGTCCTCCGGGTGCAGAAGGTTCGACCACGAATCCAGTTTGTTCGGAAAATCCAGAATGTCGTAATATCCAAGGATCTGCCGGAACGCATGGCTCCAGTTCACATGAACGATCTCACCGTTTTCATTACACTCAAAATACCATAGTGCAGAATGGATGGATTCATTAACCAGCGCAAGGTTCTCATACGCCCAGTCCATCTGTACTGACATGATCCAGATCGGTGTTCCATCCGTATCGAATGCATCTTTTTTGTAGATACGCACATAGACGGGAGATCCATCTGCCGTGAGGATCCGGCCTTCTCCTTCGCCCTGGATTTGACGAAAGCGTGCATTGTCAAGGAATGTGGCATCTTTCTTATAGAAAAGATTCTTCAGTGAACCCTTTGTCTGCTCCATCAGGGACTCATAGCTGTGGTTCAGATTATGCAGCAACAGATCACTGACCGACAGGATCGACAATTCGGCATCATAGTACCCGGCAATGGTTCCGACACCGCCATTATGATAGATCGTCTCCCGCATGGCCTGAAATGCATTTTTTCCCAGCCTTACCGTATCGGAAGTGTAGATTTCATCTGTAATTCTTCTATCGAATTTCATTTTCATCCTCGTAGGGTTTTGATTCTGCCGCGCACTTCAATTCTGGTATGTCTTTTATGGTCAACTGGCATACTGATTTTTGATCAAGCTTGTACAGTATAACTAGTATAGTATACTTGCGCAGCGTTTCGATTTCAAGCGCTAATTGGCATTGGCTGTGTAAAAAAGAGAGGCCAATCTGCGTGAAAATTTACGCAAGTTGATCCCTGTACTTTTCCACAATCCGGCTATCAGTATGGACAGTCGCCCTGCGATGCGGTAAGGCGGGAATTGCGCGGTGTTGCCTTAATGGGCGAAGGTCTCCGCGTAGGGCGACCATGCGTAGCTCAGGCAGTAGGAGGTGTAGCTTGCGGCGGGCACGCGGATGCGGCAGAACGCGGGCGCACCGTCGAGCAGAGCCTGCCCCACGGAAAGCCGCGCGGGGTCCGGCTGGGTCAGCGTAATTTCCTGCAGCGCGGGGCATTTGGCAAAAAGCCCATCCGGAAGCGCTGTGATATTTTGCTGTATCGTCAGTTTTTCCAGCGCGCTGCATCCCGCAAACGTGTCGGAGGCCAGCGCCGTCACGGGTCGGCCGTCCACCTCGCCCGGAACTGTCAAGGTGCGGCGGCCTCGTCCCGCCGCATTGACGACAAGACGGTCACTTTCCCATGTAAAATATGCAGCATCGCTGTTATTTGTGGCTTCTGTTTCGGTCTGTATCCGGCGGGCGGGCATGGCGGGCAGCGCGATTTCGGTAGACGAGGTGTCACCCAGTACAGCTTTGAGATCGCGGATGAGCTGCCGCGTAAAGGCGGTCTTGCCGCTCATGTTCAGATGGAAATTTGTGTCATAGAACCACCCGGCGTCCATCACGCAGGCATGCGGATCACCTGCCAGAGGTGCAGTCAGCTGCGACTGCAGATGGTCGGCATACGTGTCAATATCTTCCGCATTCGCTACAGCAAGCACATTCATCGGCGGGAAATGATACAAGACAACTGCCCCGACAGACTCGGCCTGTGCAGTGTAGGCGTTGAGCGCATCACGGAAGTCGGTGTCCAACATTGAGGGATCAAAGCGTACCGGCATTGTCGTGTCATAACCATCCGGCATAATATTGACGCTGCAGAGCGGATTTACCACATCGCCCACCGCATTGAAGGAGCCGCGGCGATAGACGCCGTCCGGGGAAGGCGCACCGGTGAGAAAATAGCGGAACTTCGCACCTGCAAAGCGCGGAAACGCCCCCAACAAAGGCCCAAAATCCCGCGCGTGCAGGCAGGCAAGTGCCGAAAAGTCTCCGTCAACAGCCTGCCAAAAGGCATCCGCGCCGACGGTATCGGAAAGCGCCTGACGCTGCTGCTCCGGCATGATGACGACAAGATCGCCGGGGCGCAGTTCCTTTATGGACAAATCCAGCATGACCCGTGTGCCGAGTGCTGCGTACAGGCCAAAATTAACGGGCTGATAGTCAGGCAGCTCCCGGGCCAGCAGAGCGCCGTCAACGCCGAAAGCGGCTGCACTGCCGCCCACAAGAATAAGACGCGGTTTATCGCTTTCCGCGGCCAGCAGGGCACGCTTGGCGGGCAGTTTCCCCACAAACGTATTGCTGTACTGCGCGGGCAGGGCAAAGCCCCACACCGTCAGGAGCAACGGTATGGCGATAAAAACACAGAGCATACTTGTAAACAGTTTTTTCATGGCAGGGTCAGAATTGGAAGTAGATAAAGGCATTGGTCGTGCCCGTGTGCAGTGTGGAAAACCACGCGGCGACCACAGTCAATGCCAAAAGACAGAAGGCCAATACGCTGCGCGGGGACGGTGCTGCGGACGACGTCTCGGGCAGCAGATGCAGGCAGAGCGCCCCCAAAACAAGCTCTGCCACCGGCTGTATACCGATGCTCAGCAGCGTTGTATGCAGTGTGCTCAGCGACCAGTCGACAGGCAGGCGGGACAGCAGCAGAAGGGCATCCGAGACAGAGGCTGCCCGGAAAAAGACCCAAGCGATGCTGACCAGAGAAAATGTATAGGCGTGGCGTAGGCACACGGCGGTCCGGGTGCGGGCCTTGTGCTTTCCGCCGCAGGGGGTCAGGGCTTTTTCCAAAAGCAGCAGCGCACCATGCACACCGCCCCACACCACGAAATGTAATGCGGCGCCATGCCAGAGACCGCTTAGCAGAAACACGACCATGGTATTTACGACCAGCCGTGCCGTGCCGCGGCGCGAGCCGCCGAGCGGGATATAGACGTAGTCCGTAAACCACCGCGTCAGGCTGATGTGCCAACGGCGCCAGAAATCACGCAGGGAGTCTGCGCGATAGGGGTGGTCAAAATTGCGGCTCAATCGCACACCCAGCAAGGCAGCGGCCCCGACGGCAATGTCGGAATAGCCGGAAAAGTCCCAGTAGATCTGCCCGGCAAAAAGCAGTGTCGCCAACAGAACAGCCGGGCCGGAGGCGTCAGCCGGGGAGGCGTAGACGGAATCCACAAATACGGCAGCGGTGTCTGCCAGCAGCAGCTTCTTTGCAAAGCCGCGCACCATCCAAAGCCAGCCGCTGCTGTCCATACGGCGCTCCTGCGCGTGCAGCTGAGGCAGAAGCGCCGTGCTGCGTTCAATCGGCCCCGCTACCAGCTGCGGGAAAAAGCTGACGAATAAGGCGTAATACCCCGGATGCCTCTCCGGCATGAGCCGCCCGCGGTAAATATCAATGACATAGCTGAGGGTCTGAAATGTGTAAAACGAGATGCCCGCGGGCAGCAGAAGCGGCACATCTGTGCGGAAAATCCCGGCATATTTGAAGAGGCACAGACACCCGATGCACAAAACTGCCGCACAGGTCAGCCAGAGCTTTTTGGCCGTCTTTGTTTTGCTTTTTGCGATGCCCAGTGCCGCCGCATAGGTTCCCAGCGTGATACCCGCCAGCAGCGGAAGTGCCTGCGGACTGCCCACAGCGTAAAACCCGAGGCTTGCGGCCAGCAGCAATACCCAGCGCCGGCTCGGCGGCAGCATCCAATGCAGGGCCAGTACGATAGGAAAAAGCAGCACAAAAGCGGGTGCGGTGAAATTCATAAGCGCCCTCCTATCGGCCACATGGCGGCGGCGCAGGGAATCAACAGGCAA
>OISA01000415.1_pt1 | contig 10971 bp, 10 predicted proteins | sample 1586431 | NCBI WGS metagenome assembly OISA01 (sample SAMN02675049, study PRJEB24791) | human gut metagenome, SKBSTL061 | isolation source: stool | host: Homo sapiens | place: USA
TGATGGTATCCGAGAAATAGGAGATTTCGCTTTTTCTCGAATGAAGTTAGAACAGGTGAATCTCCCCAAGAGTCTAAGGAAATTAGGTTTGTATAGTTTCTCAAGTTGCCATTGGCTGAGTAGCGATCCTTTGGTTATCCCTGAGGGAATCACGGATATTCCCGCCCAATGTTTTGTCCATTGCCAATGCTTTGATAAACTGGTCTTGCCCTCCACGCTTAAATATATAGGTGTATGTGCTTTCTACAATACAAGAATAGAAGAGGTAAACTTGCCAGAAGGCTTGCAGGAGATTAAGGAAGGAGCTTTTGCTGGCTGTGATCTAAAAAAAGTTATAATTCCTGGTTCACTTAATGAATTGCCTGGATTTCTTTTTTCCGCGTGTCCCTACTTGGAAGAAATACATATTCCCGACCACATTACAAAGATTCCCAACTCTTTTGCATCTTGGAGTCCTTTGCTCGAGAAGGTAAACATTCCTCAAAGTGTAATAGAGATTGGAAGCGACGCTTTCGGGGCTGCCTATAAACTTAAATCAATTAAATTGCCTGAAGGATTAAAGCGCATAGAGTCAGATGCCTTTTGGTATTGTGCATTCGACTCTATTGTCTTTCCCGCTTCACTTGAGTATTTGGGAGGAGGAAGTGGTGCAAATTGGAAATACATCAAGAAAATTTATTCCCGTTCTCCCATCCCCCCATTCTGTGATGAAGACAAAGCAAACCCAGGACTCGGGCCATTCCATGGTTACACGCCCAACGACATACCTGTGTATGTCCCCATCGGGTCGGGGGAGAAGTACCGTCAGGCTTTCGGGTGGAACTACTTCACCAATATCATTGAGACTGACAAGTTCCCTACAGGAATAGAGACACCTCAGGCGGACGATGCCGGAAGATACAAGGTATATGAAAGAGACGGCACGCTTGTCATTGAGATCGGGGAAAGCCTTTTTTCTCCTGTCCTCTATTCTGTTTATTCCATAGACGGGACGATGATAGAGCAGGGAAGCCTCACCTCCTCCCATTCCATCCAAATGCCGTCCAAAGGCATCTATATTGTCCGCGTCGGCGACATTATTCGTAAGATATTGGTATAAAGCTCAATAAAATGATACCTGGGCATGAATTGGGAAAGCCAAACGGTGGATTTTTTAGGTAGAATGCCCAACGGGCAATACCCTACAAAAAATGCGACCTAAAGGTCAAAATGGTTGGTGGGTAGTGTAGTTTTGCAATACCTTTGAACACCTTGTTGGCATAGCGTCTAAGACCATGGCATGCAGGAATCATTGTAGAGTCAACAAATGTAATACCTGTACATCTTACAAATGCACGCAGATTAAGAAAGAACATAAGAGGTAAAAACACCCTACTTTCGAGTTCAACAAAAACGGTTGTGAGAGACAGCGTTAGGGAAGTACGACTTAAAAGTCCCCTTGATGAAAAACAGGTAATAGTGCTTGAAATTACGAAATGTCACGAAATGGAAATAATATTAGCGACTCAGATATTTACAAATTTTATTGCTTGACAAAGGATGAGATAATATATGTTGAGAATGGAGGCAAATAACCTTCATTCCCAATTTTATATTATAGTCCTAATTATTTAAAATAATCATACAAGAATATTGGAAAAGAGTTTAGTATGGAAACCATTTCATTAGAATCTACATATTTTTCTTTTTGCGCTTCAAATATGCTTTTCTGATTGATTATCGATTTTTCTAACGGGATTGTATTACTGCCAAACACTAAATAATTAGCCTTACATACGTTTTGAATTTTCAGATTTTCCCAGTTGCTCATGACAATTTCTCTTCTTGTCTTCGCAAGATTTATGAATCGGAAAGCTTTGGCTTGTGCATAAGCGAAACGTTCGGCATTTCCTTTAAACAAGTGCTTTGCGCACTCATGCCTTGTTGCAACATATTTCCAATATTCTGCATCTGGCATTTCTTTGGTATATTTCAACGATTCAATCATGGGATAGTTGATATAAAGTTTCCCGTTTTCAGTTTCGTCATTAAAAAAGTCCAGCATCTCGTACAATATATTGTTGACCTTCTGTGTACCCATCTTATTTTGGAAATCATAATCAAAAAACAAGAACACCTGTGAAAAAAGCGTATCCACGCGTTTGTCTTTTGGCAATACAATGCCATTTTCATCAAACGGCAATGAGCGGAACAAGTCATAGCCGTTGGCTCTTAGATTTGAGTACAATGTAGGAAGGTCATGTCTGCATTTAACCACACACAGTTCTTCGTTCGGCAGGAATAAGTTTCCTATTGAGTCGAATACCATAGGCTCGGCTTTTCCACCTTCTAACACAAACAATATCATACGCCAAACGCCCCCCCCCTATACAGTTTCTCCAGGTTGTGCCCAAATCGAAGTTCCTTGTCCGTAAGGTTGCATATCGCGCTTATGTTGTTGCCCTTTAATATGAAGAAACAATCGGGGCGTAGCAAGTCATTGGACAACAAGAATGTGTCATGAGTAGTCAAAAACAACTGATTGTCGCTCTTGAACAATCGACGGCAAAGGGCGTATGAAAGCTCATGATGGTAAAAGGCATCAAATTCATCAATGAAGATAAATGAAGCATTCACCATCTCTTTCAGCCAATAGTATTGCAATTCCAAATTCATTGTGCCAGTAGATGCAAATAATGCAAATGGAATGCGGATGCCATCAATGACAACATAAAGCATATTCTCGCCTTGAACGGGATTGGCAAATACAAATTGCTGACCGCTAACCTCTTTCAGAAACTCCGAGAAATCTTCTGTAAGGTTGTTGTTGATGATGTATTCCTCTATGTTGCTGCCGCCCTCTTTAAGCCCAATGAACTCACGGTTGTCAAGGCTTCTGAAAAACAACATGTTCTCAACAAAGTCTCTTAGCTTCAGCAAGGCATGTCCTTCTGGAAAAGGTATAGCACTTAACAGATAATTTACAATAGAGATATTATTTGCGCTGTTTTTCAAATTGTCTATCGCGGCATTCGTCAGGGCGAACTCTTTGTTCAGACGTAAGTTGTTTGTGTCCTTGTAGAGTAACTCCTTTTCATTCAGAAAAAGTTGCTCCTTTAGAATAATCCCTTTGAGATCCTTTGCAATCTTTGAGTAGTTGTATGATATTATGTCTTCGCCGAATTTGAAAATATATTCAAAATCTACTGACTTGTTGTAGCCATGTGCCGAAACATAATTTAAGTAATAATCCAGTTTCTTCCATTTGTGCGACAAGTGATTGGCAATATCGAAAATGGCCAATCCCAAGTTACTTTTCCCAGACCCATTGGGACCATATATGATGCCATTCTTCACGATGCCATTCTTAATGGCATCCATGTTGAAAGAATAGCTGCATGGATGCGACAAATTCCACTCTATGTTGTCTGCAAATCCACGATAATTCTTAACGGCAAATTTTGTTAGCATGGCAATATTGACTATTTAATAATTATGTACGGCAAAATTACAAATTATTTGTCACACCGTAAAATATTTACGGGATAATATTGCGTACATGATAAATATTCATGTAAAACACCCTGATTTAATATTCTTTCCGTATGTATTTTACGGGACGAATAAGTTCATCCGTTCGTTTGCGCTCGTCATCGGTCAGGCAATTGGCAAGTGTCTCATCACGCTTGGCGGTGTTTATCATGAAAGCATCATTGCAACCGGTAAGAACCCCCGGTAGATTTTTATGTCCCAATCTTTCAACGGCGTTACCGCCGCTTCAATCTTTCGCTTTATGCTCTGCTCAATGGGTGTCAGGACAACCCAACTGTCAGAAGAGGAGAAATCGCAGACCGTATTTTGCCGCTGCACGAAATCCCCCCCCCCCATTAATGTATGTGATTGATTGTTTTTTCCACTTGTGCCTGCCCCTTATATAAATATGGCATTTACAGTATGTCATATTCATATAACGTATGGGTTATTCCTTGTTTCTGGTGAAGCGGCCTGCGGTCAGGCAGGGACGGCGAGGTAAATTCGGCGTGTTTACTCGGCAAATTCGGCGTGTTTGGTCACCAATTACGGCGTGTTTGATCACCAATTACGCCGTGTTTGCTTTCCCGTTCAGTACGAAACGCGTTGCCAGTTGAACCCCAGGGGGGGGTGATCCGCACCTCATTGCCCCTGCCACGAAATGTTGTCACAACACCTTCCGGTTTGCCGCCTCACGGCTTAATCCGGCAGTGATTTTTATTATTATTGTCCTTACATGCAACGTTTTTCAAACTTATTGTGTATTTTTGCATTCCAATTTGTATTATGAGTTTTATTAATGGGAATAGAGACAAGTAAAATGCCGTTCAGGCGTGAGGGACTTCGCGAAAGCGAGATTGTGGAGAGCAGGACGCTTCATGGCGACAACGTCCTGACCCCGCCACGGAAGACATCGCTCTGGCGGCTCTATGCCGGGAAGTACAACGACCCGATAATAAAAATCTTGCTCGTGGCGGCAACGGTATCACTGGCTCTGTCGCTCGTCGATGGCAAGTTCATGGAGACGGTGGGCATTTTCATAGCGATATTCCTTGCCACCACGATAGGGTTCTACTTTGAGTGCGACGCCGCGAGGAAGTTCAGCGAACTGATGTCGCTCGGCGAGGAGCAGCCGGTCAAGGTGCGGCGCGGCGGAGTGGTGGTGAGCATCGCGCGGTGCGACGTGGTGGTGGGCGACGTGGTGCTTGTGGAGACGGGCGACGAGGTTCCCGCCGACGGCACGCTCGTCATGTCGTCCGACCTGCAGATCGACGAGTCGTCGCTCACCGGCGAACAGTTGACCACAAAACATGCCGACACCGAGAGGTACGGCAAGGGCGACGGGGCATATCCGCAGGACATGGTGCTGCGCTCGACGATGGTGATGAACGGCAGCGGTGAGTTTGTCGTCACCGCCGTGGGAGACCACACCGAGATTGGCAACGTGGCGCGCAGCAGCAGCGAGGAGACGGGAGTGAAGACACCGCTGGACCACCAGCTGGGCCGTCTTGCCAAACTGATAAGCAAGGTGGGCATCACCATTGCCGTCACGGCGTTCGTCGTTTTCCTTGGCCACGACATAATAACGGACACCGCACTCTGGCACTCCGACAACTACATCGGGATGGCGGAGACGGTGCTGAAATATTTCATGATGGCGGTGACGCTCATCGTCATGGCGGTGCCGGAAGGGCTGCCGATGGCGGTGACGCTGGCACTGGCGCTCAACATGAGGCGTATGCTGAAGAGCAACAACCTCGTGAGGAAACTCCACGCCTGCGAGACGATGGGTGCTGTTAACGTGATATGCACCGACAAGACCGGCACGCTGACGCAGAACCGCATGAGCGTCAGTGACATGCTGATGTGCGGCGGCGACATGGAGGACATGCCGCTTGCCGTGGCCATCGCGCTCAACACGACAGCCCACGCGGGGGTGGGCAACCCCACGGAGATTGCCCTGATTGAGTGGATTGCCGGCAAGGGGACAGACTGCGAGAAGGTGAGGCGCGAGGCTGCCGTCACCGACAGGCTGCCGTTCTCGACCGTGCGCAAGATGATGGCAACGGTGGTGGAGAGAAACGGCAGGAAGTGGCTGCTGGTGAAGGGCGCGCCGGAGATAGTGATGCGGATGTGCGACACGGACGAGGCCGGACGCAGCCGCGCCGAGGCGTTCCTGCGCGAGAGTCAGGGCAGGGCGATGCGTACGCTGGCAATGGCGGCAAAGCCGGTTGACGGCGACGGCATAGAGGGGGAGCTGCACGGCCTGCGCCTTCAGGCGATAGCGGCGCTCGAGGACCCGGTGCGCGGTGACGTGCCGGCTGCCGTGGCGCAGTGCCGCAAGGCCGGCATCGACGTGAAGATAGTCACGGGCGACGTTTCCGGCACTGCGATAGAGATAGCACGGCAGATAGGTATCGAGCCGTCGGACGGCTTCCACATCACCGGCGCGGAGTTCGCCGCGCTCACCGACGACGAGGCAAGGCAACGTGTGGAAAGGCTGAAGGTGATAAGCCGCGCGCGGCCGCAGGACAAGCAACGGCTCGTGCAGATGCTGCAGGAGCGCGGCAACGTGGTGGCGGTGACGGGCGACGGCACCAACGACGCGCCGGCGCTGCACTATGCCCACGTGGGCCTCTCGCTCGGCTCCGGCACGGGCGTGGCGAAGCAGGCCAGCGACATGACGCTGCTCGACGACTCGTTCCGCAGCATAACGCACGCCGTGATGTGGGGGCGGTCGCTCTACAGGAACATACAGCGCTTCCTCTTCTTCCAGTTGGTGGTCAACTTCACGGCGTTGCTGCTCGTGCTTGCCGGGTCGGTCATCGGCACGGAGCTGCCGCTCACGGTGACGCAGATACTGTGGGTGAACCTCATCATGGACACCTTCGCGGCAATGGCTCTCGCCTCGCTGCCGCCGTCGCGCGAGGTGATGGCAGACAAGCCGCGCCGCCATGACGAGTTCATCCTCACGCGACCCATAGTGAAAGGCATAGTGTTCTGCGGGCTTGCTTTCTTCGCGTTGCTCTTTGCCATGCTCTGGCACTGCCTGTATGATGACGTGGAGACAGGCGTGCAGCGGCACGAGCTGACACTGTTCTTCACCACGTTCGTCATGCTGCAGGTGTGGAACCTGTTCAACGCCAAGGCGCTCGGCAGCAGCCACAGCGCGTTCCGCTACCTTCACCGCGACCGTGGGCTGATTGTCGTCCTGCTGTGCGTCGTCATCGGGCAGTGGGTCATCGTGGAGTTCGGCGGAGACATGTTCCGCACCGACGGCATGAGCTGGCAGGAATGGGCCTTGGTGATTTCTGCCACCTCGGGAGTGCTGTGGGCGGGAGAGCTGTACCGTCTGTGGAAACGCATCATTAAGGGAACCGGGAAGAAGAATGTGCAAGGAATATAAGAATATAAAAAACATCGTGTTCGACTTCGGCGCCGTGCTGGTGGGTCTCGACAAGGACCGCTGCGTCGCCGCCTTGGACAGCATCGGCGCGCACGAGATATCGGGGTATGTTGACGAGTGCCGGCAGGAGGACCTGTTCCACGAGCTGGAGGTGGGGCGCATCACCGTGCCGCAGTTCTGCGACGAGGTGCGCAGGAAATCGCCTGCGTGCAGTGCCGGCGACGCTGAGATAGAGTGGGCGTGGGGCGAGCTGCTCACCGGGATACCGCAGGAGAAACTGCTTAGGATTGTCATGCTGAGAGAGAGATACCGCGTCTTCCTGCTGAGCAACACCAACGTTATTCACTGGCGGCGGTCTGTCGATGAGTTCTTCCACCTCGGGCGGCTTGGCGTTGACGATTTCTTCGACCGCATCTTCCTGTCATACGAGATGGGGATGGTGAAGCCAGACCGTGGCATCTTCCTCCGTATGCTCGGCGACGCGGGTTTGGATGCCGGCGACACGCTGTTCATCGATGACTCGGCAGCCAACTGCGCTGCGGCGGAGAGCGTGGGGCTGCGGACGTTCCACGACCCGGAGGGACGGCGATGGATGGAGGAGCTGCGTTTTTTATGCTGAAAAAGGTTTTGATATGGAGAAGATAATGCTTTCCGGCGACTGCCAGTGCGACATCCCCTGCGTGGCAACGATAGGCTTTTTCGACGGGGTGCACCGCGGCCACAGGTTTCTCATAGACGGCGTGGTGGGCGAGGCACGCCGGCGGTCGCTGTCGTCGACGGTGATCACTTTCGACCGCCACCCGCGCCAGGTGTTGGGCAGCGACTACATTCCACGGCTCCTGTCAACAAACGACGAGAAGATGTGGCTGCTGTCGAAGACCGGCATAGACCGCTGCGCCGTGCTGCCGTTCAGCGAGGGCATGGCGCAACTCACGGCGCGCGACTTCATGGAACAGATACTGAAGGAGCGGCTCGGCGTGAGGGTTCTCGTCATAGGCTATGACAACCGCTTCGGGCATAACCGCAGCGAGGGCTTCGACGACTATGTGCGCCACGGGCGCGGTATGGGCATCGAAGTGCTGCCGTCGCAGCCTTTCCGCCTGCATGGCGTGGATGTCAGCTCGTCTGTCGTCCGGTCATTCCTGCGCGAGGGCGAGGTGGAGATGGCTCGTCAGTGCCTCGGCTATCCTTATTTCCTGTCGGGGACGGTGGTCGGAGGCCATCACGTCGGGCGCGAGCTCGGTTTCCCTACGGCGAACATCGAGCCGGAGAACATGCTGAAGATAATACCGGCGTCTGGGGTGTATGCCGTGAGAGTGAGGACGGAAGGCTCGGCGGAGACAAGGCCTGCGATGATGAACATCGGCACGCGCCCCACCTTCGGCGGCACGGAACAGTCGCTCGAGGTGCATATACTCGGTTTCAGCGGCGACATCTACGGCCGCCGCATCAGCGTGACATTCGTAAGGAAGATACGCGCCGAGAGGCGTTTCGCATCGAAGGAGGCGCTTGCCGGGCAACTGCGCAGGGACGCGGCGGCGGCGGCGGAGTGCCTGCGGCAGAATGGCTGACCGTCCTGCCGTGGATATATGAATTAAAGTGAAATGAAAAGAAACAAGCGACAATGAAAAAAGCTGTGTATTACCTGCTGCTGTTCCTGCTCGTGTCATGGACCGTGTCTTTGGCGGCGAACAAAATATATAAATATGCCGTTGGCGGCAACATTCCTACGGAGGTAGGCCTCGTTGCGGTGGCCGTTGCCGACATTGCCATCTTCTGCATTTTCGTGTGGCGTGGCTACTGTCCCGTGAGCCGCAACTATGTGCGCAGCCGCCCGGTGAGGGTGGTGTTCTGGTGCGTGGTGGCATCACTCGGGACCATCATTCCGTCGATGTGGCTTGACGAGCACCTGGCGTTCCTCCCCAATATTTCGCAGGCTGATGAAAGTTTGTTCGGCTCTCCCCTTGGCTATCTCGCCGTTGTGGTGTGCGTGCCGGTATGCGAGGAGGTGGTGTTCCGTGGCGCGGTGATACGCTCGCTGCTCGGCTGGCGCGACCGTAAGGCGCTCGCAGTGGTCATCTCTGCCGTGATTTTCGCACTGGCGCATGTCAACCCGGCGCAGATGCCCCATGCGTTCCTTCTTGGACTGCTGTTGGGCTGGGTGTTCGTGCGCACCGGCAGCGTCGTTCCCGGCATCGTCATCCACGGCACCAACAACCTCGCCGTGTTCATCCTTGGAGGCGTCATGTCTGCCAGTGGCGATGTGACACTCTCCGACTTGTACGGCGGAAACGCGCTTCATGTCGGTCTCGGCATCCTCTTCTCGCTGTTCATCCTGCTGCCCGCGCTGCTGCAGTTGCACGTCTCGATGAAACGGTGAGATTCTTTAACGTAAATGCCCGTAAATCATCCGTAAATTTGACGTAAATACTTTGTTCTCGCTTTAATTCACGTTCAATTCACGTTTTTAAAACGTAAATGGTCGAATAAGTTCGGCCGTCCGTTTGCGCTCATCATCGGTCAGGCAATTAGCAAGAATTTCTTTCCTTTTCTTGGTAGAGATAATAAAAGCCTCATTGCAACCAGTCTTTATACCATAGTTGATTTGGATGTCCCAATCTTTAAGTGGTGTCCCGACTGCCTCAATCTTACTCTTAATACTTTGTTCAATTGAGGAAAGTATCACCCAACTGTCGGAGTTGGAAAAGTCACTGACGGTTTTTTGCCGCTGCACGAAATCGCTCCTATTATTGTTATACGCGTAATTACGCAAAAAAAACGAATAAAAGATTGTGTATATGGCAATGATGTCCTATCTTTGCAGTCGTAACTACTGCGTATTTACGCAAAAATAACCAATAGGAATGGATATCAAGAGACCAATATACCTGCAAAGGTTAATTGATCGACGGCATAATGGAATGATAAAGATCATTACCGGATTACGTCGAAGTGGCAAATCGTATCTGCTCTTTACCCTATTCTGTCAATATCTGAAGGAACAGGGAATAGACGATTCTCAAATCATCAAGATGGATTTGGAAAACATTTATAATGAGCGTTATCGGGAGCCATTAACCTTGTTGGACTACATCAGTCAAAGGGTAACTGACACCCGGGAATACCTCATACTCATAGACGAGATACAACTACTTGACCGTTTCGAGGAAGTGCTGAACACGCTACTGAAAAAACCTCAATTAGATGTTTATGTCACGGGTAGCAATGCACGTTTTCTATCAAAAGATGTTGTTACAACCTTTCGTGGTAGAGGTGATGAAGTGAGGATTCATCCTTTGAGCTTCAATGAATATATGTCCGTAAAGCCCGATGCTCCTTTCTTGGAAACTCATCTCAATGAATACATGCTTCTGGGAGGATTGCCTCAGACAGTATCTATGCCTACGGAGCAACAGAAAAAGGAGTATTTACAAAAACTTTTTTCCAACACCTATCTTATCGACATTAAGGAAAGGTATGCAATTCGGAACGATGATGATTTAGAGGAACTGATAGATGTGATGGCAAGCAGTATCGGAAGCCTTACCAATCCGCAGAAAATAGCGAATACTTTTCAGACGGAAAAACGGAGTAATATCACAAGAGACACCGTCAAGACCTATCTGGACTATATGCAGGATGCTTTCTTAATGGAGCGAGCTGTGCGTTATGACATCAAGGGGCGCAAATACATCAGCACTCCGACAAAATACTATTTTGAAGATCTGGGGTTACGCAATGCCCGGCTGAATTTCCGCCAGACAGAATACACGCACTTAATGGAGAATCTTATTTACAATGAGTTGCGGCTGCGGGGATATTCTGTAGATGTTGGACAGGTCACCCAGAATACCAAAAATGAAAAAGGAATAAGTGAACGCAAGCAACTCGAGGTGGACTTCGTATGCAACAAAGGGCAGGACAGAATCTACATACAGTCGGCCTTCGCCTTGCCATCTGACAAAAAAATGGAACAGGAACTACGCTCACTGAAACAGATAAAGAGGGTGTGTCATAATTGACTATGGTCATTTATGGCGCACCCTCTTTCTGTA
>OISA01000419.1_pt1 | contig 10883 bp, 5 predicted proteins | sample 1586431 | NCBI WGS metagenome assembly OISA01 (sample SAMN02675049, study PRJEB24791) | human gut metagenome, SKBSTL061 | isolation source: stool | host: Homo sapiens | place: USA
GCCAATACCCAGTTAGGCCCCGGTTCATTGGCAGCCATCTTGGGCGGCGTGTTCGAAGGAGGGGAAGATACCATTTGGATTCATCCCGATCCCGATTTCAACGATGAGATTGTTTTCAATCCCGAGCATCCCAACTGGATCTTGCATAAAGAATTGCTGAAGGCATGCAAGGCGAAAGCAAACGGTCACTATTACGTAGGAATGCCCGACTTGATGGAAGGTCTGGACGTACTGGCCGCCTTGAAAGGTACAGACAAAGTTTTGCTGGATACCGTGATGCAGCCCGAAGTGCTGAAACAGCAAATGCAACAAATCAATGATATCTATTTCAAAGTCTTTGATGAACTTTACGACATCATCCGTGAAGGGGACGAAATGGCTTTCTGCTATTTTTCTTCATGGGCTCCCGGTAAAATGAGCAAATTACAAAGCGATATTTCTACCATGATCAGCGAAGATGATTATCGTCGTTTTGTACAACCCTTTATCCGCGAACAATGTCAAAAAATAGACTATACCTTGTATCATCTGGACGGTGTGGGCGCCATGCATCACCTGCCCGCCCTTCTTGAAATTGAGGAACTGAATGCCATTCAATGGACTCCGGGCGTAGGTGAGCCACAAGGAGGATCACCTAAATGGTATGACCTTTACAAGAAAATCCTTGCCGGTGGAAAGAGTATCATGGCATGTTGGGTAACTTTGGATGAACTGAAACCTTTATTGGACAACATTGGAGCGGACGGTGTACATCTGGAAATGGATTTTCATAATGAACAAGAAGTGGAACAAGCCATGCGCATTGTCGAAGAATACTCCTCTTCCTCCTCTGACGTATCCAAAGAAGACCTTTCGAAAGAAGAAGCCGCTGCAACAAAACAAGAAACAATTGTCCTCAAAGACTCCGCGGCAGCCGGGAATGAAGCCTTGAAACCTTTGTTCAATGCCATTGTGGACGGAAAGCTGGAACCGGCCGTAGAAGTAACCAAGAAAGCCATCGCCGAAGGAGTACAGCCCCAGGAAATTATCAACAACTACATGATAAAGGCTATGGGCGAAGTGGGACAACGCTTCCAGGACGGAAAAGCGTTCGTGCCCCAACTGCTGATGGCAGGACGCGCCATGAAGGGAGCTTTGGAACTTCTGAAGCCTTTATTGCAAGGGAGTGCCTCGACCACCATAGGCAAGGTGGTCATCGGGACCGTGAAAGGCGACTTGCATGATATCGGCAAGAACCTGGTGGCTTCCATGCTGGAAGGCTGCGGCTTTGAGGTGATCAACATAGGCATAGATGTATCTTGCGACAAATTTGTGGAAGAGGTCAAGAAAAACAAGGCAGACATCCTGTGCATGAGCGCCTTGCTGACAACAACCATGACTTATATGCAGGAGGTGATCAACGCTTTGGAAGCAGCCGGTATCCGTCATCAGGTAAAAGTGATGATAGGCGGCGCTCCGGTAAGCCAGGGATTTGCCGATGAAATAGGTGCAGACGGGTATAGCGACAATGCCAATACGGCCGTAGCGGTAGCCAAGGAACTGATGGGGCTTCATAAATAAACGGAATATTCATCTTAATCTGATACATGAATTATGCACGCTAATTATTTAGATACGTTAGATTGGGGCATTCTTATTGCCTACTTTCTGATTCTTATAGGCATCGGCATATGGGCCAGTCTGAAACGCAAAAAAGGCAGTAGCCTTTTTCTTGCCGAGCGTTCCCTGAAGTGGCATCACATCGGTTTCTCCATGTGGGGAACCAATGTGGGCCCTTCCATGCTGATAGCCTCCGCCAGTGCCGGATTTACCACCGGTATCGTTTCAGGTAATTATGCCTGGTATGCGTTTGTTTTCATCTGCTTGCTGGCTTTTGTCTTTGCCCCTCGTTACTTAGGAGCACGTATCACCACCTTGCCGGAGTTCATGGGGCGGCGTTTCGGACAGTCCACCCGCAACATTCTTGCCTGGTACACCATTGTGACGATCCTTATCTCGTGGCTTGCCCTGACCTTATTCGCCGGAGGTATCCTTATCCGTCAGGTTTTCGATATTCCCATGTGGCAGTCAGCATTAATCCTGCTCGTTATCTCCGCATTCTTCACCATGGTCGGAGGGCTGAAAGCGGTAGCCTATACCAATGTATTCCAGATGCTTCTGCTTATTTTCGTATCGGCCACGCTTACTATAGCAGGTCTTTACAAAGTGGGTGGCGTCAGCGCATTGGCCGAAGCGGTTCCGGCCGATTACTGGAACCTGTTCCGCCCGAATGACGATCCCGCCTTCCCGTGGCTGCCCATTATTCTGGGGTATCCCATCATGGGAGTCTGGTTCTGGTGCACAGACCAATCCATGGTACAGCCTGTATTGGCTGCCAAGAATCTGAAAGAAGGCCAAATGGGTGCCAACTTCACCGGCTGGTTGAAGATACTGGATGTTCCTCTCTATATCCTTCCGGGTATCATCTGTCTGGCACTCTACCCGGGCTTGAAGAACCCCGATGAGGCCTACATGACTATGGTCACTAACTTATTTCCTGTAGGCATGGTGGGGTTGGTACTCGCCGTATTGACCGCCGCACTGATCAGCACTGTCGGCTCTGCCCTGAATGCGCTGAGTACCGTCTTCACGATGGATATCTATGTCAAGAAATTCAGACCGCTTGCCAGCCAGAAAGAGATCATCCGTACAGGGCATGTGGTTACAATGGCGGGAGCACTGATTTCGGTGATCATCACCATTGCCATAGACAGTATCAAAGGATTGAATCTGTTTAATGTATTCCAATCGGTACTGGGATTTATCGCACCGCCTATGGCGGCTGTTTTCCTGTTCGGCATCTTCTGGAAACGAACTACCACGATGGCTGCCAACATGGCATTGACATTTGGTACGGCGTTCAGCATGGGAGTGGGCATTCTCTATTTATGGGTATTTCCTGCAGAAAAATATACAGCATGGCCTCACTTCATGATGCTGTCTTTCTACCTGTTCGTTATCATCAGCGCAGGCATGATCTTGGTATCCTTATTGGATAAACATCGACAAGAATGTACATTAAATATGAAGAAAGTCATGGAGAAGCCGGCTAAATCCGTTATCCTTGCATGGGCGTTACTGGCTATTGTCATGGTCGGGCTTTATCTATTCTTCAATGGGCATTAAAAGAAGGTGCAGAAGGCTGAAAAGATTGTATTTTTATATGCCTACGTTTGGTATTCCACTCGGGTAGTGAGGCAGTCCCACCCCGGTGAAATTGCAGTTCCACCCCGGTGGGACTGGAGTTTCACCAGGGTGGAACATCAGATGAAAGTAGTTGTTACAGCAGATGGGGACAGCTGTTATAACCTGTCTTGATAGGACAGGAGATTCATTAAGATTGCAACAAATTGTAAAATCAATGAGATTAATAACAACATCTAGCCATTTGGGACTCTGATTTTTGTAGCCATCCTATTATCCCCGCTGCTTCCGCCTGTAACATCTATCGTACGTACAGAGACCGCAAGTATATTCCAGCTTACGGACATCCTCCCCCAGCCCTATTACTCCACTGACCGATTTTATAGGAAGCATCAAACTGGAATCTGTCAACCGGATGCCACAAGGTTCCGCTGAAGGAAATAAGGGAAATAATTTCTTTTGCTCCGACACATGCCAGCCGCAATATCCGGGACTGAAACGGTTGGTATGCTTCCACCCCCTGTTGCGGATGTATTCATCCAAAGCGATTTCCATACAATCCGCAGTCTTCTCGGCTATGACACTTCCTATGGCATCCGCTATATAAATCTTTACCATATCCCCTTCTTGCTGCAACGTATGCTGGAACCTTTCAAAACCGGTTCCGGCAGTCGCGGCAAAGAAAGCGAAGGATTCCGAACCACGCAGCTGCCGGGTGATTATTTTACCTATACTGAAACTAGTTTTACCGACAGTAAGCAAATCTTTTGTTTCATCCAAATCTCCACCGGATATGAAAAAACAAAAACGGGGAGAAGTTACTGCCTCCACCCGTCCAAGCACCCCACGGACTTCTTTTTCTACTGCTTCGTCGGGTACAGCATCTGCATATCCCATCGTCTCATAGATTTCGGACAATGAGATAGGCAGATCAGCAAAAGAAAGTTCTTTTTCAAGCATTATTGAATTCATTTAATGCGGCAAAGAATGCATCAATATTTTCAGATGGCGTATGAGGCGGTGTATCACATCCGCTGGAGAGCACGAAGTTGGGATAGGACTTGGTAGCCTCCAACAGGTCGAGTGTGGCTTTCTTCATCACCTCCGGAGTAGCCGCCTTGAACAAGCTCACCGGATCAAGATTTCCCATTGCAAGAGCATCGGCAGGTACTTCTTTCAGAGCTTCGACCATATCTATTTTATTTCCAAAATGATAAGCGGCAGCTCCTGTAGCTACCATTGCCTTAGTACAATGACCGGTATTTCCACAATTATGCAGAATGACCGTGAAGTGATCGTCCTGCACTTTCTCTACGATCTCCTTAATGAAAACAGACGAGTATTGCCGGCAGTCCTCATCAGACAAGAGTCCGGCAGCCGGCTCGGCCATCACTACCCCATTCACCCCTGTAGCCTTCAGTGCCATACAGTAACGGAGAATGAAATCCGAACATTTCTTCAACAACGAATTCGCCGCTTCCGGATTGATATAAATAAGCATCATGATTTCAGACATATCATACAAACGTCCTGCCAATGAGTAAGGGCCGATGCAACCGGCAAAGACAGGTCTGTCCGTTATTGTCTTGGCTGCCAACATATTTGCTTTCAGATATTGGGGGACTCTTCCTTTATTCAAAGCAGGAATGTTCAGTTTTTCAATATCCTCCTCATTAGCAAGAAGACGCCCCACTACACTGGGAACCTCATTTTCGGGGAAGACAATCTCCGCTCCGAAAGCCTCGGCTTCTACCGTCAAATCCATAATCACGGTTGCGGCGGCTGTGGGATATTTCTCACTCAATGCCTTGATGGCGTTGTAATGCACTTGTCCGTCAGTAACCGCATCACGCACCGTTTTCCCTATCATCTCTATGCCCGGATGGGTCATGATGGGCATAGCCACCACTTCTTTCTTTTGGATAATTTCGTTTATCCACTCTTTCATATTCAGTTTACTCATGGTCTTTTATTCTTTATTTATTCTGTTATTGCAAAAGTAAGTCTTTTCTTTGATAATCTGCTGTTCCCTTTGCTCTTTCTCATTCAAAAAAACGGTATAAATCCCGTTACAATACTACAGGGATTTACACCGTTTTTCATCTTATAGACTTATGGCAATTTATGCAAAAGATGACGATAGTATGTTTCAACATCTTTCCAATGGTAGAAAGGAGCAATATCCGTTTCTACAGGGATGGTAACTTCTTTCTCGCAATGCATGAACTTCACCAGTATATCGTCAGAAGCTTTTTTTCTGAAGAAAACCAACTGAACGTTTGCCGCCATCGGAGTGACCTTGAAATTACACCATGCCTGATAAAATTTATCGGGATCCGTTTCGGCTTTCCACATATCGCCCAATTGGAGCAACGCTACCAAGGGAATGATATTTCCATCGTGCCCAAAGCGTAATGTCGCCGTATGGGTCCCGGACCTGATTGCCTCATCGGCCGAATCCAATATATTTTCAAGCAATGACCGGGCACTGGCCGTCATTATTCCACCATTGGCAGGCGCAGGTCCGTCACATACATAATTATGATAATTGCAAACTTGCCAAAGATCAAATAATTCATCTTTCTGAAATACATCATAAAGACTCACCTCTATCTCTACATTCTGCAAATCTGAAGCAATCCAATAAAGTCCCCACATCAATTCATCAGGATTCACATTCTTACGGATATAGTCAGGACTATTAAATAAAGAAGTGACCAAACGATCGGGACGAGTATGGCTTTCTTTAAACTTTCTATATTCCTCATACCAAGGTCCCTGATGAGAAACAAATTTCACAGCTTCCGGCGTATGATAATTCATATATTTCATATACTTGGCACAAGCTTCGCGCCGGATCTGCAATGCCGGATTGAGTTCTTTCAACCGTTCACAAAAGGCATCCATACTCAATACACATCGCAACACCACGGTAGAGCGTGCAGACAGAGCAGGAGATCCCTTGAATACCTCGGGATAGTTCTGAAACATTCTTTCGGCTATCCCCCGGTGTTGCCTCACACCCAAAGGAGTCAAATCTCCCCCATGTCCCTCGGCATCTTCCCACACCAACGCCATTCTTTTGCGAACATCTTCTCCCAAAGCGGTCAAAACTCCAGCTTGATGTGCCTTCTCGAAAATATCAACCACTGTCTTATAATCCTGTTCCGATTGAATCCATCTGGAACCGTGTCGTGCATAATGACTGATATAGAACGGTTTATACCCTTTAGGCGGAGGAGTCGCGATAGCTTCCTTTACGGGATAAGCATAGTACACTCCTCCCGTCCGGGCTATATCTTCCAATATAGCCTCACGGGTGGACTGAGCAAAACCATTCAGATGAATTCCACACAAACAGACAGACAGGACAATATATTTAAAAAGCGCCATCGTTTTCATGCTTATTAATTATATCCCTCGTTCTGACCAAATTCATCCGGATTCAAGATAGAGTCCAGAAACATCTGAGGAATAGGACGCCATGCATGATGCGGTTGAATCAATGGAATGTCCGGATTATGAGCTTTCACATATTCTACCAATTTTCCGGTTCTTTTCAAATCAAACCAGCGCATGAATTCGCCGCAATACTCACGTGCTCTTTCTTCCAAAATAAAGTCGATCGTCATCTTGTCCACTCCTACCTCCATTTCAGCTTCCTTGCCCGGTACAGCCGCACGTCTGCGTATGTCATTGATACGTGCTTTAGCTATCTCCTTATTTCCTCCGGACTTCATGATCTCACATTCGGCAACAATGAAATACATTTCGGGCAAACGCATGGTAATCACATCATTTGCACCTACCTGCGAATTGGTAGGCAATCCTTTGTTTTCAAAATTCGCATCTTCGTACTTCAGCAAGGTCGGGAAGTGAATGTTAAAGTTGGCACTCTTGCTGACACTTCCATCGGCTGCATAGGTATCATCAATATCGACGACAGCATATGGCAAGTTACGTTTGCCAGCAATCTTCTTCTTGGTGAAAAGTAGCGCTGTTTCTCCCGGCTGAATAACCTGACCAATCATAGATGACGGTTTTTCAAAATAGTCCAACTGATCCTTAGTCCAGGCATAAGCTTGGGGTGTATTCAGTTTATACTCTTCACGGAACCAAGCATTATAACGAGCATCTATATCCTCATTATACAATTCCAATAAATAACGGGTAGGCATCATCGCCATACTACCCGACTTGGCATTCTTATCATTTCCATATTCATAATCCTGTACCATACCTGCTCTTGCCGAATAACTGGCATGGAAATACATATGCATACGGTTCGGGTTTTTAGCCTGCATATTCAATGATGACTCAGTAGAGTGGGTCACAACGAACATAGCCTCTTTATTCGTTTTATTATTATCCGGATCAAAAACTTCGGCAGGTGTATTATACAAAGACACCTTCAATGCGCTCTGGTTATCAATCACATATTGAGCCGCATCCTCAGCGATTTTATAATATTTATCTTTGTCTGCCTGACTGTCACAATAGGAAACCCGTGTCAGTGCGATGCGCGCTAATAAACCATAAGCCGCTTTTGAGGTCGCACGACCTACATCTTTAACAGGATAAGGATCAACGGGCAGATTATCCACCGCATTTTGCGCATCAGTCAGCATTAAATCATATAAATCTTCATAGCTGCTGCGATAACAATTCATTGAAAGACTTTCGGCAGAAGTTTCTTTGGTCCTAAGATCCACGTTACCGTAAATTTCAACCAAATGCCAATAAGCGTATGCACGCATAAAACTTAATTCACCAAAACGTATATCTCTCAGTTTTTTGTCTTTAAATTCCACTTGGTCAATACGTTCCAAACCGGCATTACAGTCATTAATAATTTCATAAAGGCGATTCCAGGTATTCTTAATCTGACCAACCGAAGCTGTCAATTCTTCATATTTGGACATCTGGCGACCATAACCGCAATTGGCAATATTGATCCAAAGGTCACCACCACCGTTCAGCAACAACACAAAATCTTCACGTCCATAAAACTGGCCGCCCCAAAAAGCATAAGCCGAGTTGACAAGGGCCTCAAAACCAGCCTGTTCTTTGTACACATTATCCGGGGTACTTCCGGCAGGATTGTATTCCTCCAAATCACATGATTGCATGCCCAATAACAGAGCAGCACATGCTACAAACATATATTTTTTACCGTATTTCATAATAGTTATTTCTTTTTTATCTGTTAGAAATCAAGATTCAAACCAAATATAAACTGACGCTGCAACGGAGCTTTAGCCGATCCTCCGCGTTCTGCATCGTAATCCTGAATCAAATGATTCTTGGCAAAAGAGAAGAGATTATTGGCGGTGACATATGCACGAAGTTTGGACACGCCCAATTTTGAAGTCAACGATTTGGGGAATGTATACCCCAGTGATACAGTCTTGATCTTCCAATACGAACCATCAATGTAATTCAAAGTCTGATAACCCAGATAGTTATAGAAATTGGTCTGAGCCGGTCGCGGAAAATCATTGGACGGATTCTCCGGCGTCCAATAGTTCAAGTAAGCAGGGAAGTTACCTTTTCCCTGAGGATCATAAGAACCGGTCAGCTCATAATCAATCATCTGCCCCCAACGAGCGATAATATATACGTTCAAATCAAAGTTCTTATAACTAAAGTTGTTGTTGAATCCACCTGTCCATTTCGGTGACTGGCTACCCAGGTAAGTTTCATCCTTATCATCAATAATATAGTCACCATTCAAGTCTCTCAGTTTGATATCACCCGGTTTGAAGGGTTGTGTCTTCTTTGAATCTTTAAAATATTTAGCTGCTTCTTCAGCCTCATTTTCCTGCCAGATTCCCTCATTAATAAAATGATAGAATGATTTCAAAGGACGTCCAATCAACAAACTAGTCGTAATATGCGAATCTGATCCAATGATGTCTTTGCCATCAATCAGATCGGTAATCTCTTCATGATTGGCAGCAAAGGTAAGAGTGGAGTTCCACTTAAAGTTTTTGTTATCCACATTGACGGTATTTACCGATACTTCAATACCACGGTTCATGGTTGCACCGATATTTTGATACATCTTGAACGGAGTTGCGTTACTACCACCCATAGAAGTAGGCAAAGTACGGGGCAACAGGATATCAGTAGTCTTTGTCTGGTATAAATCGACAACAGCCGAAATACGGTTATTGAACAAACCGATATCAAAACCCAGATCCCAAGTATTGGACATCTCCCAGCCTACATTCTCATTACCTACATATTCATTGTATATATAATAGGTATAGCCATTATCCTGGAAAGCAGAGTTGGTTTTCGGAGTCAAGCCCGACTGAGTTCCGTAGGCCATGATACCCGAGTTACCTGTCTTACCCCAACTTAAGCGCAACTTCAAGTTGCTCAGAGCTTCCACATTCTTCATGAACGCTTCATCACTAATGCGCCATGCAGCAGCTACAGAAGGGAAACTTGCCCATTTATTACCTTTAGACAAACGTGAGTCACCATCCCAACGATTAGAAACCGTCAACATATAACGGCCTTTATAACTATAGTTGAAGCGCAAAGCATACGAGAAAGTCTGATGCTGTATATAATCCGATCCGATGACATAAGAGCTTTTATCATTGGCACCCAAGTTATGCCATAAGTAAGAATCAACCAACTGGCCTTCACCTTGTGCATTCACCGATGTATATTTGGATTGTGTCCACGAAGTCAATGCAGTGGCACCAAAAGTATGATCTTTGACGGTTTTGTTATAACTGATAATATTATCCCAATTCACAAAACTCTTTTCGGAAGATTTGATTTTGGACAGTGACGTTGAATTCTGTCCCAAACGGTCAATAGAACCGGCCCCTTCAAAATCCTGCTTACGATAAAAAGCATAATTGGTTCCTAAATTAGAACGGAAAGTCAATCCTTCAATAGGGGTAAAATCCAGATACCCATTGGCTATCAAATTGGTTTTCAGCACATGATGTCTTGCAGCCACTTCAGATGCCTCATCCACCAACGGACTCACCTGTCCATTCTTTCCTAATGGATATTCTACCACTTTACCGTCTTCATCGTATGCTTTACCAAGAGGCGCATTAGTAGCAGCGCGCCATAGCACATTCTCGGCACGCTCATCTTGTGCATAATGAGTGACCTGTGTAGTAGCTCCTACTTTTACGGTCTTGCCTAACTTGTGCTCAATGTTCATACGCAAGTTGTACTTATCCATTTTATCATTTTTGAAAGAACCCTTTTCCTGATAATATCCGGCAGACAACATCGCGGTGGTCTTTTCCGTACCTCCTGACGCTGTAACCTGATGGCTTTGAACAAGCCCTGTATGAAGCACCTCATCTATCCAGTCAGTCCACTCACCGTTCTGAATGGCCTGCCATTCCTCCACAGTGAAAAGTTTCTGGTCATCGGCGGTAGAATTCCACTGACCGCCAGTACGAGCAGCTTCACGACGCACCTGCATATAGTCTTCACCACTCAGCATATCAGGATATTGCGCCCAACCGTTGACACCAAAATAACCGTTGTAAGAGAATTTGGTCTTACCTTGCGCACCTTTCTTGGTGGTGATAATGATTACCCCATTAGCACCTTGTGAACCATAAATTGCCGTAGAAGAAGCATCCTTCAACACCTCAATAGACTCAATATCAGCCGGAGCAATATCCGAGAAATCACCTCCCTGCATACCATCAATG
>OISA01000426.1_pt1 | contig 10809 bp, 9 predicted proteins | sample 1586431 | NCBI WGS metagenome assembly OISA01 (sample SAMN02675049, study PRJEB24791) | human gut metagenome, SKBSTL061 | isolation source: stool | host: Homo sapiens | place: USA
TAGCTCAATCCCTCGGCTCCGGCGTCGCACAGCAGCAGGCGGCCGTTTTGCAGTACGCCGTCGCTGTGCAGGTTATGCAGCGTTTCGCCGTGCTGCGACACGATCGGCGGGAACGACACGCCCCGTCCGAATGCTTTGGAAATGCCTTCGATCGTGCCGGCGATTTCGCGCTCGACGATGCCGGGACGGCACATCTTCATTGCCGTAGTGTGCATGGCGTAGCCGATGTGGAACGATTTTTCGAGCTCCTCGATCTCCTCGGGACCTTTCTTTTCCCGCATCTCGGCTACGGCCATCATCAACTCGACCGACTTGTGATCGTGGAGTGCGCCGGGTTTGAGGCCCAGCAGGTCGGCGAGCAGCAGCTTGGTTTCGCCTCGGTAAGGGGGCAGGTAGTGGATGCGGCGTCCCTGGACGATGGCTTTGGTCAGGTGCGTTTTCATGTCGGCCAGCGGGAAGGTGTTCGAAACGCCTGCTTCGGCCCCTTGTTCGCACAGCGAAGGCTGCGGCCCCGTCCAGATGATGTCTTCGACCGTGAAGTCGTCGCCGTACAGCGCAACCTCTCCGGAGTCGGCATCGATCAGGCCGACCAGCGCCGGGGTGTTGAGTCCGAAGTAGTAGAGGAACGAGGAGTCCTGGCGGAAATAATAGGCGTTGTTGAGGTAGTTGTTGGGTGTGAGCATATTGCCCGGAATGAGGATCAGGCCGCTGCCCATCTTGCCGCACAAGGCGCTGCGGCGTCGGATGTAGATTTCTTTTGCAAACATAGTCGTATATTTTTATAATTTTCCGGCGAAACGGTTCGTTCTTCGAGAGGACGGGCCCGGCTTCTGTCCATCCGCGATGCCGGAGCGCACGCCGTCCGAACCTAATTTTGGTAAAGGTAGTGAAAAAAATCGGTAATTCGTGTCATAAAACGACTCCTTGTGACGTTTTATTAAAAACAGTGTGTCGAAACGGCTTCGGGAGTCTATGCCGGTTTTCGCAAATCGCTTCCGATTCCGCCGGACCGAATGGGCGACGGGACGCAGGGAACGGGTTCTGCGGCCGGATCGTCAGTAAAAATGGAGCGGATTTTAGATGACCTATTAAAAAAAATACTATATTTGTCCCATTGGTCTGTTGTCACGAAGAAAATACCCGTTCGTGGCATTTTAATGTAAATTTCAAAATTATTGAACTATGAAAAAAATCTTTTGTCTGACGATTTTGGCTGTCCTGTGCACTTTCGGCGTTGCATCGGCACAGCAGTTTCCCAGTGTGCAGATCGAAACCCAGGATGGCAAGACGATCGACACCAAAACCCTGATCGACGGCAAGACCCCGGTCATCATCTCTTTCTGGTCCACCACCTGCAAGCCCTGCATCAAGGAGTTAGACGCCATCAGCGAGCAGATGATCGACTGGCTGGACGAAGCAGACTTCCGGGTTGTGGCTGTTTCTGTCGATGATTCCCGGTCTATTTCCCGAGCCAAGGCTCTGGCGGCCAGCCGCGGTTGGACTACCGATTTGATGGTGGCCTACGATAAGAACCAGGACTTCAAGCGTGCATTGAACGTGAATGTAACTCCCCACGTGTTCATCTTCGACAAGGACGGAAAGATGGTGTATTCGCACACGAGCTATCTGCCCGGCGGTGAGATGGAGCTGATTCAGAAGATCAAGACCCTGCAGTAGTCCTGTAATTCCAAATTGAGCGACGAATGAAGCGACTTTTACGAATCACGGTCCTGTTCTCCGTAACCTTGTTGTGGTGGGGCGAAAAGGGGTATGCTGCAACTCCGGCGATGGACGCAGCAGAGAAAGAAACGGTTTCCGCAACTGTTGAAGCGGAGGCGGATAAGAAGGACCCGAAATCGGATAAAAAATCCGACGAGCCCAAACGCAAGCGGAATTTGGGTCATTTGAGCGGCAGTTTCGAAACCAATACGATCTACTATGTGGAGGACAGCAAGACCGGTGCGGTCGTTCCTCACAACAGTTACGGTTCGAACAACTTCCTGAAGCTCGACTACCAGTTGGGGCGTTTTTCGGCCGGCGTGCAGCTCGAGTATTATCCCCATCCGCTGGTCGGGACTCCGATGCAGGGTTATGAATATGTGATGGAAGGTTTCTCGATCAATAACCTGACTGAGAAGTATATCTCGTGGACGGACCGCAACTACTCGGTGACCGTCGGCGACTTTTACGAACAGTTCGGCAGCGGGTTGATCCTCCGTGCTTGGGAAGACCGGGCTTTGGGCTTCAACAATTCGCTGGGCGGTGCACGGGTCACGTTCAATATCAAGGACATCGTGGAAGGTAAGGTGCTGTATGCCTTCCCGCGTTTCAACCTGGGATACCTTTCGACCCAGATTGCTGGCGGCGACCTTTCATTCTCGCTTTCGAATGCCATCGGCTTGCTGGATCACCGGCTTTCGCTCGAGGGCAGCATCGTCAACCGGCATTTCAAGAACCTGCCTTCGTGGTACACCGAGTATCGGGACGATTATGATTTCGACCTTTCGAAGAACGTAATCAGTTATTCGGGGCGTGTCAATTACGAGTACAGGGGACTGTCGGCCAAATTCGAGTATGTAGGCAAAAGCAAGGATGTCTATCTGGACAATATGACCGGTGAAGAGGTGTTCAAGCGCGGTGACGCACAGTTGTTCGAAATCGGTTACACCGGCAGCAATTATGCTGTGATGGCGCAGTTCCGCCGCCTGAACTACATGCAGAGCCAGCTTTACCGGCCCGACGGCGGAAGCGGCAGTTTGGGCCTCCTGCCGGGCAATACGATCAATTACATTCCGGCCCTGAGTCCGCAACATACCTATATGCTGGCCGGATTGGATCCTAACAGTCCCCAGCAAAACGGAGAGATCGGCGGTCAGATCGACGCGTTTTACACGTTCAGGCGCGGTACGGCCATCGGTGGCAAGCGCGGATTGAAGATCCATGCGAATTATGCCCGCTATTATTCCATCAACGGGACGATGAGTAAACCCGGAACCAATTTCTACTACCGGGATTTCTCGTTCGACATCGATAAGAGTTGGAACAGCAAACTGCGCACGGTTCTTTTCGTGTCGTTGCAGAAGAATGCGATGCACGGTGGGGAAGACGTCATCCGCCAGAATGTTTTCGTTGCGGACGTGACCTATAAGTTTACGCCGAAATTCTCGTTGCGGGCCGAGCTTCAATATCTCTATGCGCCTCATGCGGAGGGTTCCAAAGAGGTGGATGGTGACTGGGTGGCCGGATTGCTGGAAGCCAGCTTCGCCCCCAAGTGGAGTATCTTCGTACAGGATATGTACAACCACGGCGGTTCGGAGATCAACTACTACTCGGCGGGCGCCAGCTTCACCCACTCGTTCATTCGCATCGCATTGAGTTACGGACGTAACCGCGCAGGGTATATCTGCTCGGGCGGTGTTTGCCGCGAGATGCCGGCTTATACGGGCGGTAATCTGGCGATGACGCTGACTTTCTGATCGTGAAGATTCTGATCGTCGAAAATTCCCGTATGTTTGAAAATCTAAGAAAGAGAAAAATCAACCAAAATTACTGAAATTATGAAAGGACGAACTAAATTTTCAACTATTTCATCGCCTGCATTGCGACGCTCTCTCTGGCGACTTTCGCAGCGTGCAGCGACGATGATCCGGAGACTCCGTCCGGCAAATTGGTGCTGACGGCGAGCGCTTCTTCTTTTGTCGCCGGTGAAGGCAACGTGACTTTCATGGTGACGTATGACGGGGAGGATGTGACCTCGCAAGCAGCGATTACCAATGTGACGACCGGTGAACCGGTGGAAAACGCTGCGTGGACCACGACAGAGATCGGCGAGTACAAGTTCCAGGCTGTTTACGACAGCTATACTTCGGATCCCGTTACGGTAAGCGCCATAGACAAAAACAAAGACAAAGACAAAGACAAAGACAAAGACAAAGACAAAGACAAAGAGTTCTATCGCTACGTACTGCTGCTCAAGTTTACGTATATGACGTGCGGGAATTGTGTTACGGCACAAGGATATTTCGATGCGCTGGATGAAGCGGACCGTGACCATTTTCTGGTCGTTGCCGCCCACCAGCCTGAAGGAATGCCAATGGATCCTTATTGGTGTTCGGAGGGGATTAGTTTGAAGAGTAAGATGAAAGTAGGTGTGTATCCTACTTGGTCTTATAATTTCGAGGATTTGGTTGTCGGTATCGGAGCGGGTGCCATTTCCAAAACTTCGATCCGGCAGCAGATCAGTCATGCGGAGAAAACCTATCCGGCCGTTTGCGGTGTGAAAGCGACCTCCACGCTCGAAGGTTCGACGGCTAAGATCGAGGCGACCGTTCAGTTCCAGCAGGCCGGTAATTACAAGATCGCTTGCGTGCTGGTTGAGAATAATATTGAAAACAAGGAGACGTACAATACTTTCAACCATGTTTTGCGTGCGGCCCAGACCGATATGGAGGGCGATGCCGTTACGCCGGCCGTAACTGCTCCGGAGGAGCGCACGTTCAATTTCGAGGCGACGATCGGGGAGGACTGGAATGCCGAGAACTGCGCCTTCGTGGTTTATGTATTCAAAGAGGAGGCCAATGGCAAGTATATTGTCAATAACGGTGCTGAATGTACTGTTGATGGTTCTGTGGATTACAGATATGAGTTGTAGGATATAATTTGTATAAAAAAATCCTTTGCTAGCAACAATAAAGGATTTTTTTTATATCTTGCAATGTGTTAAAACTTTAATTATTGTTAGAAGTTTTTTTGAAAATGTTGAATTGTAAGAGAATATTATCTTTCAATAGATAATGAGTAACTTATACATTTTTACTTTTGATTTTTTCATCCAATTTTAACCTTTAATCAATAATAACTATGAAATGGCATTTTAATTTCTTTAGATTTGCTGTCATGTGTGCGGCTTTTGTTGCCCTTGCCGGTTTTATGGCTTGTAGCGACGACGATTCCGAATCCGGCTCGGAACTTGTCTTGTCGGCGAGTACCTCTTCGTTAGCGGGGGGGGGCAGCGTGACATTTACGGTGGCTTTTGAGGACAGGGATGTAACCGCCGAGGCCGTGATTAAGAATGTAACCTCTGGCTCTGAAGTTCAGAATGCCACTTGGACGACGAATGTGGCAGGTACCTATGAGTTCCAGGCCGCATACGATGGCATGTTGTCGAACGTCGTTTCGGTGAAGGTAGAATCTGACTCGAAATCCGATGCTTTTTACCGACATGTGTTGTTGACGAAGTTCACGGCGACATGGTGCGGGCCTTGTGCGCAGGCGCAACGGTATTTCGAGCAATTGAAACCGGAAGAATCCGAACGTTTCCTGGTTGTCGCCGCACACCAAGGGGACCGATTGACTGTCCCGGTAGGGAGCGCACTCGGTGCGAAGTTGGGGTATCAGTATGTGCCGACTTGGAATTATGATTTTAGAACAGTCTTTGAAAGTGTAGGTACGGGAGGTATTACGGCGACGTCGATCCGTAACCAGATCAAGAGTGCTATGGAGGAGTATCCGGCCGTTTGCGGTGTGAAGGCCGAGTCGGAACTTGACGGGCAGACAGCAAAGATTCGGGCGACGGTAAGGTTCCAACAGGCCGGTAATTATAAGATCGCCTGTGTGCTTACCGAAAATGATATTCAGAAAACTAACAATGAAACGCTACCCGTTTTCAACCATGTTCTGCGGGCGGCACTTACGAATATGGAAGGTGATCCGATCGCTCCTGCCGTTGCGGAAGCCGGTGAGCGCAGTTTCGATTTCGAGGTCTCCCTGAATAACGGCTGGGATTCTCAGAATTGCGAATTTGTTATCTACGTGTTCAAGGAAGAGGAGGACGCTGCCTTTGTCGTCAATAACGGGGCCGTATGTCCCGTCGGCGGGAAAGTCGATTATAAATATGAGTCCGTCAAATAGTTTCGGTTGTATATGGGAAGAAAACAGAAAAGCCGGGGTGTTCTCGGCTTTTCTGTTGCGGATGCTCTGTCGCATTCCGAATATATGTAAAAAATCCTCGACCGTGTGGCCGAGGATATAATCGCTGCTTTAGTGTAAGCGGTGTTATTTGAGGTCCTTGGCTTTGAGGCGGACGATTTTTCCATCCCGGACAACGACCAATTCGCCATCTTCTTTTTTGACTTTTTCAATCAAACGCTTACGGGCAAGCAAAATTCCGGCGTTGATTTTCTCCTGCATCTGCTTGATCTCAATTTCGCTCATAATCTGCAATCGTTTTATAGGATAACGTATCTTCGATATGGGTTGTTATGTCTTTTCCTCCCAATGCGATGATTCTGATCTGTTCGTCTGCCGAACTGTTGTCGTAGATCGCCCAATAGTTGCAAAGGGGAATATAGAGAGCGGTCAAATTCTTTATCCCATTGGCATAGCGGCGACGAATCACATCCGAAGGAATATTGTGGCCTCCCTCTCGCACACGGGTCGCGACGCGTTCGATAGCCTGTTCGGGGGTCGGCAACCAAAAATAGAGCAGCGTCACGAAGTAACCTTTTGCTTGCGCCCGTTCTATGAACTTTACATAAGAACGCGTGGACAATGTCGTTTCAAAAGCAAAATCCGACCCTTCGGACAGCAGGTCGTCCATTCGTTGAAGCATCAATCGTCCTGCTTCGATCGCCACGCTTTCCGGGTTGAACGGCGACAGGCCTTTCGCTATTTCATCCGCATTGACGAACTCCTTGCAGCCGAGCATTTCGGGCAGTACGGCATAGGATGCAGTCGTCTTTCCCGCACCGTTGCAGCCCGCTATGATATATAGTTTTGGCATATCGTACGGACAAAGATAGCTAATTTTACGATTACAGGCTGTTTTACTGTGATAAAATGAGACGAATCAGCCCCAAAGGTCAATTTAGGCCTTCTGTCAAAGTTTGTTCGTTGGTCGTTCTATGAATTGTTTCGGATATTGCTCGTTGGAGCCAGTCAACGGGAAATGAAACTCTTTTTGTTTGTCTTCTAACGATGTATCGCCGAATATAACTGTATCGCTTTTGATATGAGCTTCGAAAAGATTGAGGTATGGTTCATCTGTGAATCCAGGCCATTTTTGTAGGTCCTGTCAGCTTTTTTGAATGGCTTTGATTTTCATTTATTTGCGTATTGCGCAAGCAATCGAGGGTAGCAGATTCGGGGTACAATAATATAGCACAAACAGCTTTTCAACCCCTTTTCGCTGTGCAGAAACAAAAAAAGCCAGCAGTTACATTTCTGTAAATTGCTGACTTTTCGAGCCGAAACCGAGATTTGAACTCGGGACCCCTTCATTACGAGTGAAGTGCTCTACCGCTGAGCTATTTCGGCAATAGGGAGTTTTGTGAAACCCTTTCGGGATGCAAATATCGGAAAATTTTTTGAATAAAATCAAATGGTAAGGACTATTTCTTGGAAAAAGTGCGATTTTTTCTCTCATTCTTGCTATCTTCGCCCCGAAAATTTCATATCTCCAGGGTTTCGGAGGTCGTACGGACCGGAATCCGAATCCTCGGGAAGATAAAAAATTACGAGGAGTTAATCCGCTAATAAACAAAACCGTCATGCAAGATAAGGCTACGCTCAATCCTACTCCGGATCAGACATTCGAGATCGTTGGTCAGGGGGCGTATGATTTTGTCCGGGTTCTGACCCATTCCAAACAGTTGCAGCGCCAGGGCCGGGTCGAAGAGGCCTGCAACGAACGCTTTCACGCCTTTCAGCGCATTTCCGAATTATTGCCCGAAGACGAGGAGGTGATTCTCGAATGGGAGGATCCCAATACGCGTGCGGCGCTCGAGGTGATTCACGCTTCGGCGATCGACCATTTCCTGATCAACGATTTCGAAATGTCCACCGCCATGCTCGAATTGCTTCTCGAACTGGATCCCGAAGACCATCTGGAGGCGATTATCCTATTGGCGTTCAATTACCTGGCAATGGAGGAGTATGAACTTTTCGACGAGGTGAGCAACGATATTTCCGATAAATACGCCTGCAAGGAGGTATTGACCATGTGGGCGGCTTTTCGGCGCAGCGGCCGTATTCCCGAGGGCGATGCGATCCGTTTCAGGACCCGATTCGCACCCTATTTTGCCGAATTTACCTCCGACGAACATCCTGCCGACGGGCAGTACCTGGAGGATATCGAGAGCGAGCGCCCTTCGGTGCAGGCCCAGGCTCGTGAGCTGTGGCTCCGCACCGAAAATCTCTGGACGCTTTTTCCCGATTTTATCGCGGCGCTTCGAAGGTAGCCCCTCCCGATTTTCTTCGGGGCGAAGTTGCCGGCAAGGGCGCATATGCCGTCTATCGTGCGAGTTGTTATGAGAGGAGGGCGATTTGTGAGGGGATTTCCCCGATTTTACGAATCCGACCGGCGTAGTTCGTCACTCCTTTATCCGGTGTGTGCGAGCCTTCCGGATCTTTTTGCAAGAGATCGAATCGAAGTTTTCGCCCGATCGGAAGCCGATGAATATCGGGGTAATTAAAATGTGTATTTGTAAAAAAGAAACACCGGACTTCATAGTCCGGTGCCTTGTTTCTTATCCGATCGTATCGACCAGTTTGTAGAGCTTGTCGCCCCGGCGGATGAGTTGGACGGTTTTGACCGAGCAGGTCGTTCCCTGGAGTACTGTTTGCACGGGGTGCTCGTCCACAAAGATTTCATCCCCGTGCTGTTCGACCACTCCGGTCGTTTCGCCCATCCAGAGCAGTTCGTCCCCTTCGTGTAGAGGAGCCGCTTCGACGAGCACCTCGGCCACCGAGATTTTTTTGAAGAAATTGGTCACCTTGCCCACATAGACTTTGCGTTTGGTGGCGGCCGATCCGTGGTGGCGGCTGTGCTCCACGATCGGGCGTCCTGCGTAGTATCCCTCCCAGAATCCGCGATTGAATACCGTTGCCAGCCGCTCTTTCAGTGCGGCGGCCAGTTCCGGCGTGTAGTCGCCGTCTTCCATGGCCCGGAGCGCCCGGTCGTAACATTCGACCACGCGTTTGACGTATTCCGCACCCCGCGCACGCCCTTCGATCTTGAGAACCCGCACGCCCGATTCGATGAAGTAGTCGAGAAAGTCGATCGTGCAGAGGTCTTTGGGCGAGAGGATGTAGTTGCCCTCGACGTCGAGTGTTTCGCCCGTTTCGGGGTCCGTAACCAGGTATTTGCGACGGCAGATCTGCCGGCAGGCTCCCCGGTTGGCCGAGAATCCGTCGCTGGTGTGGAGCGACAGGTAGCATTTGCCCGATATGGCCATGCAGAGGGCGCCGTGGGCGAACATTTCGATCCGTACCAGCTCTCCGCCGGGGCCCGTGATCCGCTGCCGTTCGATTTCCCGGCTGATACGGGCGACCTGCACCAGGTCGAGTTCCCGGGCCAGGACCACTACGTCCGCCCATTGGGCGAAGAACCGGACGGCTTCGATGTTGGAGATGTTGCTTTGCGTGGAGATATGTACGGCCATGCCGACGCTGCGGGCATATTGGATGGCGGCCATATCGGTGGCGATGATGGCGTCCACGCCCACCTCGCAGGCACGGTCGATGGTCGCGTGCAGGGTTTCGATCTCTTCGTCGTAAATCACCGTATTGACCGTCAGATAGCTTTTCACGCCGTGTTCACGGGCGATCGAAACGATCTGCCCCATATCTTCCAGGGTGAAGTTGGCGGCGGATTGGGCCCGCATATTGAGCCTTCCCACTCCGAAATAAACGGAGTTGGCTCCGGCGTCGATCGCTGCATGCAGGGATTCGTAACTTCCTGCAGGAGCCATGATCTCTATGTCGCTGCGTTTCATTGGGCCGAGGATTTATTTGTTGCGTCCGATCAGGCTGCCGGCGTACTCCCGCAGGCGGGCCGTGCCTTCCGATTGTACGGATAACGTATCGAGAATGTTCAACGCCCGTTCGAAGCGGTGGTTGATCTGCTGTTCGGTCAGACGGGCGACGCCCAGTTTGTCGAAAACCTCCCGCACGCGCGCGATCTTCTGCTGATCGGAAAGAGTCGGATCGGAATAGGTCGAAGCGAGGATTCGATGCTCGGCGGCCGACGCCTTGCTGAGGGCCATGACCATCAGGTAGGTCTTTTTGCCTTCGAGGATGTCGCCTCCGATCGCCTTGCCCAGCCGTTCGTCGCCGTAACTGTCCAGCAGGTCATCCTGCAACTGGAACGCCAGTCCCAGTTCGGTGGCGAAACGATAGAGGCGTTGACAGTCTTCTTCGCCCGCCCCGCCGATGATCGCTCCGATGACGGTCGCACCCGACAGTAGGGCCGAAGTTTTGAGTTCGATCATGTGGAGATACTCTTCGACCGAAACCGACTCCCGGGTTTCGAAATCCATATCGTACTGTTGGCCTTCGCAGACTTCGATGGCCATCGTATTGAAGCGGGCGAGAATCTGCGGCAGCACTTGGGGCGGGTATTCGCTCAACAGGCGGTAGGCGCTGATGAGCATCGCATCGCCCGACAGGATGGCGACGTTCTGTCCCCATTTGGCGAAGACGGAAGGGTTACCCCGGCGCATCGCCGCGTTGTCCATGATGTCGTCGTGCAGCAACGTGAAATTATGGAAAACCTCTATGGCCATCGCGGCCGGCTTCGCAGCGTCGATCCCTCCGCGGAAAGCCGAGCAGGCCATCAGCAGGGCGACCGGCCGGATCCGCTTGCCGCCCTCCTCGAGCGAATAAGCGATCGGCTCGTACAGCAGGCGCGGCTCGCGCGGCCATTTCATCGACCGGAGCTCCTGTTCGAAGATCCCCTGCAATTCATTGAAAGAGTACATATCCCGAAATATTTGTCTCGTTAAAACCGGAAAGTGCAAAGTTAGCAAATCT
>OISA01000461.1_pt1 | contig 10285 bp, 13 predicted proteins | sample 1586431 | NCBI WGS metagenome assembly OISA01 (sample SAMN02675049, study PRJEB24791) | human gut metagenome, SKBSTL061 | isolation source: stool | host: Homo sapiens | place: USA
TGGGGAAGGAGAACAGGAAGCACATCAAGTCCTGCCATGTCAATTGCTACAACCGCCCACTGGGCAGGCCGCCCAAGGAAGAGAACGACACACACGCAGAGGACAAGAAGAGAGCCATCGGCGAGCGAAATGAGATGGAAGGCACATTTGGAACAACCAAGAGAGTTTACCGAGCCAACGACATCCGAGCGAAACTTGACCAAACGGCTGACACTTGGATAGGAGCTTGCTTCTTCGCTAAGAACATCATGAAGTTCCTAAGGGGACTTCTTTGTCTCATTTTCGAAAAATCGGGCTTGAAGACCTTCCAAAAGAGAATTATGAGCATTTTTGACAGCATGGAGGCTGTATTACCCACACCACAAGGTTGTGTGAAAAAGTAAATTAGCAGACCCTAGTTATTTTCTGATGTCTTGCCATCAGCATAGTCTGCGTATAAACCTCCTTGTTCAGAGGCAGCTTTATTTGTATTGTTGTGATTGTCTTTGACAATGCAAGCATCTTGTCTACGCTAATCCTAATCTCTGAAACTTTCAGCATACGCTCCAATTCCTTATACACTTTCAAAGCCACGAAACAGATACATATATGGGTCTCGATGCGTTTGCGCGTAAAATGTAACATGGGGCGTATCTCTATCTTTGATTTGGATATACGGAAAGCCAGTTCTACATGCCAAAGGTTATGATATGCCGTGTATACATACTGTATTGGTATATCCGTATTGGTGAGATAATCTTTAAGACCATCCCAACGAGAATCATCGGCAACACGATCATAGTTGATGGCGACTTTCACTTCACCATCCATCGACAAAAACTTGTTGTAGCCTCTCTTGTTGATATTGCCTTTCGTGAGTGTACCATGCTTGTAAGCCTTTTCCAACCTGCGTATTCCCTTTTCCCTGTTGTAGGCATCTTTCTTCGCACATATTACCCGTTGGTTGAATTAAATTAGCGCGTATTTGACTTGCCCTATATGCTTATGATTGAGAAAATTGAAATACAGCAACATCGTGAAAGCTACAACTTTTGCTGCCATCCTTGTAAAGAAGCCTTGTGGTTGCTTTGCATAGTTGCGTATTATCATCAGGTGGTCGTTCAACTGAGAGAACACCGTTTCTATTCTCTTTCTGAATTTCTTGTAAGCCCATGTCGTTGGTCTCCTGTTCTTCTGGTTCAGCCTGTATGGCACTTCAAGTATGATGTTGGCCGAGGAGAACAAGTCCTGCTGAATGGGAGCACTCAGATACCCCTTGTCGCCAAGTATCACGCGGTCATGATATTCCCACTGCACATCTTTCAGATAATGGAGGTCATGCACATTGGCGGCAATCATATAAAAGGAGTGTATCACGCCTGTGGTACAGTTTATAGCCATAGTAGTACATCCCTTGCGATGCACAATATCCCCATGCTGGATATTTTTTTTGTGGGTAACGCAAGCATTCACCCACATTGATATAATGTATCATATCCATGAAGTTGTTTACATTCTTATACTCCCGGGCTCTTTTGGTGACTAATTTGACTTTGGAGTTCAGACTTTTCCAAACCAGATTGGTAACGTTGCCTTCTTCGAAGAAAGTTTTGATACCTAAAAGATGTCCTTTAAACAAAGCTCCAAAATCATATTAGTTTAATAATTGGAGAGCAAATAGAAACGATGTAAAAATGGGAGAAAAAATAAAGCTAACTTGCACGTTTTTTATGACAATACCAATATATTTAAAAGGTTGACTCTATAAAATTTGATGTACTCAAATTTTCTTCATTGAAAAGCATGTGAAATAATTTGTGTATTATTAGATAATTTCGTACCTTTGCATCCGATTTGCAAATCATTGACTGGATTTTAATAATTAATATAGTCCGTGGAGGCATGGAAAAGAGATGGCACAAATGCTGTCCGCCTTGCGGAAAAACCGTTTACAAATAAAAAATGTACGCAATTGTAGAAATTAACGGTCAGCAGTTCAAGGTTGAAGAGGGAAAGAAACTTTTCGTCAACCACATAAGGAACTCAGAAGAGGGTCAGACTGTTGAATTTGACAAAGTACTCCTAATTGACAACGGGGGAAACGTCACGGTAGGTGCACCAACCGTAGAAGGTGCGAAAGTAGTGGCCAAAGTGAAAAAACCGCTCGTGAAGGGCGACAAGGTGATTGTCTTCAAGATGAAACGCCGCAAGGACTATCGCAAGAAGAACGGACACCGCCAGCAGTTCACCGAGGTGGAAATCAAGTCAGTTAACGCTTAAAAAGAGGAGGACAGGAAATGGCACATAAGAAAGGTGTTGGTAGTTCTAAGAACGGACGCGAGAGTGCTGCACAGCGACTAGGCGTGAAAATCTGGGGCGGTCAGAAGGTTATCGCAGGCAATATCATAGTTCGCCAGCGTGGTACGCACCATAATCCAGGTTGTAATGTTGGCATAGGCAAGGATGACACATTGTTCGCTTTGGTTGACGGTGTTGTAAACTTCAAGAAAGGCCGCAAAAACAAGAGCACCGTTTCGGTGATACCTGAAACGGAGGCACAATAAACAATACAACTTATTCCAAACAAACACGGTAATCCCACATCTCAACCGAGGTGTGGGATTACTGCCATTTTAATGATAACTTACATCGTAATTATTAGGAGATAAGACGTAAGCATCCCACATTAGTCGCTTTTGTGTGTTTCCCATTGCTACTACCTTTGCCAGAAAAACTTATGTTTGTACTTAACGAAACAAATGTTTTCCGTGTTTGTTTTTCTCCCCTCGCGGATATGCGTCAAGGCATATTTCGTCTATCCCAATCGGTACGCAGCAATAATTTCAACCCTTCTGACAGTGCCGTCTGTGTTTGTCTTGCTTTACTAACGCGCGGTGCTCTATTTACCGTATGTTATGACTATGTTATTATAGCCCAGTGCATTGAATATCTTTTTGAATTGCTCAGTGCAAGACAGTTCGGCTGTCTTAATGTTCTCTGGCGTGATACAACGGCTTTCCATCAGTCTGTAGGCACGTTGGTATAGTTCTGCGCGGTCGTTGTCAGTCCATGAACCACTTTCATAGAAAGACTGCGTGCGTCCCTCGTCGATAAAGTTATTATCAAGCAGTTCTATTTTGGGCAGTCTGGCCACAAGTGTGTCATTGTTCACCTTCAGCCAGTTAGGGCCGACCTTATGCATGTTTACCCCTAACCGTAACGTTCCATAATATATTCGTATTAGTTCATCGTCTGAAAGGATGCCTTTGCGTACAGTGTCTGTTATTTCCTCGTCGCAAATTGACAGGAACTCCCATTCACCGATGTCCTGCATCGACTTTATCAATGTTGGGGTGGGAGAGATAGTTCCGCCAACTTCTGTCTCAATATGATCGCGTTTAAACTTTGACACGAGTATCGCCAAGACTATTACCGTTACAAGTATGATTAGCGACCATGTCAGGCATGTCATCTTTCCAAACGTTAGCAATTTCTTTTTCTTCATATTCATTTGCCCTCAAACCCTTTTTTTATTATGTCTTTGATGTTCCCGTCATTCAAGTCTTTCCTAAACGTGATTGTTATATCGCCTTCTTCATAACCCATCTGCCTTATTATTGGAACAAGTATTCGTGCCGCGCTCTCCTGTGCCATTCTCACTATACCCATCCTTGGTATGTCTTTAACAATCGCTTTCCGTCCCTGTTCTGCATACTCCGCCAGTTCCTTGTCACTGAAATTCGACCTTAGTATGGGCACATGTTTTTTCACTTCCTCGTGGTTTATGCGTGTGGCTGTAAGTTCGACTTTCGGGTCTGGGAGTGTTATTTCCACTTTCTTACCCACTATATTTACGTTTTTTTCAGAAAAATCTGAGAAATCAATATAAGATTTTATTGTGGCATCCATTGGCATTGCGACTTTACGCGAGCCGAGTGGCAGAGGAATGTCAAAATCCTGCTGCAGGATACTTCCCTTCAGCTTAACCTCGTCGTCGTGTGTAACTATCTTGTGTACCTTTATTTCGGCAGTGTAAAGTTTTGAACATTTCTGTACATGCGTTATCAGCATAATCTTCGATTGCTCTGCATTGTTTTCATTCAAAACGCCATCAGTCTGTCTTTCACCTTTATCACTGCATGCAGCTGCTGACAATATGATCAGAAGCCAAAAAAATCTCTTCATCATGTTTAATCCTATCATGCTGCAAAGATAAGGTAAATATCCTTTGATTGAGAAAATATAGACGTTTTAATTTTGTTTTTAACGGGTTTTTATCTAATTTTGCATGAAAAATAAAAAGATATGAAATACCTTGCTATAGTGCTGATTGCTTCAATGTGTTTGTTTACAGCATGTAAGGAGGAAAAAAAAGGCACAGACATTATAACCCAAAAGCCAGTGGTAGTTAAGAAAAAAGGACCAGAAGCGATGGAGCCCATGGACAATACGGAGGTCGTGCAATGGCTTGGCAAGGCATACACTGTTGAAATACACCGCTATGCAGACAAGGAACTGCCTGTAACACGCGACGAGTCTGGCATGGAATATTTTGACAATAGAATAGAGGTGAAGGTTTTGAGACCTGATGGCACTGAATTTTTCAGGAAGGTGTTTGACAAACAGTCACTCCGCGAGTACCTTGACGAAGCAACCTTGAAGGATGGTGCCATGCTTGCCGTAGTGTTTACCGAGGCGAAGGGTGACCATCTCGTATTTGCGGCGAGCGTAGGTTCGCCAGATGCACTGAGCGATGACTATATACCTCTAATTTTAACCATATCGCGCATGGGTATCTTGCATGTGGAACGTGACAATCGCATAGATGACATTCCTGATGCCAATGGAAGTGCGGAAAATGATGTAATGTAACCAACAGTGGCCAGTTTATATTATGCCCTTGTCAGTAAATCGTATTCTGCATCGAATTCCTTTGGATGCTTGCCTATGAATATCGCATTCAGCAAGCAGTTGGCAAGGATTTCCTCCTCAATAAGGTCAACGTTGCCTATTTTCTTTATCTCCATGCCAAGTAATGTCTCCCAGTCAGCCTTGAAATCACTGTCGTCCGCACCAAAGTAATAGTTGTTTCTGTTACTTTCTTCTATGAGTTTGTATTTTATACAGCGGTTTGTCCTTTCATGTTTCATGTCAGACATTATGTCGAATGCTTTCTTAAACTCTTTGCGGTGTCGTTTGGCATTTGGGTACATATTGGCAATGTATGGGAACACATCGCCGAAATCGAAGCTTAGTATCAGTTCGTTAAGTATCATAATACTATATTTTAAGTGTTAATTCCACTGGGCAGTGGTCGGAGCCGAATACCTCGCTGTGTATTTTCGCCCCAGCAAGCTTGTCGGCAATCCGTTCGGATGTGACAAAATAGTCTATGCGCCATCCTGCATTCTTCTCGCGGGCTCGGAAACGGTAACTCCACCAAGAGTATGCACCTGTAATGTCAGGATAAAAGAATCGGAATGTATCTATGAAGCCTTTATCTAAAAGTTGTGAGAACTTTTCTCGCTCTTCGTCCGTGAAACCTGCGTTCTTTCGGTTCGATTTCGGGTTCTTCAGGTCAATTTCCTTGTGCGCAACGTTCATGTCGCCACAAACGATTACAGGTTTCTGGCCATCTAATTTCTTCAGATAGGCTTGGAAATCCTCTTCCCATCGCATCCTGTAGTCAAGTCTTTTCAGTTCGTCCTGTGAGTTTGGCGTATAGACTGTTATGAGGAAGAACTTTTCAAATTCGAGCGTTATTACACGTCCTTCATGGTCGTGTTCGTCAACACCTATGCCATATGTCACGTTCACAGGTTCATGTCTGCTGTATATTGCCGTTCCTGAATATCCTTTTTTGTCGGCGTAGTTCCAAAACGACTTGTATCCTTCAAATTCCAAATCTATTTGTCCTTGCTGCAACTTCGTTTCCTGAAGGCAGAAGAAGTCGGCATCCATTGACTCGAATGTTTCTACGAAACCTTTCCCAACGCATGCACGCAGTCCGTTAACATTCCATGAAATGAATTTAACCATACAATATTCTATTTAATCTTTTTATTCAGCAACATCTTGATCTAAATGTTTTTATAAGTTTCCGTGCAACAAAAGTGCTGCTTGGAATTTTGTCATGCCGTTATGTTCATTCAATTTAGTTATGCAATAAATGTGGCAGAATAGAACGAATGACATGGCAAAGTTACAAATAAAATCCGAGAAATACACTTCTTTTGCAGGAATATTTCCAATCATTTAAATTTTTTATAGTGTCACGTCAGTCTGTGAATTTACGAAATGCTTTTCATAATATATCTTGATTGTTTTTAACCCCAATCTCTAAGTTTGCAATATGTATTGCGAACTTAGAGATTGGGGTCTTATTATTTAATAAGCATCATTGTTAATTGTATTTATGCGAAATTAATTGATTGTGTTATTTTTGGGAAATCAAAATTAATATACTAATTTTGCAAAGTGAAAAGACGGTGCATTGTGGCGTGCAATAATACAAATATGGGAAATGTGATGTTTCTCTTTCCGGCAGATGTCATCGTGAAAATATTATTTTTTAATTGTATCAAGATACTAATGGATATTGAAAAAATAAAGGAATTGATAGAGAGGCAACCGAACCTGTCGACTGTCCTTGGCATGAATTTTATTAGCACGCCGGAGGATGATGTGTGCATGGCCACTATGAAGGTTGATGAACAAAACCGCCAGCCATTTGGTTTTCTCAGCGGCGGCGCATCGTTGGCTCTTGCCGAAAATCTGGCAGGCGTTGGATCTTGCTCTTTATGTCCTGGAAAAATATGCGTTGGGATAAGTGTAAGTGGCGAACACGTCAAAGCCGTGGCAGAAGGCGACATAGTGACGGCTAAGGCAAAACTTGTCAGCAAAGGACGCAAACTGCATGTGTGGGATGTAAGAATTACAAATTCTGAAGGTAATCTTATTTCCACGGTGCATGTTACAAACTATGTCATAACCCCAAATGAGAACAATGCGGAATGACCAGTTTTGCGATATTCAAACTTCCTGGAACGCAGGAGTGTACTTTGTTCCTAAAAAGGCACGGAATGCCAGAGCGCATACCTTCTTTCAAAGGACTTAATTCAGAAACAGGGTTCATAATTGCTCCATTCCGTATTTCAGAGCAAAATCCGCTGCTGTTGATCGAGCCAGAACAGCAATATGTATATAATTGTGTTTCAGATATTGATGAGAACGTCATTAAAGAATTGAATAAATGCGCCCTTGGCAATGCCGCAGTTTCCCAGAAAGTAAATACAGATGAAAATGTAAGGGCAGAATACAGTGATGTTTTCAATTTGTTTCACTCCAAATTATTGCAGGGAGAGTTTAGCAAGATTGTTCTTGCAAGAATTTCGGATGTTCATTTTGAAACAGCCTCTTTGTTTGACTTGTTCAAGAAAGCGTGTGAGACTTATCAGCGAATGTATGTCTCTTTTTTTTCGGCACCTGCATGTGGCACATGGCTTGTTTCCACTCCAGAATTGTTGCTGGAAAGATCCGGGAATATTTACAAGACTGTTGCTCTGGCAGGAACAATGAAAGCGTTAGGAAAAGATGATGCTTCGGCTATGCCATGGAGTGACAAGAATTATGATGAGCAGCGTGTTGTTGCAGATTACATATACAAGTGTGTTGAGAATTTCTCCGATGACATTAGTGAAGTAGGGCCGTCAACCGTAAAGGCGGCCGACCTTGTTCATCTAAGTAGTGATTTCTGTTTCTCTCTTCGCGACAAATGTCTTGTTGGTGATCTGATTGCAGAATTGCACCCAACTCCAGCCGTGTGTGGAATGCCCAAGTCCAGGACGATGGAGACAATTATCAGCAACGAGACGTGCGCAAGGGAATATTACAGCGGTTTTTCAGGTCCTATGATGCGCGGCACAGGGATGCATCTGTATGTCTCGCTCCGGTGTATGCAGATGTTCAAAAAAAAATTCAGGTTATATGCCGGCGGTGGTCTGATGCCGGGAAGTACTGAAAATAACGAATGGAGGGAGACCGAGACTAAACTTGAAACAATGAAACGAATAATCGGTTACTGACAATAATATAGTTTATCAAAGTGTATAGTGACAAGGAAAGCGTAAACATTCTTACATCGCTGCTTGCCGTTCATGGCATAAAACATATCGTGGTGTGTCCTGGGAGCAGAAATGTCCCGCTGGTGCATAATTTTAATGAATGTCCGCAATTCACGTGTCACCCTGTGACAGACGAGCGATCGGCAGGATTCTTCGCGCTCGGCATTTCAATGGCATTGGACATGCCCGTGGCAGTATGCGTCACTTCAGGCACGGCATTGCTTAACGTTTTGCCAGCTGTGGCAGAAGCGTCGTACCGACATCGTGGAATTATAGTTATAAGTGCAGACAGACCGCAGGCGTGGATAGATCAACTGGACGGTCAGACAATACCGCAACATCTTGCTTTGGGAAGCTTTGTGAGCAAGAGCGTCAATCTCCCCGAGGTATATGATGAACAAAGCAGGTGGCATTGCAACAGGCTTGTCAACGAAGCTTTGATTGCACTGAAATATAATGATGGCATGTCAGTTCATGTGAATGTACCGATAAGTGAACCACTGTTCAATTTTACCACGAAGTTTCTTCCCCGTGAAAGATCAATTATATGTACCACGCCACAGTATAATTTTACGGACCGTGACATTAAACCATTCCTTAAATCAAGACGTCCGCTTATCGTCATAGGACAGACAGGATATGACAAGAAATTTTCAGACTTGTTGCATAAGTTGATGAAGAAGCATGTTGTCCTGTGTGAGCCTTTGGCATACGATGGGAGAGCGACGTGGTTTGACACAATGTATCATGACGTTAGTGGCGAAACAGCATACGATCCCGATTACATTTTATATATAGGAGACACATTGGTAAGTAAGTCCCTAAAACAATATTTGAGGGAACTTGACTCTTGCGAGACATGTATGGTTGTACCAGACGCTACAGTGCATGATGTCACGATGCATGAGGACAGTATGTTGGTTTGTGGCGCGAAGGAAGTCATTGCTGTGATTTTAAAATATGATAAAAGGACCGGAAATGATGATTTTTATCTGTTATGGAAGAAGGAAACAGACCGTCATCGAATACAAATCATATCCAGGCCATCAAAGAACTTGCTTATGGAAACTGTTAGAGTACTGGAAAAAGAACTTGAAAAGGCAGGGGATGATTTCTGCGTTCATTATGCTAACAGTTTGTCAGTTCGTTACGGTTGCCTTTTTTCCGGTCATTATATATATGTGAACAGGGGCATTAACGGCATAGAAGGTTCTCTGTCAACGGCCGCAGGATTTTCCTCTGTTTGCGGCAAAAAAACGTTCATCGTAATAGGGGACTTATCTTTTTTCTATGATTCCAATGCGCTTTGGAACAGGAATCTCGGAGGAAACCTGCGCATCGTTTTGCTTAACAACGGTTGCGGCGGCATTTTCAGCAAGTTGAAAGGTTTGGAAGTAAGTCCGGCACGGGACAGTTACATTGCTGCAAGCCATGAGACATCAGCCGAGGGGCTTTGTAAGTCTTATGGCGTGAAATACCTTTCTGCAAACAAAGTGGATGAAATGACAAGTACCGTTAATCTCCTCGTGAACATGGATTCCGACGTTCCAATGTTACTTGAAGTAAGAGATTTTTGATTTGCAAAATGCTTATTGAAAATTTGCCAATGCACTTATTTTTACCTGACAACAATAGTTAAATTTTATTTCTTTTGCCGTGATTTCTGCGTATAAATTACCAAGCAACCAAATTTTTAAGTATCTTTGTGGCATAAACCATTTGATGTGACTATGGAACGAGAAAGAAAGATACCACCAAAACGGCTGGCCATGGAGAAGAGAATTTGGCGATGCCTCACCTTGGTGTCCTACGCTGCCATCATCGCCTCGCTGCTGTTATTTGACGGCATCGTTGGCGGCATAGTCCTTACGCTCAGCATCCTTTTCATGCTCCTTGCGCAGGGGCAATATAATTCATACAAGCCGGACGATGACGGCGGCTACACGCCTTGGTATTACGGTGCGCTTTAGCCGCCCACCATTACCGACACTTCCTCAGACCGTTTTAACATATCTTCCTTGGGCATCGCTATTGGTGTTTACGTAGGCTTCTCCTCATGGGTCTACGTCCTACGTAAAGGGCATGAGCTCATGTAGCGTGATACCCTTGCCCACATACGGCTGCAATATGGTAAGCATCCAATATTAGCCGCCTTTGCGTGGTCTTCCTGCCTTACTACCTTT
>OISA01000462.1_pt1 | contig 10274 bp, 9 predicted proteins | sample 1586431 | NCBI WGS metagenome assembly OISA01 (sample SAMN02675049, study PRJEB24791) | human gut metagenome, SKBSTL061 | isolation source: stool | host: Homo sapiens | place: USA
TGTGCTCTTCCGATCTGGGCACGCGCCTTGCCGTTTTGAAGAATAAGCAAACCGGCGCCTTCGGACAGATCTCCGCCACGATCACGTTGGAGGAGTTGCGGCAAATGCAGCAGGAGGTCGCGTCGATCCCCGTTCCCGACGCCATCAACGAGTTGGCTGACGATATCCTCTGCGAGCTTCGTAAAGATATGGCGGTGTCGGACCGAAAGTATCTGGGCTATTATCCCATCGCGCAGGCCAAGGCATGGCTTTCCGGCCATGACAAGGTAGAATCCTGTGACCTTCTGGCGCTGAAGAATTATCTCTGGCGCCTGCCCTCAGACCGTGAAAAGGTGGAAGCGGTGCTCACCCGCCTGTGTGTCAACCCCATGCAGGATAAGGTCAACGATATCCGCGGTATGGCGTTGGAATCCCAGGAGGAGTTTGACGCTGCGCTGGGGGATGGCAGCAAGGCCGATACTGCGCGCAAGGCATTTATCAAGCTGCGCGGTGAATTGACGCATCTTTATCAGATGCAGTGCAGCCTTCGCACGGCGGCGCAGTCTGACAGCGAGACAGCGCTGGTGGATGACCTCTTGGCCGATTTGGAGAAGATCAGCCGCAAGGCCCACGAGCAGACACATTTTACTTATACGACGCTGGAAGAGATTACAGCGTTAAATTAAAGAATATTGGAGGAATCACGATGCTGAACAAGATCATTCTTATGGGAAGACTCACGCGCGATCCTGAACTGCGCAGGACGGAGAGCGGTACCGCCGTTTGTTCGTTTTCAATCGCGGTGGATCGGGACTTCAAGTCCAAAAACGGGGAAAAGGAGACGGACTTTATTGATATCGTTGCTTGGCGCGCCACAGCGGAGTTTGTGAGCAAGTATTTCACAAAAGGCCGCATGGCCGTTGTGGAGGGCCGGCTCCAGATCCGCGACTGGACGGACAAGGAAGGCGGCAAGCGCCGCAGTGCCGAAGTCATTGCAGACAATGTCTACTTCGGAGACTCCAAGCCGAAAGACGGCGGTGAGGAGGATGATATTCCTGCCTATACCGGAGCACCCGACAGCTTTGCCGTGCCGGACGGCTTTACACCAGACTTTGGCGGTGAATCCGGGGAAATGCCCTTTTAAGAGCACCAAATAAGCGAGGGAGGGCATCAGCCCTCCCTCATATAAAGGATAAGAGGAGAAAACAAAATGAGCATTGTTTTTACGGAAGTACGGATCGAAGACTGTGATGGCGTAGAGCTTTCCTTTATGGAGGGCGGTTGTTTGGATGAACTTGATATCCGCGAGCTTTTGAAGCACGACCAGCCCTTCCGCGATATGTGGGACGCAGTAGGCAGCGACGCAAGGATCGCCGTCCAGCAGTATCGTTTCCGGGGCGGCAAACAGGGAGAAGAATTGGGTGACGAAAACCACTTCGCCCTGATGCGCGCGTATGATCGCGCACTCTCAGACGAGGACGGATCTACTTTTGTCGAACGGGACGATGTAGACTGGCTGGATGACTTTGAACTCACCAAAGACGATCTTGCGGATGGTAAGTGACAAACTCGCATTGATTGGGGAGCGTTTTATATGGAAATGAGTATTCCTAGCGCCTATTCCAAGAATGAATGCCAGAAGTATTTTGACTATCTGGAACGGCTGCGTCAAAGCGGCGAAACCAATATGTACGGAGCCGTACCATACTTGCAGGAAGAATTTCCGGAGCTGCGATATTCGCCGGAACGGGCAAGAAAAATTCTGTTGGCGTGGTTCGGCACATTTCGAGAGAAGGAGGCGGATACAAAATGCTGAAGCCCTACCGGACAGTTCAGGATGTACTTTCCTCTCCGTGGGCGCAGGTGCAGAGAGTGAAACGTAGTCCGCAACAGACAGACCGCGTTTTGCGCTCGACCAAACTGGAGGATAGCATTTACCGGGATCTGCGCATGGAGGATACGGGTATGGACGAGATCGAGAACAGCGCAGGCGAAAAGCTGCGCTCTTTTCCAGCGCTCTCGCGGGATATTTTCCAGTCCTTTTATTCCCTGATGCCCCGGCGCAACGCGGACGATGACCTCTCAGTAGCGGCGAGGAAGATCAACATGCCGATTCTGGAGCACATCACCCAAAGCGAAGACTACCCCACGCTCAAGGAGGTGTGTGAAGGACGGGAGCTTCCGGCCTATGAAGCGGCGGCAGAGTTTGCTGCCCAGACCTCGGGAGAATTGGATGACTTACTTTCCCAATTGGGCGGAAAACCCGGCGCTGTACAGACGCTGGAAAAGCTGGAGCAGGCAGAGAAAACCGCAGAGGACAAGCTCGCGGCACTGCTGGAGCAGCTTCGTGGGACTCCGCAGGACGATCCGGCTCTGAGTGCCGCTGTGGTAAAAGCCGCCAATGACGCCGAGAGCAAACGGCGGCAGGCAGATGCGGTCAATAAGCTCGTTGACGCCGGCCTTGCGCAGAATCAGGCAGAAGCCGGTGCACTGATCGCCCACGCGGTGTCTGCTGCCGCGGAAAGGGCGGAAGAGGTACAGACGATCCTCGGCGCATGGAGCGACGCTCCCGGTGATATGCGGAAGACAGACGCGAATGCGGCGCTTTTGGAGCGTGTGCGCGATAGTAAAACGCTGCGGGACATTTCCCGCTATCTGGGACGTTTTCGGGAGATTTTCGCGCAGGGCAAGCGCAATGGCTATGCCTATGGCCGCGGGGAAAAATATGCGTTGGAGCTGGGAAACGATCTATCTCGCGCACTGACCTCCGAGCTTGCCATGCTTGCTGTGCCGGAAACGCTGCCGTTGTTCCTGCGGAAGTATCAGCACCGGCAGATCAAGCAATACCGCCGGCGGGAGCCGGTCTATAAAGGTGCAGGCGATATCATCTGCTGCCTGGACGAATCCGGCTCTACTGCGGGAGATCTGGCCGCGTGGGGAAAAGCCGTTGCCCTGACGCTGCTGGAGATTGCGCAGAGCGAGGGACGAAAATTCGCTCTTGTTCATTTCTCCGGCCCCGGCCGCTTTCAAACGGATGTATTTCTTCCCGGGCAGTCTTCTCTTGAAGAGAAGCTGCGCGCCGCAGAAACCTTCCTTGGTGGCGGCACGGATTTTCAGACGCCGCTTGCGGAGGCAGAACGCCTCATGCGGGAGGACGGCTTTGAAAATGCTGACATCGCATTTATTACGGACGGTGAGTGTTCGCTGCCAGAAACCTGTGTGGATACGCTGCAAAGGGCGCAATCGGAGCTTTGCTTCACCGTCACAGGGATTCTGCTGGATGAGGGAAACGCCGGCATGGATTTCAGTCTGAAAACCTTTTGCCAGAACATTTACCGCACCAGTGAACTGACCGGGGATCAGATCGTCGAGGAAATTGTACTGGATCGCGTATGATATTGGTTGCGCGCAGAAAGGAAACAGGCTATAATATTATGAAATATAAGGATGAAGGAGGACGGTTATGCAGACTCTTTACCATGGAAGCAGAGTGGTTGTGGAACAACCCGAGATCCGCATTCAAAAATTCCATAAGGATTTTTACTGGGGCTTTTACTGCACCTCCTATGAACAGCAGGCGCTGCGCTGGGCAACGCGCTTTGGAAAAGCCGGGGTTGTCAATGTCTATTCCTTCGATGACCAGACCGAACTCAAGATCAAGCGCTTTCCGGAAATGAGCGATGAATGGTTGGATTTTATTGCGGCATGCCGGAATGGAGTTCCCCATGACTATGATGTGGTGGAAGGCCCGATGGCGGACGATACCATCTTCAATTATGTGCAGAGCTTTTTGGATGGTGAGATCTCCAGAGCTGCTTTCTGGGAGTTGGCAAAATTCAAGTATCCCACCCATCAGATCAGCTTCCACACTGCACGTGCTCTCGCTGCACTGAAATTCGAAAGGAGCTATGTTGCCAATGTGCAAGAGAAACAATGACGCGCTCTTTTTCACCTGTTCTCTGATCGAACAGCTTGGCCGCTCCCTTCACATGCGGCGCGGTAAGGTGGCTGCGGAACTGGGCGAGGCCGGCATTCAGACGCTCTACCGCAATGCAGACATTCTGCACTGTGAGCCGATCGAAAAGGTCGCGGACGATGTGATCACGGAATTTTCACTGCAAGGCGGGAATTTTGACAATCTTGCCGAGGCAAGATATACAGTCCCCGATGTGTGGACGATGGGAAAGGTCTATGCAAGGCTCATCGAGGATGTGTCCGATGAGGACAACATCGTAGAAACCATCTTGCAGGTCTTTACCTCCTGGATCGACAGTCTGCTTTCGGACTATAATGCTGCCTTCTATTATCAGCCCCGCGATTATATTGCGGAGTGCTACCGGCAGAAAACGGTCCTGGACGGTTGAGAGGAACGAAAAAGGCGATGGTTTTCTATCGCAACACTTATAATAGTAGAGGCGGGAACATCATTGAAGATGTTCCCGCCTTGTGCGTCTATTTGTCATCGTCTCTGTACATCTCCCATAAGCGCCCAGCCATCATCGGCCCAGATATTTCTCCGCCGATCTAGCAAAAGATTTGGGATAAAATATTTTGTGAGAACTGGCAAAACCCTGTGAAACAGCGCATTACACCGCATTTCCTGACAACAAGGCCCTCAAATTACTACGAATTTACTACTATACGGCATTGGCACAGGTGATGGGGAGATCGTAACGGTGGCTCTCTCCCAGCTCGGCAATGTAGGCGGTCGGCCCTATTGGTCCTGGTATGGCTTCGAGAGCCGGGTGGATTGGTGCGCCTGCTTTGTTTCCTGGTGCGCCAACGAGTGCGGCTATCTGGACACCGGCGTCATCCCAAGGTTCGCAAGCTGCTCCATCGGCCTCCAGTGGTTCCGGGAGAGAGGACTGTGGCGGGACCACAGCTATGAGCCGCGCCCCGGCGACCTGATCTTTTTCGATTGGGATGATGAGGACGAAGGCCAGGACGGAGCTGCGGACCATGTAGGCATTGTGGAAAAGGCGGATGGCGGGATTGTCTATACCGTGGAAGGAAACTCTGGCGATAGTTGCCGGGAAAATCGCTATGCCATAGGCCATTATGAGATTTACGGGAACGGCACACCGACTTATTAAAAGGGGAACAGCCTGTGGCTGTCCCTACATAGCGCAATAATATCCCTACTTATATTTAAAAATATCAGCATTTGTCATCTACTGTAACTGAATATTATGTGATATAATTCTTAAGGGTGGGCCAGGGCAATTTCTCAAAGACTTTACCGCCATCCAAACAGGCCGGCACCGCCCGCAACCGCTTTTCCACGGTGTGATCTTTTCTCATGACGGAACCTCCCGTCTCTTGTCTGGAGGTTCTGTCATGATACGCCTTCACCCAGTCCAATACCCGATTTTCCGAGCACAGTTGATACTTTTCCGCAATGGACATAGAACTGCCCTGGCCCGACAGATATTCCCCCACCACCCTGCGCTTTACTCCCCAACTGTACTGACACTTGGCCTGGTTTCCATTTTCCCGCAGCCCGGAAGCACCCTCGGAACGATACCGGCTGATCCAGTTTTCCATGGTGGAATGGCCTAACCTTGCCTCCCGCGCTGCCTCCCGCATCCGTAGCCGTCCTGCAAGGTATTCCTCCACCAGCGAGACCTTTTCTTCCGATGCAAGCTCTTTCCGCTTTCTCATCTGTGCTCTCTCCGCTGTGATTTCCTTGTCTGTCTTATTGGGAGCATATCAAAGTGTTCCGCAGCTGTTTGCGATATTTTGAAACTCAGTACCCCAAAATGAACAATTGGATATAGTAAACAAAATAGCAGGATTATGTTTTATGGTGAAAATAAAGGGAGATCGTTCTATGTTCATATATCTAGCTATAATCGACTCTCCGGAGGGGAAACTAAAATTTGAGGTCATATATGAGCGGTACAAAGGCCTGATGTTCTATACGGCAAATAGCGTGCTGGGAGATACACGGGATTCTGAGGATATAGTTCATGACGCTTTTTTAAAGATAATAGAAATAATTGATGAGATTGATGATCCAAAGAGTCCCCAAACGAGATATTTAACCGTTTCTTCTTTGTTATACCTTATTGGGAAAGCAGCCTTTCGTGTTGAGTGTCAATTCACGGTTGGCTATGCTTTCGTAGTCTGTGCCTGTCAATTCGCTTTTTGCTGTTATCATGTCATATAGGGTATCTACTTTCTCTTGTGTGCTGAGTCCACCATTAACCTCAAGCCACCAAAATAGCTTTAACTGCAAACCTAAGTACTTTGTTGCTGGGTTTCGCTCCTCTTGCCTTGGATAGAATGCCGCCAACTTTGCGTGTTCCGCATTGATGCGCCCAAGATTATATGCGCCCTTTCATGTATTCACCTCCCTTCGCGTCCGCAAAGGCGGGTGATACGGTTTTCTTCCCCTTTCGCCACTAAAACGGTCTGCATCATGCGTTTTGGCAAACGCGCAGAAAAATTTTTGAAAAAATTCTTTAGGAAGAATCCATGCGCTGCACCTCCTATTTCATCGTTGCGTTGCAAGGGATAGATACAGGAGGTGATCGACAGCCGACACAAAACCCAAGAAAACGACAAAAAACGCCTGTCTGCAAAATGCAGACAGGCGTAGAAGAATTATAAAATCTATTCACATGATTTCTGTGTTCATATTCATACCAAGAATACCCCGACGGCGGGTACGAACTTTTTTTGACTGGTGCAGATCACAGGAGAAATAGAATAGTAAAGTAGACACGGCAAAATAACCTCCCATCGGTTGCCGTGTCCCTGCAAGTCGTCATTGGTTTGTGTTAACGCAAAGAAACGGCGGCCCTGAGTCCATCAAAACCGCCGACAGAATAATGAGCTAAATGTGCGCAGGAAATCATCTGCCCCGTCCAACGGTTTTTTTCTTTCCCCGGACGGGGCAGTATTTGATAGTAGTTTTGTTTCTCCTCAAATGGCAATTAAGCAGCCAATTAAACGTTTGTAATATTACTGTGCAAACTGACTCATATACAATGCTTCGTATTTTCCATGTTGTGCCATTAACTCTTCGTGGCTGCCATGCTCAAGAATATCACCATGTTCCATGTAAAGGATCATGTCAGCATCCCGAATCGTAGAAAGCCGATGGGCAATCACAAAAGAAGTACGTCCGTGCATCAATTTTGCAAGTGCTTTTTGGATAAGCTGCTCCGTATGCGTGTCCACGTTGCTGGTGGCCTCGTCCAAGATCATGATTTCCGGGTCAGACGCCATCGCTCGGGCGATGGTCAGCAGTTGGCGTTGACCTTGTGAGATATTTTCCGCCCCTGTGGAAAGTTCAAAATCATAACCGCCTGGCAGGGTCTTGATGAAGCTGTCCACGCTGGCGGATCGTGCGGCGGCGATGATTTTTTCCTCCGGCAGATTGTCCTGCGCGTAAGCTATGTTGTCCCGGATGCTGCCTTCAAAGAGCCAGGCATCCTGGAGCACCATGCCAAAGCGATCCCGTAGCTCGTGACGGGTCATTTCCTTGGTGTCTACCCCGTCCACTAAAATACTACCGCCGTCCACATCGTAGAACCGCATGAGCAGATTGATGAGGGTGGTTTTGCCAGCCCCGGTGGGGCCCACGATGGCCACTTTCTGACCGGACTTCACCGTGATGTTCACATCATGCATCAGCTGGTGCTCCGGGGAGTAACCGAAGGACACATGGCGAAATTCCACCGCGCCCGTGCTGACCTGAGGCATCAGTCCGGGAACAGGGTCTGGTGTCTCTTCCGAGGCATCCAGCAGAGCGAAAATGCGCCCTGCGGCAGCGGACGCTGCGCTGAAACTGCCCGCCATCCCCGCAATGCTGGTGAAGGGCTGGGAGAACTGCTTGGTATACTGGAGCATGGCTTGCACGTCGCCGATCCGCATCTCACCACGCAATACGGACAGACATCCCAGCAGGGCGCTGACAGCGTAGCCAAGGTTATTTACCAGGTCGGTGATTGGAGTGACCTTACCAGATGCAATCTCGGCACTCTGAGCGGTACGCTGGAGTTCCCCATTGATTCGATCAAACTCCTCTTTTGCTCGATCCGTGTAGTTGAACACCGACACCAGCTCCTGCCCTTGGTACACCTCCTCGATGTAGCCGTTGAGCTGTCCCAGGAGTTCCTGCTGCCGGGCGTAGTGTATGGCTCCCGTTTTCATAACGCCTAGAGAGGCCAGCAGAGACACCGGCACCATAGCCACTGCGATGGCCGTCAGTATAGGACTGGTTGTGAACATCATCACCAGGATACCCACAGCGGTGACCACCTGGGTGACGATTTGGGTCAGGTTCTGGCTCAGGGCGTTGTTCACCGTGTCCACATCGTTGGTGATGGTGCTGAGGATTTCACCCTGGGTATGAGAGTCGTAATAGTCCAGCTTCAGGTGGTGCATCTTCCGGTCAATATCACCCCGCAGAGTCTCCATAACGCAGGCGGTCAGCTTAGTCATGCTGAAGCTTTGGAGAATGGCGAAAAGCTGGGCCACAAGATAAAGGGCTATCAGCGTCACGAGCAGCCAGACGATCGTTTCCCAGTCGAAGGAGCCGCTTGCCACGCCATCGTACAGTTCCGAGGTGATGCCGCCCGTCACCGCTGGGGTCAAAACGGTAAACAGGGTACTCAGGACAGCGGCGATCATCACTAGAATCAGGCGGAGCTTGTACCGTCCCAGATAGTGGAACAGCCGTTTAAACGCATTCCAGTTCATGTTTCACTTCCTCCTCTCCCAGCTGCAATTCAGCAATCTCCCGGTAGAGCGGACATGTATGTAGCAGTTCCCGGTGCTTGCCTCTCCCCACGATCTGTCCGTCCTCCATCACCAAGATACGGTCAGCATCCAGGATAGAACCCACCCGCTGAGCCACAATGAGCATGGTGGAATCCCCCATGCTCTCCCGCAGGCGCATGCGGAGTGTTTTATCTGTTTTCACATCCAAGGCGGAAAAGCTGTCATCAAACAGGTAGATTTCTGGTTTTTTTACGACAGCCCGAGCAATAGCCATGCGTTGGCGCTGGCCGCCGGACAAATTGGTGCCGCCTTGAGCGATTTCGGCGTGGTAGCCGTCCGGCTTCTGTTCGATGAACTCGTCGGCGCAGGCGATGTAGGCCGCTTGCCGCCACTGTTCCTCACTGCTGTTCTGATCTCCAAAGCGCAGGTTGGAGGCCACGTCTCCGGAAAAGAGTACATTCTTCTGGGGGATATAGCCGATCAGATCCCGCAGCTCGTTCAATTTATATTGTTTTACATTCATATCGTCCACATAGACATGGCCTACCGTGGCGTCGTAAAGCCGCGGGATCAACTTGAGGATGCTGGACTTGCCGCAACCGGTGCGCCCGATAATGGCGGTGACCTCCCCGGCCCGGCACTCGAAGCTAACATCCTTCAACACTGGTTCGTCCGCCCCAGGATAGGTAAAGGTCACATGGTCAAAGGCCACACAGGCGCGGCCTTTGCGCAAGGCGGCACTGTATCTGCCGTCCTTGATGGAACTCTCGGTATTCAGCACTTCTGCGATGCGCTTAGCGCAGGCATAGGACACAGGAAAGAGCATAATGACCAATGCCAGCATCATGATAGCGGCAAGGATCATGCTGATATACTGGCTGTTGGCCACCAGGTCACCCACTGCCATCTCCCCGGCGGACACATACCAGGAACCCATGCCCATGACCGCTGCTGTAGTCACACCAAAGATCACCTGAATCACCGGCATCAGCAGTGCGGTCACCCGCCCAGAGAGAATGGTCATGGATGCCAGTTCTCCATTGGCTTGGGAAAACCTTTCCATTTCTTTCCCTTGCCGATTGAAAGCCCGAATCACCCGTACCCCCTCCAGTGTTTCCAGAAAGATCTTGTTCAGTCGGTCAATCCGCTGCCGCAGGGTCACCGAGTAGCGGGAAACAAAAATCAGAATGACACCTACGCCAATGATGAGGGCGGGAATGGCCAAGCTCAGCACGGAACTGAGTTCGCCGCCGGTCAGAGAAGAGAGTACCAGCCCAGCCACCGCCATCAGCGGTGCAGTCACCCCCAGCCGCAACAGCAATGAGAGAAACATTTGGATGTTGGTCACATCGGAGGTACTGCGGGTCACTAGACTAGCGGTGCCAAACCGCTCCATTTCAGCGGCGGAAAAATCTTGCACCTGATGGAATATCTCACGCCGCAAATCAGCGGCAAATTTAGTGGACACCTTGGCGGACAGCACCGTGGCTGCCATGTTGAAAAGACAGCCCAGAATGGCCAGGGTTGCCATCACCGCCGCAATGATTAGGATGGTGTTTCGGTTT
>OISA01000495.1_pt1 | contig 9837 bp, 11 predicted proteins | sample 1586431 | NCBI WGS metagenome assembly OISA01 (sample SAMN02675049, study PRJEB24791) | human gut metagenome, SKBSTL061 | isolation source: stool | host: Homo sapiens | place: USA
CTTTTTATCCTTTCTCTCAGCAGAAATTCTGTTGATGGCTCAATTGAGAATAATATTTTACATTCATACTTTTATTATTACCTCATTTAATGCTACAGTTATGTTTTTGTTCTCTATTTTTCTAGATGATGAGAGATGGATGATGAGAAAAATAGTATTAACTTGCTTATTCCTAGATTGATAGACCATTTTTCGCCTTCTTAGAATCGCGTATTTTAAAGGGAATGTCTGTTTGTACATGAATAATGGCAGTATTTAGCCTTTTCGGAGTAAAATGAATAAGAAGAATGGAAAGAATGCAGATGAAGCAAGTAAACAGCGACAATTTATTTTTTGCAAATTCATACGTTAGTTTAAATTTTGAATCCATACTTTGTCCTCTTATCGTGCATTCTATGATTCTCATTATCTATGAATCCCATAAAGCGAAAATGGGCTAAAACTTGGATGGGGAGTTCTTGTCTTTACCATGAAAAATACATTGATACTTGTAAAATAGGAAAACAAAATATTCATAGGATCAAGCTGGAGCGTAAAACAGAGAAAATTCACTTTTAGAAATAATTATAATTTAATTTTGTAATCTTACATCTGTAAACTTTCCTAATATAGGAGATATTATAAGCTTTGCAGGTTTAACAATGTAAATAATACAAATATAAACAAGGTAGTAGTCAAGAGTGAAGATTACATATATAAATGTATATGAATAATTATTTATCTCTTATTTTATTACGATAATATGCTTGAAACCAGTGTTTTATATCTTGTCGATAAAGTGGTTAATAACTTGTATGCATTTTATTTGCTTATATAATCATATTTATTTGTAAATATATCATTTTTGTTGTGTATATATTATAGATAATCAGTATTTTATATAGTCATGCATAAAGTGATAATTATAGTATTTTTAGGAGCGGTTTACGTGTGTAAATCTTAATTTATTTCCAATAATATACTCATACTTTACTTTTGTAAGATATACATTTCCATATTGTAAATTTGCATTTATGAATTATATTAATTACTTTTGTATCTGTAAATTTTGCCTTATACTTTTGTAAATGAAGGAAAGAATCGCTCAAATAATCCAGAAAGAAGATATGACTGCAGCTCAATTTGCAGAGAAGATTGGAATTTCACCTTCCTCTCTTTCCCATATTCTTAGTGGTAGGAATAATCCTAGCTTGGAAGTCGTCATGAAAATACACAAAGCGTGTGACTATATCAGTTTAGACTGGTTACTCTATGGTGAAGGACAAATGGAAACGGATGTTGATTCAGACAATAACATTCATTATACGCCTTCTTTGTTTGATGAGAATTCATTATTTACGCCCGAACGTCCAGTTTCTCCGGAATATCGCAAGGAAAATGAGGTTAAAACACCACTTTATTCTCCTAAAGAGATTGTGCGTGAGGAAATTAAGTATGTGGAAGTACCTGCCAAAAAAATCACTGAAATAAGAATATTCTTTGATAATGGGACTTATGAAACGTTCAAGCCTGAAAATTAGGGTGGGAATCCACTAAAATGCCGGTTGGCAGAATAAGATTTGGGTAAATTCGTGTATCTTTGCATAGAAAACGAATTTACCCAATTTTATTTCATGAAAAAATATATTTTAGACCTTGTGGTTACACAGAACATAAAATTGCATGCCAATTATGTTCTGATAAAATTGACTCATGCCAACCCATTGCCCGAGATGCTGCCGGGTCAGTTTGCTGAGATACGTATTGACGGTTCCAATACAACTTTTCTCCGCCGTCCTATTTCTATTAATTATGTGGATAAAACAACCAATGAAGTTTGGTTCCTGGTGCAATTAGTTGGCGATGGCACTCGCAAACTAGCCACTGTGAAACAAGGAGATATTGTTAATGTGGTGATGCCTCTCGGCAATGGATTTACAATGCCCCGGAATGTGACAAAGGTAAAGCCGCTACTGGTTGGCGGTGGTGTGGGTACCGCCCCGATGTTGATGCTTGGTGCAGAGTTGGTAAAAATGGGATGTACGCCTGCTTTCCTGCTAGGCGCACGTTCATCCAAAGACCTGTTACAGTTGGAAAATTTTGAGAAATTAGGTGAGGTGTATACAACGACTGAAGATGGAAGTATGGGCGAGAAAGGTTATGTGACACAGCATAGCGTCTTGCATACAGACCGGTTTGATATGATATACACCTGTGGTCCAAAACCCATGATGGTTTCGGTAGCTAAATACGCCAAAGCTCATGGAATAGAATGTGAGGTTTCACTGGAAAATAGGATGGCTTGTGGTGTCGGTGCATGCTTATGCTGTGTGGAGAACACGGACGAAGGGCATTTGTGTGTTTGTAAAGAGGGTCCTGTATTTAATATAAAGAAACTATTATGGCAGATTTAAGCGTAAATATCGGCGATTTAAAGCTTTGTAACCCGGTTATGACAGCATCGGGTACCTTTGGATACGGAAAAGAGTTTGAGGATTTTGTAGACCTCGAAAAGATTGGTGGTATCATTGTAAAAGGGACTACCCTTCATCATCGTGAGGGTAATCCTTACCCACGTATGGCAGAGACCCCTATGGGGATGCTTAATGCGGTAGGGTTACAGAATAAAGGGGTAGATTATTTTGTTGAACATATCTATCCACAGATAAGGGATATCCATACTAATATGATCGTTAATGTATCCGGATCTGCTGTAGAGGATTATGTGAAGACTGCCGAGATCATCAATGATCTGGATCATATTCCCGCTATAGAATTGAATATTTCATGCCCTAATGTAAAGCAGGGCGGTATGGCCTTCGGGGTTTCCGCATGCGGGTGTTCCGAGGTTGTAAAAGCTGTACGTAATGTGTATAAAAAGACGCTGATCGTAAAATTATCTCCCAATGTGACAGACATCACAGAAATAGCACGTGCGGCCGAGGCTTCCGGTGCGGACAGTGTATCTCTGATCAATACCCTGCTGGGGATGGCTGTCGATGCTGAAAAGCGTCGGCCTGTACTTTCCACTATTACCGGCGGCATGAGTGGTGCAGCTGTGAAACCAATCGCATTGCGTATGGTATGGCAAGTCGCTAAAGCAGTAAATATTCCTGTCATTGGACTAGGGGGGATCATGGGCTGGAAGGATGCTGTGGAGTTTATGTTGGCAGGTGCCACCGCAATACAGATAGGTACTGCCAACTTCATAGATCCAACTATTACTGTCAAAGTTTCAGAAGGAATAAATGACTATTTGGAACGTCATGGATATACATCTGTAAAAGATATAATAGGCGCTTTAGAAATCTGAAAATTTTATCTTTTAAATTATAGCCCTGCGAGAGTGTAGATGAATAAATTGAAGCATTTCTTGCAGGGCCTTTTTTATAACCTTCTCTAGATAGAACGAGTATAAAAATGGTTGTTGTTACAACTTATTGCATGGGTATAAAATGATAACTTCAATTATTTTTTTTCGATGAAATGGCTTGTTTTTGAAAAAATGGAGTAGAAAAACACTTGAAAAAGCTTTATCAATATATAAGGAAAAGGAAGATGGACTTAGGTTATATTAAAGAGAGAACATCTTTTCAGGTATGATATAAACAAAAGCAAAGAGGTAAAAGCCATGTTCATCATAAGGCTTTTATCTCTTTATTTTTTATATATATTTTTTATTTTAGCAAATCGGGTCTTAGCCGCTGTGTCCTTTCTAATGACTGCTGAAGTTCCCATTCTTTAATCTTTGCCTCGTGTCCGGATAACAACACATCGGGAACTTGCCATCCTTTGTATTCTGCAGGACGGGTATATACAGGAGCTGCTAACAGATTATCTTGAAAAGAATCGGACAATGCCGATTGTTCGTCAGAAATGACCCCGGGAATAATACGAACTACGGCATCGGCAATAACGGCGGCAGCCAACTCCCCACCTGTCAAAACATAATCACCGATACTGATTTCTTTCGTAATGAAATGTTCACGTATTCTATAGTCTATACCCTTAAAATGGCCACATAGAATAATTAAATTCTTTGCGAGTGAAAGTGAGTTGGCCATCGGCTGGTTAAACTGCTCTCCATCTGGAGATGTAAATATTATTTCGTCATACTCGCGTTCTGCTTTCAAAGCTGAGATGCATCGGTCTATCGGTTCAATCTTCATCACCATACCGGCAAATCCACCGAAGGGATAATCGTCTACTTTGCGATAACGGTCGTATGCATAATCGCGTAAATTATGTATATGTATTTCTGCAATTCCTTTTTTCTGCGCACGGCTCATGATAGAGCAGTTGAAGAAGCTTTCCAGCATCTCGGGTAAAACGGTAATGATGTCTATTCTCATATTCGGTTATTTTTTGCAAAAGTAGCAAATTCCTCTTTGCCGGAAGGTGTTTTTCATTCAAAAAATAGCTATTTTTGCGGGAAAACTACCTTTTATATATGACAGAAATAGAAAGAATAGACCAATTGCGCGAGGAGCTTCATCGACATAACTATAATTATTATGTATTGAATGCGCCTGAGATTACAGACCAGGAGTTTGACAAGCTGATGCGTGAACTTCAGGATCTGGAAGAAAAACATCCGGAACATAGAGATGAGAACTCGCCCAGTATGCGTGTGGGAAGTGATATAAACAAAAATTTCACGCAGGTGGTACATAAATATCCTATGCTTTCATTGGCTAACACCTATTCGGAAACGGAAGTAACCGAGTTTTATGACAGGGTAAAGAAGTCTCTGAACGAGGATTTTGAAATTTGTTGTGAAATGAAGTATGATGGAACTTCCATCTCTCTGACTTATGAGAACGGAAAACTGGTGCGCGCCGTGACGCGTGGCGATGGTGTGCAGGGAGATGATGTGACAGGCAATGTAAAGACCATCCGCAGTATCCCTTTGGTGCTGCATGGAAAGGGGTATCCTGAAACATTTGAAATTCGTGGGGAGATTTTGATGCCTTGGGTGGTGTTTGAGGAATTGAACAAAGAACGGGAAGCCCGCGAAGAACCGTTGTTCGCCAATCCCCGCAACGCGGCTTCGGGAACATTGAAGTTGCAGAATTCTGCTATTGTGGCATCTCGCAAGCTGGATGCCTACCTTTATTATTTACTTGGAGATAATTTGCCGTGCGACGGTCATTATGAAAATCTGAAAGAAGCTGAGAAATGGGGATTTAAAATTTCCGATCTCACTCGCAAATGCAAAACATTGCAGGAAGTTTTTGATTTTATCAAATACTGGGATGTGGAGCGTAAGAATCTGCCTGTAGCTACGGATGGAATAGTATTGAAAGTGAATTCTTTGCGACAGCAGCGTAATTTGGGTTTTACGGCAAAATCACCCCGATGGGCCATTGCATACAAGTTTCAAGCCGAACAGGCACTTACCCGCTTGAACAAGGTGACCTATCAAGTGGGGAGAACAGGTGCTGTGACTCCGGTGGCCAATCTGGATCCTATACAGTTGTCCGGAACCGTGGTAAAGCGTGCTTCGCTCCATAATGCAGACATCATAGAAGGGCTGGATTTGCATATCGGCGATATGGTTTATGTAGAAAAAGGGGGCGAGATTATTCCAAAAAATTGTAGGTGTGGACAAGAACGCCCGTATTATGATAGGTGATAAAGTAAAGTTTATTACTTATTGCCCCGAGTGTGGCAGTAAATTGGTACGCTATGAAGGTGAAGCTGCTTATTATTGTACCAATGATGCCGCTTGCCCCCCACAGATCAAGGGAAAAATAGAACATTTTATCAGCCGTAGAGCTATGAATATTGATGGTCTCGGTCCGGAAACGGTAGATCAGTTTTACCAGGAAGGATTGATACGTGATGTTGCCGATCTGTATACTTTAAAAACATCGGATATCATCAACCTGGAACGTATGGGAGAAAAATCCGCTGAGAATATAATAAAAGGTATAGAGCAGTCCAAAGAAGTGCCGTTTGAAAGGGTGCTCTTTGCATTGGGTATCCGTTTTGTGGGTGAAACTGTGGCGAAGAAGGTGGCAAAATCCTTTAAGTCGATGGATGCTTTGGCAGACGCGAGTTTGGATAATTTGATTCATGTCGATGAAATCGGAGAAAAAATAGCACAGAGTATCTTGTTGTACTTTGCTAATCCGAAGAATCGTGACATTATAGAGCGTCTTCGTGTGGCGGGTGTGAGATTGGAAGCTGATGAGGAGGATACTTCGGGACACACTGACAAATTGGCAGGGAAATCTATTGTGATTAGTGGGGTTTTCGCCCATCATTCGCGTGACGAATATAAGGAGTTAATTGAAAAGCATGGCGGTAAGAATGTGGGAAGTATTTCGTCCAAGACCAGCTTTGTTTTGGCGGGTGACAATATGGGACCCAGTAAACTGGAGCAAGCGCAGAAACTGGGTGTGACCATTGTGAGCGAAGAAGAGTTTCTGCAAATGATAGAGTGACTTTTTAGCGAGTATAAACTAAAAATAGTGTGATTTTTATCGCTAAAATAGAAAATATTCGTACTTTTGTAGGCTATTAAATAAGAATTTATAATTCATTTATGATACAGACAAGATTAAAAGGCATGGGAGTAGCGTTGATTACTCCTTTCAAGGAAGATGACAGCGTTGATTATGATGCGTTACTTCGTCTGGTTGATTACCAGCTTCAAAATGGAACAGACTTTTTATGCGTGTTGGGAACCACGGCTGAAACCCCAACTTTGACTAAAGAAGAAAAAGACAAGATAAAACGTTTGATAATCGAAAGAGTGAATGGACGTATTCCTATTCTGCTGGGGGTTAGCAGCAACTGTACCCGTGCTGTTGTGGAAACGCTGAAAAATGATGATATGACAGGAGTTGATGCCGTACTTGTTGCTGTACCTTATTATAACAAACCTTCTCAGGAAGGTATTTACCAACACTATAAAGCGATTGCTGAAGCAACGGATCTTCCTGTGGTTCTTTATAATGTGCCGGGACGTACTGGTGTGAACATGACTGCTGAGACCACCTTGCGTTTGGCACGTGATTTCAAGAATATTATCGCTATCAAGGAGGCATCGGGTAATATTACTCAGATGGATGATATCATCAAGAATAAACCGGCTAATTTTGATGTGATTTCGGGTGATGATGGTATTACATTTCCTTTGATTACTTTGGGTGCTGTAGGGGTTATTTCGGTTATCGGTAATGCATTTCCGCGTGAATTCAGCCGTATGACCCGTTTGGCATTACAGGGTGATTTTGCAAATGCATTGACTATTCATCATAAGTTTACGGAATTATTCAGCCTGTTGTTCGTAGATGGTAACCCTGCTGGGGTGAAGGCTATGTTGAATGTAATGGGGCTGATTGAAAACAAATTGCGTTTGCCGCTTGTACCGACTCGTATCACAACATTTGAAAAGATGCGTGCTATTTTGAATGAATTGAAAATAAAATGCTGATAAAGGAATCTTTTTAATTAGATAAGACTGGTGCTTCTCATATAAAAAACACCAGTCTTTTTTTATGCCTGCCTGTTCATTCTTTGATATATATGTTATACCTGTAAGATTCTATATCTTTCACGCATAACATTACTAATCTTTCACCTGATACATTAGTAACATGTTACCCGACACGTTACTAACCTGTCGGTCTGTATGTTAGTAACCTTTGAAACGCCTTGTTTTTTAAAAAAGAACAAGCGCTTGTTTAAAGATGAACTGTTCTTTTCAGGTGTGTGAGAAGTTGTGTTGGTCGTCATTGTTTCGTTGGAGAAGGTGTAGGCGTGATTGAGGATAATTTCAATGCTTCCAAGAAGCGTTCCCAAGTTCTTCTAAACCATAATGCTTCTTTTTTATATGCTGCAAAGAAATCTGCAAAATGACGCTGAAGCTCACGGGTCACAACATACTCTTCCAGCTCCTGCGCTACATTTGTTTCTTCACCCTGACCGACAATGATAACGCCCTGTATCTCACGGTCAATTTTCTTTCGGAACATGTCCTTGATCTGCATAACTGTTTCCTCCATCCATTACTTTACCAGTCGGAATGCCCGGTAATAGTTGTCGTCTTTAATCTCATTGAACAGAATCAGCTCCTGTTCATTATAGGTTCCCGGAAAGAACATCACGACCGGGCAGCGCACAAATGCCTGATGCAAGTTGTTAAGCACCTTGTGGGAGCGCAAAATCGGATAGCACTTGCCGATACCGGTTAGGAACACGACTGCATTCTCCGGCGTATGTTCTTTGATATATTGCACGATCAGGCTGTCATCGTCATTCACCTTCATGGAGTTGGTCACTGCCTTGACAATACGCTCGATTCCGCGCTTTTTTTCAAAGTCATAGCACTTTTCCATGAAGTTTTTCTTTTCCAAAAAGTCAATGATGATATCATACAGGTCAAAGACCACAAGCTCAAAATCATCATCGCCCCGGTCGTTCTTATTTTTCAGATACTCTACGCGCTCCCGAACTTCCAGTTCCTTTTCCGGTGGATAATCAAACACCCAATAGTTGACCTCATTTGCGCGGCCTGTTCCTTTTCGGAAAGACGGCTTATGGATTGCAAGCTCCATCTCGTCCAGTCTTTGGCTTAAATCCATTTCATCTTACCCCCGTCAGTGTTTTTACCATGATGCCAAGGTCATGGTCATAAAGCCAATGCTCAAATGCAATATCAAGAATTGGCTTCAGTATTTTTCTTGTGCTGTTTGCCCGGTTGCTTTCTAAAAGTCCTGCTTCATAAAGCTGTGTCTTATAGCAGGAACCGAGACGGCGCAGCGTATAGTCTTGAAGAGAAGCCACTTTCTCACTCTGTTCCTGCTTATTTTTGAAGAATATCCGGATATCTGCATCCGTCAGCTCGTCGGAACCAAGAATCATTTTTTCCCGCACTACTTCATACACAAAATCAAAGAACAGCGTGTCATGCAAAAGAGCCGCAGTCAGCACAAATAATTTTTGTGTAGCAAGATCACTGCTCAAAAAGATTGGGTAAAAGCTTTCATCTAATGTCTTGATACGGGCTGTTACGGTAGAATAAATCTGCTGCGCTCGTAGTTTTGTCGGTGCGCCATAGATGTTTGTCTCTTCATTCAACTTTTTAATGTCTGCAAAGCTCTTACCCTCACTCAAAAGCTGCACGGTTTTCCGAAATTCCATGAACCAGAACGAAAATTTTACGGCTCCAGCACTATACGGTTTTCTTTCCATCTTCGTTCTCTCCATTTCCGGATTTTGTTTTAATGTATCTGCCGCTTTTGATTCTGGCATCCTTCGGCTTTTCGGCGTTAATAGGAATGACCCACTGATGGCCTAAACGCTCGGCACCATCAATTCGCCCTTCCGTGCATAATGTCTGTACTCTCCTTGTGCAGATGCCCCATTTTTCAGAAGCCTGCTTAATCGTCATGAAATCCATACGGAACCTCTTTTTCGATGTCTAAAGTCACTCGCAGCAAGTTAAAATTTCTCATTTATATTCTACTCCAAGAAACGAACAAAATCAATCGAAAGTTCTTCCAAATTTTGAACGATTTTTTTAGAATCCACTCTTCTGCAAGCAGGGCTTTCGTGACACGAAAGCGATTTTCTGCTTGTTGGGGAAACTCCCCAATCCCCATAGAACGCTGCCTGCGGCATCGGGCTGCGCATCCGTTCCGGATGCTTTAACGGCAGTTCCTGCCAAAGAAAAAGCCCGGTGCAGCATGAGCATTACGCCCACATTGCACCGGACAATCCATCATCGACTGCTTTGTCTATTTTCTTCTTCCTGCCGCACTTCCTGCTCATGCAGCTGCTCTTTTTTCTGGTCGTCCTCTTTCAGGATTTCCTGCACGATCTTCTGTGCCACAAGCCAATCCTGCA
>OISA01000501.1_pt1 | contig 9759 bp, 9 predicted proteins | sample 1586431 | NCBI WGS metagenome assembly OISA01 (sample SAMN02675049, study PRJEB24791) | human gut metagenome, SKBSTL061 | isolation source: stool | host: Homo sapiens | place: USA
ATCTGACCGAAAGCGAAATAAATTTCGTACATTTGTCCTCCATAAGGACTTATGCTCGAAAAACTCGCAAAACAGACCGCCATATACGGCATCAGTACGATCGTCGTACGATTCCTGAACTACCTGCTGACACCCTATTTTACCCGGGTGTTCGACCCGGGCGTTTACGGGATCACCGTGGACGTATATGCCCTGATTCCGTTCGCTCTCGTGATCCTGACGATGGGAATGGAGTCGGGATACTTCCGTTTTGCAGCCAAAGCCGACGAAGCGGGCGGCGACGTGACGGCCGCCAAACGGCGATTGTTCGCTACCACATGGGGCATCACTTCCCTGGCGGCCCTGCTTTTTTTCGGGCTGGTAACCCTCTTCCGCACGACGGTTTCCGAGTGGATGGGAGCGGATTACGCCGCAAACCCCGACTTCGTAGTATGGGTCGCGGCGATCATTTTCCTCGACGTTTGCACGGCGATTCCCTTTGCACGCCTGCGGGAACAGGGACGGGCGCTGACCTATGTCGGGTTCAAGGCCCTCAGCGTCGTAATTACGGTAGTTTTGGCAGTGGCCTTCGGTCTTGCCGGCTTTTACGAAACATCGTTCGGCGTAGGCTGGGTCTTCGTGGGCAACCTGATCGCCAGTCTGCTCACCCTATTGGCAATTCTCACCACGACGAACCGCACTCTGCCCCGTATCGACGGCAAGTTGCTGCGGCGGGTGCTCGTCTATTCACTGCCGCTGATGGTCAGCGGCATCGCAGGCACGGCCAACGAATTCATATACCCCCAGATGATCAAATACCTCGTACCGGAAGGTGCGATGGGCGAAGTGGGTATTTACGGAGCGATCGTCAAAATCGGTATGGTGCTCATGCTTTTCGTGCAGATGTACCGGTTGGCCGCCGAACCTTTCTTCCTGGCCGATTATAAAAAATCGGACTTCTTGCAGATGAATGCCGCAGCACTTAAATACTACGTACTGGTGTCGATGTTCATATTCCTGGGAATCGCTTTTTTCCGGGATCTTTTCGGACTCATCGTCGGCAAGGATTTCCGCGAAGGAATCGGCATTTTACCGGTGGTGTTGGGTGCGAACGTCCTCAACGGCGTATGGCTCAATCTGTCGTTCTGGTACAAACGGGAGGAGCGAACCTCGCTGGCTATCGTGGTTACCTTTGTGGGCCTGATATTTACGATCGGATGCAGCCTTTCATTTATTCCCCGCTGGGGATACTACGGAGCAGCCTGGGCCCGTTTAGTCAGCGAAGCGGCGATGGTTGCGGTAAGTTTTTGGCTCAACCGCCGTTTTTATCCCATGCCTTACCAGACCGGACGGATTTTGGGATATGTGGCGTTGGCGCTGGTTCTATACGGCGTGAGTGTCGTCGTGGATGACCAAGTCGCTCCGGCTGTACCCAGATATGCTTGCTACGCGGCCTTGTTGCTGCTCTACTTTTACTATGCCGTGCGGCGGGAGAAGATCGACCTTCGGGCACTGGTCCGTTCCGCAATGCACCGGGGGCACAAATAGCAACGAAAGATGAGTGAAAAATTGATTATATTGCTGCTCAGCGGCACGCTGCTCATGACCGGAGTCATGGCCCTTTCGTGGGAACCCGGCCGCGATCGCACGCTGACGCTGGGACTGGTTCTGGTGGCGATGCTATGCATCGCGGTCCGGCAGCGGCTCCGGCGGATGCAGCGGAACAGGGAGTAAAATGCGGTTTTCGGAGGTCATCGGTCAGCGGGAGCTGAAACGTCATCTGGTGCGCGGGGTCGATGCCGGACGGGTGAGCCATGCCCAGCTCTTCACGGGACGTCCCGGAGCCGGGGCTCTTCCGCTGGCATTGGCTTATGTACAGTACCTCAACTGTACGAACCGCCGCGACGGTGATTCGTGCGGCGAATGTCCCAACTGCCGGCAGATCGCCGGTCTGGCGCACCCCGACCTGCACTTCGTCTTCCCGGTCAATAAACAGGGCAAAAAATCGGGAGAAGCGGTTTTGAGCGATGACTTCATGCCGCTCTGGCGGCAGGTCGTCAGCGAGCGAAACGGTTATTTCTCGCCGCAGGAGTGGTACGACCGCCTCGACCTGGGCCGGACTCTCAAAGGGGCGATTTCGGCCCGCGAAGCCGACGGTATCATCCGCAAGCTCTCGTTCAAGAGCTTTGCCGCCAAGTACAAGTGCGTGATCGTATGGCTTCCGGAAACGATGAACGAGGAGGCGGCCAACAAGATTCTGAAAATTCTCGAAGAGCCGTGGGAAAAGACGCTCTTCGTGCTGGTGAGCGAGCGTCCCGACTTGTTGCTGCCCACGATTCTGTCACGAACGCAGGAGGTGGTCGTACCCCGGCTGACCGATGAAGAGGTTCGTGCGGAGCTCGAACGCCGTGGGGAGCGCGATCCGGAGAAAATTCGTACCTTTACCCGGCTGGCTGCGGGCGACCTGATCGAACTGGAGCATCTGCTGCGCGGCGAAGGGGACGAACTCCGCAAAGACGATTTCGAATTTTTCTGTTCGCTCATGCGGTTGAGCTACAACGACAAGCACCTCGAACTGATGGCCTGGGCCGAAGAGGTCGCCCAACTTTCGCGGGAGCAGCAGCGGGCTTTCCTGACCGATGCGGTGCGTCTTTTGCGGGAGAGTTACCTGCTGCATGCGGGACTGGGCGAAATCTCCTGCCTGTGGGGTGAGGAGGCGAAGTTCTGCCGCAATTTCGCGCCGTTCATCGGAAACCAGAACATCGAATCGCTGGTCGCGGAGGCCGAATCGGCGATGGCCCAGATCCGGCAAAACGGGAACCCGACCATCGTGTTCACCCATTTCGCATTGAGCGTGAGTAAGATGATTAAAAAATTGTAATTATGGCAAGAGCGATCATACTGACCGGAGGAAACGTGGGCGACGTAAAGACCCGCCTGCAAAACGCACAGCGGCTGATCAACCAGCACGCCGGACCCGTCATGCGCTGTTCGCACCGTTACAAGAGCCGGGCATGGGGCTTCGATGCCGAAGAGGAGTTTTCCAACCAGGTCCTCGAGGTGGATACCGACCTGACGCCCGAACAGTTACTCGACGCTTTGCAGGCGATCGAGCGGGAACTGGGGCGCGACCGCGAGGCAGAACAGTCGCTCAAGCAAAGGACCGGTGCCCGATATACATCGCGTCCGATCGACATCGACATACTCTTCTACGACGACCGCGTGATTCGCACCGAGCGGCTGACCGTTCCCCATCCGTTGATCCAGGAGCGCGAATTCGTGCTCGTCCCCCTGTGCGAATGGATGCGCGACTACCGCCATCCGGTGTTGGGGAAAACGGTCGGAGAACTGCTCGAAGAGCTGAAAAATCGGAATGAAACCTATGAAAAAGCATAAGTTCAAGATACTGACTTTCGTCGCGGTGGCCGCAGCCCTGGCGGGGACGGGATGTTTCAAGTCGATCGGTTACGAAACATTCTACGTGCTCCGGCCCTGGGCGCAGGAAGGTACCGTCAAGACCCCCATCCCCCGGGAAGATATGCTGACCTATGCCTTCGACGCGGACACAACCGAATGGAGCGTGCTCTCTTACGAGGACGCCGTGGCCGGAATAATCACCTCCCGGAGAACCGGCGAGAAGCTGCAGCCGATCGCCCAGGGCGAGCCGTACGAGATCGACGGCAACGAAAACTGGCTGGCGATGCAGCTCAACGGCCCCCGGTTTTTCATCCTGGCCGTGGACCAGTCGAATCGGCTTTACGGATTCACCGAGCAGGCCATCGGGGAGAATCTTCCGCAGATGCACGTGAGCGTAACCTTTTACCCGAAAGAAAAAGGCAAACGTTTCCTGAAGGGCAAATGGATCATGTGCAACGACTTTTATACGGAACCCGAGCCGGAACCGGATCCTGATCCTGAAAATCCCGACACGCCCGATAACCCGGACAATCCGGGAACGGAAGACCCGAATCCCGACGATCCCGGTACGCCTGACAACCCGGATACCCCTGAAAATCCGGATACCCCGGAAAACCCGGATGTGCCCGATAATCCGAATCCGGACACTCCCGACGAACCGACAGTTTCCGGCGCCCGCTCATCCTTGTTTCGATAACAGAAAAACGATATGAAACGACAAAACCATAAAGCGATCGTCTGGCTTCGGGTCTGCGTCCTTGCGATGTTCTGCCCGGCGTTCCTGTGGCGCTGCGCGACCGTCATGAACCTCGAAGGCGGCCCGATCGACACCCTTCCCCCGGTGATCGTGTCGATGTTGCCGGACAACTTCACGACCAACTTCACCGCCAGCAAGATTTACGTTACTTTCGACGAATTCGTACAGCTCAAGGACCAGCAAAAAGAGTTTTTCACGTCGCCCCAAATGAAGAAAAAACCCCAGCTTTCGATCCGGGGCCGGGGCATCCTGATCCAGATCAAGGATACGCTCAAGGAGAACACGACCTACGCGCTGAATTTCGGCAGTGCCGTGCGCGACAACAACGAGGGCAATCCGCTCTACTCGATGCGTTACGTCTTCTCGACCGGCCCGGAGGTGGATTCGATGGTCGTTTCGGGATATACGGCCGACAGCTACACGGCCGACAGCGTAGCCAAGAGCTTCATTTATTTCTTTCCGGCCGATTCGGTGGAGGATATTCCCGAATACGACTCGACGATGTTCAAATACCAGCCTGCGGTGATCGCCCGTGCGGAAACCAACGGTATTTTCATCGCCCAGAACCTCAAGCCGATTCCCTACCGGGTCTATGCCTTCGAAGATAAGAACAACAACCAGATTTACGAACCTTCGGTCGATCAGGTAGGCTTCCTCACGGGGACGTACAACCCCGCCGAGCTGCCCGACTTCGGCATCTGGTACGACTCGATCCGCCGCTACGTGACGGCCGACCCGCAGCTTTACTTCCGAATGTTCACTGACGAGGCATTCGGCCGGCAATACCTGCGCGAATCGGAACGTCCGGTGCAGCACAAGGCGCTCCTCTATTTCAATGCGGGTCATCCCCAGATCGACAGCATCGTGTTCGACAGCATCCCTTCCGACCGCGTAATCATCGAGCCTCAATCACGCAACCGCGATACGATCGCACTGTGGTTCGATGTTCCTTCGGCCAGTCTGCCCGATACCATCCGAGGGGAAATCACCTACATGAAGCACGACTCCCTCGACCGGCTGCTTCCCTCGACCGAGAAGCTGAAACTGGCCTGGCGGTATGTCGAATCGAAAGAGGAGGCCAAAGAGCGCGAGCAGCTCGAAAAAGAGAAAGAGAAGGCGCTGGCTGCCGGCGAAGAGTGGGTCGAACCGGAGAAGCCGAGTACGTTCACCTACAAGTTTTCCACGACCGGCTCCGTTACCCCCGAAACCAAGCTGTACGTCGAATTCGACTATCCGCTGGTAAGGTTCGACTCGGCTGCCGTCGTGCTGACCGAACAGATGGACAAGGAGGAACCGCGTCCGATCCGGATCCGATGGCAGCAGGATACGGCCAACATGCGGCGCTGGTGGCTGGATGTTCCCTGGCAATTGAAAAACAACTATGCCCTGACCATCCCCAAAGGAGCGCTGGCGGATGTGGCGGAGCAGCAAAACGATTCGATCGCAGTCAATTACACCGGTGTCGATCCCGAGAAATTCGCTACGTTCATCGTCAATGTGGTCGGTAAAAGCGACGAGGCGAGCTACATCGTGCAGTTGCTGAACGAATCGGGAAAACTCCTTCAGGAAAAAACCGGCGTGCACAGCGGAGTATGCCGTTTCAATTACGTGTCGGCCGGAAACGTGAAGTTCCGCATCATCGAGGACATGAACGATAACGGCCGCTGGGACACGGGCAATCTGGTGGAGCGGCGGCAGCCCGAGCGGGCCGAATACTATATGGACGATAAAAACATCGATACCTTCGCGGCGAAGGAGAACTGGGAAGTGGAGCTTACTATCGATATGAACAAGGTATTCGCGCCGGTAACGATGCAATCCCTCGCCGAGCTGCTCGAAAAACGCGAAGCCCTGCGCTTGCAAAAGGTGCTGGAAGAACGGGCCAAGAATCCCCGGCAGAACACCAACAGCAATACCTCGAACACGACGAGCACTATGGGCGGAGGATTCAACAGCGGTATGAACACGATGATGAACGGATTGAGATGATGAGGCGTTTAGGAATGATATACCTGTTCCTCGGAGCGGTGCTGTGCGGCGGGAAAGCGGCGGCACAGCATACGCTGGGCGTAACGGGCGGTTACGGCTACGGCAATGCCCGGTTCTATCCCAAAGAGGAAACCCGGGCGGTCTGGGGATGCTACACAGCGGGCGTAACGTGGCGCTATTACGGACCCCAGCGTTTCGTAGGCGGTTTCGGTATCGATTTCGAATACCTGCAGCGGGGATTCTCGTTTCTTCAGAATCCGACCGAAGAGGACCCGGCCAAATACCAATGGTACACGCGCCGCGTCAAGTCGCTGATGCTACCGATCGTCTGGCAGCCGCACATCTACCTGTTCAAAAACCGGATGCGCGTCTATCTCGATGCGGCAGCCTTCTTCTCCTACAACATCTCCTCGACATTCATCAACGAAGAGGCGGCAAATTCGTCTCGGGGACAGGACAAAGGTCCCTGGCGGGGAGAGTACGGATTCAAAGTGGCCCGCGACAACCGTTGGGGGTACGGTCTGGCGGGCGGCGGCGGTATCGCCGTATTGGTGAAACAACTGGAATTCAGCGTTCGGGTGCGTTACTACTTCGGTTATTCGGACCTGCTGCGCAACCACAACAAATACGCGGGAAATTCGACGGACGGAAACGAGAATCCGTTTCCGCAGACGCCCCACCGATCCCCGCTCGATAACCTGACCTTCAGCATCGGCGTCAGCTACCGTTTCAACAAGTCCGGTTTCACGGAGTGGAATAACCGTCCGCCCAAGCGGGACAAGAACAAGGAGGTTTTCAACTACAAAGGAGTCAAAAAATAACCGAAATATGGAAACTACACGCCAGCAAAAGATCGCCAAACAGATTCAGCGCGACATGGCCGAAATCTTCCAGAAGGAGGGCGAGGGCATCGTCCGGGGTTCGCTCGTCACGGTCACGGCCGTGCGCGTGTCGCCCGATTTCGGTTACGCCAAGATTTACGTCAGCGTCTTCCCCTTCGGGCGCAGCGCCGCATTGATGCAGGAGCTCGACCGCAACAATTGGTTCCTGCGCCGGGCATTGGGTCAGCGGATTCGGAACCAGCTCAAGACGGTCCCCGAAATCCAGTTCTTCCTGGACGATTCGCTGGAGTACATCGAGCAGATCGACCGGGCGATGCACCGCGAGGAGTAACCTGCGATCCGCCGAAGGCCGATGCTCACCCGATTCTTTGCCCGCCGCTATCTATTTTCACCGAAATCCCGTTCGGTGATCAACGTTATTGCGGGTGTGAGCGTTCTTTCGTTCGCCATGCCCGTTGCGGCGATGATCGTGCTGCTGTCCGTGCTGAACGGTTTCGGAGATTTCGCCAAGTCCATGTCTTCGGCCTTCGATGCCGATCTGACCGTTGCCCCCCGTGAAGGGCAGACCTTCGCATCTGCGGAAATCGACAGTCTGGCGCTGACCCGCGTGAAAGGGGTCGGGGTCGTTTCGTACCTGCTCGAACAGCAGGTTTTGCTCGAACGGGACGGTTTGCAGACGATGGCCACGTTGCGAGGCGAGGACGACCGTTATACAGAAGTGTTCCCGATCGAGGAAACGATCCCGCTGGGCAGTTGGAGCGTTCGCACGGGCGATCTCGACCGACTGGTGCTGGGACGCGACATGGCCCGCACGCTCGGAATCCGGTCTTTGGTCCGTGCCGAAGTCGCCGTCTATGCCCTGCGGCGCGGCAGTTTCTCGTCGTTGCTTCCCGTCGATGGATATTCGGTGCGGCGGCTCGACGTCGGAGGACTCTTCTTTCTCGATTTGGAAAGCGAGAATGAATACGCACTTACCTCCCTGCGTGCAGCCCAGGAACTTTTCGATCGTCCGGGACGCATATCGGCGATCTCGGTGCGCGTAGCCGACGGTGCGGACGCGGAAAAGGTCCGGCGTGAAATCGCCGGAATCGTCGGCGACGATTTCACGGTGCGCACCCGCGACGAGATGAACGCCCTCTTCTTCCGACTGGTTGCCTACGAGAAATGGGGCGTTTTCTTCATTTCGCTGCTGGTCCTGGTGCTCGCCTCGTTCTCGGTAGTCGGGACCCTCGTGATGCTGATGATCGAGAAACGGGACGATGTGGCCACGCTGCGTGCCCTGGGCGCCGATACGAAGCTCATTCGTTCGATCTTCGTCGGCGAAGGACTCCTGATCGGCGGTCTGGGGGCGTCGATAGGAGCCGTGCTGGGCGTAGGCTTCTGCCTGGCACAGCAACATTTCGGAATGATTCGCATCCCGGTCGATACGTTGTTGTTATACAGCTATCCCGTAGAGATGCGCTGGAGCGATTTGCTGATCGTTGCGGCGGCTTTCGGGGCGGTAATTCTGGCGATTTCGGAGCTGACCGTGCGGAGTGTGATGAAAAACAACAAACTATGATATGAAACGATTGATCCGTCTGTTTTGTCTGATCGCGGCGGCAACCGCCCTCGGTTCCTGCGCCCGGGACAAGGTGATCCCCGACGAGGAGCTGGCCCGGATTTTCCGGGATGCCTACCTCATCAACGCCTACGTTTCGGACCGGGGAGTGAAGCTCGACTCGCTCGAACTTTACGAACCGGTTTTCAGCCGTTACGGTTACACGGCCGAAGATGTCCGCTATACTATCGGCAACTTCTCACGGCGCAAAAGCGCCAAGCTGAGCGACGTGGTCGAACAATCCATCCGGCTGCTCGAAGAGGAGAGCGCCTACTACAAGTACGAAGTCGGCGTACTCGATACGATCGACAACGTGGCCCGTCGCCGTTTCACCCGCACGGTCTATTCCGACTCGCTGATCCGGGTCACCCGGATCAAGGACACCGCACGGCTTCGGGTTCGGATTCCCGACACACGTCCCGGCGAATACCGTGTGTCGTTCGACTACCTGATCGACTCGCTCGATGAGAACCTCGCGCCCCGTATGCGGGTATGGCTGGTGGAGGCCGACAGTTCCCGCAAGGGCGAATCCTCCTCGATCCTGCGGAAGTCGAGCCGGGAGCGTGTTTCCCGGATACTCCAGGCGGACAGTTCGGCCCGTTCGCTCGTACTCTCCCTGTACGGGACCCGCGAAAAGTTCAGGCGTCCCGACGTGACGATATACGACCTGAAAGTATCCTATACGCCCGAAACCGCAGAGGCCGTGGACAGCCTCTACATCGACCAGTTGGGTCTTAAAATCTTCGCCGATGAATTCTTCTCCGTCTTTTCGCCGGATAGCCTCCAACTACCTCTTCACGGGGAGGCATCTCGTTAAACACCCGCTGGTGACGGTTCGGGCCGACGGACGCATCGAATCCGTCGAAACGTGCGCCGCGCCGGACGGCAGACCCGGTGTCGAATTTTACGCGGGAGTCTTGGTTCCGGGACTTATCAATGTCCATTGCCACCTGGAACTCTCCTACCTGCGGGGCGCTATTGCCCAGGACGGCGGCTTCGCCGCTTTCGCCCGGTCGATGGGCCGGGTGCGGGGACAGTTCAGCGAACAGGAGCGGGCTGCGGCCATCGCTGCGGCCGACGCCCGGATGTGGGCGGAGGGGATGCAGGCCGTAGGCGATGTAGCCAACGGAGATTCGGCCTTTGCCGTAAAAGCCCGCAGCCGCCTGTCGTACCGT
>OISA01000522.1_pt1 | contig 9507 bp, 6 predicted proteins | sample 1586431 | NCBI WGS metagenome assembly OISA01 (sample SAMN02675049, study PRJEB24791) | human gut metagenome, SKBSTL061 | isolation source: stool | host: Homo sapiens | place: USA
CGACGAGCCGTTGAACTGTCCCGCGCCGTACAGGCCCTCGATGTGCTTGTATTCAAGCGTCGGGTAGAGCGCGGTCGGGTCGATGCAGTCATATTCGATGGCGTAGGCCGGGCGCATGATCTCCGCGTGCTCAAGGCCCTTGACCGAGTGCAGCATTTCGATCTGCACCTCCTCGGGCATGGCCGACGAAAAGCCCTGAATGTAGAGCTCCTCGGTATCAAGCCCCATCGGCTCGATGAAGAGCTGGTGGCGGGGCTTATCGGGAAAGCGGACGATCTTCGTCTCGATACTCGGGCAATAGCGCGGGCCGACGCCCTCGATGACGCCGGAGTAGATGGGACTGCGATCCAGATTCTCGCGGATGACGCGGTGCGTCTCCTCCGTGGTGTAAGTCAGGTAGCAGACCGCCTGATTTTCGGGTGGGTGTTCCGTCGAAAACGAGAACGGCAGCGGCGTTTTGTCGCCCGTCTGCACTTCCATCTGAGAAAAATCGACGCTGCGCGCGTTCACGCGCGGCGGCGTGCCGGTCTTGAAACGGCGCAGCGGCAGTCCGAGCTTTTTGAGCGCGTCCGCCAGCGTGAGCGAGGCGTGCATTCCGTCGGGGCCGCTCTCGCGCACGCATTCGCCGACGATGGTGCGGCCATCCAAAAATGTGCCCGAGCAGAGGATGACAGCCCTGACCGCGTAAACGCCGCCTGTCTCGGTCACAACGGCGGACACGTGGCCGTCGGTGACGCGTAAGTCGACGATCTCCGCCTGCCGCAGCAGCAGATTTTCCTGCGTTTCAAGCGTGTGCTTCATCACGCTCTGATAGCGCCGCCGGTCAGCCTGCGCGCGCAGCGACCAGACGGCGGGGCCCTTGCCGCGGTTGAGCATGCGGTACTGGATGCAGGCGCGGTCCGCCGCACGGGCCATCTCACCGCCCAGAGCGTCCAGCTCCCGCACCAGATGACCCTTGCCGGTACCGCCGATGGCGGGGTTGCAGGGCATGTTGCCCACCGCGTCTAAGTTGATGGTAAAGCACACCGTTTTCATGCCGAGGCGCGCACAGGCAAGAGATGCCTCGATGCCCGCGTGGCCCGCGCCGATGACGGCGACGTCGTAGCTTCCGGCAGAAAATTCACGCATAGCCTCAGCCCCTTTCCAGTGTAATGACCGCGACCTGCGGCCGATTCAGAATGCGTGGGACGATCTTCGGCGAATTGCCGAGCCCGCGGTTAACGAACACCATCGCGCCCTCGCAATTTTCGTCCGTGCAGTGATAAAAGCCGCTCGTGAACGAGGGGAAAAGCGTCAGCGTCGTGTCGATCAGACCGTCGGTGAATGGCAGGCGCCAGATGCCACCGTGCGCGTGGCCCGAGAACGTCAGATCCGCGCCGAGGCGGCAGTAGTAGCCGTTAAAATTGTTGTTGCGGTGCGCCAGCAGCAGCCAGAACGGGTCGCCGTATTTCGCGTAGACTTCCTGCGCGAGCTCCTGCGGTGTCTCCTGATCGGCGTAGCCGTTCGGATCGTCGATGCCCGCGAGGACGATACTGTCGCCATTTCGCGTGAGCGGTACGAATTCGTTCGAGAGCACCGTCACGCCGCTCTCCCGCAGTGTGCGCTTGATCTCCTCCACGACCTTTGTGCCGTGGCCCCACTCGTGGTTGCCCGTGACGTAATACGTCGGCGCGATGGCTGAGAGCGCCGCGCCGACCTCGCCGGCGTAGACAGTCGGGTTTTCGGTTTTGCGGTCGACTAAGTCGCCCGTCACGAAGATATACTCCGGCTGCGCGGCCTTGACCGCGCGATATAAGCGTTCGTTATCCTTGCCGAAGTATTTGCCATGCAGATCACTGAGCTGCACGATGCGGCAGCCGTCAAAGCCCGCAGGTAGCGCGCCTGAGGTGAATGTCGCCTCGTCGGTCTCGATGCTGCGGTTGCCCCAGTAGAGGTAAATGCCGAACAGCACGATCAAAATGAGCAGGTTGCGCCAGAAATGATGTTTTCTTCTTTGTCTCGCCATGGGAACTCCAATCTATAAGGAAGCAATAAAAGTCAAAGCGGCGCGCCGCTTTTTCGACAATAGTAAGGGGCGGCTTTTGCCGCCCCTTATTGTAGCACATTGCCCTGCCTTGAAACAAGAAATTTTATTCCGCGCTCTTGAGACTCTCGACCATGTCGATCTTCTTCATCCTGAAGTGCGCGAGCACGTTGACGAGCAGCGAGAACAGCGCCGTCAGGATCGCCGCGTACACGTAGGCCGACGGCGCGGTCTGCCGCCCGAACATCATGAGGTCAATTTCCGTCGAGCGGACAAGGTAAATGTGCAGCCAGTGACCCATAAAGCAGCCGAGCAGGATGCCGAACAGCGTGAGCACGATGTTCTCGCGATACACATAGGCCGAGACCTCGCCGTCGTAAAAGCCCAGCAGCTTGATCGTCGCGAGCTCGCGCTGGCGCTCAGTGATGTTGATGTTCGAAAGGTTGAAGAGCACGACCATCGCCAGCGCCGCCGCCGCCAGAATGATGATGACCACAACGAAGTCCACGCGCTCCATGCTGTGCATGTAGGTATCCTGCGTGTCGCGCATGCGCGAGGTCGTCGCCACGCCGCTCATGTCGAGCAGCTTTTCAAAAATGGCGTTGCAGGTGTCGGTATCGTCGCTCGTGAAGTTCAGAAGGTAGGCGTTCGGCTCGCCGTCGGCGTGGAGCGCATTTTCATAGTAGCCGGGCGTCATATAGATGAAGTGGCCCGTATAGTGCTCGTAGATGCCCGCGACCGTCACATCGCCGCGCACGTCGCCGTCGAGGAAGAAGGTGTCGCCCACCGAGACCTTCAAAAGCTCGGAGAGCTTCTGGTCGATGTATACGCCCTCATCGCCCATCGTGATGGGATCTCCGCTCTTGTAGTCGAAAAGGTCCACGACCTTGCCAATCTCGTCGGAGGCCATCACCTCGACATAGGCGGTGGTTGAATAGGAGGGGGTGACCACCGTGGCGGACGAGGCCGCACAGGGGATGTAGTTCACAACGCGGGAGTCGCCTGCAAGGAAGTCCTCCACCGCCGCGCGCTCCTCGGGCAGGGCGTTGTCGGCAAGCGTCACCTGTGCCGAGTAGTGGAACAGCTCGTCATACTGGCGCGACATCGTAAAGAGCAGGGAAGACCTCATGCCAAAGCCCGCGATGATGAGCGCCGTGCAGCCGCCGATGCCGATGACCGTCATCCAGAAGCGCTTCTGATAGCGGAAGAGGTTGCGCGCCGTGACCTTGTGGATGAACGACATACGTCTCCACAGGGGCTTGATATACTCAAGGAACACGCGCTTGCCCGCCTTCGGCGTGCGGGGGCGCATCAGGCTCGCAGGCGTTTCGCGCAGCGTGGCAAGGCAGGCCCAGAGCGTCGCGACTGTCGTGCAGGCGACCGCCGCAAGCACGGAAAAGAGCGAAATATCCGTGTAGGCGTGCAGCTCGATATCCGGCATCTGATACATGATCTGATAGGCCGTGAAGATCATCTTCGGGAACAGGATATAGCCGATGACAAGGCCCAGAACGCCGCCGACAAGGCTCGGCAGCAGCCCGTAGCCGATGTACTTCCGTGAGATCGAAAGGCGGCTGTAACCGAGCGCCTTGAGCGCGCCGATCTGCACGCGCTGCTCTTCGACCATGCGCGTCATCGTCGTCAGGCACACGAGCGCCGCGACGAGGAAAAAGATGATCGGCAGCACGCTCGCGAGGTTCGCCATGCGGTCGGCGTCCTGGCCGAAGCCCGTGTAGCCAGGGTTGTAGCTGCGGCTGAAGATGTACCATTCGCAGCTGTCGATATCCGCGACCTTGCGGCGCGCGTCGGTGATCTTCTCCTGCGCGTCGGCGATCTTCTCATCCGCCTCCGCCTTGCCGTCCGCGTATTCGCGCAGGCCCTTGCGGTAGTCGCGCTCGCCGTCCGTCAGCTCAGTGTAGGCGTCCGAGAGCTCCTTGACGCCGTCGGCGTACTGCTCTTCGCCGTCGTAGTAGTCCTTCCAGCCGTCGTCGAGCTTTTTGCGCGCGTCGGCAAGCTCCTGCTTCGCGTCCGCGAGCTGCGCGGGCGCGTCGTTGAGCTGCGCTTTTGCGTCGTCCAGCTGCTTTTTGGCGTCAAGCAGCTCTTTTCTGCCCACGTCGAGCTCGGCCGCGCCGCTGTAATACTCGCTCCAGCCGTTGTCCAGTTCCCGCTTGTTTGCGGCGATGCTGCTCGCGCTGACGCTTTGCAGCTGGGCAAGCTGCTGGGTAAGCTCCGCTTTTTTCGCCTGCGCCTCGGCAATGCCGGCCTCGAGCTTCTGCTTTGTGCCTTGCAGCTTCGCAAGCTGCGCCTGATACGCCGCAAGCTGCTCTTCCGGCATTCCCTCAGTGGGCGTCTGCTCAAGCGCTGAAAGGTTCTTGTTGACCTCAGTGAGCTGTGCCTGCATCTCGTCGATCTTTTCCTGCGCCTGCGCGATGCCGCCTTCAAGCTGCGCGCGCATACCGCCCAGCGCGCCGTCCGTCGCGGCGATGGCCGCGCTGTCGCCGCGGCCGAGATCGTCGAGCAGCTTCCCCGGCGCGCCCGCATAAGGAGAGCCCGAACCCGCGAGCGCGTCCGTCACGGTCTTGGCCAGCGAATTGAGCTGCTGCTGGCCGCTTTCCAGTTTGCTCCTGCCTGCGGCAAGCTCCCGTTCTCCTTCGGCAAGCTTCTTTGCGCCATTTTCATATTCGGCAAGGCCGTCTTCATACTCTGCCCTGCCCTTTTCGTACTCGTCCAGCGCGTCTTCGTACTCTTCCATGCCGTTGAGGTATTGCATTTCGCCGTCGTCGAGCTCGATCTTTGCATCGTCCAGCTCGACGCGCGCATCCTTGAGCTCCTGCTGGCCGTCGTAGTAATCCTTCCAGCCGTCGTCGAGCTTTTTGCGCGCGTCGCTCAGTTCTTTTTGCGCGTCGCCGAGCTTTTCGTCGGCCTCGGCCTTCGCGTCATCGAGCTCACGCTGCGCATCATCGAGCTTTTCCGTCGCCTCGTCGACGAGATCGTCGTGGCGCAGCTGAGAGCGTGCGTCGCCGAACGGCTCCAGCTCGTCGATGACGGTGTCGATGTAGTCGTCATAGTCGCTGTAAAACGCGGTCATCTCCGCCGCGCCGGAAACGCGCACATAGGCTGCCGTGTAGTAGTCGAGCGTGAACGCCTCGCGCGGCAGGTACAGATACGCCTTGACCGTGCCGCTGCCGAGCGTCGACGTGCCGCGCTCCACCGCAAGATACACCGGCGAGCGCACCGTGCCGACGACCGTATACGTGTCCTGCGCGAGCGCGTCGGAGAGATCGTCCCCCGGCGTCAGGGTGATGCGATCTCCGATCGCGATGCTCATCAGTGAGAGCATATTTTCCTCCACCACGCACTCGTCCGCGCGCTCGGGCATGCGCCCGTCGCGCAGCAGCACCTCGTTGATGCCGCGGCCCGTGAGGGAGAGGACCTTGACCACCGCGTCGAGCGAGTCGGACGAGGCAAACGCGTCGATGACGTATTCGCCCTCGGCGTCCTCGACCTTGTCCTGCGCGCGAATGGCCGTGATGTCGTCGTCGGTCAGGCCGAGCGTTGAAAGCACTTGAATGTCCGCCAAGTGCAGGGAATCGAGATAGTCGTCGCCCGTGCGCTTCATGTCCGGCGCGGTCGCCTTGAGACCGGAGAGAAACGCGACCGATAGCGCGACCAGGATCATAATGGAGAAAAAGCGGCTGCGCGTGTGCTGGATCTCGCGCCAGAAGTCCTTCTGCATGGCGTTTTTCATCGCGCCGCCCCCTTTCGTTCCGATTTCTTCGTTACCATTCGATCAGTTCCACGCTGGTCGGATGCTCATTGCACTGCATGCTCTCCACCGTGCCGTTTTTGATGTGGATGACGCGGTCGGCCATCGGCGTGATGGCGCTGTTGTGCGTGATGACCACGACCGTCACACCCTTTTGCTGGCAGGTGTCCTGCAAGAGCTTGAGGATCTGCTTGCCGGTCACATAGTCGAGCGCGCCGGTCGGCTCGTCGCAGAGCAGGAGCTTCGGATTTTTCGCCAGCGCGCGGGCGATGGCGACGCGCTGCTGCTCGCCGCCGGAGAGCTGACCGGGGAAGTTGTTCGCGCGCGCGGACAGGCCGACTTCGTTCAAGACCGTCGCTGCGTCGAGCGGGTCTTTACAGATCTGCGCCGCGAGCTCGACGTTTTCAAGCGCCGTCAGGTTGCCGACGAGGTTATAGAACTGGAAGACAAAGCCGATGTCGTGGCGGCGATAGGTCGTGAGCTGGCGGGCGTTGAAGCCGCTCACAAGCGTCCCATCGACCGTGATGGTGCCGCCCGAGCAGGCGTCCATGCCGCCGAGCATGTTGAGGACCGTCGTCTTGCCCGCGCCCGAGGGGCCGACGATGACGCAGAATTCACCCTTTTCGATCGTAAAGCTGATGTGGTCCACCGCGCGAATTTCGATCTCCCCGCTGTGGTAGACCTTGGAAACATCCTCAAATGTGACGAAAGCCGACATAGTCCGACTCCTCCGCTTCAAATATCGTTTCTATTTTATTATAAGTGGAAAATAACGGAAATGCAAGTGTAGATATAGCAGCTTGCATGAAAAAGCCGCTAATTTTTTAGGCAAAACCATGAGAGCTGACGATTGAAATTTGCCTTTTCCGCGCTTATAATACAAACTGAAGTAAATGAAGGAAAGGAGCGTGAAAACGAATATGTTTGAGAACTTCATCAAGCAGGATGTTGACGACATGATCTTCGGCAGCGAGGCGCATGTCAGCGAACGATAATATGCCAAAAGGCTCCGCTTTCGCGGAGCCTTTTCTCACTTTTATAACGCCTTTTCGATCGTGCCGCCGCCGAGGACCTCTTCGCCATCATAGAAGACGACGGCCTGTCCTGCCGTGACGGCGCGCTGGGGCGTGAGGAGCTCGACGTGCGCGCAGCCTCCTTCCAGCGGTGTGACGACGGCGTCGCACTCTTTCTGGCTGTAGCGCGTTTTGGCGGTGCAATAGACTTTTTCCGCAGGCGTCTCCCCCGCGATCCAGTTCACGCGCGAGGCGAGCAGCGCTGCGGAAAACAGTTCCTCGTTGTCGCCGAGCAGCACGGTATTATTTTCGGCATTTTTGGATATCACATAGAGCGGGCGGTCCGCGCTCACGCCGAGACCCTTGCGCTGACCCGCCGTGTAGCACTCCAAACCGCGGTGGCGGCCGAGCACGCGGCCCGTTTCGTCGACAAAGTCGCCGGGCTGCGGCGTCACGCCGCCATAGTCGTGCAGAAAGCGCACATAGTCCCCGTCGGGGATGAAGCAGATGTCCTGTGAATCGGCCTGATGGGCGTTTGCAAGGCCCGCCTCCTCCGCCTGCTCTCGAATTTCCGGCTTTTCAAAGCTGCCGACCGGCAGCAGAAGATGCGATAGCTGCTCCTGCGTGAGCTGATAGAGCACGTAGCTCTGGTCCTTGCTCTCATCGAGCGATTTTTTGAGCAGCCACCGCCCGTTTTCCTGCTCGATGCGCGCATAGTGGCCGGTCACAATGGCGTCGCAGCCTAAAATGCGGGCGCGCTCGTAGAGACGCTCAAACTTCAGGTAGCGGTTGCAGTCGATGCAGGGGTTTGGCGTCGCGCCGCGCTCGTAGGACGAGATGAAGCGGTCGATGACCTGTCCCTTGAAGTCGTCTGAAAAGTTGAAGACATAGTAGGGGATGCCGAGGCGCAGCGCGACGAGACGCGCGTCCTCGACGTCTTCAAGCGAGCAGCAGGTCTTCGTGCGGCTGACGCCGATGTCCTCGTTGTGAAAGAGCTTCATCGTCGCGCCGATGCACTCGCAGCCCTGCTCCTTCATCAAAAATGCGGCGACGCTCGAGTCCACACCACCGCTCATCGCAATGAGTACCTTATCCATATTTCCTCACATCATGCGGCACGCTTTGGCGCAGGGAATGTCCCTGTGAGAAGCGATGCCGCGTTTATCGTTTTGCCTTATTTTGCCGCGTGCTTATAAAGTGAACGGCTTTTTGCCGCTGACGAGGTCCTTCCACAGCGGTGACATGCCGCGCAGGTATTCTACGACTTCGGGCACGGCTTCGAGGATGCGGTCGATTTCCTCGTCGGTGTTCCACTCGCACAGGCTCAGGCGCAGCGAGCCGTGCGCCACGTCATGCGGGCGACCGATGGCCAGCAGCACATGGCTTGGGTCGAGCGAGCCGGATGTGCACGCGCTGCCGGACGACGCGCAGATGCCCTTTGCGTCGAGCAGAAGCAGCAGGCTCTCGCCCTCGACGCCCTCGAAGCAGAAGCTCACGTTGCCGGGCAAGCGATTCACGGGATCGCCGTTGAGCGCGCTGTGCGGGATCTTGGACAGGCCGTCGATCAGGCGGTCGCGCAGGGCGCTGACCCTTTTTGCGTTCTCGTCGAGGTGCGCGCAGGCGTCTTCGAGCGCCGCAGCCATGCCCATGATGGCGGGGATGTTCTCCGTACCCGCGCGCTTGCCGCGCTCCTGCGAGCCGCCCCCGATGAGGTTCGTCAGGAAGACGCCCTGACGGGCGTACAGCACGCCGGTGCCCTTCGGACCGTGGAACTTGTGCGCGGAGAGCGATAGCAGGTCGATGTTCTGCGCCTTGACGTCAATGGGCAGATGCCCCGCGGCCTGCACAGCGTCGGTGTGGAACAGCACGCCCGCCTCGCGACAGACTGCGCCGATCTTGCTGATCGGCAGGATGGAGCCGATCTCGTTGTTGGCGTACATGACGGAAACCAGGCACGTATCCTCGCGGATGGCGTCTTTCACCTGCTGCGCCGTCACGGTGCCGATGGGGCCGACGGGGAGCAGCTCGACGGTGAAGCCCTCTTTTTCGAGCTTTTGGAGCGTGTGCAGCATGGCGTGGTGCTCGAATGCGGTCGAAATGATGTGCTTTTTGCCCTTGCGCTCGCCGAGGCGCGCGGCGGAGATGATGGCCTGATTGTCGGCCTCGCTGCCGCCGGAGGTGAAGTAGATCTCGCGCGGGGAGGCGTTCAGGCACTTGGCGATGCGGTCACGCGCGCTGAGCAGCGCCTCGGCCGCCTGCTGGCCGACGGAGTGCAGGCTCGAGGGGTTGCCGTAGATCGTTTCCATATAGGGGAGCATGGCGTCGATCGCTGCGCGGCTCATCTGGGTCGTCGCGGCGTTATCCGCGTAAATTGTCGTCATTGTGATCTCCTTTGCTGCTAAATCCTATCTTATAAGTATGTTAATATGATACACAGAACAGGCTGCTTTGTCAATGACTTTTAAGCTTCTCCCGTTTGACATCGGGCGTAAAAAAGGAAGAACCGCTCGCAAGAGCGGTTCTTCCTTTTACAATAGGGGGTGGAGGATTTTTGACTTACTTTTCCAGCTGCGTCCAGTCACGCGTCTCGCGCAGCTCGGTCCACTTCTCATACTTGGAGTTCGTCTTGAACTTGTAGTAGTGGCTGTTCGTCGCTTCCTGAACGGCGAGGTAATACCAGGCCTTCGGGTTCGCGTTGTCCGTCC
>OISA01000552.1_pt1 | contig 9257 bp, 8 predicted proteins | sample 1586431 | NCBI WGS metagenome assembly OISA01 (sample SAMN02675049, study PRJEB24791) | human gut metagenome, SKBSTL061 | isolation source: stool | host: Homo sapiens | place: USA
CGGTCATCTTCAGCAGGTCCATTGCCAGATCCATCTGGTGGGGGCCGGGCTTGCCGCGTGCCATATTCAGCTTCAGACCCTTTGCCTGAAACTCTTTATAAGCCTGTTCCAGCGCTGCCTTTTCAGCGGTCAGCGCATCGCGATCCATCTCGTGATAATTTGCCATTGAAAACACACTCCTTTATAGTACTTCCTGTTACCCAGTTATATGGCTCGTCTTTTGCGGTATGCCCCTGCCAGAGAGCACATGCCGCACGCTCCACATTTTACTATTATAGTACATTTTCCTGTCAGAAACAAGAATTTGAAAGCAAAAAGCCCTGCCAAAAGCAAAAAGCTTTCGAAACAGGGCTTTCAGGCGGGTGCGCTCCCCTGCTGTGCGGCAATGCCGTCAGCTGAGAGCGACCTGATTTTTATAGCGTTTGCGCACAGCGCCGTATTCCAGATGTGCTTCGCCGCCCTCCACAGTGTCCTCGTCCACGGTCACGCGGATGATGGTGGCATCGCTGGGCACCTCGTACATGATAGGCAGCAGGATGCTTTCCATCACACTGCGCAGACCACGGGCACCGGTCTTGCGCTCGATGGTCTTGCGGGCAATGGCGTGCAGAGCTTCGTCCGTGAAGGTAAGCTCCACGTTATCCATGCCCAGCAGCTCCTTGTACTGCTTGACCAGACTGTTGCGGGGCTCCTTGAGCACACGCACCAGTGCGTCCTCGTCCAGATCGTCCAGCACAGTGATGACCGGCAGACGGCCGATCAGCTCCGGGATCAGGCCGAACTTGACCAGATCGTGGGGCTCTACCTTGCGCAGCAAGGCGCGCTCGGCCTCGGTGGAGTTATCCTTCAGCGCACTGCCGAAGCCCAGCGCGGACTTATCGGTGCGGCGCAGAATATACTTATCCAGACCATCAAAGGCACCGCCGCAGATGAACAGGATGTTGGTGGTGTCGATCTGGATGAACTCCTGCTGCGGGTGCTTGCGCCCGCCGTTGGGCGGCACGTTGCTGACCGTGCCCTCCACGATCTTCAGCAGCGCCTGCTGTACTCCCTCACCGCCGACGTCACGGGTGATGGAGGGGTTCTCGCTCTTGCGGGTGATCTTGTCGATCTCATCGACGTAGATAATGCCGATCTCGGCGCGGGCGACGTCAAAATCCGCCGCCTGAATGAGCTTGAGCAGGATGTTCTCGACATCCTCGCCGACGTAGCCTGCCTCGGTGATCGTCGTGGCGTCCGCGATGGCGAACGGCACATTGAGCATCCTGGCCAGCGTCTGGGCCAGCAGCGTCTTGCCGGTGCCGGACGGGCCGAGCATCAGCACGTTGGACTTCTGCAGCTCCACGTCGCTGCTCTCGCGGGAGAGAATGCGCTTGTAGTGGTTGTAGACAGAGACAGCCAGCACCTTTTTGGCGGCATCCTGCCCGATAACATACTGATCCAGCCCCGCCTTGATCTCGGCGGGGGTCAGGATATTGATGCTCTCGAGCGGGTCATAGTCATAGTCCGCACCGGGCTGCGCGGCTGTGCGGCGGCGGTTCCGCGGCATACCGGCGCGCGGCGGGGCCGGGTGCTCGCCGTCCTTGTACAGGGCATTGTTGCACATATCCAGGCAGTCCTTGCAGATATTGACGCCGGGGCCAATGATCAGCTGCTCTACCTCATTTTGCGTCCGCCCGCAGAAGCTGCAGACGAGCTCGCGTCCTTTTCCGTCCTTGCCGGACGTTTGATTTGCCATGTTGTTCCCCCGAATCAGTGTTTATAGAGGATGTCGTCGATCAGGCCGTACTCCTTCGCCTGCTGCGCGGTCATATAGTTGTCGCGCTCGGTGTCGCGGGTGATGACGTCCAGCGGCTGGCCGGTGTACTGGCTGAGCAGCGTGTTCATCTTCTCGCGGATGCGCACGATGTGGTCGGCGTGGATCTTGATGTCGGTAGCCTGGCCGGAGATACCCTGCCCGCCGATAAGCGGCTGGTGGATCAGGATCTCGGAGTTCGGCAGGGCAAAGCGCTTGCCCTTGGTGCCGCTGGCCAGCAGGAAAGAGCCCATCGAGGCCGCCATGCCGACGCAGATGGTGGAGACATCGCACTTGATGTAGTTCATCGTGTCGTGGATGGCCATACCGTCAGAGATCGAGCCGCCGGGGCTGTTGATATAGAAGTAGATGTCCTTCTCCGGGTCCTGGCCCTCGAGGTACAGCAGCTGTGCCACGATGACGCTGGCAGAGGCGGAGTTGACGTCCTCGCTCAGCACAATGATGCGGTCATTGAGCAGGCGGGAGAAGATGTCATAGCTGCGCTCACCGCGCGCAGTCTGTTCGACAACATAAGGTACAAGGCTCATTCTGGTTTCCCTCCTTGGTGCTTTAGATAAAGTATGGGTGATGACAAAGGAACCGATACGGCGGCATAGCTGCGCAACCGTACCGGCCCTTTTACTCAATGTTTACGGATGCCCGCGGGGTGATTACTCGCCCTTGGTCTCCTCTTCCTTCGGCTCCTCGTCCTGCTTGGCGGCAGCCTTCTTGGTGGTCTTGCGGGTGGTCTTTTTGGCGGGCTTCTTCTCCTCGGCAGCACCGGCGACGATGTTGGCCTTGGACTTCACGAAGTCGATTGCCTTGTTGACAGCCAGATCCTTCTTGACGGCGGCAGCATCGACCAGGCTCTTGACCTTGTCGGCCTCCATCTGGTAAGCATCGGCAATGCGCTTGATCTCGGCCTCGAACTCCTCCTCGGTAGCCTCGATGGACTCCTTGGCGACGATAGCCTCCATGGCCAGGCGCATCTTGACCTGCTTGTCGGCCTGCTCACGGAACTGCTCCTTGAACTGCTCCATGGTCATGCCCATATACTGCAGGTACTGCTCGAGCTTGAGGCCCTGCTGGGAGATGCGGTACTGGAAGTCCTGCACCAGCTCCTCGATGCGGCTCTCGATCATGGCGTCGGGGATCTCGGCCTTCATGCCGCCCACGACCTGGTCGATCAGGTCGTTCTCGACCTTCTGGTCAGCCTGCTTTTCGTGGTTGGTCTCGATGCCCTTGCGGATGGAATCCTTCAGCTCGTCGAGAGTGTCGTACTCGCTGACGTCCTTGGCAAAGTCGTCGTCCAGCTCGGGCAGCTCCTTGTACTGGACCTCATGCAGCTTGATCTTGAAGGTGGCGTCCTTGCCGGCCAGCTCCTCAGCCTGGTACTCCTCGGGGAACTTGACGTTGACGTCGAACTCCTCGCCGGCCTTGTGGCCGACGATCTGCTCCTCGAAGCCGGGGATGAAGGAGCCGGAGCCCAGCACCAGAGAGTAGTGCTCAGCCTTGCCGCCCTCGAAAGCGACGCCGTCAACGAAGCCCTCGAAGTCGATGTCAACGGTGTCGCCGTTCTCGGCAGCACCCTCACGGGTCAGCAGACGGCCATTGCGGTCCTGCATGCGCTTGATCTCGGCGTCAACATCAGCCTCGTCAACAGTCTTGACATCTTTGTTGACGGTTAAACCGGTGTACTCGCCCAGCTCGACCTCGGGCTTGACGGCGACCTTGACCTTCAGGGTAGCGCCCTCGTCCTCGGACATGGAGACGACCTCGGGGTCAGGACGGCCAACGACCTCGATACCGGCCTCCTTGACGGCGGCCTCGTAGTTCTCGGGGAACAGGTCGTTGATGGCGTCATACTGGAACAGGTCCTTGCCATACATCTTCTCGATCATGGCCTTGGGAGCCTTGCCCTTGCGGAAGCCGGGGATGGCGTACTTCTTGCCCTCGCGCTTGAAAGCGGTATTGACAGCAGATTTGAAGGTCTCCGCGTCAATGGAGAACTGCAGTTCGACCATGCTCTTTTCGAGCTTTTCACAGGAAATCAGTTTCATTTATAAATTCCTCCAAAAATAGATGTACATAAAAATACAAGTTATTATACCATGCCTGTGCGGAAAATACCAGTCTTTTTTGAATTTTTTAACAAATCAGACGGTAATTTCTGATTTTTCACGGGAAAACACCGCCGCCAGACAGAAAACCAGCGGCAGACACCCCGCCACCGGCAGGAAATAGCGCATACAGTCATTGACCGGGGACGCAATGCAGGTCAGCCAGAAGATGCCAAGGCCGATAAAAACCGGCAGCACAGGCTTTGCTTTGCAGCGCGCCAGCCAGAGACCAAGCACGGCAGTCAGCCACGCCATGAACCCGATGGACGTGGTAAGCCCCACGAGCGGCAGCTTTTCAAATGCCGAGAGCGCCTGTACAAAAGCATACCGCAGATAGCCGGATTTATCAAGATAGTGGACGTTCATTTCAGACATTTCCATGCAAATGTCATTATTGAACGTGTAGTAATCGTTGATGGCGCGGCATTTCGTGATGGTGTAATACCCGTGGGAGTTTGCGTGCGTTGCCTCAAAATAGCAGACCGGGTGCTTGAGCAGCATTTTGGCCCAGACCAGCATATAGCGGGTCAGGTCCCCCTTGCCGGGATTTTTGTAGTACTGCTTGACGCCGTCGGACAGCTCCGGCATGTAGCTTTGGGCAATGGCGTCGTAGTCGAGGACCTTCTCGATGGCGGTGCGCTCGTCGTCGGTGACTTCATTGCCGTAGTCGCGGATATAGCGGGCGGTCTGCTGCATCGGGACCGAGAGTGCCTCCCCCACGCTGCCTGCAGGGATGTCGAGGACTTTTTCGGTGAACGTGTCAAACCCGAACGAGCCGATACAGACGGCCAGCAGAACCGCCAGCACGGGGCGGCGCAGGCGCTTTTCACTCACGGTGAAGGCCGACGCCAGCAGCATCGGCACAACGGCATAGATGCCGTTTTTGCGCAGCAGGCAGCAGAGCACGCCAAGCACCGCGTAAGCGGTCAGGCGCGGGCGGCTCCCCTGCCATTCCTGCGGAAAGAGCAGCAGGTCGGCGGTTTTCAGCACGAACAGGACGAACAGTCCCGTGTAGAGCGTATCCTTGACCTGCGTCTGGATGAACGCGCCCCAGACGGGGTCGAGCGCAAAGAACGCTGTGACCGCATACTGCACACCGCGGGAGCAGCCGAGCCTGGCGGCAAAGGCTGTTACCTGCCCGAACACCCACGCGCAGACGAGAAACTGCAATACTATGTAGAGAAACACGCCGAGATTGTCGCTGCCCAGCGCACGGCCCAGCCGGAACAGCCAGCCGTGCAGCCAAGTGGAGAGCACCGTATGGTGGGCGGTCATCTCCTGCACCCCAAGCACCTGCGAGATCTGCCCCCAGGAGTCCCAGTCCACGGAGCCAGGCCAGAACACGGCGACCCACGGCAACCACGCCGCGCCGATGAGCAGCGACGACGCGCGGCCCGGTGCCTTGGCGAACCACGCTGCGAAGCGGGTCTGCGGGAAGTCCTCCCCGCCCGTCCGGCTGCGGCCCAGCAGGGCGTACAGCCCCCAGACCGCGTGGTAGAACAGCACCGCGTACCCGGCCATGCAGAACACGCCGACGCAGAGCTGATACGGATTTTTAAAGACAAACGCCCAGCTGCCCAGCTTGCAGATGCTCAGACCCAATACCTCAGCAATGCCAAAGACAATGCTCAGCACCAGCTCTGTGCGCTTGGGTTTCGCCTCACGCTGACCGCGCACCCAGCAGAGCAGCACGGCCAGCCCCGCGGCGGCAGGCCCCCAGGCCCAGCCGTCCAGCGGAAAATTCTGGTGCAGCATGACCAGCGCCGCAAGCCAGCCGGGCACGGCGTCAAGGTCGAGGCCCGTTGTCTCGTACTGCATGCCGATCAGCAGATCCGCGCGGGCGGTCTCCCAGTCCGGCACCGTAATGACGGCGGACAGCGTTACCGCGCATAAGCCCCCCAGCAGCAGCGCCGTGACAATGCTTTTTGTTTTCTGCTTCATCCGCATCACCTGATTTTATACGGGCAGAACGACAGACCGTCGGCGGAGATCAGCCGATAGGTGATGCCGTCGCGCTCGCCCTGCGTTGCGTAGCGGATGGACTTGCCGTGCAGGTGGCCGTAGTAGCACTCGGTCACGCCGAACTCATTCAGCACATCCACCAGCTCCTGCGCCTGTGCGCCGGGGTAGATGGGCGGGTAGTGGAGAAAAGCGATTTTTTCTGCCGCATCCCCCGCCGCCTGCAAGGACATGCGCAGACGGCCCGCCTCCCGCGCCATGAGCTTTTCGCCCTGGGCGGCAACGTCGTCAAACGGCCAGCCGCGGGTGCCGCACAGCGCCACATTGCCCACAGTGCAGGCGTTGTTGTGCAAAATATGCAGCGTGTCAAAGCCATTGGCAGTCAGGAAGTTCTCCATCTTGCGGGTCGTCGTCCACCAGTAGTCATGGTTGCCCTTTAAGAGCCACTTTTGGCCCGGCAGGTTTTGGATAAAGGCAAAATCCGCTTTTGTGTCGTTCAGGTTCATGGCCCAGCTGGTGTCGCCCGCCAGAACAACGGTGTCGTCCGGGCCGATCAGCTTGCGCCAGCTGGCTTCCAGTCGGGGCAGATACCCCTCCCACCCCGGGAAAACGTCCATGGGCTTGTCCGTTCCCAGCGAGAGGTGCATATCCCCGATTGCAAAGATGGCCATAGGGCCCTCACTTTCTAGTTGTTGCTTTTAACGAAGAGCCGCGGTGCGGATGTCGGCGGGCTGCAGCACGGTCTTGAACCGCACCTCGAGCTTATCCAACTCGCGCAGCGAGGCGGGAGCCTCGGCGCCGGTCCCGGCGGTCAGCGCGGCCATAGCGGCAAAGTCGCTGGCGGGGGCCTCCCCGCCCAGAGCCGTCAGGACGTCGCGCGGGAACTTGAACGGGCTGGCCGTGGAGAGCACGACCATCGGCGCGTCGGTGCGCCGGGTCTCGGCCACGCGGAAGGCCACGGCGGTGTGGGTGTCGCAGAGGTAGTGGTCGCCGTCAAAGCGGGCCTTGATTTCAGCAGCACCGTCGGCATCGTCGGCGTAGCCTGCGGCGAAGCTCTGCTGGATTTTTGCCAGCGTCTCGGCGTCAACGGTGTACTTGCCGGTGGCGGAAAGCTCCTGCATCCAGCCCGCGACCTTTTCGCTGCTGCCGCTGACGTGGTAGAGCAGACGCTCGAGGTTCGAGGAGATCAGGATGTCCATCGACGGCGAAGTCGTCTTGTAGAAGGTGCGGCGGGCGTCATAGGTGCCGGTGCGCAGGAAGTCGGTCAGAACATTGTTCTTGTTGGACGCGCAGACCAGCCTGCCCACGGGCAGACCCATCTGCTTGGCGTAGTAGCCCGCCAGAATGTCACCGAAGTTGCCGGTGGGCACGCAGAAATCCACAGGCTTGCCCCACTCGACTGCGCCCTGCTCGGCCAGACGGAAGTAGGCGTAGAAGTAGTAGACGATCTGCGGCACGAGGCGGCCCCAGTTGATGGAGTTGGCGCTGGACAGGCGGATGCCGCGCTTTTCCAGCTCGGCGGCGACGTCGGCGTCGGCAAAGACCTTCTTGACGCCGGTCTGGGCATCGTCAAAGTTGCCCTGCACGGCGTAGACCTGCACGTTTTCGCCCTTCTGGGTCGCCATCTGCAGATGCTGGATCTCGCTTGTGCCGTCGTTCGGGTAAAATACCTCAATTTCAATGCCGTCGAGGTCGGCGTAGCCCGCCAGCGCGGCCTTGCCGGTGTCGCCGGAGGTTGCCACCAGAATGCGGGTCGTCTCGGTGCGGCCCAGCATCTTCTTTGCCTCGACGAGCAGCTTCGGCATGAGCTGCAGGGCGTAGTCCTTGAAGGCGCAGGTCGGGCCGTGCCACAGCTCGAGAGAATACAGGCCGTCGCGGACCTTGACGGTCTCGCCCGCCTTGCCGCCAAAGGCAGCGCCGTAGGTAGATGCCGTTGCGGTGTGCAGGAAATCAGCGCTGTAATCGGTCAGAAAACCGGCCAGGACCTTTTCGGCCAGCTCGGGATAGGAGAGATTTTTCCATGCGTCCAAATCGGCCTGGGGGAAGCTCTCCGGCACGAACAGACCGCTCTGCGGTGCCAGACCGCGGACGATAGCCTCCTGTGCGGAAACGCGGAGTGCGGAATCTCTGGTGCTCAAATACTGCATACGTTTACACCCTTTCTCTTATTCTCTTTCCTCTATATGTATAAGCCTTTTTTGGCGCTATACCGTTGCTGTGAGCGACGGATTGCGGGCGGATACGGAATCCGCCCCTACGGGTTGCAGGGGTCGATGTCCGTCATTGCCCCGGAAAGTGTGCGGCTGCCGCAAGGTTCTCTCCCCCACCCGCTGCGGCGGGAGCCCCCTCGCAGAGGGGGCCAAGAGAGGCTCAACACTCAAACGCGCCCGGGATGCAATGCACCTGCCAGCCACGGGCGGCGGGCGTGACCTCCACCACATCAAAGCGGATGGCGGCATCACGGTAGGGGCTGTGCTGCAGGTATTGCTGGGCCGCCAAAATCAGGCGGTTCTGCTTCCGGGCGTCCACCGCGGCGGCGGGGCGGTCCAGCATCGCGCCGGTGCGCGTCTTGACCTCGGCAAAGACGAGGGTGTTTTCCTTATACAAAATAAGGTCCAGCTCCCCCAGCCGCGTGCGGTAGTTGTGGTTCAGCAGCAGCCAGCCGCGCTGCTGGTAGTACTTGGCGGCGACGGCCTCGCCCGTGCGGCCGACGTCAGTCATGCCAGTAGCCCTGCTTTTTCAGAAAGCTTCGGCGGTAAAACGGCCGGATGCCGTACTGCGCGATCAGCTCATAATGCAGCTTGGTCGGATAGCCCTTGTGTCTGGCAAGCTGGTACTGCGGGTACTGCTTGTCCAGCTCGAGCATATAGCGGTCACGGCTGACCTTTGCCAGAATCGACGCCGCCGCAATCGACGCACTGTTGGCGTCGCCCTTGACGACGGCCTCGGCGGGCTGTATCAGCCCCGGCGGGCAGCGGTTGCCGTCGATCAGCACATAGTCGGGCGTTATTTCCAGCCCCGCCACAGCCTGCGCCATGCCGTCCATCGTGGCCCACAGGATGTTGCGCTCGTCAATTTCCTGCGGCGAGATGAAGATAATTTTATACGCCAGTGCGCGCTTTGTGATTTCCTCATACAGCGCGTCGCGTCGCTTCTCTGTCAGCTTTTTGGAGTCGTTGACACCTTCGATGGGGTCATCGGGGTTCAGGATGACCGCCGCGCAGCAGACCGGGCCGCACAGCGGGCCGCGGCCCGCCTCGTCCACGCCGCAGACAGTACCGTGTTCGGCGCGTCTGGCGGTGTCAAAGGCGTAGAGCGCCTCGTTACTGTTCGTCGTCCTGCGGGGCATCGTCGGTCACCTCATCTTCTTGTTGAATCGCGCG
>OISA01000567.1_pt1 | contig 9138 bp, 6 predicted proteins | sample 1586431 | NCBI WGS metagenome assembly OISA01 (sample SAMN02675049, study PRJEB24791) | human gut metagenome, SKBSTL061 | isolation source: stool | host: Homo sapiens | place: USA
TCTCTTTCATTCATACTGATATCTCGTATTATAGCCGAAGCCCGACAGCATGCAGCAGCCGCTTGTAGTGATTATATACGGCCACCGACATATAGCGTTTGGCATCGTCCTGCCCGATCACGTACTGATCCAAAAACTCCTTGATTTCATTGGGCTTGAGCAAATCCTCGAATTTCAACGAGGTATTCTTCTTCTCCTTGCGACGGGATGCGGCTTCGTCATGCAGCACATCGTTGTCGATGAGCATCTGGTATCCTTTCGCAATACATTTGCTGCAAATATTGCAACCCTTGGACGAACTCAACAGGATCGCACCATCGCGGCGTTTGGCCCCGCAGAACGAACACGCATCGCTCTCGTTGCCGTAAAGGTCTTCTCCGTAATTTTTAGCCATAGGTCTTTAGTTTTCCTTCGAATTTCGTTCCCGGTCCCGGTCGAACTTTCGGACGAGCCTCTGCCGGGATAAAGTCGAAAACAAACTCCCGCCATCATCTCTACCCGGCCGTCGATCGGCCTCGTTCCGACTTCGCACACCGGAAATATCGAACCGGGTTCTTCATTTATTCCGCTCGGCCTATCGAGCGCCCCGCTCTGCCTCCGCTGATCGGAAACGATACATTTTCTCTCCCGAAATCGACCGTCCCCTGCAGATTGAAACAGAAATATTATCCCCGCTTGGTCAGCACCTCGTCGATCAGCCCGTACTCCTTGGCCTCCCGAGCCGACAGCCAATAATCGCGGTCGGCATCCTTTTCGATCTTCTCGATCGGAGCGCCCGAATGGGCCGCAATGATCTCGTACAGCTCCTGCTTGGTCTTGCGGATCTCGCGGGCCGTGATCTCGATGTCCGACGCCTGCCCCTGAGCCCCGCCCAGCGGCTGATGGATCATCACCCGCGAATGGGGTAACGCCGAGCGCTTGCCTGCAGCACCGGCGGTCAGCAGCACGGCGCCCATCGAAGCGGCCAGTCCCGTACAGATGGTCGCCACATCGGGCTGCACCAGTTGCATCGTATCGTAAATTCCCAGACCGGCCGTCACCGATCCGCCCGGGGAGTTGATATAAATCTGGATGTCCTTTTCCGGGTCGGCCGACTCCAGGAACAGCAGCTGTGCCTGGATGATATTGGCCGCATCGTCGTAAATCGGAGCCCCCAAAAAGATGATGCGATCCATCATCAAACGCGAAAAGACGTCCATCGTCGCCACGTTCAACTGGCGCTCCTCGATGATCGTCGGCGACACGTAGGCCGCGTACTGCGAGCGGAAATCATGCAGTTTCAGACTATTGATACCGCAATGCCGGGTGGCGTATTTTTCAAATTCATTCATAACCGAACAGTTTGCAAGTTAATAAAAAACATCGGAAGCCGGTTCAAAAATTTTTCCGCGACTTGCCTCCGGTCCTACTCGATTTCCCGTACCCGGCCAACACACGATGCAGGCTCGAATCCGGCAAAAACGAGGGAAGAAGCAAAAAACAGAAGTATGACTACTAAACAGACTTTGAGGGAGTGATTGCAAAAATCAAACCCTCAAAGCTCTGATCGGATACCAATTTTCCGCTGTTTCTTAAATCTCCTTGGCCAGTTTTGCGAACTCTTCGGCAGAAACGGCCTTTTCGGTCACCTTGATCTTGGACTTCACGTCCTCGACCACCTTCATCTCATACAGCTTCTCGTAGATCTTCTGTCCCTGCTCGCGGTCCTCGAGAATCTTCTTGGCGTAATTGGCCAGCATATCTTCCGGAGCCGTCGGCAGTCCGTATTGAGCGAACTGGGCCTGTGCCAACGCCTTGGCCTCTGCAGTAGCCTCTTCGGGGGTTACCGTGAGGTTATCCTGCTTGATGAAATATTTCTGGAGGTAATTCCAGGTGAACAGTTTCACGAAAGCGTCGAAATCCTTCTCGATCTCCTCCTTGGAGAACTTGCCTTCGTTGATGACGTACAGCCAGCGCTTGAGGAACTCGACCGGCATGGTCAACCCGGCTTTCTTCAACAGGAAATCACGCAACTGCAACGTAAAGAGATAGTCGCTCTCGCGGCGCAGCTCCTTCGAAATCTCGGCATCGACGAACGCCTCGAACTCCTCGGCGGTTTTGACGTTGCCCGCAGGAAAAGCCATCTTGAAGAACTCCTCGTTCAGCTCCGGTTCCGCGAACTTGCGGATCTTGGTGATTTCGAGAGAAAATTCGGGTTTGATACTCTCCAATTCGTTCTCCTTGACCTGCAATACGGCGGCACGCTGCGCCGGAGTCTTGTAAAGTTCATTGACATTGACCTGCATCTTGAATCCGACCTTCTTGCCGATGAAGGGCTTGCGCTCCTCCTCGTTCATCGAAATCAGTCCGACGTAAGCGCCCTCGATCTTCATATCGCCGTTGTCGAGCGTCACCTCCAGCGCTTCGTCCGCCGTTACCTTGTCGGTATCCACCAGACGGCCGAAACGACGCAGGAAATTGCTGCGGTAATCGTCGTGCATCTTCTTATCGACCTTGATCGTGTAGTAGGTCATCTTATCTTTCGCCGACAGCTCGAGCTTCACCTCGGGAGCTTCGCCGATCTCGAAAATGAATTCGAATTCGGTCCCGTTCTCGAAATCGAAGTCGCCCTGCTCCTCCGAGGGGATCACGTCACCGACATAGTCGATCTTCTGCTCCTGCAGGTAGTTGAACGCCGCTTCCGAAGCCTGGCGGTAAGCCTGCTCCGCAAGCACGCCCTTGCCGTACATCTTCTTGATCACGCCCATCGGCACCATACCGGGGCGGAAGCCCGGAATATTGGCCTTGCGTTTGTACTCACGCAGGGATTTTTCGACCGCATCGCCGTAATCCTTCTCGCCTACGGTCACCTTGATGAGCGAGTTATTCTGCTCGCGCTGTTCTCTTACGATATTCATATTTCAGTTGTTTTATACGTTACAGTTCGGGTCGGCAAAAGTACAAAATAATTCATTAGCAAGCAACAAACACCCGATAAATATCTCCGCACCGATCCGTTTTTCTTTCAGGAAGGGCTTCGGGGAAGAGCACCCGGATCGACAGCCCCTCCGATCCGTAATTCGGGCGCCGAAATCGACGTCTTTTCCCGAAAAATAGCTATCTTTGTTGCCTATTATAATAAGGACATACCGGCTATAAACGGCCAACACCGCAGCCGGACAGAATATAAACGATACGAAATCCAATGACAAAAATCGTATGGATCGGACTGCTGGCGATGACGCTGGCCGCCTGCTCGGGACGCACGAAAACCCTCCGAACGGAAACCCCGGCCGCTACCCCCGCCGCGCCGCGCACCTACACCTACCGGGTCATCGAAAGCTATCCCCATTCGACCGACAGCTACACGCAGGGGCTCCTGTTCGCAGACGGAGTGATGTGGGAAGGTACGGGCGAATACGGACACTCCCGCCTGCAGCGCATCGACCTCGAAACAGGACGCACGGACGTAGTGGCTACGCTGCCCCGCAGCGAATTCGGCGAAGGCATCGCGCTGCTCGACGGCAAGATCTACCAACTGACCTGGGAAAACAACAAAGCCTACGTCTATGACGCGGCAACGGGCCGGCAGCTCCGCACTTTCGCCTATGCGGGCGAAGGATGGGGCCTCACGACCGACGGCGAGCGGCTCTACATGAGCGACGGCAGCGAATACCTGCGCATCCTCGATCCGGAAACCTTTCGGGTGCAACGCAGCGTGCCGGTCACCTTCCGGGGTGCCCCGGTACAACTGCTCAACGAACTGGAGTGGATCGACGGGAAGATCTGGGCCAATGTCTATGTCACCGACCAGATCGTCATCATCGACCCCGCCAGCGGCATCGTCGAAGGGGTCATCGACCTGCGCGGCCTGCTCCCGGACGAAGAGATCGCCCCGGATACCGACGTACTGAACGGCATCGCCTACGACGCGGCCTCGGAACGTATCTTCGTGACAGGCAAAAGATGGAGCAAACTCTTCGAAATCGAAATCATACCCCAATAAAATACCACACGACGTGACAAAAAACCGCGACATACGACACGAACTCGAACACCGCATCCTGCTGCTCGACGGCGGATTCGGCACGATGATACAGCAATACGGCCTGGACGAAGCCGACTACCGGGGCAAGGAGTTCGCCGCGAGCGAAAAACTTCTCAGAGGCTGCAACGACCTGCTGAACCTCACCCGTCCGGAAACAATCCGCGAAATCCACGAGAAATACCTCCAGGCCGGATCGGACGTAATTACGTCCAACACGTTCAACGCCAACTCCATTTCGCTGGCCGACTACGGACTGGCAGCGGAAGCGTACCGCATTAACCGGGTCGGCGCAGCCATCGCCCGCGAAGCGGCGGACGCCTTCACCGCCCGCAATCCGCAGAAGCCCCGCTTCGTGGGCGGCTCGATGGGCCCGACGAGCCATACGCTGTCGATGTCGGCGGACGTGGACAACCCCGGCGCCCGGGCTTTCACTTTCGAACAGCTCTCGCAGGCGTACTACGATCAGGCTCGGGGCCTGATGGACGGCGGCGCCGACCTGCTGATGCTCGAAACCGTCTTCGATGCGCTGAACGCCAAGGCAGCGATCTTCGCCATCGAAACCCTCTTCGCAGAACGCGGCATGCGACTGCCGGTCATCGTCTCCGGCACACTCACCTCGTCGGGCCGCACCCTGGCGGGACAAACCATCGAAGCCTTCTACACCTCCGTCGCACACGCCGAACCGCTGGCCGTGAGCCTCAACTGCTCGTTCGGCGCCAAGGCCCTGCTGCCCTACCTGGAGCGGCTGGCCGCTGTTTCGGAATTCCGCGTGGCGGTCTATCCCAATGCGGGTCTGCCGAACGTCATGGGCGGCTACGACGAGACGCCCGCGATGTTCGCCGCCGACGTAGAGGAATACATGCGGCGCGGCCTGGTCAATCTGGTGGGCGGCTGCTGCGGCACCACGCCCCTGCACATCTTCGAACTGGCGAAGATCGTGAACAACTACACGCCCCGCCCCCTGCCGCAGCGGCGGCACGTGACCTGCCTGAGCGGGCTGGAACAGCTTCGGATCGTTCCCGAAGCCAACTTCGTCAATGTCGGCGAGCGCACCAACGTCGCCGGCTCGGCCAAGTTCGCGCGGCTGATCCGCGAAAAAAATTACGAGGAAGCTCTCTCGGTGGCCCGCGCCCAAGTCGAAGCGGGCGCCAATATCGTCGATGTCTGCATGGACGACGGCCTGATCGACGGTCCCGAAGCCATGCGCGACTTCCTCAACCTGATGGGTTCGGAACCGGAAATCTCCGCAGTACCCGTCATGATCGACTCTTCGAAATGGGAGGTGCTCGAAACGGGGCTCCGGGTGGTGCAGGGCAAGAGCGTCGTCAATTCCATCTCCCTGAAGGAGGGCGAGCAAGAATTTCTGCACCGCGCCCGCCTCATCCGCCGTTACGGAGCCGCCGCCGTGGTGATGCTCTTCGACGAGCAGGGACAGGCAGACACCTATGCCCGCAAGATCGAGGTGGCGCAGCGGGCCTACAAGCTTCTCACCGACGACGGATTCCCCGCCGAAGACATCATCTTCGACCCCAACATCCTCGCGGTGGCCACCGGTATCGAAGCCCACGACGCCTACGCCCGGGACTTCATCGAAGCCGTCCGCTGGATCAAGCGAAACCTGCCCCACGCCAAGATTTCGGGCGGCGTGTCGAATCTATCGTTCGCCTTCCGGGGCAACAACGCCGTGCGCGAGGCCATGCATTCGGTGTTTCTCTACCACGCCATCCAAGCGGGTATGGACATGGCGATCGTCAATCCCCAGATGCTGCAAATCTACAGCGACATCGAACCGGGACTACTCGAACGGGTCGAGGATGTTATCCTCTGCCGCCGCGCAGACGCCGCCGAACGCCTCACGGAATACGCCTCGCAATTCACCAAAACCGCCGCGACGCAGACGCAGCATACCGACGCCTGGCGCTCGGAGCCGCTCGGCAAGCGCATCGAATACGCCATGCTCAAGGGCGTGGCCGACTACATCGAGCAGGACGCGCTCGAAGGCTACCGCACGCTGGGCTCGCCCCTGGCAGTGATCGACCGGCTGCTGATGCCGGCCATGGAAGTCGTAGGCAATCTGTTCGGGCAGGGCAAAATGTTCCTGCCGCAAGTGGTCAAGACCGCCCGCGTGATGAAAAAAGCCGTCGCCGTACTGACTCCCTACATCGAGCAAGGTTCCGAAGCGAACGCCAAGAGTGCCGGCAAGGTGCTGGTGGCTACCGTGAAAGGCGACGTACACGACATCGGCAAGAACATCGTGGCGGTAGTCATGGCCTGCAACGGCTACACGATCCGCGACCTGGGCGTGATGGTCGAGTGTCCCCGCATCATCGACGAAGCCGTCGCCTGGGGCGCCGACGCGATCTGCCTGAGCGGACTGATTACCCCTTCGCTCGAGGAGATGATCCACGTCTGCGAAGAGCTGGAACGCCGGGGGTTGCAAATTCCCGTACTGATCGGCGGTGCGACCACTTCGGACGTACACACCGCCGTAAAAATAGCTCCGACCTACTCGGGCCCGGTGATCCATGCCGACAACGCCAGCCGCAACAACAAAATCCTCGGCGAACTGCTCGGTCCCGGCCGGGAAGAGTATCTGGCTCGCGTGCGCGAGGAGCAACAGACCCTGCGCGACCAGTACCGCCGCCGCGAGGAGATCCGCACGATCCTACCCTTCGGTCAGGTGCGCAAGCTGCGCGTGCCGAAACCCGCGTCCGAAATCGCTGTTCCGGCCCATACGGGACGGCTGGTGTTTCCGGACATAAGTATCGCCGATGTGGAGCCGCTGATCGACTGGAACTTCTTCTTCCCGGCGTGGGGGCTCAAGGGCCGCGTACCGGAGATCTTCGAAAACCCCGAACACGGCGCCGAAGCCCGCAAGCTCTACGACGACGCGCAAAAGATGCTGGCCCGCATCCGCGAAGAAAAACTCCTCACCCTCCAGGGCGTAGCGGGCATCTTCGCAGCCGTCAGCCGGGGCGACGACATCGTGGTCACCGGCCCGAAAGACAAGAAATACATCCTGCCGATGCTGCGCAGCCAGGCCCCGGTCCGGGAAGCCCAGGCCCGCTGTCTGGCCGATTTCATCGCCGACGAAAAGGCAGGCAGAACCGACTATATCGGGGCCTTGGCCCTCACGGGCGGCATAGGGCTCAAGGAGCTGACCGAAAAGTTCCGCGCGGAGGGCGACGACTACAACGCCATCCTCTCGAAGCTGCTGGCCGACCGCCTGACCGAAGCCCTCTGCGAATGGGTGCATATCTTCATCCGCCGCCAGATGTGGGGTTACGAAACCGGTCCGGCGCTCACACCCGAACAGATCATCCGCAGCAAATACCGGGGTCGGCGCATGGCCTTCGGCTACCCGGCCTGTCCCGACCACTCGCTCAAACGCGAGGTCTTCGACCTGCTGGCCGCCGACAAGACGACCGCCATGCGTCTGAACGACAACTATATGATTACACCTGAGGAGGCGCTCTGCGGCCTGTTCTTCGCCGACGCCGAATATTTCTCCGTCGGACGAATCGACCGAGAGCAACTGGCCGACTACGCCGCACGCCGCAACATGGACATAGAAACGATCGAAAAACTGATACCCAATAACATCTGATGAATATTACGGATCTCATACAGGGCGCCGTCGCTTCGCGCACGACCCGTTTCGCCTTCGAGCTGCTCCCGCCCCTGAAGGGGGACGGCACGCGCAGCGTCTTCGGAGCCATCGACCCGCTGATGGATTTCAACCCGGCCTACATCAACGTCACCTTCCACCGCGAAGCCCTCAAAGAGGACATCCGCCCCGACGGAAGCCGCGAGCGGCACATCATGCGCCGCCGTCCGGGCACGGTCGGCATCTCGGCCGCGATCCGGCGCAAGTACGACGTGGAGGTGGTTCCCCACCTGATCTGCGGGGGCTGGTCGAAATACGACATCGAGGATTCGCTGATCGACATGGATTTCCTGGGGCTGCACAACGTGCTGGCATTGCGGGGCGACAAGCGGCAGAACGAACCCCGCTTCGTCCCCTACGCCCAGGGACACGCCCACGCCGCCGACCTGGTGCGCCAGATCCAGGCCATGAACCGGGGAGAATTTATCGACGGCGAAGTCGAGGAGTGCCACCACTCCAAGTTCTCGGTAGGTGTGGCGGGCTATCCCGAAAAGCATTTCGAGGCGGCGAATCCCCAGAGCGACCTCCAATACCTGAAGGAAAAGGTCGATGCCGGCGCCGACTACATCGTGACGCAGATGTTCTTCGACAACAGCAAGTACTTCGATTTCGTGGAGCGCTGCCGCAAAGCGGGCATCACGGTACCGATCATCCCGGGCATCAAGCCGATCTCGACGCCCAAGCACCTGGAGATCCTGCCCCGCACCTTCAGCGTCAGCCTGCCCGAAGAGCTGGTGAAGGCCGTCCGGGCCTGCGGCGAGGACACACAGGCGGCCCGCGAGGTCGGGATAGAATGGGCGATCCACCAGGCCAAGGAGCTCAAGGCGGCCGAAGTGCCGATCATCCATTTCTACACGATGGGACGCACGGACAACATCCGCAAGATCGCCCGCAACGTATTCTAATTCCGAATAGGGCAAAGTAATTGCTATTAAACGCTTAACCATGACACCCGTAGAGTTTCGCCGCCACCTGCACCGCCACCCGGAGCTTTCGTTCCGCGAAACGGAGAGCGCCCGCTTCATCGCCGAGGCGCTCCGCGAGGCAGGCATCCCCTGCCGTCCGATCGCCGGAACCGGCGTACTGGCCAAAATCGAAGGACGCGGCGACCTGCGGCGAGCCGTCGTGCTGCGAGCCGACATCGACGCCCTGCCCATCCGCGAACAGAGCGGCGCGGCGTGGAGTTCCGAGAACGACGGAGTGATGCACGCCTGCGGGCACGACATCCACGCAGCGGTGCTCTACGGCACCCTGCTCCGGCTCTCCGCCGAGCGGAATTTCGAGGGTACTCTTTTCGGAATCTTCCAACCCGGAGAGGAATCGAATCCCGGCGGAGCCTCCAAAGTGCTGGCCGAAAACCCCTTCGAAGGCTATACGGTGCTGGCCGTCGTCGGCGAGCACGTCGAACCCGCTTTGGACGCGGGCACGCTGGGCTTCCGCGCGG
>OISA01000589.1_pt1 | contig 8974 bp, 6 predicted proteins | sample 1586431 | NCBI WGS metagenome assembly OISA01 (sample SAMN02675049, study PRJEB24791) | human gut metagenome, SKBSTL061 | isolation source: stool | host: Homo sapiens | place: USA
GGGGGAGCAGATCGTCGACCACGAAGGAGACCGGTTCGTAAGCGGTGCTTTGCAGCGTGTCCGCGTCGATGGTTTGCAGTCGGTTCATAAAAATTTCTCCTTTCTGAGTTGGAGTGTTTATTTCTTTCAGGCCTGTGCTTGTATCGTAACATGGGGATTGACTTTTGAAAATAGGTAATGTATCATTTTGATACATACACTATATTGAGGCGAATACATTATCTACTGGGAGAGGGCTTATGTCTGTTTTAGGAAAAGACCTGTTTGATTTTCAGCGTTCGCATACGAACACAAAAGTGGAATTTGGCGCATCCGGCTACTGGGTGGAGATGGTTCCGGAGATGCAGCCCTACGGAACTGTGCTGACGGAGATCCTAAATCTGGATGTCACACCTTTTCAGAAGCTGCTGGACAGGTTGAACACGGCTGTCCACGAAAAGAATTATGATGACGCTCCGCGTGCCTATATGGACATGCAGAAGGGTTTTGGATCTCTGCCGCTCTACCGATTGTATCTGATGGACTTCCGTTATTTCGGAGATATGAAGATCGAGGAATTTGTGGGTGAGGAAGCGCGGGAGGCATTTGCGGAATATGTGATCAATGAGGAGCGCGAAATACCGTCCTTCATGCAGCAGCAGATCAAGGATATTCAGCTCATTCAGGAGCGGTATGCGTGGTTTTTGGATCGGGTTTTTGCAAACGCTGTGTTTGAAAAGAAAAAAGGCCAGAGAAAAGAATCTCTGGCGCAGCTGATCTATTCCAGCGGTTATGAGGCTTTTGTCAGTGGTGTCAGTTTGGGGAAGGACCCGGAGGTAGACGCGCCGCTGGTAAGAGCGCAGTACCGCATCCGGGGCGAAAGAGAAAATGCCGAGGTAGTCGAGAAGATGTATTTTGACCGGCTGCTGGATTTCGTCTATGTGGAGCTTATGAAGGGACTGCAGAAGGGCTTTGTACCGAAACGCTGTGCCAACTGCGGACGCTGGTTCTTGCAGATGCCGGGTATGACCTACGCCTATTGCGGCGAACCGGCGCCGGGGCAGGACGGCAAGACCTGCCGGGAGATCGGAGCCACCAGCAGCTTCCGCAGCAAGGTGCAGAACAACGATGTTTGGAAGGCTCATCAGCGGGCCTACAAAAAATATTTTGCCCGTACCCGAAAGGGGACGATGAGCAAGGGCGTGTTTGAAGTGTGGTCCCGGAAAATGGAGACGCTGCGGGACGATGCGCTGATGGAATATGACAGAGCGAAGAGCGAAGAGGAACGTCAGCGCATTGTGGATGAAGTCACGCAAAAACTGAATAAACTGTGACTATCAGAAAACTTCTTTTCCCAAATCGCAAGGAAAAAACAAGAATTTCCGGGTGGCGTTTTGATATGGGATGATGGTAAAATAACAGTATCGTTTGACCAAAGGAGGGACTGACCCGTGTCCAAAACAACGCTGTTCGACAGCCGCATCAGGAAATACGCCTACCGTGAGGCGGCGCAGATTTACAAGGACATCGGCGCGTCCCCTGACGGCTTATCCCACGAGCAGGTGGACACCATGCGGGAGAAGTACGGCGCAAACAGCTTTGCGGGGCGAAAGAATGACGCCATGTTTCGCCGGGTGCGGCGGGCGTTTATCAACCCCTTCAATGTCATCCTCTTTATCCTCGGTATCATCTCGCTGGTGACGGATGTTTTTCTGGCTTCGGATTTCAGCAAAAACGCATCTACCGCCATTATCATCTTTTCCATGATCCTCATCAGCGGTACCATCCGGCTCATTCAGGAGCTGCGGGCAAAGAACGCGGCCCGGCAGCTTGACCGGCTGATCCACGAGAGCATTACGGTCAGGCGCGGCGGAGAACTCTTGGAGATTTCTGCGGAGAAGCTGGTGGTGGGCGATGTGGTCCTGCTCTCCGCCGGAGATCGTGTTCCGGCGGACATTCGGCTGACCAAGGTCACCGATCTTTTTGTGTCCCAAGCCGCCATCACCGGCGAAAGCGCCATTCTGGAAAAGAGCAGCCGTACTCTTGGCTACGGCAGTCCCGAAACGTTGACGCAGCTTGCAAACCTTGCGTTTATGGCAACCACGGTCATCAGCGGCAAGGGCGAGGGCATTGTGTTGGCGGTGGGCAAGGACACCCTCTACGGCAGCTTCACAAAGCCGGACGCCGAGGAGAAAACATCCTTCCAGCAGGGCGCAAACTCCATCGCATGGGTCATGCTCCGCTTTATCGCGGTGCTGATCCCCTTTGTGTTCATTCTTCTCGGCATCACCGGGAGAAAGTGGCTTCAATCCTTCGCCTTTGCCCTGTCGGTGGCGGTGGGACTGATGCCGGAGATGCTGCCCATGGTCATCACCGCCTGTCTTGTGCGGGGCAGCCTGTCCATGAGCCGCAAGCAGACCATCATCAAGGACATCAACGCCATGCAGGGCTTTGGCAGCATGGATGTTCTGTGCATGGACAAGACCGGCACCCTGACCAATGAGAGTATTCTGCTGGAATACTACATGGACGTGCTGGGCAACGAAAGCGGCGAGGTACTGGATCTCGCCTTCCTCAACAGCATCTACCACTCCGGGGTGCGCAACCCCATTGACAACGCCATCCGAGCCTGTCAGACCATGCCGGGACGGGAGACGCATTTTGCGCAGCTCCTTGCCGGGCATCAAAAGGCGGACGAGATCCCCTTTGACTATGCCCGCAAGATCGTCAGCACCCTTGTGACCGACCGAAACGGGGAAAATCAACTGATTATGAAGGGCGACATTGCCCACGTTGTTTCCCGCTGCGGCTATGTTGCGTACCGTGGCAAGGTGCTGCCCATGGAGGACGCCAAGGAGAGCGTTTCTTCCGTGGTGGACGAGATGCTGCAAGACGGCATGAAGGTCATCGCCGTGGCGCGGAAAAATGTGGGGCAGCAAAACCAGATCAACCCCGCCGATGAAGCGGATATGATTCTGGTGGGGTATTTGGCGTTCTTCGACGCTCCCAAGAAAACCGCAAAGGTGTCCATCGAGGCGCTGAAACGCTTGAAGGTCACGCCGAAGATCCTGACGGGCGATCAGACGGATGTGGCGGTTTCTATCTGCCGCAGGGTGGGTATTCCCTCTGAAACCGTGCTGACCGGCGGGGAGTTGGACAAAATGACCGATAGCGAACTGAGCGCAGCGGTGGAAAGCGTCCATGTATTTTCGGAGCTGACGCCGGGACAGAAGGTGCGTCTGGTATCTGCCTTGGAGCAGAACGGGCATACCGTGGGCTTTTTGGGAGACGGCATCAATGATATTCCCGCCCTCTGTGAAGCCAATGTGGGTATCTCGGTGGATACGGCAGTGGACGCCGCCAAGGACGCGGCGGATGTGGTGCTGCTGCAAAAAGACCTTGGGGTACTGGAACAGGGTATTTTGGAGGGACGAAAGACCTTCACCAATATGCTCAAGTATATCAAGATCACCGCCAGCTCCAACTTCGGCAATATCCTCTCCATTGTCTGTGCCAGTGCGTTTTTACCCTTCCTGCCCATGACCGCCTTGCAGCTTTTGCTGCTGAATCTGCTGTATGATGTGCTGTGCATCATCCTGCCCTGGGACAATGTGGACGAGGAAGAAACCCTCTCGCCCAGAGACTGGTCCGGGAAAACACTGGGGCGGTTCATGCTGTCCTTCGGGCCCATCAGCTCGCTGTTCGACATAGCGACCTTCCTGTTCCTCTATTATGTTCTCTGCCCCATGCTGTGCGGCGGAATGACCTATCCGCACATCACCGATCCTGCCTTGCGGCTTCAATATGTGGCGCTGTTTCAGACCGGGTGGTTCTTAGAATCCATGTGGACGCAGGTGCTGATCTTGCATTTCCTGCGTACCCGTAAGATCCCCTTCTTGCAGAGCAGACCATCTTTGCCTGTGATGTGTACCACCCTTGCGGGAATCGCCCTGTTTACCGGTATTACCTTTACCAAGGCGGCATCGCTGTTCGGCTTGACGGAGCTGCCCCACTGGTACTTCGGATTTCTTCTGATCGTGGCGCTTTTGTATATGCTGCTGACCACGGTAGTCAAGGTGTTCTATCAGAAGAAGTACCGGGAGCTGATTTGAAAGGAGGAGTCCAACATGAAAAAGAACATCGGATTTGTCCCCATGGATTCCTCCCTTGCCGCATGGCTGCTGGAAAAGCTGACGAAGGAGCCGCCGGTAAGCGTCTGCGCCGTAGAACTGCGCTCCGGTATCCAAGATATGCTCCGTGGCGAGATCAACTCTCTGCTGTTGAGTGCGGCGGGAGAAACGGAGTTGCCGCCCCTGACCCCACCGGAAGGGATGCGTATCAGTGAGTTGGAGATCAACCCCAAAAGCAGGCGGGTCATCTCGGCGGGTAAGGAGGTCAGCCTGACCCCCAAGGAATTTGACATTCTCTATTTCCTCGCACAAAACCGTGGGGAGGTATTCACCAAGGAGCAGATCTACCGGGCGGTATGGTCGGAGGACTATCTGCTGGATGACAGCAACATCATGGCGTTCATCCGAAAGCTGCGGAAAAAGATCGAGCCGGACCCGGACGCACCCAAGTACATCCTGACCATCTGGGGGATCGGCTACAAAATGAATGACCAGCTGTAAAGAAAGGCGGACGCTGCGGCGTCCGCCTCAATTCTTGCCGAATCGCAAGGGAATCGCAAGGTTTTCGCCATGGGATTTCCCTTGCGATTTTTGTATACTGTACAAGGTCGAAGGGAGGCGATTGCTGCTGATGTAACCGTAGCCCTTCCTCAAAAAACCGACCGAAAGGAGTGATCCCCTATGGACTTCACCTGCATCTTTTTTGGCGTTCTGTTCACCGTGGCGGGCTTTGTATTTGCCTGCGGAAAGGGACACATCCACCTTTCCGCGTGGAAGAATATGCCCCAGTCCGAAAAAGACAAAATCAAAATCAGACCCCTTTGCCGGAACATCGGAGAGCTTATCGCCCTGAACGGCATCATTTTTCTGCTCAAGGGCTTCTGGTCTGGGTTCAGTAACCACTGGTTCGTGGGTGCTATGATCGCATGGCTGTGCCTTGCCGGTTTTGATGTATGGTACATTGGCAAACGCAAGCGGTATCAGAACTGACCCACCGCATGGCGATTTCGCATAGATATTTTTCAAACGAGCGAGGTGAATGACATGGACTCTGACAGTAGTCCGCAAAGGCATCGAGCAACGCAGGAGAACACAAAGAGTCTGTGTCCTTCCGGCGCTTGCCCTTGCCTCTATCAAAATCAAGGAGGTAAGACCCATGAACAAGAAAGAAAATCGTATGGCTGTTCGCCAGGAGGTTCAAAAGAGCGTGATCCGTGACGAACAGAACCGCCGCATTCAGTTTGCGGCGACCAATCCCATCAACGAGGTTTTGAAGAACCTGCACACCACCCTGCGGGGTCTTGACGAAGATGCCGTATCCGTCAGCCGCGCCAAATTCGGCAGCAACAAGGTGACCCACGAAAAGAAAAAGTCCCTTGCCAAGCGGCTTGCCAGTGCCTTTATCAACCCCTTTACCGCCATTCTGTTCTGCCTGGCGCTGGTTTCCGCCATGACGGATATGGTGTTCCCGCACTTCTCCCTTTTGGGCAGCGTCCCGGAGGATTTTGACCCGCTGACGGTGGTCATTATCCTGACCATGGTGCTGATCTCCGGCACGCTCCGCTTCGTTCAGGAGTCCCGCAGCGGCAATGCGGCGGAAAAGCTGCTGGCAATGATCACCACCACCTGCACCGTTACCCGCAGAGAGCAGGAAAAGGCTGAGATCCCTATGGACGATCTGGTGGTGGGCGATATTGTGCATCTCTCCGCAGGGGACATGATCCCCGCCGATGTCCGCATTTTAGACGCAAAGGATCTGTTCGTCAGTCAGGCGAGCCTCACCGGTGAGAGTGAACCTATTGAAAAGACGCCCAATGTAAGTGCGGAGCGGGAAAGTGTCACCGATTACACCAACATCGCCTTTATGGGCAGCAATGTGGTGTCCGGCAGTGCCACCGCCGTGGTGGTCTGCACCGGAGACCGGACGCTGTTTGGCTCCATGGCCTCCGCCATTGCAGGGGAAGCGGTAGAAACCAGCTTCACCAAGGGCGTCAACGCTGTTTCCTGGGTGCTGATCCGCTTTATGCTGGTCATGGTTCCGCTGGTGTTCTTCATCAACGGCATCACCAAGGGCGACTGGCTGGATGCCTTCCTCTTCGGCATCTCCGTGGCTGTGGGCTTGACCCCGGAGATGCTGCCCATGATCGTGACCACCTGCCTTGCCAAGGGCGCTGTTTCCATGAGCAAAAAGCAGACCATCGTCAAAAATCTCAACTCCATTCAGAATTTCGGCGCTATCGACATTCTCTGCACCGACAAGACCGGTACGCTGACCCAGGACAAGGTGGTACTGGAATACCACCTGAATGTGAACGGTGAGGACGATACACGGGTGCTTCGCCACGCCTACCTCAACAGCTACTTTCAGACCGGCTACAAGAACCTGATGGATATTGCCATCATCCGCAAAACCGAGGAGGAAGAGGCGGCAGATCCCCGGCTCCTCGATCTGTCCGAGAATTATGTGAAGGTGGATGAGATCCCCTTTGACTTTACCCGCCGCAGACTGACCACGGTGGTGCAGGACAAGACCGGCAAGACCCAGATGGTGACCAAGGGAGCCGTGGAGGAGATGCTCTCCATCTGCACCTATGCCGAGTGTGACGGCGCTGTGCAGCCGCTGAGCGATGCTGTCCGCAGACGTATTCTCGAAACCGTGGATGCCCTCAACGACAAGGGCTTCCGGGTGCTTGCCATCGCACAGAAAAGCAATCCCTCCCCAGTGGGAGCCTTCGGCGTGAAGGACGAGTGCGACATGGTGCTGCTTGGCTATCTTGCCTTCCTCGATCCCCCGAAGGAGTCCACTGCCGATGCAATCAAGGCGCTGAAAGCCCACGGCGTTACCACCAAGATCCTCACCGGCGACAACGACAAGGTGACCCGCACCATCTGCAAGCAGGTGGGCTTGAAGGTTCGCAATATGCTACTGGGCGCTGACCTCGAAAACATGACAGACGCAGAGCTGGCAAAAGCCGCAGAATCCACCGATGTATTCGCCAAGCTGACACCCAATCAGAAAGCCCGTGTGGTGTCCGTCCTCCGGGAGAACGGTCATACGGTGGGCTTCATGGGGGACGGCATCAATGATGCTGCCGCTATGAAAGCCGCTGACATCGGCATTTCCGTGGATACCGCCGTGGATGTAGCCAAGGAATCGGCGGACATCATTCTCCTTGAAAAAGACCTGATGGTTTTGGAGCAGGGCATCATTGAGGGACGCAAGACCTACGCCAACATGATCAAGTACATCAAGATGACGGCATCCTCCAACTTCGGCAATATGTTCTCGGTGCTGGCGGCCTCGGCGCTGCTGCCCTTCCTGCCCATGATGAGCGTGCATCTCATCTTCCTGAACCTGATCTACGATTTGAGCTGCACGGCAATTCCTTGGGACAACGTGGACGAGGAGTTCATCGCAAAGCCCCGGAAATGGGATGCTTCCAGCGTGGGCAACTTCATGCTCTGGATTGGGCCTACCAGCTCCATCTTCGACTTTACCACCTATATTTTCATGTACTTTGTGTTCTGCCCGTTGTTCGTATCCGGCGGCGTCCTGTTTAACGATCTGGCTGCCCATTACAGCGGCGCAGAGCTGGCGGCTGTGCAGGCACAGTACATCGGAATGTTCCAAGCAGGCTGGTTCGTGGAATCCATGTGGAGCCAGACACTGGTCATTCACATGATCCGCACCCCCAAGATTCCCTTTATTCAGAGCCACGCCTCCGCTCCCGTGACGCTGCTGACCATGACCGGCATTGCGGTACTGACGGTGATCCCCTTCACGCCCTTTGGTACGGCGCTGGGATTTGCCGCGCTGCCCGCTGCCTATTTTGCTTACCTGATCCCCTGCATCCTGCTCTATATGGTGCTGGCGACCAGCCTGAAAAAAGCCTATGTTCGTCACTACGGCGAGCTGCTGTAAAAGGAGGTATTCACAATGAACTGGAAGGATATTTGGATGACGCTGTTCGGAACAGCGGACTTGTTCGGACTCAATATGGGCTTTTGGGTGTCCATGGCGGTGGTCGCGCTGATCGTGGTCGTGATGAATGTGGTCTTTTGGGGCATGAAGCCCCAGAAGAAAGCAACCGACGAGGCACCCAATGCCTGACCGAGCGGCAGCGCGAACATTGCTGTTTTCGCAAAAAAACGTCAATACAAAGCAAAAACAGACCGAGAGACTCATCTCTCGGTCTGTTTCTTGTTTCCCTGTACCGTCCGGTCTGCCCCATAGGTCACATTGTGTACCTATAAACATGAACCGTTGTGGTTCCGAGGTTTTTTGCTTTTGCCCGTTTCCCGCTTTGTTAGCAACGTGTTAGCAACGTCATCCCTTCTCCACCACGTGCATGCACTGCCGCAGCAGCGCTTATCCCTCGCTCCGCATAGGCGGAAGGACCTGAAAATCGCCGCGGCGCTCCGGCATGGCGTCGCCGTACTGCTTGAAGTAGTCCAGGATCAGATCGGACATCTCCGTGCCGATCTCCCGCACCACGGGGCAGCCCATATAGCAGTCATACCCGCCGGTGCCGCTGGCGCGGTAGCTGTTCAGGCAGATGGTGAACACATCGTCGTCTGCCACGGGCTTTCCCTGCACGGTCATGGCGGCGACCCGCTGCCCCACCGGGCGGGAGATATCGTAGGTGTAGGACACGCCCATGTAGTAGTCATAGTTGTAATGCTCCACCTTCGGCTCCAGGAAGCAGTCCGACACCCGCAGGGTGCCGTCGTCGTTCCGGGTAAAGTACGCCGCGCTGCGCTCCATCGCCTGCCGCAGAACAGCGCCGGTGATCTCCAGCACCGACAGCGTGTTGGTGTAGGGGTAGGCGATCAGCAGATCGCGCCGCCGCACCACCCGCGGGAGC
>OISA01000601.1_pt1 | contig 8873 bp, 8 predicted proteins | sample 1586431 | NCBI WGS metagenome assembly OISA01 (sample SAMN02675049, study PRJEB24791) | human gut metagenome, SKBSTL061 | isolation source: stool | host: Homo sapiens | place: USA
CGTGGTGGCATCCAGATGGGTGAAGGTGGTGGCCGGAGCCGGGTCCGTCAGGTCGTCTGCTGGCACATAAACTGCCTGAACGGAAGTGATGGAACCTTTCTTAGTGGAAGTGATGCGTTCCTGCATGGCTCCCATCTCGGTGGCCAGTGTCGGCTGGTAACCGACGGCGGACGGCATACGTCCCAGCAGGGCGGATACTTCCGAACCGGCCTGTGTGAACCGGAAGATATTGTCGATAAAGAAAAGGATGTCTTTTGTTTCCCCCTCTGCCGCCAGGTCACGAAAAGACTCGGCGATCGTCAGTCCTGAAAGGGCTACCGAAGAGCGGGCTCCCGGCGGTTCGTTCATCTGGCCGAAGACGAGCGCGGTCTTGTCGATAACGCCGCTCTCGTGCATCTCGTTCCAGAGGTCGTTGCCCTCGCGGCTGCGCTCGCCCACGCCGGTGAAGATCGAATAGCCGCCGTGCTCGACGGCGATGTTGTGGATGAGTTCCTGAATGAGCACCGTTTTACCGACGCCCGCGCCGCCGAACAGGCCGATCTTGCCGCCGCGCGGATAGGGCTCCAAAAGGTCGATGACCTTGATGCCGGTCTCCAAGATCTCAACGCTCGGGCTCTGCTCGTCGAAGGCGGGGGGCTTTCTGTGGATGCTGCGGCGCGGCTCCGCGCCGCCGATCGGCGCGCCGCCGTCGATGGTATCGCCAAAAACGTTGAAAAGCCGTCCGAGCGTCGCCTTGCCGACGGGCACGCGAAGGCCGCTGCCTTCGCCCGTGACGGTCATGCCGCGGCTGAGGCCCTCGCTACCGGAGAGCATGATGCAGCGCACCGTTTCGGCGCTCAAATGCTGCTCCACCTCCATCACAAGGCGCTTGCCGTTCAGCTCGACGGACAGCGCCTCGCGGATGCGCGGCAGCTCGCCGTGCGGGAAGCGCACGTCCACCACGCTGCCCGATACCTGAATGATCTTACCTGTGCGCATGCTGCGCCTCCTTCTTCATGTGGTTCTTCTTGCTGCGCGCGCCGGCGGAGACCTCCGTGATCTCGCTCGTGATGGCGCCCTGCCGCTCGTGGTTGTACTCGAGCTGCAGCTCGCGCAGCATGTCGTCCTCGTTCTGGTTGGCCGAGTCCATGGCAGAGGCGCGCGCGTTCTGCTCGGCGCAAAAGCTGTCGACCATCGCCGAGTACAAAAAGCCCGTGATGTACGCCGGCACGACCCTGGCGAGCACCTCCTCTGCCGAGGGCTCAAAGCGGATGGGCTTTTCCTCCGTCTCCTCTTTGGCAAAGTGCTCATCCTCCAGCGGCAGCAGGCGCACGGTGCGCACGTCCATGTCCACGCCGTTGCCAAGGTCGGTGTAGATGATAAAGAGCTTGGAGATTTCGCCCCGGTCGAAGAGATCCAAAAGCTTCGCCGTGATCTCTCGCGCGCGGCGGAGCGTGGGGCTCTGCGCATCGTAGCGGAAGCTCTTTTCCACCGGCACGCCGTGGCCGGAGAAGAAGTGCCGCCCGTTGCCGCCCACCACAAAAAGGCGGCTGTCGGGGTGCTTTTCAAGGCGCTTCATCGTCTCCTGAATAACATTCTGGTTGTAGGCGCCCGCAAGGCCGCGGTCCGCCGTCACCACAAGATAGGCGTACGTTCCCGGCTGGGCCAGATCGTCCGCGTTGCCCCGGTAGAGGTACGGGCTCTCGATCTCGCCCGCGTGCTGGAAGATCTGCTCGATCTGCGTCGAGACCGCGTCGAAAAACGGGCGCGTCTTGGCAAGGTCTTCTTTCGCCCGCCGCATCTTGGTCGAGGCGATGAGGTACATCGCGTTCGTCACCTTCTGCGTGCTCTGGATGCTCGCGATGTGCTCGCGGATCTCCTTCATGCTCGCCATGTACCTGTCACCTCACTTTTTATTTGGAAAAATAGCTTTGCACAAATTCCTTTGCGATCTCGATGATCTGCGACTGCTGATCGTCGCTGAGCTGGCCGGTCTGCTCGATGGCATTGCACAGCGCGCCCTGCGTCTCGCCAAAGTGCTGCAAGAGCGCGGGGATAAACGCGTCAAGCTGCTCCGGCACGATCTCCTGAAAAACATGGTTCAGCCCCGCGACGAGCAGGATGACCTGCTCATACTGCTTGTAGGGGTGGAACTGCTTCTGCCGCAGCATGCGCATCAAGCCCTGACCGTAGGATAAAAGCTTTGCCGTCGACTCGTCGAGGTCGCTTGCAAACTGCGTGAACGACTCCATCTCGCGGTACTGCGAAAGGTCGAGGCGGATGGTCTTGGCCGCCTTTTTCATCGCCTTGGTCTGCGCGTCGCCGCCCACGCGGGACACGGACAGGCCCACATTCACCGCCGGACGCTGGCCGGAGAAGAACAGGCGCGTTTCCAGAATGAGCTGACCGTCGGTGATGGAAATGACGTTCGTCGGGATATAGGCCGACACGTCGCCGGACTGCGTCTCGATGATCGGCAGCGCCGTGATGCTGCCGCCGCCCTTCTCCTCGCTCAGATGCGCCGCGCGCTCGAGCAGGCGGGAGTGCAGATAGAACACGTCGCCCGGATACGCCTCGCGGCCCGGGGAGCGCTCCAAAAGAAGGCTCATCGCGCGGTACGCGATGGCGTGCTTGGAAAGATCGTCGTAGACGATCAGCACGTCGCGGCCCTTATTCATAAAGTATTCGCCCATGGCGCAGCCCGCGTAGGGCGCAATGTACTGTAACGGCGCGGGATCGCTCGCCGTGGCGTTGACGATGATCGTATAATCCATCGCGCCGTGCGTTTCCAGCGTCTTTTTGAGCTGGGCGACGGAGCTCGCCTTCTGTCCGATGGCGACATAGATGCAGATGACATCCTTGCCCTTCTGGTTGACGATGGTGTCGAGGGCGATAGCGGTCTTGCCGGTCTGGCGGTCGCCGATGATGAGCTCGCGCTGGCCGCGGCCGATGGGGAACATCGAGTCGACGGTCAGAATGCCCGTCTCAAGCGGCGTGTCGACGCTCTGGCGGTCGATGATGCCGGGGGCGGGACTCTCCACCGCGCGGTAGCCGTCGGCGCGGATGTCTCCCCCGCCGTCGATGGGCACGCCGAGCGCGTTGACCACGCGGCCGAGGAACCCCTCGCCCACGGGAACGCCCGCCGTGCGTCCGGTGCGGCGGACCGTGCTGCCTGCGCAGACGCTCGCGTCGTCGTCAAAGAGGATGCAGCCGACGCTGTCCTCGGATAAGTCCTGCACCATGCCGCGCACGCCGCCGTCGAAAAGCAGCACCTCGCCATAGGCGGCGCCCTCCAGCCCGTCCACGCGGGCAATGCCGTCGCCGACGGTCAGAACGGTGCCGACCTCCTGTGCCATGGCCTGCGGCGTCCATGAGAGCACCGTCTCCTTCAGCAGTGGGATGACGTCGCCCTGCGTGGCAGCGAGCTTTTCGAGCGCGTCCTTGAACTGGCTCAGGCGTCCGCCCGCGCTCCAGTCGTAGACCTCCGCGCCCACCTCGAGGCGGAAACCGTCGGGGTAGTCATCACTCTTTTGCCAGGTGAGCGTCGTGCCCTCGCCGTACTTTTCGGCGAGGAAGGCCAGAAATCGATTCTCCTGCTCCTGCGACGGACGCACGGCAGAGAGCAGTACGGCCTCTAAATGCTCCGTGCGCTCAGCCATTGTCCTTGCGCTCCTCCGCCGTGTCCAGGAACTTGTCGTAAGCGTCCGACGTGCTGGAGAGCACCAGCTTTTCCGCCGCGGCGCTCATCAGCTCGGAAATTTCGCCCTTGGCCTGCTCCATCACGCGCTCATGCTCGCGCGCGGCATCTTCCCGCGCCTTGCGCACGATCTCGCCCGCCTGCTGCTCGGCCTGCGCGCGGCGCTCGTCCACCGCGTGCTGCAAGGCTTCGTTCGCCTCGCGCTGGCGGCGTGCGATCTCCTCGTCGGCGCTCTTGAGCTGCGCTTCATAGCCGGCCTTCGTCTTCTCGGCCTCGGCAAGCACGGCCTTGGCGTCCTCGTCCATCTTCTCATAGTGCGCCTTGCGGCTGTCCATAAAGCTCTTCACAGGCTTGTAGAGCAGAAAATACATCGCGCCGAACAGGATAACAAAGTTCAGCGCATGCAGCAAAATTTGCTGCAGATTGATATTAAGCGGCATTCAAAGCCCCTCCTTTTTGGGAGTGTTCTTCATCAAAGAACGAAGATAATGAGGATCGCCACGATCAGGGCGTAAATGATGACCGTCTCGATAAACACAAGGCCCATCATCATCGTGGTTCTGATCTGACTTGTGGCCTCGGGCTGGCGGGCCATGGCCTCGCTCGACTTGCCGACCGCAATGCCCATGGCCAGCGCGCCGCCAAGGCACACAATGCCGATCATCACGCCCGAGCCCATCGCCTTGGCAGAGGTCACGTCGTTGTCGTTGCTGCCGGCCGTGACGTTCACGGTCTCGGTCACATCACTGTCGCTGCCGCTCTCGTTTGCGGCGAGGGCCGGAATGGTGCAGATCATCAGCGCGCACAGCAGCATCATCAGCGCTGCGAATTTCTTCATCGTTTTCATGGCAAATTTACCTCTTTCTTCAGGCAGCCGTTTCGCTGCGGGATTTTTTTACCTTTTTTGCCTTGGGCTTTTTCTCGTGCTTTTCGGTCGATTCGCCGTAGAACGTCGACACCAGCATCGTTAAAACATACGCCTGGATCAGCGCGTGCAGCAGCGTGAACATCACGCCCACGATGACCGGCAGCACATAGGAAAGCGCCGCGTAGTAATACACAAGCTCCGTCACGAGCGCGCCGGAAAGCAGCGCGCCGAAGAGTCGAAAGCTCATCGAGATCGGCAGCGAGAAATCCTTGAGCGCGTGCAGAAATCCGCCCACGCCCGCGGCGATCAGTCCGCCGAAGAGGATCACGCCGTAGCTCATCACGCCCAGCGCGATCGCCCCGTTGATATCGGACAGCGGCGCGGGCAGGCTGACGGCGTGGCCTGATGTGGTCACCACCTGAATGCCGAGCAGCTCAAAGAGCGTGCTGACAAAGATGTAAACACCGGCGGTGAAGATGTACGCCCGCAGGAATTTATTGCGGTGCGGGCTGCTGCCCTCGGCCAGGCCGTCGAACATGCCGACGATCTGCTCTAAAACGAGCTGGAACCTGCCGGGCACATATTTGAATTTTGGGATCACAAAAAGCCGGCACACAAGGGCGAATACTATTAAAATACCCGTCACGATGTAGGCGGAGATGAGCCCCGGGTTCACCTCGATCAGGCCAAACAGGCTCACCTTGTTCTGCTCGTGCAGCACCGCGTCACGCATGACCTCCTGGATCGGTTCGCTCTCGCCGCCTGACGGCGTGAGCAAACATCCGGCCAGCAGCGCCAGCACGATCACGGCGAACACGATCAGCTCGCGCGTTCGCTTTTTCTTATCCACGCGCCCTACCCCCTTTTGTTTCTATCATCCAATTTCTGCTTGGGATGCAGCACTTATTTATACCACCTGCACGCAGGAAATGCAAGTCTTCCTTCATGATTAACCGCCGCTTTGCAGCATCTTTTCGTCTTCTTAACAGAGCCCTGACCCCTCCCCTTTTTCTTCAATAAATAGAGCAGCGGAAGGAGACAGTGCTGCCCCCTTCCGCCGCTCTATTCCACTTTTTTCGTTATCGTCACAATACGAAGATGATCAGGATGGCCACGATCAGCGCATAGATGATGACCGTCTCGATAAACACAAGACCCATCATCATCGACGTGCGGATCTGCTCCGCCGCCTCGGGTTGTTCGGCCATGTTGTTCGCCGCCTTTGCAACAGAATGCGCCATGCCCAGCGCGCCGCCAAAGCACGCCACACCGATAAGCGCCGCCACCGCCCAGATCTTGCGCACCTTGGTGGTGTTCTCCTTCGAGCGCGCGAGCTCTTCCTCGCTCACCGTCTGTGCGGCGGGCTCCGCGTCCGCTGCGCCGCCCGCGGCGGCCAGCGCCGGGACCATCAGCGCGCACAGCAGCGCCAGCACGGCAAACAGCGACCAAATTCGTTTCATCATTCGACTCCTTAACGCAAAAATGCAGTTTCTTTGCAAAATCTTTATAAAGACTATATACCTCCCGTGCGCCGATGGCAAGTCTTTTTATAAAAAGCACAAAAAGTAGGATCCTCGCCCTTAATTTTTCGTTTTTTCTTTCTCTTGAGAGTAGCATTTTCCGCGCGTTTCTGCTATCGTGTAGAAAAATAAATCACGTTGAGAGGAAAATACTCATGTTCTGGGACAACGTCGCGGGGGTCTATGACCTCTTCGCCGACATCTTTAATAAAGAAACGCACAAGGCGCTCATCGCCGCCGTCAGCTCCCGCATCACGCCATACGACGCGGTGCTCGAATGCGCCTGCGGCACGGGACTGCTCACCGGCGCCATCGCCGAGCGCTGCCGGACGCTTCTCGCGACGGACTTTTCCGCCAACATGCTCAAGCGGGCGAAGAAGAAATACGGCGCGCTGCCAAACGTCACGTTCCGCCAGGCCGACATCCTGCATTTAGACGGGCCGGACGGGCAGTTCGACGTGGTCATCGCCGCGAATGTCATCCACCTGCTCGACGAGCCGTACAAGGCCCTTGCCGAGCTCGACCGCGTCTGCCGCAGCGGCGGCACGATCATCGTCCCGACCTATATGAACCGCAGCGAGCAGGGCAAAACGAGCGGCTTTGCCTCGACCGTCGGCAAGGCGGGCGCGGACTTCAAGCGTCAGTTCACGTTCGACACGTATAAGCAGTTTATCGCCGCGGCGGGCTACGACGATGTCGACTATGCCTACTGTCCCGGCCGCGTGCCCTGCGCCGTCGCCGTGATCCACAAGCCGTAAAAAGCAAGAAAAAAGGCTCCGCAGAGTATTCTGCGGAGCCTTTTTTACATTTTGTATTCATTTTCTCTTCTGCCGGCGGATGTCTTCGCCGAAAAAGAGCAGCATTTGATACTCTCCCTGCAATCTTGACAGCACCGGCGCGCCGTAGCGCCGCCCGAGCTCGTCGGGGCTCAGGTTCGTGGAGATGACGGTCTTCTTCCCCGTGATGAGGCGCGTGTTGACGATCTGATACATCGCGCTGTGGACAAAGCTCGTCATCAGTTCGGTGCCGAGGTCGTCTAAAATCAGCAGGTCGCAGCCGAGCGCGCGGCTCACGGCGGTGTCGGCGTTCTCGCCGTCGTCGCGGCCGAACTTCTGCGCCTCGAAGCGGGCGAAGATGTGCCCCGCCGTGTCGTAGACCACGCTGTGGCCGCTCGCGCTCACGACGCGTGCGATGGACGCGGAGAGGAACGTTTTCCCCAGTCCCGTGCCGCCGGTCAGCAGCAGGTTGCCGCTCTTGGGCGAAAACTCGTGCGCGTAGTCCTGGCAGATGTCGTACACGCGCTCCATGTTCGTGCGCGGCGACACGCCGAGGTCGCTGTCCGGCACGGACGAATAGTAATCGAAGTTGAAATTTTCGAAGCACTGCGAGCCGAGGTCCAAAAGGCCCGAGAGCTCCTTGTTCTGCTCCTTGGCGTAATAGCCGCGCAGGCACGAACAGACCTCGCTGCCGAGAAAGCCCGTGTCGTTGCAGCGCGAGCACTTGGGCTTTTCCTCGAGATAGTCGCCCGGCAGTCCCAGGCGCGTCAGGAGAAGGCGCTTTTCCTGCTGCAAGTTGAGGTTCTCCTCCCGCAGCGCCTCAATGGCCGGGCGCGGGTCCGTCCCGCGGCGCAGACCGGAGGCGATGATCTTCGCCATCGTGTGCGACAGCTCGCGGTCGATCTCCTCAATGCGCGGGCACTTGGTATACACCGCGCGCTCGCGCGCGCGAAAATTCTCCGCGCGGCGCTGCTTGTCCTCGTCGAAGCGCGCCAGCGCCTGGCGCATCAGCCGCCCATCGTAAGACATCCTTCTCCCCCGCTTTCGTTACTGATTCAAATATTCCTTCATCCAGGCGTTGCCGCCGTCGTTGGTGTTCTTCTTCGGCTTGCTCTGCTCCCTGGCGTTCTCGGCCTTCACTTCGGCGAGCGTGTGCAGGCCCTTTTCGTGCCAGCGCTTCAAAATGCCGTTGCAGTACGGCCAGCGGAATTCGTGGCAGTGCAGGATCGTCCGGTCGTAAGCCTCAGCCACGGTCTCCGCCGGAAATCCCATCTCCGCCCACGCGGAGAGATACTTTTCCTCGCTCGGCGCGCTCGCGCGGCCCTGCATTTGCAGCGCCGCCATGTACTCGGGGTACCTGCCGCGCAGGGCTTGCTCGCGCTTCATGTACTCGCTGGCCTTTTCGATGGAAAAGAGCTCCTTGCGCGCCCAGACGTAGCCCTCTTTTTCGATCTCGCGCATGTTGGGCAGCCGCCCCTCGCCGAACTGCTGCTCCTTTTTCGCGATGCAGTAGTTGACGAGCGTGTAGACCACGTCCGCGGGCAAGCCGAGGTTTTCGTACAGCCCTAACAGCTTCTTGACCGACGGGGTCGAGAGCGGGCCGAGCTTGTGCTCCACCTCGCGCAGAAGGCAGGCGAAGCGCCCGTCGCCCTCCAGCTTTCGCGCGATGTCCTCGCGCGTGTACTCGGGCGGCTCGCTGAGCTGCTGGGGCGGCGGAAGGGGCGCTTCCTTCTTCTCCGGCGCGCCGACGAGCTTCATCTCGTAGAGCGCCTGCTCCGCCGCACGAAGACGCGTTTCGTCCCACTTGAGCTCGCGCGCGAGCTTGCCGGAGTCCGCCGCGCCGCGCGCATGCAGGATGGCGAGGTACAGCAGCGCCGCGTCGCCGCTGCCACCCGCGATCAATCGCTTGACCGTCGCCGATGAGAGCGTGATGTTCTCCTCGGTGCTCAAATGCAGCACATAGCCTGCCATGTTCCCCGCCTCCTATTACAATAAATTAGGACAGGAAAGTCGGACAGCCAGTCCGGCTTTCT
>OISA01000607.1_pt1 | contig 8844 bp, 7 predicted proteins | sample 1586431 | NCBI WGS metagenome assembly OISA01 (sample SAMN02675049, study PRJEB24791) | human gut metagenome, SKBSTL061 | isolation source: stool | host: Homo sapiens | place: USA
AAAACGCCTACCGCACACTGCCCCTGTCGGCGGATGCGATAGACGTTCTGATGCAACAAAGAAGAAAAACGGGTAACAGCGAATGGGTATTCCCATCGCCCACCGGAGGCCCCATGTCACCGGACAGCGTGCTGCACATGCTCCAGCGGGTGCTGAAACGAGCGGGTCTACCGAGGATACGCTTTCATGACCTGCGCCACCCGTATGTCAAGCACACGACAAAAATTTTTAGCTTGCGCTCGATGGCTTTTCAAGCGCAGGCTTATCCTGATGCTCGGCGAAAAACTCGCGGAGCTTGTCAGCTTCATCGGGGAGGACAAAGCCAAAGCCCTGTCCGTCCACTCTGCAATAGAAAGCGATTTTCATGACTGCCACCTCAATCAAAAATGTCCTGGATTTTGTATGCGATCTCAATGCGCTTGTCGGGGTACACCAGCACCCTGTCGATCAGCAGCTCGGCCAGCTCGGTGGTCAGCGTGTCCGCATCGAAAATCGCCTTGGACGCTTCCTTGCGGCTGTCCTGCCGTGCCTGTTCGTCCTGCTTCTGTTTCGCCTGTGCCAATACTGCGGCATAGGCGTTTTTTGTTTTCAGCAGCAGCTCGTTACACGCGGCCTTTTCCGCCTTGTAGGTGTTCAGGTCAATCTCGCCCATGAGATAGCGTTCATACAAGGCGCACTTACCGTCTTGCAGCACCTCGATCTGCTGCTCATATTCGGCGCGTTCCGGTACGGAGGCATCCACCCGGAGCGAACCGTCCGGGGCAAACGGTGCGGCGGCTTCCATCTGCTTTTTCAGCGTCAGGAATACCGCTTGTTCCAGCTCTGCGGCGTTCAGACGCATCTTGTGACAGCGGCTTTCTACGTCCGCCTCGGAATGGCGGCAGTAATAATACGAGGTTTTCTGCATGGTGCGGGACAGCGCATGACCGCAGCAGCCACAGAAGGCTTTGCCTTTCAGCGGGTAGTCCCGCTTCTTTTTGTTGGGCTGGGAAAAGCGGAGCTGGCTGGCCTGCACGGTATCAAACACGGCTTTCTCTATGATGGCCGGGTGATGGTCGGGGATGATGTACCACGATTCTCTGTCCTTCAGGCGGCTTCTGGTGCCGCCTACTTCGAGAACCGCCCGCTTGCCGATCACATACACGCCGGTGTAGCGTTCGTCCTCCAAAATGCGGAGAATGGTGGATGCACTCCAAATCCCGTGGCAGCGGGAAATATCGTGGGTATGATTGCCGTGCGCCGCTTTGTACTGGCCGGGGGTAGGGATGCTTCTGCGGAACAGCTCCCGTGTGATGGCGGTGGCGTTGATGCCCTCGGCGGCAAGCTGGAAGATGAGCTGCACAACGGCAGCGGCCTCCGGGTCAGGCTCCATTCTGCCATCGGCGCTTTTGCGGTAGCCGTAGGGACAGATTTTGCTCTGATACTCGCCGCGCTGCATCTTGGCGTACTTGGCGCTCTTGGTTTTGATGGACATATCGCGGCTGTAATACTCGCTGATGAGATACTTGAACGCCACGTCCATGCCGCCGGTGTCGCCCTTGAATTTGCTGCTGTCGAAATCGTCGCTGATGGAAATGAAGCGGGTATGGAACAGCGGGAACACGCGCTCGATAAAGTAGCCGGTTTCAATGCTGTTTCGCCCGAAGCGGGAAAAATCCTTGACGATGATGCAGTCGATCTGATTGGCCCGCACCAGCTCAATGAGCTTCTGCACCTGCGGACGCTCGAAATTCGTGCCGCTGTATCCGTTGTCGATGAACTCCATGATCTCCGCGTTCAGAGCTTCCGGCATGGAAGCTGCGTACTCATGGAGGACAAGGCTCTGATTTTCAATACTCAGACTGTCGTACTTGTAGTCCTCAATGGAGAGGCGGATGTAGAGGGCAATCACATATTTCTGCATTGTTCCAGCACCTCCGCATAGGTTTCAAACTCGCTCTGGAAGCGATAGCGCACCGTGATCTGCTTATTGTGGGATACCTCAATGCGGTCGATCAGCCGCTCAATGAGCGCACCGGTCAGCGCACGGTCGGTCTTGATCTGTGCAGCATCCTGTTTCAGCGCCCGGTGCTGCTTGGTTTGGGCATCCATTGTCCGCAGACCGTCCTCCAACTGTTCCATTTCCACGGCAAGATCGGCAATGCGGCTTTCGTACTTTTCCTTGTAGTCGAAATATTCATCCTTGGTGAGAACGCCTTGAACAAGGTTTTCATACAGGCTCCGCACGATACCGCGAAGCCGCTGGATTTCCTGTTTGCGGCTGGTGATCTTCTCCCGCAGCTCAGCGCGGTCAGCGGCCTGCCGGGGCAGCTCCGCAAGAGAGAGGGTGTATTGCCCCAGCGCCGTATCAAGCGCGTCCTGAAGCATATCTGCCAACATATCCAGCAGCGCATCCTCGCGGATGGTCACGCCGGGGCAGGCATCCTTGCTGATTCGGCTCTGGCTCAGACAATGGTAGAAGTACACATCGTCGGACTTCTTGCGGATGTTTCTCTGCCGGTGCAGGCTGCCGCCGCAATGGGCGCAGAACACCTTGCCTTTGAGCAAATTCGGTGTGTATGCGTTGATCTCCCGCGCCTTGGCGCGGCTGGCGGTCTGATTGAGAATTTCCTGCACCGCCGCGAACTGTTCCCGGCTGATGATGGCCTCATGGGTGTCCCGCACCACCGTCCATTCCTCGGCATCAGCCTTGACCTGCCGGTGATCCACGGTTTTGGTCTGCCCCTGAACGAGATCTCCGGTGTAGACCTCGGAGCGGAGAATAACGCCGACTGTCCGGGTCTGCCACTTGCCGCTGCCGAGTAAATTCTCGTGGGTGATCTTACCCTGCATCTTCTTGTAGTGGCTGGGGGTGAGAATACCCGCTTCATTCAGCCGCACAGCGATGGTATTCAGGCCAGCGCCCTCGGAAGCCCAACGGAACATCCGCTGCACCACGACGGCGGCAACGGGGTCGATGATAAGCTGGTGGCAATCGTCCTCCGCTTTCAAATAGCCGTAGGGAGTACGCGCACCGATGAATTTGCCGTCCTTCATGGCCTGCCGCTGCTGCGCCCTGATCTTGCGCCCGATGTCCAAAGCGTAGGCTTCGTTTATCATGTTCCGCAGCGGGATGATGATACCGGAATGGGCATCTTCCGGGTTGGCGGTATCGAAGTTTTCATTGACCGCAATAAAGCGGATGCTGCGGATGCGGAAATACTGCTCAATGTAGTAGCCGGTGTCGATGGTGTTTCGCCCCAAACGGGAGAGGTCTTTCACAATGACGCAGTTGACGTGACCAGCCTCAATATCTGAGAGCATCTGCTGAAAGCCCGGACGGTGGAAGTTTGTCCCGGTCGCGCCGTTGTCAATATAGGTATCGTACACGCTGATCTCCGGGTACTGCTCCAGATAGCGGGCAATAATCATCTGCTGGGTTTCAATGGATACGCTGTGCGTGTGGGTATCCTCCACCGAAAGGCGGACGTAGATCGCGGCGCGGCAAGCGGCGTCGGCCTCCTGCACGGCTACCGCAGCCGTTTCTTTCCTGCTTTTTCTCGCCATGCTCACCCCACCTTTCTCTGTTCGTAATCTTTCTGCCGCGCTGCCAGCGCCAAAAGCTGCAACGCCTTTTTGTATTCGTCCTCATGGGTAAAGGTAATATCCAGCTCCTTCTTCCCACGGACGCGGATGCTCTGTACCATGTGAATGAGCGCCCTGCGGTCTAAGGTTTCCAGCGTGGAGAACTGCGTAAACTGTGAAATCCAGCGGTTGCGCTCACTCCGGTTTTCCAGCACCTCCGTGAGTTTTTCCTTGAGAACGCGGACGCTTTCTCGGATGTCCTCGGCCTGCTTGGTGTACTTTGCCTTATAGGAAGCGTATTCTTCCTTGGTAAGCATCCCCCCCACAAGGCTCTCATAAAGCCGCGCCTTGAACTCCAGCACCTGTTCTAACCGGCGCTCGTTGTCGGTGATGTGGTCGCTGTATTCCTTGGCAAGCGCCTGATTGATGCTGGACTGGTCAATGCCGGTCAGCAGCGCCTCCAGAGAAGCAATATTGCCGATATAGGCTTTCAGGCTGTCCCGCACACAGTCGATCAGGCTGCTTTCTTTCAGCATGACCGGATGGGCGCAGCCCTTTTTCTTGCCGGTGGGACAATAATAGTAGTGGTACTCCTTGCCGTTCGCACGGTTGGTCTTGCGGGTCATGCGGCTTCCGCAGCACCCGCAGATCAGAATACCGGAGAACAGGTAAACCGTATCCTCGTTGGGAGAAGTCCGGGTATCCAGTCCCTTGATGCGCTGCACCAGCTCAAAATCCTGACGGGCGATCAGCGCTTCATGGGCATCCGGGACGCGCACCCACTCGGAGGCGGGGCGCTGCTCCATCTGCTTGATCTTGTAATGCGGCGTACCCTGTTTGCCCTGCACCAGCGTTCCGGTGTAGGTTTCGTCCTGCAAGATGCGGATAATGGTGGTAGCCGACCATTTGCAGTCAGCCTTGTCCGAATAGCCCTTTTTCGCGTAGGGCAGGCCGTTGTTCTTCTTGTATGCCAGTGGGGAGAGGATACCCAGCCGGTTCAGCTCCGATGCGATCTTAGAGGCGCTTGCGCCCTCCAGCCGCATACGGAAAATGTCGCAGACAACGCGGGCAGCGTAGGGGTCAGGGACGAGCAAATTCTTGTTGTCCTCGGCTTTCATGTAGCCGTACACCGGGAACGCACCGACGAAATCGCCGTTGCGCCGCTTTACGTCCAGAGAAGAACGGGTCTTGATGGAAATGTCCCGGCAGTAGGCTTCATTCATAATGTTCTTGACCGATACGGTCAGATCATCGCCGCTGTCGTGGGCGGTGTCGATGCTGTCGGTGATAGCGATGAAACGCACCCCGTAGGCCGGGAATACCCGGCGCAGATACCGGCCTGTTTCGATGTACTCGCGCCCTAAGCGGGAGAGGTCTTTTACAATGACGCAGTTGATGTTGCCATCGGTGACATCCTGCATCATTTCCTTGAACGCGGGGCGGTCAAAGATGATGCCGCTGTATCCATCGTCGATCTTTTCGGAAACGACCTCAATATCCGGGTTGTGCTCCACAAAGTTTTCAATGAGCTTGCGCTGATTGGAAACGCTGTCACTCTCGCTGGAATGATCGTCGGTGTAGGACAGGCGGATATAAGCGGTGGCTTTGAATTTAGGCATGAAAAAGCACTCCTTTCTCCCGGACTGCTCCCGCATGAAAAGAGTGGTTATCTGGCTATTAGGTTTTCATCCTTTTCCACACCGATCATAGCACTCTCTGCGGAAAAAAGCGAGGATGTCGCTCAGCGCAAAATGCCTTGCAGACATTCCTCCAACGTAACGCCGTTCCCGGCAAAGCAGGCGTTTACCACAAAATCGCCGCAGCGGAAGCGGTAAGGATTTTTGATCTGGCGAATAAAGGCGGCAATGCGTTCTTCCTTGGGAAGATTTTTGTCTACGGATACTTCCCGGATGTCCACCAGTTCATCCGTGTGGATTTGGGTTTCGTTTGGTGTCGGCTGCATCATGGCGATCTCCTTTCTCGGTTTGGTGGGTTTCCTCAAGGTCACATGAATGCGCTGACGGGAAAGGCCATCAGCGCATGGTATCTGACTTTGAGAGGCGGCTGCGCGGGCAGAATTGGAGCCACATAACATAATGGCGAATACCGGCGCAGCCGCTCAGCTTGTCCATTTGAGAAGATCCATCCTATTTGCCACGCGCCCCGGATAGTGGGCATGATGCAGGCCGCCCTTGGCAGGGCTGTCATAACTCCACGATACCGCTGCCTCAAAGAGCTGGCGCATACCGCAGGGTTCCCCCTCAAGTCTGTGGGAGGGCGTGAGCAAGTTTCATTATCCGCCGCGCTGTCATCGCGCCCGATTTGCCGAATCGGGTCTAAGGCTGCGTAGATCGCTCGGATGGCTTTTCCGGAATCACCTCCTTGAAGCCATCGTCGTGGCGGCGCACCTTATGTCGCTATCACGCGGGTTTTGTGCCTGCATCATGGTCTATTCAGTTTTCAACGTTCGGTGAAAGGCTTCGTGGAGAATGTCCCTTCACCTATCGCCGATTTTGGGCCACTTTTGCACCCTGTTTTCAGCAATCAGGGAAAAGTTTTTTCATTTTCTTCATCGCCGCGCCGATGCTCTTGGAAATATTCTGATGGCTGACACCCTCGGCTGCGCCAATCTCATCAACCGTCATCCCATCCACGAAATACATCCACACCCTGCGGAACTGCGTATCCGTCAGGTGCTTCCGAATCTGCGTGACCTTTCTGACGCTGCGGTGGATTGCCTCTGCCCGGTCATGCGCCTGCTCCATGCAGACATCCACGGCAGGAATGGAGGCCGCTTCCTCGGATAGCTCATCCAGCGCAAGCGTGTGATTGGCATAGACGTGAGCTTCCTTTTCGGAGGCGTGATAGTCCTCGTCCGACAGGGCTTTCCATTTCAGAAATTCTTTCTCGCTGGCAAAGTCCTCGCGGGTCAGGCGGACGATGACTTCATTGGCGTCCATATAAACGATGGCATCGGGGTCTTTCTTATTCAGCGCATAGATGCTTTTTCTATTAAACATTTTGTTCCTCCGTTCAGATCCGAGTGGGTAAAAAGGTCTGAACGAAGGGCGGCGGGGAGCGGCAGCCCACGGCGAAAAAGTGCCGGGAACGACAAAAAGCGCCCACACAGGCATAAAAGCCTGCATGGGCGCTTCGGTGCGGTTCAGTATGGAAATTGTCGGCGGCTGTCGGAGGGCATAGGTATCCTACGGTGTCCGGGTATCGTCCGGCTATGCTCCCGGCGCGGCTTGTTGCCGCAGCATTAGCGGCACCTCCTGTGCTCTCCTGTCATACGCATAGGTCCCTTTCATCTGAAAAATGTTGGGACAGCAAAAACAACGGCCGCCCCGTACAGAGCAGCCGCCGTTTTCCCTATACCATACGCTGCTTTTCAGTACCGCAAGGATGGGTGTCCTGTTATCGTCGTATTCTGATTTCTTTTAGGGCATTTCAGGACTATCCACAAGGGATACGCTGAACTCCTGCGCGGTTGCCCCCTCCGGTAGCAGCTTTGCCATGACCACCAGCCGCTGATTGCCGCTGTTGGTCTTGTCGTACTTCCGGCAGCAGGTGGAAAGGGTCAGGACGGTATCTTCCTCGGAGAAGGTCACGCCATCAAAGTCAAGCCAGTTTTTCCGCGCAATCGTCTCAAAGAAGCTGGTCAGATCATCTCCCGTGGGATCAGGCGCAATATAGTCAAAGCCAATATCCGTGACGAATAACGCGGTGATCTGGAAAATCATATCCTCGCCATCCACAGAGAGATAGATATACGGATGCTCCTTTACAAAGTCTGCGTCCATATAACGGTAGAGCTTGGTGAACCGCACACCGTCCGGGTCGCAGTTGCTGGCGGAGTGGCCGAAAATGGTGGTGTTTTTGTCCAGCTTATCCCTGCCGCCAATTTCGTTTTCACAATGGGCATAATAGCAGCCCCACATGGCATACTCGCCGTTTTCATCCAGCTTCAGGTAATAGCCGTTGTCCTCCGCCTGCATCACGGGATCGTCTACCTCCGCACCGGGAATATACAGCCATGCCACGGTGTCGGGATTCTTCGCTCTGGCTTCCGCCAACTCTGCCTGCCTGTCCACCGAGGGGATAACTTCGCCCGCGGGAGTCGCTGATGGCTGAGACGCAGATGTGCCGGAAGGCGTTCTGTCGGGAATGTCGATAGGCTCCGTCCCTTTTTGATAGCAGCCCATGACTGCCGTGGTCATGGCAAAGAGAAGGACGGCCATGCAGATGATCGGACGAATGATTCTTGTGATTCTTTTCATAATGCTGTCTCCTTGCCGCGCTGGGATAGCGGCGCAGCTCAAAATGTCATTGATTTGTTTCTTGTAGCGAAAAGAGAACAGCGCCGCTTCAGGGCGAGATGCCCGTCCGCTGCGCTGTCCGATGTTCGCTTATGGGGTCATGCCAGCGGCTTTGATGTTTAGCCGTATGTCAGCCGTTCACTTCTTGCAGCGCCAGAGGAAGGTCACGATCTGCGCTCTGGTGCAATCCGTGTTGGGGCTGAAGGCCGTGCTGGTGGTTCCCTTGGTGATGTCCTCCTTGACTGCCCACAGTACCGCGTCGGCATAGTAGGCGGTGGATTTCACATCGGCAAAGGGATTGGCTGTACCCGCTGCCGGGGACTTCTCGGAACGCCACAGGAACGCGACGATCTGGGCGCGGGTGCAGGTCATGTTGGGGCTGAACGTGGTGTCGCTGGTGCCCTTGGCGATGCCGTTTTCTACCGCCCACAGCACAGCGTCGTAATAATAGCTGCCCACGGGGACGTCGGCGAAGGGCATGGTGCGGGTTTCGGGCTTGGGACTGCCAGCGGCACGCCACAGGAAGGTCACGGCCTGCGCGCGGGTGCAGATGCCATCCGGGGAGAAGTGGGTATCATCGGTTCCCTGCGTAATACCGTTCCCCACTGCCCAATCCACTGCGTCCTCATAATAGCTGCCGGTGGCTACATCCACAAACACGCCGGTCTGGGGGTTGCCGTTGGCTTTCATAAAGATGACCTCGATGGTATGGGTTCTGCTGACATTCTCAAAGGTGTAGGACTTCACCGCGCCGATGCTCTTGCCGTCGATCTTGACGTTGGCGACAGCATAGCCCTTATCCGGGGTGATGGTGAAGGTCTGATCCCGGCCCTCACGGACGCTGACATTGCCGGAGGGAGAAATGGAGCCGCCAGCCCCGGCAGTTGCCTTGATGGTGTAGTAGCTGTAGCCGCTTCCGCCTTCATTGCCGCCTGTGCCGCTATTGCCTTCATTGCCGCCT
>OISA01000615.1_pt1 | contig 8713 bp, 5 predicted proteins | sample 1586431 | NCBI WGS metagenome assembly OISA01 (sample SAMN02675049, study PRJEB24791) | human gut metagenome, SKBSTL061 | isolation source: stool | host: Homo sapiens | place: USA
GCCGCCGCCAATAACGAGGCGGTGGTGGAGGTTTCTGCCGGTGGCGGTTATTATGTTACCGGAACCGTCAGCGAATTGCAGCTGGACACCGTGAAGGTGGGCCAGACCGTGACCATCAGCTCACGGATGAACGGAAGCACCTGCACCGGCGAAATTGTAGAGATCAGTACCTATCCCGCAGACAACGCCTCCTCGTGGGGTGGCGGAAACCCCAATGTATCCTATTACCCCTTCAAGGTGTTCGTCAGCGAGGATCAGCAGCTGCAGGAGGGGGAGAGCGTCAGCATCAGCTATCAGGCGGTATCCGACAGCGACGGCAGCAGCCTGTATCTGGAGAATATGTACGTCCGCACGGAGAACGGCAAGAGCTATGTGATGGCCCGGGGCGAGGACGGCAGACTGGAGCAGCGGTGGGTGCAGACCGGCCGGGATCTGTGGGGCAGCTACACCCAGATACGGGGCGGGCTGACCATCGACGACTATGTGGCGTTCCCCTATGGACGCGACGTGGTGGAGGGCGCCCACACCCAGGAGGCCACGACCGACCAGCTGTACAACTACGGCATATAAAGGAGGCGGGATAACCATATGTTGGAAAATATAAATCTCGCCTTTCAGGGCGTGTGGAGCCACAAGCTGCGGTCGTTTCTGACCATGCTGGGCATTATTATCGGTATCGCCGCGATCATCACCATCGTGTCCACCATTCAGGGCACCAACGAGCAAATCAAGCAGAACCTGATCGGCGCGGGAAACAACGTGGTGCGGGTGACGATCGGCACCACGGACAGCCAAAACTATTTCGACCTGAACTACTCGGCGCTGCCGGAGGGTATCGACCCAGTGACCCGGGAGATGCGGGATGAGATGGAGAAGCTGGGCAGCGTGTCGCTGGTGAGTATGTACTACTCCCGGGATTGGTGCGACAACGTATACGTGGGCAATACGGCGTTCAGCGGGTCGCTGTACGGCGTGGACGACCACTATCTGACGGCCGTGGACTACGCGGTGAACTACGGACGCTCCTTCACGGCGGCGGACTATGAGAACCGGCGGAATGTGGCGCTGATCGACGCGAAGTCGGCAAAGTCGCTGTTCCAAGGCGAGAACCCCATCGGCGGCACCATCGAGATCAACGGGATGCCGTTCACCGTGGTGGGTGTGGTGTCCTCCCGGTCCAGCAGCGGACCGGTGATCAACAACTTTAAGGATTATCAGATGTACGCCGGCAGCACAGCGGGGACCATTTTCATCCCGGACGTGTGCTGGTCGGTACCGTACCGGTATGATGAACCCCAGTACGCGGCGGTGCGGGCCACCAGCACCAACGACATGACCGCCGCCGGTGACAATGTGGCCAAGTATCTGAACGAGAACGCCATCCGGACCACGAAGTACAAGTACGAGTCCAAGGACCTTCTGCAGCAGGCCAGCGATCTGCAGAGCCTGTCGGAGAGCACCAACAAGCAGCTGATCTGGATCGCGGCTATCTCGCTGGTAGTGGGCGGCATCGGCGTGATGAACATCATGCTGGTATCCGTCACCGAGCGCACCCGCGAGATCGGATTGAAGATCGCCATCGGCGCGCAGCAGAGCCGCATCCTCTGGCAGTTCCTGACGGAGGCGGCGGTGCTGACCAGCATGGGCGGCATACTGGGCGTGGCTACGGGCATCGGCCTGGCGGAGATGATGTCCCACATCATGGGGACACCGGTGGCCATCAGCGTACCGGCGTGCATCATCGCCGTGGCCTTCTCCATGGTCATCGGCGTGGTGTTCGGCCTGGTGCCGGCCATGAAGGCATCGAAGCTGAACCCCATCGAAGCCCTGCGGAGAGAATGATACGCAGAAAAAAGACCGGCTTTCGCCGGTCTTTTTCTCTGTCTGCTCCCGGCGAAGACACAGCGAAAGCAGAAAACAGCCCCCGGCAGGGGGCTGTTTCTTTATTTACTGCGGCAGCTCGCCGGGGGCGACCAGGATGATCTTGTCGGCCCGGTCATAGTCGCTGTACGCCTCCTTGGTGCTGTGGAGGAGCGTACCGTCGCCGGCGTAGACGTTGCGGTAGGTCTGGACGGCGTAGCCGTTGTGGCCGTACTGCTCCACCTCGGTGGTGCCGGGGGCCACGGACTCGGACTCCTGATAGACCGTCTTGCGCTCGGAGTAGGAGAGGAACTGGTTGGTCATCTCCACATAGTGGTCGTCGGTCTTGGTGCCCAGCAGAGTGATGGTCAGCTGGTTGGTCTCGTCGTTGTAGCTGGTGGTGATCTTGATGGGGTAGTTGGTGCTGTTGCGGAAGGCAAAGTCCGGGCCGCCCCAGCTGACCGTGGCATCACAGCCCGTGACGGGCATATAGCCGGGGTCGAACATATGGGCGTAGCGCAAGACGATCTGCAGGTCCGCCATGAGGGCGGAATAGTACAGCGTGGAGGATACCTGGCAGATACCGCCGCCGATGGAGGTAACGGTCTTGCCGCCGGAGTAGGCGGCGGCGGGCTGGAAGCCCCGGGCCTCGGTGCGCTGGCCCACAGTGGCGTTGTACCAGAACTCCTCGCCGGGGTTATAGATGCGGCCATTGATGGCGGCAGAGGCCAGCTTGATGTTCTGGCGGCGGCCCCAGGGGCCGGCGCAGGTGGTGGTGCAGGTGCCGATCACATCCCGGAACATGGCCTGCTCCAACTCCTCGGTGGCGGCGGGCGGGAACTGCACCTGGGCGTCAGCCAGGAATTCCTCGCCCGGCTGGGCGGCGTCCAGTTGCTTTTGCACCGTCTCCACATCGAACTGTACGCCCACGCGGGACTGGGTGGGCTTGCCGGTGGATTTGTCGCAGATGGCGGCGGCCATGGTGCCGGCGATCTCGTCGTGGAGCGCCTGCACGTCCATGGGCGCGGCGGTGTGGGCCGCGAACACACATTCCACAGACCGGGCTGCCGCGGACAGGTCGCGGCTCTCGAAGTGCTGCGCCAACTCGGCGCGCAGCGCCGCCGCGTCCAGCTTCTCGCCGTCCTGCGGCTTGGTGATGTACAGGCCCTCACCCTCCGCCAGCCGGTAGCCGCCGTCCGTTACGGTGCAGCCCACGGTGTCGGACAGCTCCTCGCAGGCGGCGGTAAGCTTCGCCTCGTCCACGTCCAGCTGGGGCGTGACATCCACGGCCCTGAACCAGCTCTCGATAAAGCGCCAGCCGCCGCGGAGGAACGCGGTCACATCGCTGCCCCAGCCCCGGTCCTGCACGTCGCAGCCGGCAGCCTTGGAGACATAGACGGGCAGAACGGTGACGCCCAGGTCGGAAAGGGTGGTGCTGCCGATCTCCTGCCCGTCACGGGTCAGGCGGATGGTCATGCCGTCCAGCAGGGCACTCCCCTGCTCCGTCCAGCGCTGCTCGGCCTCCTGCGCCGACAGGCCGGACATATCCATGCCCAGCACAGAGGTGTTGGGAAACGCCGTGTGGGAATACAGCGCGTTGGCGGCCACACAGCAGCCCGCGTAGGCCAGCACCAGCACCGCCGCGGCGATGCCGATGATCAGTCCGGCTCTTTTGCCGGGGGTCTTGGGAGGCTTTTCTTCCGGGGCCGCGCGCTTGCCGGCCGTCTCCGGCGCGGGATCGGCGGTAACAGAGGACATATTCAACTCGTCGCTCATGGTGTCCCCTCCTTTGTATCATCAGGTTTGGGCAATACCGGCAAAATGCCGTGCCATTACTGCATTGTATCACGGTTTGTCAAGGAATGGGTTACAAAAGCGTTACGACACATCTTTCTGCGGCTTTGCGCGGGGAATGGTGACGGTGAGGCAGATGGCGTCCTCCGTATCCCGGCGGGAGACTTTGGCGCCGACGCCGGCGGTCTGCATGAGCCGGACGCCCCGGTCCACGCTGTTGAGAAACAGCCGGACGTCCTTTAGGATATAGGTGCTGCGGCGGCGGATCGGCGTGGTCTGGTTCTGTGTGACCAGACGATCTATGTAGGCCTCGGCATCGGCGACGTTCAGCTGGTTTTTACCGATATGCTCGACGGCGGCAAGGCGCTGCTCCGGGTCCTCCAGACGCAGGAGGGCGCGGGCGTGGCGCTCGGTCAGGCCGTAGTGGTGCAGAGCCTCCGCCACCGGCTCCTCCAACCGGAGCAGGCGCAGCTTGTTGGCCACGGCGGACTGGCTGCGGCCCAGCTTTTCCGCCGCCTGCTGCTGGCTGAGGCCGTAGCGGCGGAGCAGGCGGGCGATGGCGGCCGCCTCCTCCATGTAGTCCAGGTCGCGGCGCTGGAGGTTCTCGATCAGGGCCAGCAGGGCGGCGTCCTCCTCATCCACCCGGGCCAGCAGACAGGGCACCTGCCGCAGCCCGGCGATCCGCGCCGCCCGCCAGCGGCGCTCGCCGGCCACCAGCTCGTAGACTGCGCCCTGCTGCCGGACGGTGAGCGGCTGCAGAATGCCGTAGGCGGCGATGCTGGCCGCCAGCTCCTGCAAACTCTCCGAGTCGAACCGGCGGCGGGGCTGCTGGGGATTGGGACGGATATCGTTGATGGGTATGTATCGCACACGGGCAGAGAGGAAATCGGTCTTCTGGTCTTTTTTCATGGCGGTCGCCTCCTTTTTTCGCCTATTGTACGGCGGGAGGCCTGTCGAAAGCGGGCGAAGACCGTCGGGAAATAAAAAAATGCACCCGCCCCTGTCGGGACGGGTGCGGCGGTCACTGCTTTGTGCGGATATCCTCGCCGAAGAAGGGCAGGATCTGGTAGGCACCCTCGATACGGGAGAGGATGGGCGCGCCGTAGCGATGGCCCAGCTCCTCCGGGGCCAGGTTGGTGCTGATGATGGTGGACCTGCCGGAGAGCATACGGCCGTTGACGATCTGATAGAGGGCGCTCTGGACAAAGGCGGTGGTCATCTCGGTGCCCAGGTCGTCCAGGATCAGCAGGTCGCAGCTCTCGCAGCGGCGGACGTCGGCATCGCTGACCTCGTCGGGGCGGAATTTGGCGTCCTCATAGCGGGAGAAAACGCTGATCGCGGTGTCGTAGACCACGGAGAAGCCGGCATCGCTGACCTCCCGGGCGATGCAGGCGGAGAGGAACGTCTTGCCCAGGCCGGTGCCGCCGGAGAGCAGCAGGCTGCCGCTGCCCCGGGAGAACTGGCGGGCAAAGTCCCGGCAGACGTCGAAGTTGCGCTCCATGTTGGCCCGGGGCGAAACGCCGTAGCTGTCCCACACGGCGCTGTCGTACAGGTCGAAGCGGAAGGTGTCGAACCGGGCCTCGCCCAAGGGAAGAAGCCGGGAGAGCTCCGCCAGCTGCTCGCGGGCGTAGTACTGCTTCAGGCAGGCGCAGACGCCGGACCGGGTGTAGCCGGTGTCGCCGCAGAGGGGACAGGCGGGCTTGTCCTCCAGGTAGTCGGCGGGATAGCCCATGTCCTCCAGCAGGGCGGCGCGCTCGCGCTGCAAGGAGAGATTTTCGTCCCGCAGGACCCGCAGGGCGGGCAGTGGGTCCTCGCCCTTTTTGGCGGCGGCGGCCACGATGCGGCTCATGGTGGTGCGGAGGGGGCGGTCGATGTCCCGTAGGCGGGGCTGGCGGGCAAAGACCTCCCGGCGGCGCTGGTCCAGCTCGGCCTCCCGGCGCTGGCGGGCCTGGTCAAAGCGGGCAATGGCCCGCTGCATGATGATACCGTCGTATGACATACTCTCACCTCTTGATATAGCGGCGCATCCAGGCGTCCTTGTCCCCGGCGGGGGCGGCGGACTTACCGGCGGCAGCGGGCCGCTTGCCGGCCGCCTCGCCCTCCTCTACCTGGCGGGGCGTATGCCAGCCGGCGTCGTGCCAGCGGCGCAGGATGCCGTTAAGATAGCGCCAGTTCAGGTCCTTCTTGTAGAACACCGTGCGCTCATAGGCCAGAGCCACCGTCTCCGGCGGGAAGCCCATGTCCATCCACTGGTCGATGTAGCGGCGTTCGGCCTCCACCGGCGGCCTGTTAAGAATTCGTAAATTCGACAAATAGGAAGTGTACTTCCTGTTGCGCTCTGCCCATTTTTTCAGGTATACCGCGGCAGAATTCTGGTCAAATATGCCAAGCTGTGCCCAGCGATAGCCCTCTTTTTCGACTTGGCGCATGGTTGGTCGTCTGCCCTCGCCCCACTGGCTGCGGGCCCGTTCGACACAGTGGCACACCAGGAGATAGATCACGTCGGCGGGCATACCCAAATCATCGTAAAGACCGGCCAATATCTGCAAGTCGGCGGTGCGGAGTTTCTTGCCCAGCTGCTGCTCCGTCTGTGGCACCAGCAGGCGGAAGCCCTCGTTGTCCGTCAGCAGTCCGGCGATGTCCTGGGCGGTGTAGACCGGGCGTTCGTCCGCCGGATCGGGCGGTGCCTGGCGGGCCGGTCGAGGCAGCAGGTCCAGGTCCTGAAGGACCTTCTCCGCCGCGTCGATCCGCAGGCGGCTGATGGGCAGGACCTTTTCCAGCTCCTCCGGCGTGACGCCCCGGCCGAAGCGGCGCAGGGCCAGATACAGCAGGGCGGCGTCGCCCTGACCGCTTTGCAGCAGCTTGTCGGCCGCGTCGGCGGGCAGCGTCAGCTGCTCCTGCCTGTTCCGAAGTATATAGCCGTCCATGGCGATGACCTCCCCTCTCATTCGTGCTCTCCATTCTACACGAAAAAGGGGTCGGCGTAAAGCGGGGCGGGACAACTTTTTACAAATTTCCGCTTTTCGCCAAAATAGACTTTTCTCCGGCGGGTTTTGTGGTATAATGCTATTTGTATAAGTATATATACCCAACGAAATGAATTAAGGAGGGTTTTGGCATGGCGAACCGGGTAACGATGTCTATCTGCGGCACGGAGTATATCCTCGTAGCGGAGGAGGACGCCGCCTACATGGAGAAGATCGGCAACATGGTGGATGCGGAGATGCAGAAGCTGATGGACAGCGCCCACATGAGCCGTGACGCGGCGGCGGTGCTGGCGGCGGTCAATCTGGCGGACCAGCTCACCAAGGCGCAGGAGGGCGCGGAAAATCTGCGCCGGCAGGTAAAGACCTATCTGGACGAGGCCAGCCGCGCCAAGAACGAGGCGGCTGAGCTGCGCCGGAAGCTGCAGAACGCCCAGAACCAGAACAACCGCCGGTGATGATGGAGCTTTTGGCCCCCGCAGGGGGATATGAGGCACTGACCGCCGCGGTGCAGAACGGCGCGGACGCGGTGTATATGGGCTTCGGTGCGTTCAACGCGCGGCGGAGCGCGAAAAACTTTACCGACGAGGAATTCGCGTCGGCGGTGCGGTATTGCCATCTGCGGGGCGTGCGGGTCTTTTTGACCCTGAACACCCTGCTGACCGACCGGGAGCTGCCCGGGGCGGCCGCGGCGCTGCGGAAGGCCAGCGCCATGGGCGTGGACGCGGTGCTGGTGCAGGACTGGGGCCTGCTGACCCTGGCAAAGGAGATCGTGCCGGACCTGCCTCTTCACGCCAGCACGCAGATGAGCCTGTTCACGCTGGGCGGGGCCAATACGGCCGCGGCGTTGGGCATGGAGCGCGTGGTGCTGGCCCGGGAGCTGGACCGGGACGAGGTACGGGAGATCTGCGCCGGCTGCGGCGCGGAGATCGAGGTGTTCGGCCACGGGGCGCTGTGTATGTGCTACTCCGGCCAGTGCGAGATGAGCGCCGTGCTGGGACAGCGCAGCGGCAACCGGGGCGCCTGCGCCCAGCCCTGCCGCCTGCCCTACAGCGTGAACGACCCCTGCCGGGACGCGCATCCCCTGAGCCTGAAGGACGCCAACCTGTCCGCCTATCTGCGGGATATGGCGTCTATGGGCGTGGCCTGCCTGAAGCTGGAGGGACGGCTGAAGCGGCCGGAATATGTGGCCGTGGTAACGGGCATCTACCGCCGCCTGCTGGACGAAAGGCGGCTGCCCACGGCGGAGGAGTCCCGGGCACTGGAGCAGGCCTTCTCCCGCAGCGGCTTCACCGACGGCTACTGGCTTGGTAAAAAGGGCAAGCCCATGTTCGGCACACGGCCGGAGAACGTGCCGGAGCCAAAGGCGCTGTTCGCCCGCGCCCGCGAGACATACGAAAACGGAAAAGAGAACCGGAAAATACCGGTGAACCTCCGTCTGACAGTACGCCGGGGCGAACCGGTGCGGCTGGGCGGCGCGTGCGCCGTCCCGGGCGGCGTCACCATAGTCATGGCCACGGGCGATATGCCGGAGGAGGCGCGAAACCGCGCCGTGACGGAGGAGGAACTGCGGCAGCGGCTGACCAAGACCGGCGGCACGGTGTTCGCGGCGGATCAGATCGAAATAGAGCTGGACGAGGGGCTGATGGTGTCCGCCAGCGCGGTGAACGCGCTGCGGCGGGAGCTGCTGGACGAGCTGGCGGATCGGCGGATGGACACTCCGAAGCGCCGTGAGTTGCCTGCCTCTCCCCTGCCGGAGGCCCCGGCGGGCGCGGCGGAGCTGGACTTTACCGTGTCCATCAGCAGGCCCGATCAGCTGACGGCCGAGCTGCTGGCGGAACGGCCCGCCATCGTGTATATCCCGGCGGAGCTGCTGGATAAGATGGACCTGATGCCCTATATCGGGCAGGCGGAGTTCTGCGCGGTGCTGCCCCGGGTATTCCGCACGGCGGACGAACCTGTGCTCCGGGATATTCTGCAGCGGCACCCGGAGGTCGCCTCCGCGGCCATCGGCAACCTGGGCCATCTGGCCATCGTGAAGGGACTGGGCAAAACGCTCCGCGGCGACTTCGGCC
>OISA01000616.1_pt1 | contig 8667 bp, 9 predicted proteins | sample 1586431 | NCBI WGS metagenome assembly OISA01 (sample SAMN02675049, study PRJEB24791) | human gut metagenome, SKBSTL061 | isolation source: stool | host: Homo sapiens | place: USA
GCTCTTCCGATCTGGCTATGGCGTCCTATCCCAACTATGATCTGAATGACTACGGCACGATTTTTGACGATGCCCTGAAGACCAAGCTGGATACGGAGCTTGCCAAGATCGACGCAAAGCGCTCCACCTATGAATCGGAAGAGGCGTATGCCGAGGCCCGGTCTGCGGCCATCAACAGCGCCGTTCAGTCCCAGTGGCGCAACAAGTGCATCGACTCCACCTACGAGCCGGGTTCCACCTATAAGCCCATTACGCTGGCGGCGGCGCTGGAGGAGTCCTGCGGGCACATCGATGAGGACACCGCCCGGCTGACAAAGCTGCGGGACAAGCTGATCGCGGGACTGAGTAAGATCCCCCACAGCGCGCTGAACGGCGACCCGGTGCACCGGCTGCCCACCAACGTGAACTTCTGCTTCGAGGGCATCGAGGGCGAGAGCCTTCTGCTGCTGCTGGATCAGGCGGGCATCTGCGCCAGTTCGGGCAGCGCCTGCACCAGCGGGTCCCTGGACCCCAGCCATGTGCTGCTGGCCATCGGCCGTCCCCATGAGGTGGCCCACGGGTCCCTGCGGCTGAGCCTGTGCCACGACACCACGGAGGCGCAGGTGGACTATATTCTGGAGAAGGTGCCCGGCATCGTGGCGTACCTGCGGGATATGTCCCCCATGTGGAAGGACCTGGAGTCCGGCAAGCGGACATTCATTCTGTAATGTAAAGGAGCGTTGAATATGGCTTTGTATACCGATACCGTGATGGACCACTTCCTGCACCCCCGGAACGTGGGCGAGATCGCCGACGCCGACGGCGTGGGCGAGGTGGGCAACGCCAAGTGCGGCGACATCATGAAGATGTACCTGAAGATCAAGGATGACAAGATCGAGGACGTGAAGTTTGAGACGTTCGGCTGCGGCAGCGCCATCGCCTCCAGCTCCATGGCCACCGAGATGATCAAGGGCAAGCGCATCGAGGACGCGCTGGCCCTGACCAACAAGGAGGTCGTGGACGCGCTGGGCGGTCTGCCTGCCCACAAGCTGCACTGCTCCGTGCTGGCGGAGGAAGCCGTGAAGTCCGCGGTAAAGGACTACTACGACAAGAACGGCATCGCCTACGACAAGAGTAAGTTCCCCGCCTGCGAGGACTGCGAGAGCTGCCGCATGGTGTAAAAAATACGGAAAAGAACCGCCGGAGGGCGGTTCTTTTTTTGTTCAAAACACGCCGTAGCCCTGCCCCTGGGTGATGATGTAGGACCAAAGGACCGGGCCGACGGCGCCGGTGGGACTGTAGCCCAGGCGGCTTTGCAGGGCACGGACAGCGGCGGCGGTGGCCGCGCCGAAGACGCCGTCCGCCGTCACGGAGGGCAGGGCGCTGTCCCGCTGCGCCAGCCGGTTCAGCTGGGTCTGAAGCAGCGTCACCTCCGCGCCGGTGTCGCCTTCCACCAGAAAATGGCCGGGGTATATCTGCCGGGCGAAGGTCTGGTAGTTGGCGGGCAGCTGGTAGAGCGTCTGCTCATAGACGTTCTGGATGGCGTTCCATGTGTTCCGCCCCACCACGCCGTCCACCGTCAGGCCATAGGTGCTCTGGAAGGCCAGCACCGCGTCCCGCAGCTCCTCGTCGAACACGTCAGTGATGCGGATGGGCGGCAGCTCCGGCAGGAAGAAGCCCAGAAACGCCAGATAGAACCGGATAGTCTGGACGCCGATGCCGGTATCGCCCAGGCGGAGGACCTTGGGGAACTGCCGCTGGGCCTCGGAGATGGTCAGGCCCTCGCTGGTGACCTCCGACAGGCTCTTGACGCCGTTGTAGATCATCTTGATCTTGTACCACGTGGCCTTGCCCACGATGCCGTCTTCCTCCAGATTGAAGATGCGCTGGAAGGCGCGGACGGCGGCGGCGGTGTCCGCGCCGAAGACGCCGTTGGTCTCTCCGACGGCGGGGAGAGCCGGGTAGTTCTTGCGGATGCGGTTCAGCTCCCGCTGGATGGTGCGGATGTCCTCGCCCACGCTGCCCACGGTCAGCGGCCGTCCGGGATAGGAGGGCGTGCTGTCCCCCACCGGGGCGTTGTACACCAGGTCGATGTCCTGCCCGTAGTAGTACTGCAATATCTCGTAGGGCGTGCGTCCCTGCTGCGCCAGCTCCTGGCTGCCCCACTGAGACAGCCCCCGGCACTGGGTGCGCACGCCATCGCAGAACTGGGCGTACAGCGGCTCCACGTTACCCCGGCGGACGATGTAGTTGTTGAACATATCGTCCACGATGGCGTTGATGTTCTCGAACGTCTCCTTATCCGGGGAGAATGCCTGGTCGTACTGGGTGTTGTTGGTGATGTCGAAATCGTAGCCCCGGCTGCGGTAGAACTCCGTATAGACCCGGTTCAGCGCCACGGAGATCTGCGCCAGCACATTGGCGCGGATGGCGCTCTCGTTCCAGGTGGGGTATATCTCGCTGGCGGCCACGCCCTTGATATAGCGGGGAAAGGTGACGGTGACGTTCTCCGCCGGGGCGTCCGGCGCGCCCAGATGGACGGTGATGTACTCCGGAATAACGGGATAGGGCACGGCTCAGCCCTCCTCTCGCTGCGGCGGCAGCGTCACCGCCAGCACGGACTCGATGCAGGGAAACACCAGCACCTGCTGGTGCTCCGGACAGTGGTAGTCCGGGTGGCTCACCGCCACGGTATAGGCCGTTCCGCTGATGCCCGCCGTGTCCGACGACAGTCCCAGCGACGCGGGCAGCGCCGGCAGCAGTATCCTGTCGGCAATGCCGGAGCTGTCGGTCACGCCGGAGTAGAACGTCTCACGCAGGGTCCCGAAATCGCGGTAGACCTCCACGGACGCGCCGGGGATGGGGAATATGCCCTGGGCGGCGGATACCTGCACCCGCAAGCTGCCCTGCTCCGGGTGGGCATTACGGAACCAGGTGATGGGTTCGATCTGTGCCATGGTCGTTCCTCCCTTTTGCTTTTGGAAGAGTATATGCATCAGCAGAAAAGAAATATCCCCCGGCGGCAGCCGGGGGATATTTGTTGTTTCAGAAGGCCCAGTTGCCATGGCGGAACACGGGGACCACATCGCCGTTTTCGCAGACGGCGTCGATGTCCATATCCTCGGAGCCGATCATAAAGTCCTCGTGGATCATGGAGTCATTGACACCCAGGGCGCGGCACTCGGCCAAGGTCTTGTGCTCAAAGTCGTTAATGGTGTCGGCAAAGCCCATGCCCAGGGCCAGATGGCAGGCGGCGTTTTCGTCGAACAGCGTGTTGTAGAACAGCAGTCCGGACTGGCGGATGGGACTGTCGTAGGGCACCAGGGCGCACTCGCCCAGATAGGCGCTGCCCTCGTCCATAGTGATAAGCTTGGTCAGCAGGTCGTTGTTCTGCTCGGCGTGCCACTCCACAGCCTTGCCCGCGTGGAAGCGAATCCAGAACTTGTCGATGAGCTGCCCCTGATAGCTCAGTGGCTTGGTGGCGTAGACGATACCCTCGGCCTCGCCCCGCTTGGGGGAGATGAAGCACTCCTCGGAGGGGATATTGGGGTTGAAGACAATGCCCTGCAGGCTGCGCTCGCTGCCGCCGCAGAAATGGGCCTCGGGGATCATACCCACGGTGAAGTCGGTGCCGGTGGCGCTCCTGTAGCGCAGCTGGCGGATGTGCAGGCTGTTCAGGTAGTCGCGGCGGTCGTGGATGTCCTTGTTGTGGGCCGCCCAGTTGGCCTGGGGATCGCCCTCCAGCGCACGGGAGGTGGAGAGGATGGCCTCCCACAGCTTTTCCACCGCCTGAGACTTACGCAGACCGGGAAACAGCTTTTTTGCCCAGGCCTCACCGGGGACAGCGGCAATACACCACTGGTACTTGTTCTCGATCTGGTCGCGGTAGGGCTTGATGATGGGGAATTTGGCCTGCTGGCTCTTGGCCAGCTTCTCCTGGTCGATGCCCTTCAGGCCGTCCGGGTCCTCGGAGAGCAGGTAGATGCGGCAGGGAATGGTGTCCACATAGTGCTGCCAGCGGGCCAGCTCGTAGTCCTCCACTCTGGAGAGCGTGGTCAGGCTGCGGTGGCGGACGTGGATCTTCTGCAGGGGCTGGTAGTTCCAGTCCACCACGACCTTTTTGGCCTTACACTTATAGCACTCGTCCACCAGCATGGCCACAAACTCCGGCTGGTCCAGGTCGGCGGCGATGAACACCTCCTGCCCCTTCTGGATGTTGACGCCGGTGCGGGCGATGAGACGGGCGTAGGAACGGAGAACAGACTTTTTCATAGGGAATGCCTCCTTATCGGCAAAATTTCTGTTATGGGTATTGTACCACCGCGGGTGGGATTTGAAAAGCGGCAGGGCGGGACGTTCAAAAATTATTTTCATTTCTTTAATGTTCCTCTAATAAACCGGACGTAAGATAAGGCTATCCTAAGGAAGCACACAACACATCAACACAAGGCCATCTACATATACAATACGGTTTCAGGAGGTAAAGAACATGAAACGTTTTCACATCATCAAAAAGGCTTCCCCCGTCAACTACGCGCTGGAGAGCAGCCGCACCCTAGACAACGGCGTGGTGCTGAAGCTGATCCACTGCGGCGAGACGCTGACCGTGTCCGCCAGCTATGAAAAGCATCTGGAGAGCTTCGCCGACCTGCGCTCCGTGGAGGAGGCGGCGTATATCGAGGACTATCTGACCCGGAAGTACAGCGGTGTGGACGCCGCCGACCTGCCCATGCTGACGGCGTAAGGGTTGTCAGGGAAAACACTTTCTGGTATACTGGGTGTGAGCGAGAGGTCCCGCCCGCCGATGGGCGGGCGGGACATTTTTTCTGTTGCCGGACGGTGGCTTGCGGAGGAGGGCACGGCGTATGCGTATTCTTATCGCGGAGGACCAGCCGGAGCTGCGGCGGATGCTGGTGAAGAACCTAACGGCGGCGGGCTACACCGTGGACGGCGTACCGGACGGCGCGGAGGCGCTGGCGTATCTGGACGCGGCAGCCTACGACGCAGCGGTGCTGGACATCATGATGCCGAAAGTGGACGGACTGACGGTGCTGCGGACGCTGCGCGCCCGGGGCAGCGCCCTGCCGGTGCTGCTGCTGACAGCCCGGGACGCCGTAGCCGACCGGGTAGACGGGCTGGACGCGGGCGCGGATGACTACCTCATCAAGCCCTTTGCCCTGGACGAGCTGCTGGCGCGGCTGCGGGTACTGACCCGGAAAAAGGGAAGCGGCAGCACCAATGTGTACACCCTGGCCGATCTGACGGTGGACACTGCCGCCCGGACAGCGAAGCGGGGCGGCCGGACGCTTGAGCTGTCCGCCCGGGAATATGCCCTGCTGGAATACCTTATCCGCAGCAAGGGCGTGGTGCTGTCCCGGCAGCAGATCGAGGACAACCTGTGGAGCCTGGACTACGCCGGGGGCACCAATGTGGTGGACGTATACATCAGCTATCTGCGGAAGAAGCTGGAGCTGCCCGGGGAGTGCAAGCTGCTGCACACGGTGCGGGGCATGGGCTGGGTGCTGAAGGAGGATGCATGAGGAACATATCCATCAAATGGCGGATGACCCTGTGGTTCTCCCTGCTGATGATCGCCATCACGGCGCTGATGCTGGTGTTCGTGATGCTGATGAACCGCAACACCGTAACGCGGCCGCCGGAGGCGGAGCTGCTGTACATGGTGGGCCGGAACGCCGATGATGTGGAATTCGACCACGGAGGCTGGGACTTCAGCGACGTGGAGCAGTACGCCCACGGGGTGTACACGGAGATCTTCGACGAGGACGGACAGCGGCTGTTCGGCACGGCGCCGGCGGAGGTATCGGACGGCGCGCCGAAGGAGAAAAACGCGCTGCACACCGTCGTCGGCAGCAGCGGCGGGACGTATCTGGTGTACGACTGCTGGCTGGAGATCGGCGGCAGCGGCCTGTGGGTACGGGGCACCATCGACAGCGCGGCCCGGGGCAGCGTGATGGAGGTCATCGTGCCGCTGGCGTGGTCGGTGCTGCCGGCGCTGGTGGTGCTGAGCGTGGGCGGCGGCTGGCTCATCTCCAGCAGCTCCTTCAAGCCTATGGAGAAGGTCATCGCGGCGGCGGAGAGCATCTCCGGCGGCGAGGACCTGTCGCGGCGCATCGGCCTGCCCAGAGGCAGGAGTGAGATCAACCGGCTGGCGGGGACCTTTGACGATATGTTTGACCGGCTGGAACGCTCCTTTAAGGCGGAGGCGCAGTTTACCTCGGACGCCAGCCACGAACTGCGGACGCCGGTGACGGTGATCCTGGCAGAATGTGAGACGCTGGAGCGTACAGCGGAGACCACAGAGGACTACGTCGAGGGCATGACGGTCATTCATCGGCAGGCGGAGCAGATGTCCCGGCTCATCGGGCAGCTGCTGCATATCACGCGGCTGGAACAGGGCACCCAGAAGACCTGCATGGAGCGCGGCGACCTGGCAGCGCTGGCGGAGGCGGTATGTGAGCAGCAGAAAATGATCGCGCCGGAGGGCGTTGTCCTGACCTGCGACGCGCCGGAGAACGTGGAGGCACGGATGGACGTGATACTGATGACCCGGCTGCTGAACAATCTCATTTCCAACGCCTTCCGGTACGGCAGCGACGGCGGACACGTCCGTGTGACCGTCCGCCGGACGGGCAGCTGCGCCGTGCTGTCCGTCAGCGACGATGGCCAGGGCATCCCGCCGGACCAGCAGGAAAAGATATGGCAGCGGTTCTATCAGGTGGACACGGCCCGCAGCGGCGGCGAGGGCACCGGGCTGGGGCTGTACATGGTACGCCAGATCGCACGGCTCCACGGCGGTACGGCGGAGGTGGAGAGCGTGCCCGGACAGGGCAGCACATTCACCGTACGGATCCCGGCGGAATGACGTATATTTTCCCCGCCTGCGGGCGGGGGAAATTTTTTCATATCCCCTATTGACTCTGCCATGGTGGGAGGGTATAGGATAGGTACAAGCTCAAGGAAAGACGATAGAGGTGCCCCCATGCTGAAGATCGTAGATTTTTCAAAGCTGTCCCCCCCCGGCCGCGCATTTGCGCTCCCCTCACGACCCCCCCGCCTGACGGCGGGGGGGTCTTTATGATTTGCTTAACCGGGTTGACTTTCACGGGGCAGGCGGGCATAATAGGGCATACTATACTGATGGGAGGTGCAGTCATGGCGGACATTTTCATACGGGCGCTGCCCAAGTACGCGCCGGACCTGATCGTGCTGCTGGGGCTGTATCTCCTGCTGCTGGGCCGGTGGAAAAAGCAAGGGCGACGGCGGGTGCTGGTGTACACGGTGTTCAGCGTGTATATGCTGGGCGTGCTGTGGGTGACGGTGCTGCCGGTGCTCTCCATGCTGGGAATACACCATGCCTACGCGCCCATGAACCTGGAGCCGTTCCGTGACCTGCGGCTGGGATACGGCAACGCAGAGCGGCAGGTCTTTCTAAACGTGCTGATGACGGTGCCCTTCGGCATTCTGTGGCCGGTGGTGCGCCGGGGAAAGGCAGGGGTGTTCCGTACGGTGGGGGCGGCATTCCTGCTGAGCCTGTGCATCGAGCTGATCCAACCGCTGCTGCCCACAGCACGGATGTCGGACATCACCGACCTGATCTGCAACACCGCCGGCGGACTGATCGGCTACGGTTTGTACCGGCCGTGGAAAAAGGCTTTAGGCTGCTGGATGTAAAAAACGACCGCCGAGGCGGTCGTTTTTGCTTATTGCAGGGCTTCGCGGAGGCGGAGGGCCTTTTGGGCCAGCTGGGCGAAGGCGGCGGGGGTGAGGGACTGGGCACCGTCAGACAGGGCGGTGGCGGGGCGGTCATGGACCTCCACCAACAGTCCGTCGGCCCCGGCGGCCACGGCGGCCAGCGCCAGCGGCTCCACCAGATCGGCGCGGCCCGCGGCGTGGCTGGGGTCCACAATGACCGGCAGATGGGTCAGGCGCTTCAGCACCGGAACGGCGGACACATCCAGGGCGGCGCGGGCGGGGGTCAGGCCGCTGCGGATACCACGCTCACAGAGAATGACCTGCGTATTGCCGCCGGACAGGATATACTCCGCGGACAGCAGCAGCTCCTCCACCGTGGCGGAGGTGCCGCGCTTGAGCAGGATTGGCTTGCGGGTGCGGCCGAGAGCCTTCAGCAGGGCGAAGTTCTGCATATTGCGCGCACCCACCTGCAGCACGTCCACATCAGTCAGCGTGTCCAGCTGGGCGGGATCGGTGATCTCGGTAACGGTGGGCAGGCCCGTATCACGGCCGGCCTGTACCAGCAGCGCCGTGCCCTGCTCACCCAGACCCTGGAAGGTGTAGGGCGAGGTGCGGGGCTTGAAGGCGCCTCCGCGGAGCATGACGGCCCCGGCGGCCTTTACGGCGGCGGCGACGGTCTGTATCTGGTGCGCGGACTCCACGGCACAGGGCCCTGCGATCAGGCAGAAATCCGCGCCCACGCGGACATCGCCCACCGGCACCACGGTATTCTCCGGATGAGTGCTCCGGGCGGCCAGGTGATAGGCCGGAGTCAGGCGGCGGGCCTCCTGCACATAGGGCAGGGCCTGAAGCGCGGCGGGGTCCAGCCGCCACGTCTCCCCCACCAGGGGCAGAAGGATGGATGTCTCCCCCGCTACGCAGCCGCCCTTGACGTTTTGCAGAGCCAGCTGGGCCAGCAGCTGGCGGATGGCAGGC
>OISA01000624.1_pt1 | contig 8553 bp, 8 predicted proteins | sample 1586431 | NCBI WGS metagenome assembly OISA01 (sample SAMN02675049, study PRJEB24791) | human gut metagenome, SKBSTL061 | isolation source: stool | host: Homo sapiens | place: USA
TCGGCTTCCCGAATGTCGGCAAGTCGACGCTTCTTTCCGTTGTGTCGAAGGCGCGCCCCAAGATTGCAAACTACCACTTCACCACGCTCTACCCCAACCTCGGCGTCGTGTACGTCGACGAGGGCGTTTCGTTCGTCATGGCCGACATCCCCGGCATCATCGAGGGCGCAGCCGAGGGCGCGGGCCTTGGTCACGACTTCCTGCGCCATATCGACCGCTGCCGCCTGCTCGTTCATGTCGTCGACGTGTCGGGCAGCGAGGGCCGCGACCCGGTCGAGGACTTTGACGCCATCAACGCAGAGCTCTCGCAGTATTCCCCCGACCTTGCCACCCGCCCGCAGATCGTCGTCGCGAACAAGACCGACATCATGGAAGACGAGAGCCTGCTCGAAAAGCTGCGCGCGCATGTCGAGCCGCTCGGCTATCCCCTCTTCGCCCTGTCCGCCGCGTCGCACACCGGCACGCGCGAGCTCGTGCTCAAGATCGCCGAAAAGCTCTCCACACTCCCGCCCGTCACGGTCTACGAGCCCGAGTACGTTCCCAAGCCCGTGAAGATCGACGCGAGCGAGCCGCTCAAGATCACCGTCGAGGACAACACCTACATTGTCGAGGGCAAGTGGCTTGAACGCCTTATGAGCAACGTCAACTTCGGTGACTACGAGAGCCGGATGTTCTTTGATAAGATGCTGCGAGAAAACGGCGTTTTCCAGCAGCTTGAGGACCTTGGCATCAAGGACGGCGACATCGTCAGCATGTACGAGCTCGAATTCGAGTATCAGCACTAATTTCTTTCGGGAGATGATCTCATGTCCATCAGCCTGTGCGAGGACTGCGTTTATTACAGCTACGATGAAGAGTCCGACAGCTACTACTGCGACGAACAGCTCGATGAGGACGAGATGGCGTCGTTCCTGCGCGGCAAGCTGACCGCCTGTCCGTTCTACCATCCGGGCCAAAGCGACTACTACCTCGCGGGAAAGCAATAAAAATCGCAAAAAGGGAGCACGCGCAAGCGTGCTCCTTTTTTCTGTCAGTCTCGATCAAAATGTGATGCGCATCTGGTGCCAGACAACGCCGCCGTGCACGGACTTGTCTGTCACGCCCTCGTCGACAAAGCAAAACTTCGCGTAGTAGTCGACGAGCCGCTGTTTGCAGGTCAGGACTGCACCCTTTCTCCCCTGCTTTCTCGCATCCTCAACGGCACGGTAGAGCAGTTCGCCCGCGCAGCCGTTTTTCCGGTACTCCGGCAAGGTGTTCAGACCGAAGAGCATCTGCCACGCGCCATTTTCGTCGTGCATGGATGCTTTCGCGTACATTTCGTCGGTCAGGTCGGGCTCGTCCGTCACAAAGCCGTCGAGAAACGCGATGAGCTTGTCGCCCTCGAACATCAGCCAGAAGTGGTCGCCGTAATATTTGATTCGCTCGGCGAATTCCTCTTTTGTCGCTGCCTCGGCCACGGGAAAGCACTCGGCTTCCACCGCCGCGACCGCGTCCAGATCGCTCATCGTTGCTGTTCTGATCTCCATGGTTCTGCCCTCTCTATTTAGTCCCACTTTTCACGGCTGAGCTCGCGCATGTAGCCAGCCGTAATGATACCGGTGGGCAGCGCAACGATGGCGATTCCCATGAACGACGACATCATGCTCACGATGCGGCCAATCTCGCTCGTCGGATAGATGTCGCCATAGCCGACGGTCGTCAGCGTGACGACCGCCCAGTAGATGGCGTCGAAAAACGTGTCAAAGCTGTCGGGCTCCACCTGGAACATGATGAGCGCCGACAGCGCGATATACCCGCCCGCCAGCACACACACCGCCGCGAGCGCTCGTTTCTCGCGCTTGATAACGTTCAAAATAAGTTCAAAGCTGTGCGAGTAGCGCAGGAATTTGAGCGCCTTGAGCGCTTTGTTGAGGCGGAAAAGCCTAAACAGCTTGAACCCCGACGACAGCATCGTCAGCGACGGCAGGATGGACAGCAGGTCTACAATGCCGAAAAAGCTGAACGGATAGCGCAAAAACGCCCATTTCCCGCTCTTTTCGTACTTTAAGTCCGCCGTCCACCAGCGCAGCAGATAGTCCACGATGAACACCGTGACCGTCGCGCGGTCGAGCCATATAAACAGCGCATTCGTCTCCTTGAAGCACAGCGGCACAATACTCGCCGCGATGCACACGAGCATGAAGCGGTCGTAAATGAGACTGTCGCGGTCGTCCTTGTCCGCGACTTCGATGACCTCGTAGATTTTTCTTCGCAAACTCATGCCGTCACTCCCTTGCGCCGGGCAGAAAGCGCTGCTCGACCTCTTCCGCGCTCATCTGCCCGCCGGAGAGCTCCGTGAGCGCGGCAGAAAAGTCCGCCGTCCTCTGCACGGGCAGAAGAAACGTGAGCGTCACGGCAGCGCCGTAATCGCTCGACTCGATCCTGCCCTCGTGTCCCTCGATCAGCAGCTTTATGCGCTCGAACATCGGGTACGGGCATTCGAGCAGCAGCACGGAAAACGGCTGCATCCGCGCCTTGCCCGCTGCGTCAAGCGCGTCCTTCGCCGCCTTGGCATAGGCGCGCGTCAGCCCGCCCGCACCGAGCAGAATCCCGCCGAAGTAGCGCGTCACGATGCACACGACGTTTTCGACGTTTTCGCGCTGGAAGACGTTCAGCATCGGCTGGCCCGCCGTGCCCTGCGGCTCGCCGTCGTCGCCGTAGCGAACGGTGCCGTCGTGCAGGACGAAGCACCAGCAATTGTGGCGCGCGTCGTAGTATTTCTTTTTCATCTCGTCGATGCGCGCGCGGGCCTCCGCCTCGCTCTCCACAAGGAAAACGTGGCTGATGAAGCGCGAGCGCTTTTCTTCAAACTCGCTCTCCGCGCTCTCGTATGGGACAAGGTACTCTGTCATGGTTTCAAGGTTCCTTTCAGCGGGTTTTCTCCCACTTTTCTTTCGTAAGGGCGTAAAAAAGCGTCGGCCGCAGCGCATCGTCCACAAGCGCCGGCCTTTCACAGGTCAGCTGATAAGAAAAGCCACACTTTTCGATCACGCGCTTTGACTTTTCATTGCCGGCATAGTGCGAACACCAGACCTGCTGTGCGCCTTTATCCTCAAAGCAGTACCTCAGCAGCTCTCGCACGGCTTCGGGGATAAGCCCCTGACCCCAGAACGGGCGGCCGATCCAATAGCCGATTTCCGGCTCACTCCCGATTTCTGGCGCTTCCGTCGGAAACACGCCGATGGAGCCGACAGGCTCGTCTGGCCGTTCCTTCAAAATGACTGCAAACGTGTCCGGCTCCGAGAGGACGGTTCGGATGATCTCGCGGGAGTTCTCCACGCTCGTATGCGCCGGCCAGCCTGCGGCGGGGCCGACGAGCGGGTCGCTGGCGTAGCGATAGCAGCTCTCCGCGTCGCTCTCTTCCCATGGACGCAGGAGAAGGCGCTTCGTTTCGAGCGTCATTCCTCCCAGTCCTCCTTCGGCTCCTGATAGCCCTCGATATAGTCCTTGACCTGGCCGATGACGCGCGGCACACAGGTGGCGACAATGTCGATGGTCTCGCCATATTCGACGGATTCGACTTTCGCCTCGCGGTAGAGCATATCGAGAAGCCCGCCCTTGTCATAGGGCAGGTGGATCGTCACGCGGCGCGTGCCCTTGTCGAGGAGCTTGTCGATGCGCGCAAGCAGCTCATCCACGCCCTCGCCGGTCTTGGCGCTGATGTTGACGCTGTCCTCCCCGTGCGGGCGGATATCGCCGAAGTAGAGGTCGGACTTGTTGTAAACGCGCAGGCAGGGAATTTGCTGCGCGCCGAGCTCTTCGATCAGCTCGTCCACGATCTGCGCCTGCTCGAGCCAGTGCGGGTCGGAAATGTCGATGACGTGCAGCAGAAGGTCGGCGTATTCGAGCTCCTCGAGCGTTGCCTTGAAGGCCTCGACGAGCTGATGCGGCAGCTTTCGAATGAAGCCGACCGTGTCGGAGATCACGACATCCAGCGTGTCGGACACCGTGAGAAGGCGCGTCGTCGTGTCCAGCGTGTCAAACAGGCGGTTATTCGCGGGAATGCCCGCGCCGGTCAGCGCGTTCAAAAGCGTCGACTTGCCCGCGTTCGTGTAGCCGACGATGGCGACGACGGGAATTTCATTCTTGCTGCGGCGGTCGCGCTGCGTGGCGCGCACGCGGCGCACCTCTTCAAGGTCCGCCTTCAGCTTGTCGATCTTTCTGTGGATGTGGCGGCGGTCGGTCTCAAGCTGCGTTTCGCCGGGGCCCTTCGAGCCGATGGGGCCCTTGCCCGACGTGCCCGCCTGGCGCTCCAGGTGCGTCCACATACCGATCAGGCGCGGCAGCAGGTATTGATACTGCGCGAGCTCGACCTGAAGCCGGCCCTCTTTTGTCTTCGCCCGCTGGGCGAAGATATCGAGAATGAGGCCGCTGCGGTCGAGCACCTGCACGCCGAATTCTTCGCTCAGAACGCGCATCTGCGAGGGCGAGAGGTCATTGTCGAAGATGACCATTGTCGCCTCCTGCGACTTTACCAGCTCGCGGATCTCGTCCACCTTGCCCTCGCCGATGAATGTGTGCGGGTTCGGCGACGGCAGCGTTTGTAAAACCACGCCGACGCTGACGCCGCCCGCCGTTTCGACGAGCGCACCGAGCTCTTCAAGGCTCTCCTCGTCGGCATTCTCTTTTCGATCGAGCCGCGGCGACGAAAGGCCGACTAAAATCGCCCTATCGCGCGGCGCGTTGTTCTCTTTCAATTCTTCCATAGATTCTCCTTATCGCGCCGAAATCGGCGCTGTACAAATCATTTTTATTATAGTGTATTTTCCGCCAAAAGAAAAGGCAAAAACGCTTTTCATTGACATTTCCGCCCCTTTCATGTGAAAATAGGGTGGACGCAACCTCAGGTTGACAAAAAGAAACGCCCGGTTGGTGGTGTTTTCTCCCGTTTTCCTGCTATGCTTTTCCTGCAAAGGCGCAGTGCACGGCGTCGAACGCAGCAACATTTCCCCAAGGAGGAACCTTTCATGGAACTATATGAAAAGCTCTACGAACTGCGCCGCGCGAGCGGCATGTCGCAGGAGGAGCTGGCGGAGAAGCTCGGTGTCTCGCGCCAAGCCGTCTCCAAATGGGAGAGCGGCGCCACGCAGCCGGAGCTTAGCAAGCTCATCGAACTCTCTAAGCTCTACTCCGTTTCCGTCGACGAGCTGCTCAGTCTGGAGCATGCCAAACCCGAGCAGGATGCCGCCGAATCGCCGGTTCAAAGCAACGCCGAAAAAGCTCCCGCGGAAAAGCTGAGCTTCCGCGATTTCTGCATACAGCACAAGAAGATCATCGGCGGTGCGGCCGTGGCGCTCGCCGCGCTCATCGCCGTCGGCGTGCATTACAACAACCGCATCAACACGCTCAGCACGCAAGTAAATGACCTTCGCAGCCAGCTCTACAACGTGCAAAACAACCTCTCGAACCAGATCGCAGGCATCAGCAATAACGTCTCGGACATTTTGACGCGCGAGTCGAGCCTGATCTCGCAGTATAATTACGAGATCACAAACGTCGATCTTAAAAAGCAGGAATGCACCATCGCATTTTCCCTGCTGCCAAAGACAATCGGCGAAAATACGGCTGTCTCTCTCCTTGTGACTGACCGCAGCAGCTCATCCTACACGAGCGACAGTCCGCCGACCCGCACCGCCGATCTTAAACAGGACAGCTTCGGCTATCTGCACGGCGAAGTGACCGTACCGCTGAGCGATGAGCTCAGCGTCAGTGTCAATTTCAAGACCCACGGCGAAACACAGTCAGAAGAGCTTGATACGATCTACAACCTTAAAACTCAGAATTCCCCTGTCCTCTACAGTTTTAATCCACCATTTTCCTATATGCGCCGAGACTCCGGTTCGCCGCTCACCTATCAACTTTCCTTTGAAAAGGGTGTGGATTACCGATTCGGCAGCTTTACCCTTGGCGTCTACGACGACCGCGACATCCGCACCATGCGGCTTGAATACACGCGCAACGGCAAGCTGATCTCAACTGTACCTCTCGAAGCTGTTCCTGTTTCATCTGTGGAAGAGGCCTACCCTGTCAACGACCTCAGTGATACCGCTGAGGCAACTGCAGCACGAGACCTTGGTACCTCGTACTTCATCCGCTATCCCATTGATGAGAATGCGCTTGACCTCTGCATCAGAATCACCGACTCTCCACTCATCTGCGAGATGATCGTCGAACTGTCCGACGGTGCCGTTCTGCGCGTCCGTCTTCTTCAGGTGCCCACCATTGCAGGCGGCAGCGACTATTATGAGGAGACAAATTATCTTGATCAGGCCCTTGAGCCGCTCCCCTTCATCGTCGAATATCCCGACGGGCAAAACTGAGCGTTCCAAAAAAGCAGAAAAAAGCAGCTCTGCCGTAGCAGAGCTGCTTTTGTGATTGAATTAGTTCAGGCCGAACTTCTTGTTGAACTTGGCAACGCGGCCGCCGGTATCGACCAGCTTCTGCTTACCAGTGAAGAAGGGGTGACACTTCGAGCAGACTTCCACCTTGATATCACTCTTGGTAGAACCTGTCTCAATCACATTACCGCAGGCGCATTTGATAGTAGTCTGCTGATAATTGGGATGGATTCCTTCCTTCATTGCTCTTGTTCACCCCTTTCTGGTTCACTCGTCGCCGCGGCATCGCCGCAAACGCAACTGTGATAATAGCACACTCTTCCCGCAAATGCAAGCATTTTTCGCTATTTTCACAAAGAAATTTCTTCTCCGCAGGCGAAGAAATACAGAATGCGCTCCGTCACCGGCTTTTCCAGTATCCGCGACAGCGCTCCGGCGTAAGCGTCCAGCTGCGGCCGATAGGCCTCCGCCCGCTGGGACGCCTCTGCCGCTGTCACCCGATCAGTCTTGAAATCCACCACCGTCAAACCCGCCGTCGTCTCAAACACGCAGTCTGCCACGCCCTGCAGGAGTATCTCCTCCCCTGCTGCCGCGACGTCATAAATACCCGCATCGGTGAGCAACGCGAAGCGGTACTCCCGCCACACCTGCGTCGCAGTCCGTATCCTCTCTGCCAGCGGCGACGCCAAAAACCGCGCCAGCGCCGGGATATCCAGCGCCGCAGCCTGCTCCGGCGTCAGCAGCCGTCGGGCCGTCAGCGTCTCTGCAAAAGCCGTCACTGCCTCTGGTGCCGCAGGGGTATCCAGCGGCAGAAACTGCATCGCCAGGTGCATGGCTGTACCGCGCTCCGCCCCGGTCAGTCCGCGCTTTTCCTGCAAAAATCGTGGTTTCTCCGGTGCGGCGGTCCGCCGCGCCGGCAGTGTCCCCTCGGCGATCTCCTGATCGATGGCCCGCCCCTTCAGCTGGGTAGCCGTCACCTTGGAGGGCGTCACTGTCGCCACTCTGTGACTGTACCGGAACGCCAGCGCCGCCTCGTCCGGCTGCGGATCCGGTGCCCGCGCTTCCGGCTCCTCCGCCGGCATCGCCGCACCGCCGTCCTCCTCACCGCTGATGCGGTGCAGCCGCAGCGCCAAGCCCTCCGGCCCATCGCACAGTACCGCGGGACGTACCCCAGTGTAATCGTGGAACACCCCTGCCTGATATGTGCTCAGCAGCGCCAGCAGCAGCCAATCGCCCGGGCAGTTTACCGCGGCCACCGCCTCCGGCGGCGCCGGCAGTTCTGCCAGTGCACACAGCTCCTTGAGGTGCTTGTCCGGGTTTTTCCGCGAGCATACCATAATGAGCTTCTCCTGTGCACGGGTCATGGCTACATACAGTATCCGCAGCTCCTCCGCCTTGGCTTCCCGTTCCAGCGTCAGCGCCAGCGCCGTTTTGGAGACGGTGTCGTACCGCAGCCGGCGTTCCACCTCCACGCGCTCCGCACCAACGCCCAGCTGGGGATGGACCAGCACCGGTCGATCCAGGTCCTGTCGGTTGAAGCTCCTGTTCAAGTCAGCCAGAAACACCACCGGAAACTCCAGGCCTTTGGACTTATGCACGCTCATCAAGCGCACACCGCCCGCCGCACCTGAAGCGGTAATGGCCGGCGCATCGCCGCTTTCCAGCAGCTGCCGTACCTGCCGCACACAGTCAAACAGGCTCGTTCTGCCGCCCTGCACAAGCCGCCGTATATAGTCATACAGTGCCCTCAGACGCGCCTGACGGGCTGTACCGTCCTCCATGGCACCGAAGATCGCCTGCACCCGGCAGCGGTCATAGATATACCACAGCAGCTTATCGGCGGACAGTTCCCGCGCCACCTGCCGCAGCTCATGCAGCAGCGACAGGAACGCCTGCGCGTCCTCACCCTCATCCTGCCGCAGCGCCTCGTAATAATCCCCCTCACGCTGTACGGCCCGTATCTCCGCCAGCCGGTCGGCGCTCATGCCTACCAGTGGCGAACGCAGCACCGCGATCAGTGGCACATCCTGCCGTGGGTTATCCACCACCTCCAGCAGTGACAATACCACTGCGACCTCCATCGCCGAGAAGAAATCCTCACTTTCCCCGCCGTCGCAGGGGATCCCCTCCCGTGCCAAGGCGGCGGCGAATACCGTCTGCCGGGCGCTGGGTGAGC
>OISA01000634.1_pt1 | contig 8490 bp, 7 predicted proteins | sample 1586431 | NCBI WGS metagenome assembly OISA01 (sample SAMN02675049, study PRJEB24791) | human gut metagenome, SKBSTL061 | isolation source: stool | host: Homo sapiens | place: USA
GGAGCCGACCGCCAGCAGGAAGAGGATGCCGCTCTGTTCAGAGCCGCTGCCCAGACCGTTGGCAAGGTAGTAATCTTTGGCGTACTGGCGCTGGTCGGCATCGCCGATGCTGTCCACCACCAGAAAATATACGTCGCAGTCGTGGCCGTCGCTGGCGGCTTCGGCAGAGGCTTCCAGCTGGCTGTAAGTATCCGCATCGAACAGGCCCATCTCGTCCCGCACCAGCGGTGCGGCGGCAAAGGCGGGGATGCTCAGGCAGAGCGCCAGCACCAGTGCGGCCAGCAGGGCGGCAAAGCGTTTTGCAGTGTGTTTCATTCTGCCACCCCCCTTATAACAACAGCAGGAACGCCAGCACTGCCATCAGGGGCAGGCTGATGCCCGCAAACCACGCGGCCACCCGGCTCTTGTCCACCGGCAGGTCGCCGATGAGCCGCCCGGTCTGCCCGTTCATGGCGAACAGGAAATCCTTGTCCTTCCACCGGGTGTGGAGCATCCAGACCGGCAGCAGGGCGTAGTGGGCGTGGGTCATATCCACGTTGATGTTCTCGGAAATGGGGTGGATCTCGCTGTAGCCGCCGGTGGTGGCGTGGAGCGCATCGGCCGTGGAGTTGTACATCCGACGGTAGGCGCGCTCGGCGCAGGCATCGGCATCCTCGTCATACCGGTCGGCCAGATAGCCGGGCAGGTAGGCCGTGGAGAAGGGCTTCAGGTCGCCGTAATCAAAGGGCTCAATGGCATCCATGTGGGTGTTGGGCATCTTGCTGGAGCCATCCACCGGCACCTTGGTAAAGTCGGCCGAGCCCTCGCGGCGTACATCGTAGTGCTGGGTGGTGGTCACCATGTAATCGCCCTCGCGGTGGCTCTCGGAGTTCTGGCCCTCGTACCGGCCGCGCGCGTCGGCCTTGGCATCGTAGAGCCAGAAGGGGACATATACGCCCTGGATCTCTGCGATGTGGTTCTGGCTCTTGAACGCCTTGGGCAGGAAGGCCTTGCCCTTGTAATATCTGGTCAGCTGGGCAATGGCGGCCTTTTTGTCCAGCTTGAAGGGCAGGATGTATTCCGGCTTCAGCTTGCCGGAGAGCTTGCCGCCCAGCACTGTGGGATTGCCGCAGTAGGGGCAGGTGGTGGCGGCGGTGGTCTCGTCACAGACCAGCTCGGCCCCGCAGGTGGGGCAGGAGTAGCTGTTCAGGCCCTCCGCCTCGGCCTCGCTCCACACCGGACTGTCCTGCCGGGGCAGGCGGGCGGCTTTTTTGGCATCGCCCTCGGCGGCAGTGTCGGCAGCGGCCTGCTTTTTGGCGTAGCGGGCCTCGATGTCCTTTACGTCGTAGGCCGAGCCGCAGTAATCGCAGACCAGCTTGCCGCTGGCACCATCGTAGTGCAGGGGGCCGGTACAGGCCGGGCACTGATAATTCGTTGTCTTTTCAGCCATGCGTCAGACCCCTCTCAGGCCCCAAAGGGCTTGCCGCACTCGGGGCAGAACTTGGGCGGGTTGGCTGGGTCGGCGGGCACAAAGCCGCAGTTGGCGCACTTGGCGGCGGGCCGGGGTCTGCCGCACTCCGAGCAGAATTTGCCGCTGTTCTTTGCACCGCAGCTGCACACCCAGACAGCCGGGGCTTCGGGCCGGGGCTTGCCGCATTCGGCACAGAACTTGCCCGTGTTGCCGGTGTGGCCGCAGCTGCAGGTCCAGCCAGCGGCTGGTGCGGCCTGAGGCTGCGCGGCGGTCTGCTGGCCGCCCATCTGGTAGAGATCCCGGGCGTTGACACCGCCCGCTGCAGCGGCCTGGTTCATCCCCATAAAGGCCATGGCGGGACCGGCGGCGGTGTTGGAGGCGGCAGTCTGCATGGCGGAGGCCTGTGCACCCACCAGATGCGCGGCGGCGCGGGTGGGGTCCATAAAGGCCGCACTGCGCTGCAGCTCCTTGATCATCTGCTCGTCCTCTTCGCTGGCCTTGACACCGGAAACGCCCAGAGAGACGATCTCGATGCCGCGCAGCCTGCTCCACTTGGCGCTCAGCTCCTGATTCAGGGCCTCGGCCAGCTCGGCGGTGTGGCCGGGCAGGGCGGAGTAGCGGATGCCCTGCTCGCTGATCCGGGCAAAGGCGGGTTGCAGGGCGGTCATCAGCTCGGTCTTGAGCTGGCCGTCCAGCGCGTCGCGGGTGTAGGCGTTTTCCACATTGCCGCAGACATTGGTGTAAAACAGGATGGGGTTGACCACCCGGTAGCTGTATTCGCCGAAGCAGCGGATGCCGATGTCGATATCGATGCCGGCGCGCTGGTCCACCACCCGGAAAGGCACCGGGTTGGGGGTGCCGTACTTGTTGCCGGTGAGTTCCCGGGTATTGATATAATAGATGCGCTGGTCGGAACCGGCCTGCCCGCCAAAGCTGAACCGCTTGCCCAGCTCGGCAAACACGCTGTCGATGTTCTTCAGCCCGCCGCTGAGCAGGGAGGGCTGGGTGCCGGTGCTGTAGGTGTACTCGCCGGGCTCAGCACAGAGGTCCACCACCTTGCCCTGCTCCACGATCAGCACGCACTGGCCGTCGGCCACGGCGATCACAGAGCCGTCCGAGATGACGTTTTCGCTGCCGTGCCGGTTGGCGGAGCGGCCATTGGTCCGCTTCTGGCCCTTGACGGCCAGCACCTCCGCAGGCAGAGCGTCACAATAAAAATATTCCTTCCACTGGTCGCCCATCACGCCGGATGCTGCGCCCATGGCTGCTTTGATGAGACCCATAACTTCAATCTCCTTTTGTGCCGGGCAGTGTCCCAAAACGGGGAATGGCTCCCCCGGGCGCTGCGAAATTTGGGACAAGTATAACATAATCCGGAAAATTGTAAAAGCGATTTGGCAAAAAGGCGAAAGAAAAACTTGTTCTTGCTTTTTTGCCCCGGCGGGTGTACAATACCCTACGAAAAACAAAACACAGGGGAGCTCGTGAGGCGGGCTGAGAGGAAGTAACCAAACTTCGACCCTTGACCTGATGCGGATAATGCCGCCGTAGGAAGTCATAGGAAAATGATTTTTTGCAGGAGGCACCGCTGTGGTGTCTCCTGTTTTTTGTTGCCGCAAGCCGCCGCAACGGGCGGCTCCGGGCTGAGGGGGAGCGCCCTGAGCCTTGAAATAACTGCGATGGGAAGCCGTGTTCCGGCGTGAGAGGAGGCCAGCAAGCCTCGACCGCTTTTTGAGAAAGAGGAGTTTCCAATGAAAAAATTCTCTGTGAAAAAGCTGGCTCTCGCTGGAATGTTCTGCGCCCTGTGCGTGGTTGGCAGTGTGTTCAGCTTCCCGATGTTCGGCAGCAAGTGCGCCCCCGTGCAGCACATGGTCAATGTGCTCTGCGCCGTGCTGCTGGGTCCCTGGTGGGGCGTGGGCGTGGCCTTTGTGGCTTCGCTGCTCCGCAATATCCTGGGTCTGGGCAGCCTGATGGCTTTCCCGGGCAGTATGTTCGGTGCACTGCTGTGCGGCCTTGCATACCACAAGACCAAAAACCTGATCGCCACCGTGGTGGGTGAGGTGTTCGGTACCAGCATTCTGGGCGGCCTGTGCGCATGGCCCGTGGCCATCTTCCTGATGGGCAAGAGCGCTGCGGATATCGCCTTCTACGCCTACATCGTGCCCTTCCTCATCTCCACCGCCGTGGGTGCGGTGATCGCCGGTGCAGTGGTGTTCAGCCTGCAGCACTCCGGCGCTCTGCGCTCCATGCAGAACAGCCTTTCCTGAGCGGAGGTGCCGGGAATGCTCAAAACCGCCTTTGAGAACCTGCGCAGCCGCAGCCCTCTCATCCACAACATCACCAACTACGTCACCGTGAACGACTGCGCCAACATGGTGCTGGCCTGCGGTGCTTCGCCCATTATGGCCGACGATGCTGCCGAGGTGGAGGATATCACCACCATCTGCGGCGGGCTGAACATCAACATCGGCACCCTGAACAGCCGCACCATTGAATCCATGCTCAGGGCGGGCAAAAAGGCCAATGCACTGGGCCACCCCGTGGTGCTGGACCCTGTGGGCGCGGGCGCTTCCACCCTGCGCACCGAGACGGCCTACCGCCTGTTGGACGAGGTGCGGTTCACGGTCATCCGGGGCAACATCTCCGAGGTAAAGACACTGGCTTCCGGTGCGGGCACCACCAAGGGCGTGGATGCCGATGTGGCCGACAGGGTCACCGAGGAAAATCTGGACGGCGCGGTGGCCTTTGCCAAGGCATTTGCCGCAAAGACCGGTGCCGTTGTGGCCATCACCGGTGCCATTGACATCGTGGCCGATGGGGCAAAAGCCTACTGCATCCGCAACGGCCACCCGATGATGAGCGCCATCACCGGCACGGGCTGCCAGCTCTCTGCCCTGACGGCGGCCTTTATCACCGCCAACCCCGGCCAGCCGCTGGAGGCTGCGGCTGCCGCCGTCTGCGCCATGGGCCTTGCGGGCGAGATCGCCCATGCACGGCTGACCCCGCTGGACGGCAACGCTACCTACCGCAATTACATCATTGATGCCATTTACAATATGACTCCGGCTCAGCTGGAAGAGGGTGCCAAGTATGAAGTGCGCTGAAGAATATATGCGGCTCTACGCCGTCACCGACCGTGCCTGGGTGGGCGGTCAGACCCTCTATCAGCAGGTGGAGAGCGCCCTGAAGGGCGGTGTGACCTGTGTTCAGCTGCGGGAAAAGGAGCTGGACGAGGAAGCCTTCCTGAAGGAGGCGTTTGAGCTCCACGACCTGTGCAAAAAATACAATGTGCCTTTTTTCATCAACGATAACGTGGACATTGCCATCCGCTGCCACGCCGAGGGCATCCATGTGGGGCAGGAGGATATGGCCGCTGCTCAGGTGCGCCAGCGCGTGGGCGATGAGATGATGATCGGCGTATCCGTCCACAGCGTGGAGGAGGCCCTGGAGGCCGTCCGGCATGGTGCCGACTGTCTGGGCGTGGGTGCAGCTTTCTCTACCCACACCAAGGCAGACGTGGACGTTCTGCCCGAGGGCATGATGAAAGCCATCTGCGATGCCGTGGACATCCCCGTTGTGGCCATCGGCGGCATCCACAAGGAGAACCTGCTCCGGCTCAAGGGCACCGGCGTGAACGGTGTGGCCCTTGTCAGTGCGATCTTCGGCGCGGAGGACATCGAGGCCGAGTGCAGGGAGCTGAAGGCACTGGCGGAGCAGCTGTAAAGCGGCTCGCCCTCTCAGTCATCGCTGGCGCGATGCCAGCTCCCCCAAAGGGGGAGCCAATTGCGCACAGAGGAAAGGCTGCGCAAAAACCTATTTCCGGTACGTTCAGCGCGCAAAGCGCTGTTCAAGATAAAAGAAACATTTGGAGGAAAGTACCATGCAGAACTACACCACACAGATGGACGCTGCCCGCAAGGGCATCGTCACGCCGGAAATGGAGATCGTGGCCAAAAAGGAATACCGCACCACGGAGGAGATCCGTCAGCTGGTGGCTGAGGGCAAGGTGGCCATTCCCGCCAACAAGCACCACACCTGCCTGAACCCCGAGGGCATCGGCTCCATGCTGCGCACCAAGATCAATGTGAACCTGGGCGTTTCCCGCGACTGCAAGGATTACAACGTGGAGATGGAAAAGGTGATGAGCGCCGTCAATATGGGCGCGGAAGCCATCATGGACCTGTCCAGCCACGGCAACACCCAGCCCTTCCGCCAGAAGCTGACCCACGAGTGCCCGGTGATGATCGGCACTGTGCCGGTGTATGATTCGGTCATCCACTACCAGCGGGATCTGGCTGAGCTGACTGCACAGGACTTCATCGATGTGGTACGCCTGCACGCAGAGGACGGCGTGGACTTTGTTACCCTGCACTGCGGCATCACCCGCAAGACCATCGAGCAGATCCGCAAGCACAAGCGCAAGATGAACATCGTGAGCCGCGGCGGCTCTCTGGTGTTTGCGTGGATGAGCATGACCGGCAACGAGAACCCCTTCTACGAGCACTTTGACGAGATCTGCGAGATCTGCGCCGAGCACGACGTGACCATCTCGCTGGGCGATGCCTGCCGCCCCGGCTGCCTGGCCGATGCCACCGATGTCTGCCAGATCGAAGAGCTGGTGCGTCTGGGCGAGCTGACCAAGCGCGCCTGGGCACACAATGTGCAGGTCATGGTGGAGGGCCCGGGCCATGTGCCCCTGAATCAGGTGGCCGCCAACATGGAGGTGCAGAAGAGCATCTGCATGGGCGCTCCCTTCTATGTGCTGGGACCCCTCGTTACCGACATTGCCCCCGGCTATGACCACATCACGGCTGCCATCGGCGGTGCCGTTGCCGCCATGAGCGGTGCAGCCTTCCTGTGCTATGTCACCCCCGCCGAGCATCTGGCTCTGCCCAATGTGGACGATGTGAAGCAGGGCATCGTGGCCTCCAAGATCGCCGCCCATGCGGCTGATATCGCCAAGGGCATCCCCCATGCCCGGGATATCGACGACAAGATGGGCGATGCCCGCCGCGTGCTGGACTGGGATGCCCAGTTCGCCTGCGCTCTCGACCCCGAGACCGCCAAGGCCATCCGGGATGCCCGCCTGCCCGAGGACGACCACAGCGACACCTGCTCCATGTGCGGCAAGTTCTGCGCCGTCCGCAGCATGAACAAGGCACTGGCCGGGGAATACATCGACATCCTGTAATACCGCGTTTTCTTCCTTCTCAGCCGTCCGGTTTTGCTCGCCGGGCGGCTTTTTTGCTTGTCTCTGGGCGGGGAACAGGTTTCCTGCTTTACAGAAAAGGGAAAGCATTGTAAAATAGATGGGTAAGTAATAAAATATCCGGCGGGAAGCCCCTACCTGAGAACGAGGAATAAAAATCATGGCAAGATCGAATATCCGGGTGCTGGCTCTGGACTTGGACGGCACCCTGACCAATGACGAAAAGATCGTTACCCCCCGCACCCGCGCGGCGCTGGATGCCGCCGCCGCACAGGGCGTGACCATCGTGCTGGCCTCCGGCCGCCCCACAGCGGGCATTCTGCCGCTGGCAAAGGAGCTGGGGCTGGACAAAAAGGGCGGCTGTGTGCTGGCCTACAACGGCGGCAAGATCGTGGACTGCATGACCGGCGAGGCCCTGTATCAGGTGCAGCTGGGAGCGGAGTTCGTCCCGGAGCTCTGCGAATTTGCAGCCCGGCAGGATGTGGCCATCCTGACCTATAACAGCGAGGGCATCGTGTGTGAGCGGGATCAGGACGTGTGGGCAAACAAGGAGTGCTTTACCACAAAGCTGCCGATGATCCATGTGGATGATCTTGCCTCCTATGTGGACTATCCGATCTGCAAAATGCTCATCACCCTTGACCCTGCCCGGCGGGATGCTGTCTGTGCCGCCGGAAAGGAGCAGTTTGCGGGCCGGATCGACCTGTACCCCTCCAGCCCCTTCTTCATCGAGGCCGTGCCGCTGGGCGTGGCAAAGGACAGGAGCCTTGCCGCCCTGCTGGAGCGGATGGGCCTGACCCGGGAGAACCTGATGGCCTGCGGCGACGGCCTGAACGACCGCTCCATGATCTCCTATGCCGGGGTGGGCGTTGCCATGCAGAATGCCGAGGATGCCGTCAAGGCTGTGGCTGATTACGTCACCGCCGCCGACAACAACCACGACGGCGTGGCCGAGGCTATCGAAAAATTTATCCTGAACTGAGAGGAACACAAACAACAATGCCACGCAATCTGGTTTTATTTGATCTGGAATGGAACATCGGCTATAAGCCGTACATCTTTAATTATCATGGCGTGCAGCAGACCTTCCGGGGCGAGATCATCGAGATCGGCGCAGTGAAGATCGACGAGGATGCCAACGTGCTGGATACCTTCTCCATCCACCTGCGGCCCCGCATTTTCCGCACCCTGCAGCACCACATCGCCAAGGTGACGGGCCTGACCCAGGCCGACCTGGACCGGGGCGAGCCCATCGTGCAGGGGCTGCGCCGCTTTATGCAGTGGTGCGGCCCGGATGCCGAGTTTGCCGAGTGGGGCATGGATGACGTGCCGGTGCTCAAGCAGAACCTTTTCCTCTGCAATCTGGACGAGAGCCGCCCCACCCAGTGGTATGATCTGCAGCAGATCTTCCTGCGGGAGCACCCCCGCAAGGAGGGCGAGGGCATGACGCTGGAAAGCGTTGTGACCCGGATGGGCATCCCGATGGAGCGCCCGTTCCACGATGCCCTGTCCGATACCCTTTACACCGCCGATGTCTGCCGCAAGCTTGACCTGCGGGCGGGTCTGGCGGCCTACCCCACCGAGGAGGAATCCCTGCGGGCAAGCCTCTGCCCCGCCCCCGGCGATTACCGGGACTTCCGGGTGTTCCGCGGCTATGTGGAGCAGTCTGCCTGGCGCAGCGATCCAAAGATCATCACTGCCAGCTGCCCGGTGTGCGGCGGGGATCTGCAGCCGGATGATATCTGGCTGAAAAAGGGCAACAGCGGCTGGTATACCTTGTCGGTCTGCCCTGCCTGCGCCGGTACCGGCAATGAGGTTGGAAAGGGCGTAT